>Ga0209978_10001170_pt1 | contig 10796 bp, 7 predicted proteins | sample BentaG_FD_182805 | JGI IMG/M metagenome (GOLD analysis project Ga0209978, IMG submission 182805) | Deep subsurface microbial communities from South Atlantic Ocean to uncover new lineages of life (NeLLi) - Benguela_00093 metaG (SPAdes)... | ecosystem: Environmental > Aquatic > Marine > Oceanic >...
AAGCACTGCATATGATATTAATCCTATATTGTAATAATCTTCAGCACCAAAACCCATCCTCAACCTTAAATCAAACTGTATTGTTTCATTTTGCACAATGCTATTTGAAATGAATTGAACTTCCGCTGAACCTCTCCACATCAATGTATTATCTTTATCCATTCTAACTGAAGAACTACGTGCAAATTGTACAGTCGGAGGATCTATATTTAAAATTTGAGTCGATATAGGGGATCCCGCAAGAACAACGCTATAATTTATAAACTTCATTCCAACAATTTCTACATTACTTCCCGACGAAAAATGACATGATATATAGTAATAATATCGATCGTCTCTAAAACGTTCTAGCTCTAGATCCATATTAATTTCGCCATATCCATCGCTATAGACTGTTCTATAATCTTTATTGGTTCCAAAATACCCAACATTGAAGTATTCTTCGAAATTGAATACTACAGGAGTTGCTGATGCTAAGAAAAACAATATTCCAACAATAGAAATAACAAATAAATAATTCCTTACTTTCTGTCCATTCATTTTGAAGTCCTTCCAATTATACTTAGAAATATAGATTTTTATTAGAGAATTAGAGTCATAGAAACTTATTGTTAAAAATTTATGTCAATTAATAAAGTTTTATTAATCACCTAAATGGTTAGAGTAAAGTTAAAAAATATCAATAGTTAAACCAAATTCGAATTCTTCAAATAACTTAAATGTAGGAAGGATATTTATTCCTTGATATATCTTTTTATAACCTTCGTCTGTAAACGCGTAAGCGATTATTGGGAATTTATATATTTTATTAGAAATAATGTTATGTTTTGGTTGATTGGTGAAAGAGTATTCTAGATTTAAATTATAAGTTTCATCGTAAGCCTTAAAATTATAACCAGTAAATCCAAAGGGTTCTAATAATTGATTTAAATCCATATCGAGCGATTGGTCTTGTTTACTTTCCCATTGAAATTTTGAAGGTTCTCCGTTAAAAAAGAATGGTAGATCTACTCCTAAACTGAGAGAATTCAAAATTTCTTTTAGCGAATCTTCTTTTCCTGGTATTTCATCAAATTTGCATTTAATAGTAATAGCAATCTGAGACTCTTCAACTTTAATCTTCTTAATTATCTTACAAGGGTACGACTTGTTTGAAGTAGGAGCATTTACATATCCATATTTTTCAAGTTCTAATACTTTTGATGTTCTATCCTTTTCATTTTGAACAATTTCAAACATACCATCGACAAATGATCCATATTCCTTGTATTGGTCTGTTTCAAGCATTCTAAGAGAAGTATCCTTATTGAAAAACCGTAATCGTAGCATGTTTCTTTTATACCTATCAACCATAATCTCTTCCTTATCAATATCATCACTATCATGATAAGCTTCTGGCCATCGAGTTAATGTGTTCAGGAGATTATAGGACTTCGGTTTAAAATCGAGTTCAAATATGGTTCCACCATCTGATGGGTTTATGTACACATTTAAAAGATCAGATTCAATGATAGCATCCATTTTGCTATCCTTATTGAAATCTAAAGTCGTAATTGAAACGAAATTATTAGTATTAGAATGAAATCCCGCATTAAGAGTATCAATTATTTTTTCGGCATTAATCAAGTGAGTATACACGGAAAATCGCAAGAATTGTAAATATACGCCCCCAAATAATCCATGCCAGTAGCTATCGTTGCATTGTGACTTATAAATCTCATTCCAAGCTTCGAAGATCTTGGTTTGAGCTTTCATTCTACTTTCTTCACTCTCTAATTTGTCTAACAGGTTTTCAACTTGAATTAATTTTTCTCGAACATAAAGCATTTTTTTATGCATATTATTTGATTCTGGATATTTTACAAGGAAATGCCTCCAAAACCCACCTCGGAGGAAGTCATACAGATTTTGTCTATTCTCATCTTTCTTAATTTCCTCTTGTGCCCTTTTGAACCTTCTGCGCAATTTTGTCGGCAGTGACCACAACTCCATTTTGTCATAGCTTGCGGTCGGTAGATATATTAAGCTTTTTGCAGGATATTTATCCATATACTCCGAAAGAGTAATCGGTTTAATCCACTTATTCTTTATTATTTGCTCGAAAAACGCAGGAATAAAAGGTTTACCGTCATCTCCCTCCTCATGCCCTTGCCCCTCTACATAGCAAATCTCGTGTGTAGTGCCCCAAACGCCCATTTTTTCAGCGTCTGACATGAATAAAGCACATCTATCACCTTCTTCATTCGCTATCTTCTTCAAATATTCAATCGACATATATGTAGGTTTCCATGGAGCTAAATACCTTAGTTCCTCGTTAATTGGGAAAATCCTCAGCGTTTTTCCTTCGTCTTCGGTATTGTATGAATAAAAAGTGTCACTTTCCGTTATGCCCGTAGATCTTAAATGATTATCGTCAACAATTACATATTTTAAACCAGCATCATTTAGGAAAGAAGGGTAATTAGGTTCCCACACTCTTTCTGATAACCAGGCACCTCTTACTTCTAATCCGAATTCTTTGTTAATTAAGTCAGTTAGTAATATCATTTGAGCGATTTTATCTCTATTAGGAATAATCGCAAAAATAGGCTCATAATATCCACCACCTATTATTTCGATCTGGCCCCTTTTAGCCATAATCTTCATCATTTTTATGAAATCTGGCTTCTTATCTAATAACCATTCCAATAAATTACCTGAAAAGTGAAGTGTAAACTTTAATTCTGGATTATTGAAAATGTTCTCAATTAAAGGACTATATGCTTTTTTATAGATATCTTCGATGACAGAATCGTAATTATCTACTGGTTGATGAAAGTGGAATACTATAGGAAGATAAATCTCTTTTTCGCTCATAATTAAGGGATAGATTTTTTTTATTATAGAATCATTAAGCTTTAATGAATATAACCTTCTATGTAATAACAAATTGACGAAATGGAAACCTTTATTCAGACGGATTTAACCTATTTGATCTGGTAAAATCTTTAATTATAATTAAAACTTAAAGATTATTATGAGAAATTATTTTGATAAAAATTTATTCCAACAGGTCTTTAACTCTAACGAATTTAAAGGTTGGCTACTTTCAAGAAGATGGTTTGGAGACAAATTTCTTTTATCAAACCTCTCGTTTAAAGTTTCAATAAAATATTTTAATAATATTTCAAATACAATTTTCTTAACAATAATCGATATTACTTCGCAAGAGTATGCTAAATCTTATTTTTGCCCGATAATTATTTATGAGAAAATTCAAGATATTCTTGAACCAAGAGAAAATACGAGAGCAAATGTTGTCAAATTAACGGAAAACACATTTAGCAAAATTATTGCGTTGAGCGTTCATGACGATCAAAAAGAAAAAATAATTTACCTTAACCTTATCGAAGCAGAGTATTGCGTTTTATTTTGGAAAAAGATGCTTTTTGATAAAAAAATTTCAGAAACTTTTCCCAACATGTCTATGGATCTTACTCTATACTCTGAGCAATTTGAAGACGAAACAAACATGTCAAAGGTTCGCAACCTTATTGAAGCTAGTTTATATCCTGAGAGGTACGAATATGGGTTAGAGCAACTAGGCGGTGGAAACACAACAAACTTATTGTTTCTATTAGAAATATCAAATAAAAAAAGCCCTGGCCAAAAACCCATCTCTTACGTTCTAAAATCATATAAAGAATATTCAGGAAGCGTGGAACCGAGGAAATTATTTATTTTGGTAAAAAACAATTTTCCTAACGCCCCCAAAATCTACGGAACTATAAAAATACAAGAGAGAGAGACTATTGGTGTCCTTGAGGATATCCCTAACGCAGGAAATTTGGGGGACATTTACTGGAAAGAGCTTAATCACATGGTAAATTCCGTTTTCGGAGGAGTAAGTGACGATTTATCCTCGATTATGGATAAGGAGAACATGTCTGCGTTCATAAAAAAGTATTGTGGAAATTCTCTAAAAGTTTCTGATAAGATTGGGATCCAGATTAAACAATTACACGAAGCTTTAATATTACAAAACGAACCACTTTATTCAAAAGAGAGCGTTTTAAGTAAAGATTATATGAAACATTATTCAGACAAATTAAAATCCATGGTGGATAGAATCCAAAATGATATGAATAAAGGTTCTGAAGGTGCTTTTTATAAATCTCCAAAGATAACCTCAATACTAATTGATATTAAAGATATTATCGAACAATTTCTTTCTGAATTTGACATCGATCAGATCATAATACAGCCAGTTCATCAAGATCTCCACTTTCAACAAATTCTTTATAACGAAATTGATGGTAACTATACATTTTATTTTATCGATTTTGAAGGTGATCCTCAACTATCTGAAGAACAAAAAGCAAAAAAATTCCCAATTGAAAAAGATTTAGGCAGTTTTCTGAGGTCGTTAAGTTATATTAAATTTAATACGCTTCTCAACTTTATTGAGAAAGAATTTGTTGATACAGAGAGATTCGAAGTTCCTGCAGAATTTCTCTATAACCTTTACTTTAGAAAATCTTTGAAAATTTCTCAGAAACATAAAAAACTAGAAATAGCATTGAAACTCCTTAATTTATGGGAAAATAAGTTAATGGGAAAAATACTCGAAAAAAGCCTTGACCTTAATTTTACATTAATTAATTACTTTACAATAGAAAGAGTATTACACGAATTATCCTATGAACTACTTTTTAGACCAGGTAATATTATCATTCCAATACTTGGTCTAAAAGAAATTATTGATAAAAATTAGGTTTTTTTCTACTCTTTCTTATTTTCTGGAATTTTAGCAAATTCATATGAATAATGGGATGATGAGATATCCAACTCTTTAATTTGATTTTTATATTTTTGACGTAAACTTTTGTTTCCTTTCATTTCTTCTTCAATATAATTAGGATTGAGCTCTTTTTGTTCGAATAAGCGCCACAAAAAGGCTTCAACAAACTTTTTTGGTCCAATTTTTTTTACGACGAGTAAATTATTATCATCATCGAGGATACTACTAAAAAAACCTAAATTATCGCAAAAATCAACTTTATAGTTTATATCTTCTTGTTTTCCATAAATTCTGGCAATGTCGTTTATAAACACTCCCAATTTGTCTCCAAAGTTTAATTGTTCGCTTTCATCCAATCGTTCAATTAGATTCCGTAAGAAACTTCTCTTTACAACTACTAAATCGCGATCATTTAACGATTGAAGTGCCGATCTCTGTTTTATCACATATTTAGAGAGCTCTAGATAATTTTTGATTAAGTTGGTTTTATTTATTCCTATCCTTTCATTCATTCTATCTAAATGATCGTTTAATTCCTCATCAATCCTGATTGTTATGACCTTGGTTGGTTTTTTTGGCTTAGAAATTTTACTCAATTAAGATCAACTCTTATTAAAATTACTGTAGATTTTGTATTCATTTAATTATATAAGTTACTATTGTAATCAAAGTATTTTAATTATTATGTTTTTAAGAAATTATTATTGGAGTTTTAAGTGAAATTATTATCTTTTATATTTCTCCCCCTTAAGTAAAAAAGCTATAATTTAGCTTATTTGTTATCTGCGTAATGTTCAGATTCTCACTTAATATTAATAATCTTAACTATTTTATCTTATTATTTTTATTTTAATAAAAAACACTATTTCCAAAATTCGTTTTAAAGTATTACATTTTAAATAAACAACTTTTTGATTAAAAAGGATGATAAACCAATAAGAACATTTATAACAATGCTTTATATTAAATGTAAATTAAAGAATCTAAGAAAGAATTCAAGTTATTCGATTATAGATTTTAAAGTCAGACAATTTCGAAAATTCTTTTTTTATCTCCCTTTTTTTGTATTAATTGTAGGATTATGTAACATTTGTAGTAAAAAGTTATCGAATGAATAATGAAATACACTTAAAAGGATAAATAAACTTTGTAAATATGTATCCCAAGATAGAAGATCACTTAAAAATTTTGTTTAGGGTTGAATATTATTAATGGAGATGAGCGAAAATAATTTATCAAATTCTGAATTAACAGATTCAGAGTTAAAAAATTCAAAATTGATTGAAGTGTTAGAATTAGAACTGTATGAAGAAAATCATGATTCCCAGAGAAAAAATTCCGACAATCAAATCGAAAAGGTAGCTAAAGCACTCACTTCAAGAACAAGACGCCTGATCCTCAACTTAATTCAAAACTCTGACGAGGAAATGGATGTTTCTCACATTGCTTCAATTTTAAAAATGACAGAAGCTAATATATCAGCTCAAATTAAAAAACTTCAAGAAGCAGGGCTAATCTATTGTGATTATTGCTCGGGCAATCACGGTGTAAGAAAAATTAGTAGAGTGAAATTCGATAAAATAATTATAAACATCTGAGCTGATACTTTTTTTCACTAAATTTTTAGTGAAAATTATTGCTACTTCTCCTGGTAATTAGAAATTAACACATTCTTGATCTTTTCAAAGTGTCCTAAATTTACTGATAAGAGATCGTTTAAAGCGTCATTTAAACCAGCTTTTTCGATTTTTTCAATTATTTTATAGTATGGGCTTTTTTTGAGCGTTTTTACGAGTGCTTTATTTTCTTCGAGTTCATTTAGCAAATAATCGCTACATTTTATTTCTTCGAGATTTAAAATTCGTTGTATAATAGATAGCAGCATTGTATCAAAAGTAACTCTTAAGATAATTTCTCTGTCGAAGTCTTTTTGAACGTGAAAAAGAAGATCTTTAAGTAGTGATATTGATTCTTTGAACAGCTTTATAGAATCGAGCCCAAGATGTTCAATTCGATCGTTAAATTCTTCATTCCTAGTAGCATTTAAGCATACAACTGAAAATGTCTGATATTCTGCTACAAAATGAATGAATCTAGCTTTCGCGTTCAGTACGGTGTTTTTAGATTCTGCGTCTTTCAGAATTTCTTCAAGGTTTTCTAACGATTTTTTGAAATACGTGGAAACTGTATAAAACTTATCGGCAGCGGCTTCGAATTCTTTGTCAATAAGCAAAGAATGAGCTTTTTTCTCCTCTTGCTTATAAAGTTCGTCAAATTCATTAAGTATCATAACTGCTTTTAATATTAATTGTTTTCCCGTATCTTTTGTTAATTGGGATCGTTCGAACGCTTGACCCGCTTCTAATAGAAGAATTGAAGCTAAACTTTTATAATCTTCTGGATCTGATTCTAGCAAATAATCGGAAGCTTTTTTCCAACTTTCGCCTGCAGTCTCCCAATCTCTCATTCTAAAAGAAATATTTCCTAAATTAATTAATAACTTTGCCGATATTTCGTATAGTTTTAATTCTTCAGTTTTTCGAATGATTGATTTTAATCGGTAAGTTGCTTGAATGTTGTTTCTATATTGAGAAATAATTTGAATAATTCTAATATATAGCTCATCTAATTTAATATAACTACCTAAATCTAGATAAATTTGCGCTGCTTTTTCATATTGATTTATGGCTTCGTCTCCCTCTCCTTTATCGGCTAATGTTTCAGCAGAATCAATTAGTTTGATCGCTTCAACTTCTCTTTCTTCTTTTTCTTCTTTGTTATACATGATCGGGATTACACTTTTAATTAGAGATTAATGTGATCTCAATAATTAGAAAACCAAATTATACAATCTATATGCCATGTACTTTAGTTATTGTATGCAATTAACCTTATTTAAATTTTGATAATAAAATATTGTCTTAATTTATAAGTTTATAAGTTATCAAACAGTCTGATGTTGTTATTTTTCATCACATTTTTTAGCTCTATAGCTTGATAAACTGACGCAAAACATTCTTTTGCATCTTCTATTGCTCCATAAAATATAAAATTAGAGTACCAAGATGCTATAAACATGACACTCGCTTTACGATACTTAGTGTGAAATTTACGATTTAATCGAGGTGAGGAATATTTAAAAAGAAAAAGTGTAGGTGCAGTACCAACAGGAAGTTTAAGGGAACTACTAACCATTTGTTGCGTATCAAGGATGTGGGATAAACTTTCAATACCAATAACACCTCCATCGATCCAGATTTTCTCAATTCCTAATTTATTCAGCCCGTCTAATATACTCAGATTACCAGGTTGGTTCTTTTCAGTAATATAGGAATATCTTTGTGTTGAACTCATGTTATTGGCTCCAAGGATTAACACTACAACAGAAGATATCCGATTTTTCTCTAAGAGTTCAAGTTCTTCTTTATTCTTGAGATTTGATATGGAATTGTATATGTATTCATCTTTTTTGATACCATTTTCGTTTAAATATTCTATTCCAGCAATTTTTGCATCAAAACTACCACCTAAAACAAACGGAGGGTCATAGGCATCCAAATAAAATTCTAGATATTTAACCATAGCCTCAGGTGTAACAGCAGATATTTCAACTAGCTCTGGAAGTTTATACTGATTTGCTAAACTTTTTTGAGTATCAATTCTTTTTTTTGCCTTATTTACATCAAACTGACTCTCATCTTTCCTGTCTATAAGTGTTTGACCTTGATAAAACATTGTTCCGATTAGAATAGGGGGTAACTCAAAATGACCGTAACCTAGTTTTGTACTACCATACAAAAAATAATCTTCCATCATACTTGGTTCGTTATTTTAATTGGTTGATAAGATAAAATATCTTTCATCAATATTTATAGATAGTATTTGTATGAACTTTATAAAAAGGAAAATTAATATTGATGCAATTTAACACCACAGTTTTTACATCTACTATGTTGTAAATCTTTGAAACATTTTTCATGGTACAAAGTTCCACAGTTTTGGCAGTTTAAGATATTTTGCCCTTCTTCAAATATAAAATTACACACTGGACAAGAACTAAACATTGCATCCGAATCTAGATCGCTGAAATGAACTGACTCTACATGAGAGCGTTCGGGTCTTGCAGGTTCTTTTTTTTCTTTAATTACCGGTTTCGCTAGAGATGTGAGTTTTTGAACTTGGGAAACTTCAGTTGGAATTTTTAATAAATAAAAACAATGAGGGCATCGAACTGCTCCAGCTTGTTTCATTTTTTTCTCTTTTTGAGAATTAGCCCAGGATGATAAACAATGAACGTGATAAGGTGTTTGGCAATTAGGACAATATCTACCACTAAGGTAAAAAGAACTCTTAGTATAAGGATTTTCATCAGAAAAACAGATCGAACACTTTTTATAGTCTGCTAAACCTCTAATCTGTAGTAATTGTTGTTCTTGGTCTTTGGTTAAATCTTGAACTCTTAAAAGATCAGCAGAAATTTTTCTGAGAAAAGCTGGATTTTCAACAACAGAAGTAGCCCCATCACCATAAGTCTTTATGTTAGAGATTGCTAACTCGTGTGCTGCTTGTAATAAGGATTGATCGTCGTTATTGAAATAATAATTACCCCCCGTGAGATCACTCATCCTTTTTAAAGTATTAAGAGGAGATAACTCGCCTAAACGAAAAGAATCTATTTTAATATTTAAACCTTGAGCCAAGCGAGCCATTTTCAAGGGATCGATGGACATTATAGTAAAATTTCCGTCAGAGATAACAAGAATACGAGGGATCTTAGCCTCAATTTTACGTAATTCTGAGATAATTAACTTAATTGAAAGTCCTAAAGCCTCTCCCATTGCTGATTTTCCTGAGGCTTCCAAAGAGTCTAAGGCTTCGAAAATTATATTCGCGTTATTTGTGAAATCTACTAATTTTTTTGGTTTGTCTGAAAATTTAATCACCGCAAAAGCGCTTGAACCATCTTCAGCAAATCTTTCATTAATTAATTTTTTCACAGCATTTATACTGCTTTTTAAGCGATTTGGTTTATAATCTGCGCGGAACATAGATCTAGATGAGTCAATACAGATAACTATGTTTTCTGGGTGCCGTTCAGACAATATCAAAAACCCTTTATGCTTTTACAAAAGCCCTTATTTATTTCTAAAATTTATATGATACAATTATAATAAATAATTATGTTATTCCACAAAACTAAAATTTTATTAATTAGATATTTTACTATAAAATAAAGTTATAGTATAAATTAAGTAAAATTGATATTAAATCCGATGTACCATGTCTGAAAAGAAGACAAAGAACGTTGTGATTAAGGATTTTTTCAAAAGAACGATTATTCTTAACGAATTAGATGAAGCATTAAAATTCAAGCCAGATTCTTTAATTGGGATAGATCAAATTTCTTCTGAAAAATTATATGAGAATAATGTAAAAAGCATAGAAGAGCTAGCACATCTCCCTTTAGAAAATCTTCCCGATATTAAAGAAATACCTAATACTGTACTTATAAAATGGGTTAAGATCGCTAAAGTATTAGAAAACGCAATAAAGGAAAAAATAAAAACACACAAAAAAATACTAATGATTGGTTTAGACAATGGTGGAAAAACCAGCATCTTAGCCGTTCTTCAAGATAAATACTCAATAATCAAGTCTCTTCTACCAACAAGGGGAGTAAAACGAGAAAAATTAGATTTTTTTGGTTATCCAATACTCTCTTGGGATTTAGGAGGACAAGTTCAATATAGGGAAAAACTTTACTTCAACAGGCCGGAATTATTTTTTACTGAAGCAGATTTAGTTTTATATGTTATTGATACACAGGACAGTGATAGATTTGCAGAAACAGCGAATTATTTCCGCCAAGTTTTAAAAGTGCTAAACGACTTAAATGAATTTCCTCCAATTTTAGTAGTGTTATCAAAAAGCGATCAAGATATTCGTACATCTCTCGAATGGCAGAATAATGTATCTACTATAAAAAATAAGTTTAATAATATAGTTAAGGAACACG
>Ga0209978_10001171_pt1 | contig 10788 bp, 8 predicted proteins | sample BentaG_FD_182805 | JGI IMG/M metagenome (GOLD analysis project Ga0209978, IMG submission 182805) | Deep subsurface microbial communities from South Atlantic Ocean to uncover new lineages of life (NeLLi) - Benguela_00093 metaG (SPAdes)... | ecosystem: Environmental > Aquatic > Marine > Oceanic >...
ATTTATTTTTTGGAGCCTTTATATCCATTGATAAATAATCAACAAGTTTTTTATCAATAATTTCTTTGAGTCTCTCTGGAAATGTACCGTTTGTATCAATTTTTACAAGATAGTCTAGTTTTTTAACTTTCTTTATAAAATCTACAATATCTTCCTGTAAAAGTGGTTCTCCACCAGTAATAACTAGTCCCTCTAGCAATCCTTTTCGCTTTTTTAAGAAGGATAGAATCTCTTCTTCAGGAATTGGTTCTACTTTACCAAATACAATATTTTTGTTGTAACAGAATGGACAACGAAAATTACAATCTATGGTCCAAATTATTGCGCTGATACAATCGGGATAATCTAGCAGTGATGTCTTCTGAAATCCTCCAATTCTCATTTTGCAACCGTTACTTTCTGCATCGTATCAAATGTTTTACGATCAGCGAATTCCTGTTGTTTACCACTATTCCATTGATTTACGGGACGGAGATATCCAACCACACGAGAGTATACCTCACATTCTGTAGTTTTTTCCTTAGCCTTGCATGTTGGACAGTATCTGTGCTCACCGGCGATATATCCATGGTCAGGACAAACGCTGAACGTCGGAGTAATTGTATAATAGGGGAGCGAATAGTTCTCTGATACCTTTCTTACAAGTTTTTTGGTAGCAGTTGGAGACGGCTCTTCCTCACCTAAGAAGATATGCAATACTGTGCCCCCGGTATATTTTGACTGCAGTGAATCCTGCAAATCAAGTGCTTCAAAAACATCTGTAGTATATCCTACAGGTAGTTGTGTAGAGTTAGTGTAATATGGTTCTATGCCTCTACCTCCATTTCCACCATTGTATTTTTCCTGATTATAGGTTCTAATATCTGGATATTGCGTCTTATCAATACGGGCAAGCCGATAGCTTGCGCCTTCCGCAGGTGTTGCCTCTAGATTAAAAATATTGCCAGTTTCTTCTTGAAAATCTGCTATTCTCTTTCTCATGTAGTCAAGGACATTCTCTGCAAATTGTTTTCCTTCTTTATCTCCAATACTTTTATTCATAAAATTAAGTATTGCGTCATTCATACCGATAAGACCTATTGTTGAGAAATGGTTTTTCCAGTATTCACCGAAGGTTTTCTTCACATCAGATAAATAGAATCGTGAATATGGATGCAGACCACTATAGGTCAGGTTTTCTATGATTTCTCGCTTTATTTCAAGACTTTGTTTAGCCAAATTCATTAGCTTATCAAGTCTTTCAAAGAAATCGTTATCATCTTTAGCTAGATAACCAATCCGCGGCATATTGATTGTTACGACGCCAATAGATCCCGTCTTTGGATTTGCACCAAATAAACCGCCTCCACGCTTCCTCAGTTCACGGTTATCAAGTCTTAAGCGACAATTGTGAGTTAAAATACCTGTAGTGCCTACAGTAAAAACGGGTGCACCATTTTTAACTTCAAAACAATAAGCACTACTATTTTTAATTGGCATTATTTCTTTAATTTTTACCCATAATTTATTGTTTTTCTTAAACCATGTTTCACCATATTTCTGTCTGTTTAATTGATAAACTAAAACTGCATAGTTTGGTTCAAGACCTAGTCTTCCTTCTCGATCATCTTTATAAATACTTGTGGTTGTACCAAGAGTAGCTGCTAACATATTAAGGGTTTCAACCATCTTAGGTGAAGAAGTATATATTCTATGCCTATTACCTCCATCAGTATCATAATGACCTTCTATTGCCCCCTCTCTAAATTCTTTACTAGCGGCAAATATTCGTGCTCTATACTGCTTGTTTCTTTTTTTACCATTTACATAATCTCTAACAAGACCAGCTGCTGCTTTAGAGTGTATTTTTAAGGTTACTAATTTTGTATCTTTATGGGTTGTAACAGAGCTGTGCGCTCCAAAATATTTTTTTGCTATTTTTTCTAACTTTTTTATAATTCCTTGTTTGTAATTATTTTCTAAAGAAAATACCACAGAAGTATCTCCATCTAAAGACCCATCGCCTGCGTATGCTCCAACAAAATAACCTAAATCTTTTGATCCCCCCTCTCCTTCATATTCATTTAAGGAGTAGGGCAAATACATACCTGGTTTCAATTCTTTACCTTTTAACACATGCTCTTTTTCTGTATTTGAATTATTAAGAACATAGTTCAAATGATAAGTAGACATTTTAATTTCATGACCGTTTTCTAATTTAACTTTTAACATCCTCTGATTGTCATATTTATTAAATTTTCCTCTTATGAATTTTCCATCGCTATAAATTTCATATTCTTCTTGATGGCCGTTACCTTCGTAAATGTTTCTTATCGTTGAATATTCGACACCTCTTCCCCTGGAGGATTTTATTAGAACTTTTTCATCTCCTGCCAACGGACACATAGATCTTGCGTCATCGGGGCTCATATCAGAGTTGATAAAGTTTGAGAAGTATGGTATACCATATTTTGCAGTCATCCCCCAAATTGGATCAAGACCATCATTATTCCAGTTAAAATCCTTTGTAATGTTGTAGGTTGGTATCGGAAACGTGAACGGTCTTTCCTTAGCGTCTCCTTCATGCATTATCTCCGCAAATGCATGATTTACCATATCCATTTCATCAACAAAATCACAGTAGTTATCATCCATGAGCTCTCCACCAATAATGGCTGGTTCTTCAACCATGTAACCCGGTGTTGTAAGATCCATAGTAATGTTTGTGAATGGACTCTGGAAACCAACCCTTGTGGGAACATTCATGTTGAACAGAAATTTCTGCATCTCCTGCTTAACAGCATTATAGTCTAGGTGATCGTGTTTTATAAAAGGGGCAAGCAAAGTGTCAAAATTTGACAAAGCCTGAGCTCCTGCCGCCTCCCCTTGAAGCGTATATAAGTAGTTTACAATCTGCATAAGAGCTGTGCCGAAATGCTTAGCAGGTTTACTTTCAATCTTACCAGATACTCCTTTGAAACCAAGCAGGAGAATGTCCTTAAGATCCCAGCCAACACAGTAAGCTCCAAGGGTTCCTAGATCATGTATGTGGAACGATCCGTTTGTATGTGATTCTCCGATTTCAGGCGGAAAAATCTTGTTAAGCCAATAATGAGAAACAATATTCTCTGTGGCATAAACGTTTAACCCTTGAAGTGAATAGCTCATGTTGCTGTTCTCTTTTACCTTCCAGTCCATCATGCTGAGATAGTCATCGACCACGTCTATATCCTTAAGAAGTCCTGCTATTTCACGCACATCTTGATGTTGTTTTCGATAAAGAATATAGGCTTTCGCAGTCTTTGCATGACCTTCTTCAATAATCGTTTTTTCAACAATGTCTTGTACCTGTTCTACTGTTGGAATTTCACCTCGTTTAAGCTCTTTTTCAAGTAATTCCAGCACTTTATCTGTTAGTTCTGCTGCTTTCCTGTGATCTTTTCCACCCACTGCTTGTGCTGCTTTCCAGATTGCATTTGTTATTTTTATTGGGTTGAAATCAACAACTTTTCCATCTCTCTTCCTAATTTTACGAATCATTTTTTAATCTCTCCTTTATATTGTTCTATCAAGCTTTTAACCTCTTTTTCAAATGAAGTAACGTCAGTAAATGATCTATAAACAGAGGCAAATCTAATATAAGCAACTTGATCTGTTTCTTTGAGATTCTCCATAACGTATTCTCCTATTGTAGAACTCTCGATTTCCTCTTTACTACATTTTCTTATTTTTTCTTCAATGGAATTGAGTATTTCTTCTATCTTGTCATGGCTAATTGGGCGTTTTTCAAGTGCTTTCATTAATCCATTTTTAATCTTGTTTCTATCAAATTTTTCTCTTCTACCGTCTTTTTTAATAACATATACTGGCGTCATCTCAATATATTCATAAGTAGTAAATCGCCTATTGCAGTTCAGACATTCTCGTCTTCTACGAATTGTATAATTCCCTGTATCACGGGAGTCTGTTACTTTCGTCTCAATATGATTGCAATATGGACAGTTCATCCCAACACACCAGATACCATATATTGTATGTTAAAAATACAAATCTACATTATATAGTATAACTTAAGACTTTTTAAATCTTTCCATTTTACCAAAAATTAACAGCATTTTTAGCTCAAATACGTCATGATTAAATACCATTGAAAGGTTTTGCCAAAAGTCATGAAAATTATCTACGGACCTGTTGCATCATGGAGGCTAGGGAAATCACTAGGTATTGACCTCATTTGTTCAGAAAAAAAGATATGCTCTTTTGATTGTATTTATTGTCAACTAGAAAAAACTGATAGAATTACAAGGCAAAGAGAATCTTTTATCTCCCTAGATAAACTCAAAAAAGATCTACAACATGCCCTCCAACAAACAACACCAGATGTAATCACTCTCTCCGGGATGGGTGAACCAACTCTAGCAAAAAACATGAATGAAGCAATAAAAATCATTAAAGAACTAACAGATTTACCACTTGCAATACTTACCAATTCCTCTTTAATGTATGATAAAAACGTGCAAAACGATCTAAAAAAACTTGATATAATTGTTGCAAAACTCGATGCGCCAAATCAAGAGCTTTTTCAAAAAATCAGCCGCCCTGCTGAAGGAATAACATTTGAACAAACACTTAGAGGCATCAAAGAATTACGAAGAGATTTCCGTGGAAAATTCGCTCTTCAAATAATGTTTATGGGGGAAAACAAAAACTATGCACATGAACTCGCAAAACTGGCAAGGGAGGTTCAACCAGATGAAGTACAAATTAATACTCCTCTTCGACCATGTAACGTAAAACCGTTACTAAAGGGAGAATTAGATGAAATAGAAAAAAAGTTTACCGGGCTAAATACAATCTCTGTCTATCATAGTCCAAAACCTATGACAGATCCCCTAGATAAGTTGGAACTAATTAAAAGAAGGAGACTGGAGCCATAAACTTAGTTGGGTTCCAAGATACCTTTCATTTTGTCTCATCTTTAACATAATTAAGATACTCTTTTAGGCCTCCAATAATTGGCAGAACAATGATATCTGGTAGATCATAAGGATGGAGTTCCTTTATCCTTTGTATCGTTTTATCTACATTTTTGTCTGTTGTTTTTGCTATTAAAACGCATTCACTGTCTTCTTCAATTTTTCCTTGCCACCTGTAAACCGATTCTATCTTTGGGATAATATTAACACATGCAACTAGTTTTTCTTCAACTAATGAATGCGCGATTTTCTTTGCATCTTCTATATTGCCCGTTGTAGAATAGATTGCAGCAACCATCTTTTCATCCTTATAATTAAAAGCAGTTTTAAGATTTTGCATTGATCAGGTATTGTTTCATTTCTAGATTGGCAATAGCATTTTTTATTCCTTCATAAGGGCCATAAAAAAGATGGCTTTTACATAAACAATCACTACTACCAAAACCAGAAAGTATAAACAGTTCTTTCTCCAATGTTTTTGCAATAAAACACTCCTCCTTGACCTCGCTTTGTTTGTAAAAAACGTTTACAATTTTTGCATGGTTCAACAGATAATCAATGTGCCAATGCATCTTTTTTTGTTTTCTAAGATGTCGTTGTATTCGTTGGTCCAATCCGTTTAACGCTGAGCCAGCATATATATAGAAACCTTTTTTGAAATCTATTTTTCCTAATTTACCTACGGGGATTGTTTCAGTATTTTTTAGTTCCATTAGTAAAAGATAGCTGCCTCTCATTTCTCAATCCACTACAAAAAGAGAATACTTTGCATTATTTGAATAATTTATTATAAGATTGGCATATTTTCTTTCAAATATGAGCGATCACAATTCTAAATTTATAGACATCGTATCTCTAGAAGGGGCAAAAATTGAAATACAAAAGATAGGGAGTGACCCTAAAAGTATTGAAATTATGGCGCCGAAAGCGATTTCTAAAGTCATTAAAGTAGAAAACGTATTACTTCAAGATGCAATTATTATCAAACAGGACATGCTTTCAATAGGAGGAGAAGTAGCTATTCCCAAGGATGCATTTGAGTTAAAAGAGAAACGTGCCAATATTCTTGTCATGGGGACAATTAAACAATTACATGAACTTGTTGAAAAGCTCAATAGACATTATCCTAGAATAAAGAATATTGCAAAGGAATTATTAGTTTTATTAAACGACATATGTTAGTAAGCCCAAAAAGACATTAACTATTATTTTATTCTGATTTGGAGAGACTATGGATAATCCAGTTTGCCCTATTGATTTTAGATATGGAAGGAAAGAAATAAAAGAAGTCTTCGGTGAAAAAAGTAAACTTCAATATTTGTTAGATGTGGAGGCTGCACTGGCTAAAGCCCATGCAGAAGTTGGTAATATCCCGAAAAAAGCTGCTGATGAAATTTCTAATAAAGCCTCTGTTAAGTTTGTTAAAGTGGAAAGAGTAAAAGAAATTGAAGATGAGACTAGACATGACATAATGGCGATAACAAAAGCTCTTAGTGAAGTTTGCAGTGGAGATGCAGGCAAATATGTTCATCTCGGTGCCACGAGCTATGATATTGTAGATACAGCTAATGCCCTACAATTTTCAGAATCAACAGATTTCATTAAAAGAGAGTTAAAAGAACTTAGGAAAAATTTGGTAAACCTTGCAAAGGAACACAAGAAAACAATCATGCACGGCAGGACACATGGGCAATTTTCCATCCCAATTACTTTTGGCTTGAAAATGGCTGTTTATGCCATGGAAGTTGACAGACACCTAGAACGCATGCATGAATGCAAATCACGCGTCTTAGTTGGCAAAATGTCTGGTGCAGTGGGCACTGGCGCAGCCATGGGTAAACACGTCTTAAAAATTCAAGAGTTGGTAATGCAGGATTTAAAGCTTGGAATAGAAGAAGGAGCGACCCAAATTGTTGGAAGGGATAGATATATAGAGCTTTTGTCAACTCTTTCAAATATTGCTGCTAGCATGGAAAAATTCGCAACTGAGATTAGAAATCTTCAGAGAAGTGAAATAGAGGAAGCTGCAGAGGCATTTGAATCCAAAAAACAGGTTGGCTCTTCAACGATGCCACATAAAAGAAACCCAATTGTGTCTGAGCAGATCTGCGGACTTGCTAGAGTTGTAAGAAGTCTTATAATACCTGCTTATGAAAATGCAATTCAGTGGCATGAACGGGATCTTTGTAATTCATCATCTGAACGTTTTATTTTACCTCATTCCCTAATACTTACAGACTGGATTGTCTATCAGATGAATAATGTATTCAAAAATCTTCAAGTTAACCCAGATAGAATGATGGAGAATCTTGAAAAATCAAAAGGTCTGCCCATGGCTGAAGCAGTACTGACAAAACTTGTTGAAAAAGGAATGGGGCGTGGAGATGCGCACGAACTTGTCAGAAAATGTTCGATTAAGGCATCCGGTAAAGATAAGGATTTGCTAACTACATTATTGGAAGATAAAAACGTTTCTAAATTATTTAGTAAGAATGAATTAGAAGAAGTGATGAACCCAAAAAATTATCTGGGTGCATCTGATAAAATCGTGGATAATATTGTCAAAAAACTGACGAGATGAAGGGCCGCTGAAGATAATTCACCAGAAGGGGATATCGATATTCCACGTTGTGTTTGTTGGTTCACGATCCATATTTATCCAGGGAATCAACCCAACTATTCCAATCCTTCCAAGTATAAGTTTTGGCAATGATATATTTAAGTTGAGTTTTAACCCTATCCAATTATCCCAATAGTTTTGTAGCCACATGCTTCTATAGCATTTGTAAAATCGAGCGTGTCTTTTGTTATTGATAAAATTGTTGGACATAATTGCATTATTATTTGATTTTTTCAGATAGACGCCTTGTTCATTATTTGTAATATTATTAAGGACAATAGCGTTCATATTAGATTTTTCTAAATAAGCACCATACGTGTTAGCGTTGATTGTATTGCCTATAAAAAATTGATTTTCTGATTCCGATAGATAAAGACCGAACTGATTTTCCTGGATGGTGTTACCGATAATATAACCAAAGTACTTGTTTTCTAGATAGAGACCATAGGTATTGTTCGATATAGAATTATATTGTATGATAGGCATACTTCCACCTGATACAAGGACACCCATATTATTATGTGCGATGATATTATTACTCGCAACTGCCATATCTGCTTGTATTGCGATTCCTGCATCGTCTTCTTGTTCGCCACCATTGGTTATCGTGAATCCAAATATACTACTGAAGGGTTCAATAACGTTGACAACAGTCCCATTTCCATCGCCATCAATGATTGTTATGCTATTCTTCTCTCCAATTAATTTTATTGACTTGTCTAATTGTACATTTTCTTGATAGGTACCATTAAAGACAAAAACTAGATCAGATTCATTAGAACTGTCAACTGCTTCTTGAATAACCGCCCATCGTGTCACCTGCCAACCTGGCGTTGATTCATTGTAGTCATCATCGACAATGCGGGCAGCTGTTGCATAGAGCCATCCTTCCCTTCCATCCTCAGTAATAGTCCGGATAGAATACAACGTCCCATAGGTAGGAAGAAAATCATATGAGACATTATTATCTACTGTAGGCAGGCTAACCTTCTCTAGAACCACTTCATCAAATTTCAGTGCATCGATGAGTTTTATATCCACGGTTGGCGAGTTGGTAGTCGATGTCAAGGTCATATTTTCTCCTACAACTCCTAAAGGAATTTCACCATATCCCATAGTCATAAATAACTGCTGTAAGATTATTTGTGTGTCGATATAAGCTACTGGACTTTCTATAGAAGAACGAGGTGTTTGGTATTCGCTTTCCGATGGTCGTGGTGGCAATTGTAATGCTGGGTCGCCCAATAAAACAAAAGCAAAAAACGTAAAACCGTCCAAGGGGTCAGAGAAATTATTATGTTCAATGTAGGTCATCATTGCGTGAGATGTAAGATTGCCTAGGGTAGACCCTCCTTCATGATATGCCTCTATTAGGTATGTGAGCATCCCGGCCATATATGGTTCTTTAGAAATGTTGATACATCCTTCATCCAAAGTAAAATAGGGGACACCAGCGTTACTCCTTGATCCGCCAATATATGCTATCCCTCCAGCATCAGATAATAAAATTGATTCCCCAAATGAGACATTAAACCCCATGTCTATCAAATTAGTATCAAATGCGCCGTTCATACAAGCAATTGACACCACTATTGGTGAAGTATCGCTTGCAGGAAGGCTCATCACGTCTTCGACACCAAGTGGATCTCCTTCTAACGACCATGCAGTACCACTACCATGACCGATGTGGTACAGCAATCCTGTGTCTCCCATTAATGCATGTGTTAGATTGATTCTATCAAAGGATCCTTCAGTTTTGAAATACTTCGTGGGGTTAACTCCTTCGAAAAATCCTTGGTTTATTGAATCTATTGTAATCATTTCTCCTATATCATAGGGTGTACCAAATGGTTTACCCCCTGCAACAGCAATATTTCTAAATAAGTCTGATGTGGCATTCCAATGTTTTATCTTATCGATCACATGAACGGCTTCTATCGCATCATTAATAGGCAGTCTGCCCACAAAATAGTTCGATACTAAATCGTAATCTGGTGATGCGTAGAAAAAATCTGTCGGCGTCCAACTGTAGTAATAATAATAGCTTGGCGGTACCAGTAGTGCATTCCCCAAGAGTGTGACATACTGTAGATTTGGATGCTGGCCACTATCATTCAAATAATTGATGATTCGCTTCGCAAGGCTATAGTTATAATCATGGATCGTTTCCCACCCTGGGAGAGTAGGATCACTGTATCCATCATAGGGAGGGTCATCAGCTTCCTCATACTGAGCATAAATCCAGGTAGTGTTTACGACAGCAGTAGATGTTCCTTCTGAATCATGGAATGTTTTCAGCTCCAGGGCTTGATCAAAAAGTGACGGAGGCGTTATAATAACATTTACAACACCAGAACCTTTGGAAAGTGATGACGGGACAGAAGTTCCTTCATGTTTATAAAAAACCTTGACTGAACCGTCGGTTAGCAAAATAGTCTTCCCGAGTTTTGGTGCATATTGTACAGGATATACTCGTACAAAAACCAATTTTTTCTCATTGTCTTCCCCTACCTCATATGAGACAAAGGTGCCAGGAAAAAACTGATCACTGTTGTAAACTTTCATGTTTGGAAGTAAAGAGTCAATGACCTTTTCTGCTTCAATTTTGTCGTTAGACCAAAAAACAGGTTCAGGATTTGGAACAATAGTCAATCTATTCATAATTTCTTTGTAATATCCATTTGTTATTCCAACCTCGAGTATTTCGGAGTTTTTTGGAATTTCTATTATGAATGTTTTCATCGGCAGCATTGGATTTCCTGGTAAGCCAAACGGTTTTAACCCCTCTATCTCCAGATAAACTCGTCTCTGACCTATTCGATGGATAATGCATTGAGACGGATCAAAATGAAATTCTTTTGTTTTAATCTCATCTTTGCTATAAGATGATGCTTTTCCTTCGTCGATGATTTCTTTAATATCTAGGTTCGATGCAACTTGACTAGATCCAAAAACGAGTGGCTCAATGTTATGTGAAAAATCATTTTCAGGTAAAGAGGATTCTCCTGTTGTGGTTCTCTGTATTTGTGATTTTGCAACATTTGCCGATATTGAAGATAGGCTTGCTAACAAAAGTATGAAAATAATGCTATAGGCTATTCTTTTTCTTTTCATGTTACCACAAATAGTTATTATCTATTTATTGTTTATAAATAACAACGTTATTTAAATATTATGTCTTGACAATGATTCAATTAATGCGTTTACATCGAA
>Ga0209978_10001172_pt1 | contig 10785 bp, 9 predicted proteins | sample BentaG_FD_182805 | JGI IMG/M metagenome (GOLD analysis project Ga0209978, IMG submission 182805) | Deep subsurface microbial communities from South Atlantic Ocean to uncover new lineages of life (NeLLi) - Benguela_00093 metaG (SPAdes)... | ecosystem: Environmental > Aquatic > Marine > Oceanic >...
AGAGGGCTGAGTTCGGCCAGAAACTGAGGGAATATCTTAAATCCCTTTTTTCTCAGTAGATCAAGCAACTTTGGGAAAAAGCCTAATATTAAAATTAGTCAATTCTATATTATTCTTAGTGTGTCCAAAATGTTCTCATTTTTTGATTCTTGAAATTACCATTTATTCATAATAATTCCTAAATATTCCTTGTATATAAATATATAATTCTTTAATTTTCAATAATTTCAGTGGAAATAAGGATTGTGGCGAGGGACGGAATCGAACCGCCGACGCAGAGATTTTCAGTCTCTCGCTCTACCGACTGAGCTACCTCGCCATTTTCTTGTTTGGATTTTGAGTATAATTTTCTTCTTTTATAAAGTCAACTGCTAACTCGACTCGTGAATAATCCAGGTTAAGTATTGTGTCTCTTGGATTCGTTTACTTGCATCACGGAAAACAAGATGCTTCCATAGTCTTGACTAAGCTAGAGACTCATGCTACGTTCATTTCCCGATGAAAATTGCCGCAGTACTCCCCCATATGGAAATTTTTGGAGGCGTGAGGAGGTATATAGAAAATCGGCAATGAATTCTCCAAAAGGGGTCATTGCTTTGTTCTTTTCCATCCAGACGGAAGAAAACCTGAATGGTTAGAATTCAAAGGAAGAACAGAGTCTTTTTCTTCTCTAGGGGAGGGAGGTTTTGATGTTGCCCTCTGTAGCGAATATTCCATTTTGCCTTATTTTGAGAAACTGAAAGCCAGAGTCAAGTTTTTTTATTTTTTAATTGAAGGGCATAAAATGGAGAAAGAAGTTGTCAGGCAGAGTTATTTTTTCCTCGGGAACTCTGTGGGAATATGCCAGCGGATAAATAAAAAATACAGTATTTCCTGTTACAGGGCGGCAGGAGGGGTGAATCCGGAAATTTTTTATCCCCTGAAGAAGGAAAATCGGAAGGAAGAATTTAGAATGCTTTGCTATGGACGCCTTTATAAAAAGAGAAAAGGTGTACAGTATGTTATCCATGCGGTTGAAAAGTTGTATAGAAAATATCCTCATCTTAAGCTTATTTTATTTGACAGTTTAGTGGGGAGAGAGAGAATAGACCCCCGAAAGCTGATCAAAACTCATGTCCCTTATGAATTTTACATGAATTTACCCCAGAATAAAATGGCTTGGCTCTATTCCCAGGCAGATGTTTTTGTGAGTGCTGAGAGGAGGGCAGGATGGTCAAACACCACAGCTGAAGCAATGGCTTGTCAAATTCCTGTTGTCTGTACGCCAAGCGGAACGCGTGATTTTGCCTTTCACAACCACACAGCTTTAGTATCTCCTTTTCCTTATCCTCTTTTTTTGCGTTACCAGATTGAAAGGCTTATCCAAAATGAAGGGCTTCGCCATAGATTAGCCCGGGAGGGATGGAAGAGAATAAAGGATTTTACCTGGAGCGCTTTGGTCAACAGATTAGAACAGATTTTTAAGGAAGAAGCGAAATTGAAATAGGAGATATGTTGTGATATCCTTCCAGATGGAGGGAAAACTCGATGGAAGAAAAAGAGATTAAAGAAATCATGCTCAAAGAGAGTGAAGAATTCAGAAAAGCATATCAAAAGCACCAACAATATGAGGAAAAACTTGAAGAGTTCAAAAAGAAAGGGTATCTTTCCGAAGAGGAGAGGCTCAAGGAGAAAGAGTTGAAGAAGAAAAAGCTTGCTCTTAAAGATAAGATGTATTACTTGATGACAGAGTACAGAAAATCTCTTCCATAAGGCCGTTTTAAAATGAACGAGAAGAAAAAGTTGAGACTTGCTCTAGTTGGAACAGATTCTCTGCGCGGAAAAGAGATAAAGAATGTTTTGAGCAGTGAAAAATTTCTTTTTGAAAAGATAGATTTTTTTGACCCGGATGTTAAAGAAGAATACAGCAAACTGACTCAATTTCAAGGAGAACCGAAGGTCATTCACAATCTTGAGGATGATTCTCTTTTTAATTCGGATCTGGTTTTTTTAGCAGCTGATAAAGAGATAAACCGAAAATATGGAATTCTTGCTCAAGGACAAAAATATCAGGCTATCGATTTGAGCGAGACATTTAATTCAGAAAAGGAAATTCCCATAGTTGTGGCTGGTGTAAACGATAGAATTATTCTAAAGAAAAGGCCTGATATAATTGCCAATCCTCATCCTGTTACAGTCATCCTTTCCCATATTTTTTATTTAATTCTCAAAGAATTTGGGCTTTCCAAAGCAATAGCTTTTGTCCTCCAACCCGTTTCTGCTTTTGAGAAATCCGGCATCGAGGAATTAGCCAACCAGAGTGTAGAAATATTAAATAGCTCTTCTCTCACAAAGAAAGTCTTTAAGGCCCAGATTGCCTTTAATCTTCTTTCCCATACTGAACCGATGGATGAGAATGGCTTTTCTGCTGTTGAGAAGCAAATCATGATCGAGATAAAAAGGGTTCTTAAGGCATGGGATTTTCCTCTCACACTCTCACTCGTCCAGGCTCCTGTTTTCCATTCTTATTCGATAATGACCTATTTAGAATTAAAAGAGAAAGCAGAAATCCAAGCTTTAAAAGATCTTTTCAAGAGATCTCCTTACTTTAAGCTAACATCCCCAACACTTTCCTCTCCTGCTTCTTGTGTTTCTGTTGCAGGAAAGGATAAAATTTTTATAGGTCAGATAAAAAAAGAGAAATCTCTTCCCAAAAGCTTTTGGATATGGACGGTCGCGGATAATCTAACTCGTGGATCAGCGTTGAATGCCTTTGAGATTTCAAAAAAAATTTTATCTGCCACAAGGGCTTAAAGAATGAAAGCAGTCCTTCAGCTTTTAAAGCTTACTATTGAAGAGAAAAAGGCGCTCGTTCTTTCTTTTGTATTCACCGTATTTGTCGCTTTCTTTACATATGTATTTGTTAATTTGATCCAGCCCATCATTGATGAAATGCTCCAGCTTGCCCCTCAGGCATCTCCTGACAAAACAAATTTAATAGCTTTTATTTTTAAAAATCTCCGAGTGACTAGGGAACAACTCTTCTGGTTTATTCCTTTACTCCTGGTGATTGTAATTTTTGGGAAAGGGTTGTTTACGTTCTTTTCTTCGTTTTTTATGAAGTCTATCGGGCATAAAGCCGTAAAAAAACTGAGAGATGAACTTTTCGAACATCTTGTTTACCAGTCGTCCAATTACTTTGACCATAAACCGACTGGTGAGCTGATGTCCAGATTGACGAATGATGTGGATAAGATTCAGCAGGCAGTCTCAGGCAGCATGGGTGATCTCATCCAGGCAATTTTTATTCTTTTTGCCCTTATCATTTACATATTTATTACCGATTGGCGCTTGGCTTTGGCATCTTTTATCATCGCTCCTTTAGCTGTTCTCCTCTTAGCACTCTTTAGCCGACAGCTCAAAAAGAAGGGAAAGCTGAATCAGATCAAGATGTCTCAAATATATAATCTTCTCCATGAAAGTATTACTGGAAACAAGATTGTCAAGGCATTCACCATGGAAAAATTTGAAATCAAGAGGTTTTTTCAGGCTACGCACAGCTATTTTAAAACAAGCATAAAGCTGGCTTGGATAGGAAGTTTATCTTCGCCTTTTATGGAATTTCTGGGTGGGGTCATCGGAGCTTTCATCCTTGTGGTGGGCACAACGAGAATAGCCCAAGGATACATAAGCCCAGGAGATTTTGGCTCTTTTGTCATGGCCATTTTTATGATGTTCACACCAATAAAACGCTTGAGTCGAGCCAACAACACAATCCAGCAGGGAGTTGCCTGTTATGAAAGAGTCCAAGAGATTCTGCAAAATAAGCCTCAAATCAAAGACCATCCTTGTGCTTTCCCTCTTCCTCCTATAAAAGGAGAAGTGAAATTCGAAAATGTCTCTTTCAGCTACAATGAAACAAGACCTGTTCTTTACAATGTCGATTTTGAAGCCATGCCTAATGAAACAGTTGCTCTTGTCGGGTTGAGCGGTGCTGGAAAAACAACTATCATAAATCTCCTTTCTCGTTTTTATGACCCGACTTCGGGGAGAATCACTATTGATGGTATTGATATCCGTGAAGTAAGTCTTTCGTCCCTCAGATCCCAGATTGGCCTTGTGACTCAGGATCTCATTCTCTTCAACGATACAGTACGGAATAATATAGCCTATGGGCTGGAGGATATTTCGCTGAAAAGGGTTATAGAGGCAGCCGAAGCAGCCAAAGCCCATGATTTTATTGTAGAGCTTCCTCAAGAATATGATGACTTGGTTGGAGAAAAAGGATCACTGCTGTCCAGCGGACAAAGACAGAGATTGGCGATTGCGCGAGCTTTGCTTAAGGATCCACCTATTCTTATTCTTGATGAGGCCACCTCAGCTCTTGACTCTGAGTCAGAAAGGCTAATACAGATCGCTTTGGCCAATGTCATGAAGAACAGAACCACATTTGTTATCGCTCACCGCTTATCCACAATCCGAAGCGCTGATAAAATATTGGTGGTTGATAAGGGGAGAATTGCTGAAATCGGCACTCATAAACAACTCTGCAGGAAAGATGGCATTTATAAAAAATTGTATGATCTGCAGTTTCCAGAGGAAAGGGAGGAGATGCCTTGATCCAGAGTATGACGGGCTATGCAGATAAGAGGTTTGATTCTCAATATCTTTCAGCAAAGATAAGCATCAAAACTTTGAACCATCGCTTCTTTGATTGGAGTTATCGAGGCACTCCAATTGGGAGTGTAGAAAACAGACTCAGAGCTGTCTGTCAGAAAAAGCTTCACAGAGGGAGAGTAGAAGTTTCGGTGGAACTCGTTTTTTTAGATTCCTCCAGATGGGATTTTTGGTTCAATGAAGATTTGTTGGAGAAAATATTTTCTTCTCTTGAGAGAATTTTTTCTAAGATGCAGAGAAAAATAAGCTTTTCAGTAGATAATATTTTTGCCATCCCTCGTGCTGTGGAGATGAGAAGAAAAGATTTCACTAAGGATGAAGTTTCTTTCTTAGAAAAAAAATTTGATTTGACTCTGGAATATGTTATAAAAGCGAGGATAAGAGAAGGGAAGGAGATGGGGCGAGAGATCCGTGGCCATGTTCAAAACATAAGACAAGTTTTGAGGCGGATTGAAAAACTGGCTAAAACCCATCCTCTAATCATTCGGGAAAAGTTAGAGCTGAGATTAAAAGATCTGAATTATGAAACATCGCTTTCAGAAAAGAAAATTGTTGAGGAAGCAGCCTTTCTGGCTCAGCGGTATGATTTGACGGAGGAGATAACGAGGCTTAAATATCATTTGAATTATATGGAGGAGCTTTTATCTTTGAAGAAAGAAGAGCCCGTAGGAAAGAAATTGGATTTTATTGCCCAGGAACTTTATAGAGAGGCGAACACCATAAATTCTAAAGCCCAGGATATAGAAATAATCAAAGAGATTTTGACCGTAAAGAGTGAAGTGGAGACTATCCGCCAGCAAGTGCAGAACATCGAATAGATAAGCTATCGATGATATAAAAGAGTGAAAAGATGCTTTACGTAATCACAGGGCCCTCAGGCTGCGGGAAATCTACCCTTGTCAAAAGCATATTGGGGGAAGTGGAAAATGTTGAGTTTTCTATTTCTTATACTACCCGCAAAAAAAGAGATTCAGAGCAGGAGGGGAAGGATTATTTTTTTGTCTCCAAAGCAGAATTCGGGCAGATGATTGAAATGGATAAACTGGCAGAATGGGCTGTCGTCCATGGCCATTATTATGGGACATCCAAAAGAGAGATAGAAAAAAAAGGGTCCGAAAGGGACCTGCTTTTGGATATCGATATTCAGGGCGCCCAACAAATAAAGACAAAATTCAAAAAAGCAGTGTTTATTTTTGTCATTCCTCCTTTGTTCCAAGAACTAAAAACGAGGCTTAAGAATAGAGGAGAGGAAGCTGCGGACGTGATTGGGAGAAGGCTTGAAATCGCAAAGAAAGAAATCAGATATTATCCTGAGTTTGACTACATCATTATCAACGACAAACTTGATAAAGCTCGAAAAGAGCTAGCTTCAATTATTTTAGCAACGAGATGTCGGCTCGATTCTCGCAAGAAAGAAATTGTGCCTATTCTCAGAAGCTTTTTTGAAAATGAATGAAAGAGGCTAAATTGGGAAAAATTGTATTGGGCGTCTGTTCTTCTATCAGTATCTATAAATCTTGCGAAATCATCCGCAGATTTCAGAAGGAAAATTATCAAATTCAGGTCATCATGACCAAAAATGCTTCTCGTATGATCTCTCCTCTGCTTTTCTCTGCTCTCTCTAGAGAGAAAGTCTTAATTGATTCTTTTGAAAAAGACTCATCGGAGAGAATTGTCCATGTGTCTTTGGCCCAAGAAACATCTCTTCTTCTTGTTGCTCCGGCCACTGCTAACATAATAGGGAAATTTGCTTCAGGTGTAGCCGATGATTTTTTGTCGACTTTTTATATGGCTGTCAGTTGCCCGGTGCTTGTTGCTCCTGCTATGAATGAAGCGATGTATTTTCACCGTCAAATCCAATTGAACATCCAGAAACTCAAGGCATGTGGGGTAAAATTCGTAGAACCCGAAAAGGGATACTTGGCTTGTCAGGAAGAAGGATGGGGCAGATTGGGGGCCGTGGAGAAAATTATAGAAGAAGGATTAAGGTTGATAAAAAAGACTCAAAGCTTGAAAGGGAAAACAGTCCTGGTCACTGCTGGTCCGACACGCGAATTCCTGGATCCTGTTCGCTTTCTCACGAATCGCTCTTCAGGCAAAATGGGCTATGAGATTGCTGAGGAGGCTCGAAGGCGGGGGGCTGATGTTGTTCTCATTTCAGGCCCTGCTTCAATCGTTCCTCCCTCAAAAGTCAAGTTCAAAAAAATCCAAACGGCCGAAGAGATGGAAAAAGAAGTCAAAAAACATTTCGCTAAGGCTGATGTTGTTATCATGGCAGCGGCCATTTCCGATTTTAAATTTGCTGACATCTTTCCGGAGAAGATCAAAAAGCAAGAATTCGCAGATAAAATCCAACTTGTTCAGACAGAAGATGTTCTGAAAAGCCTGGGCCAAAAAAAGGGAAGAAAGATTCTTGTTGGCTTTGCCGCAGAGACAGAAAATATTGTGAATAATGCCCTTAAGAAAGTCAGAGAAAAAAATCTTGATTTGATCGTGGCCAATAATGTCCTTGAGGAAGGAATAGGTTTTGAATCAGATTTTAATCAAGTGAGCATTATTTATCCTGATGGCAGAACATTCCAGACCGAAAAGAAAAGCAAACTGGAGATAAGCCAAATTATCCTTGATAAAATAGAGGAAATCATTGGGGAAAGAAGCTGAAAAACTCATTATTGATCTTGAAGAGCGACTGAAATTTTTATCCCAGCTTGGAGTTGAATTTATTTCATTGCCATCTTCTTCAGAAGGATCTGTTTATATTTCCTTGAAAGAAAGAATACTTGAATGTCAAAAATGCTCGCTTTCCAAAGAGCGGAAGAATGCTGTTCCAGGAGAAGGCACTCTTAAAGCCGAGCTTATGTTTGTTGGAGAAGCACCTGGCCGGGATGAAGATATCCAGGGGAGACCTTTTGTAGGAAGAGCAGGCCAACTTCTGACAAAAATCATTAAGGCCATGGATTTCCGTAGAGAAGAAGTATACATCACAAATGTGGTGAAGTGTAGGCCTCCTGATAATCGAACTCCTCGTAGAGAGGAAATTGAAAAGTGTAAAGGATATCTCTTAGAACAGATTAAGCTGGTGAATCCTCGAGTTATTGTAACATTGGGAAAAGCAGCTACAGATTTTTTCATCAAAAGCCAGAAAGGAATGACTGCTTTAAGAGGTGAGTTTCATGAAATTGGCCAGATTCGAGTCATGCCAACCTTTCATCCTTCTTATATCATAAGGAACGAAGACAACAGAAAGATCAAGAAGATGGTCTGGGAGGACATGAAAAAAGTGATGGCCTTTTTAGGCAAAAAATGACTCTGTATGCTGAGGTCATTCTTTCCCTTCCCATTGATCACGGTTTCACCTACATCGTTCCTCCCTCCTTCCGGGAAAAGGCAAAAATAGGGTCAAGAGTCCTGGTTCCTTTTAGCCAAAGAGTCCTGACCGGTTTTATTGTTAAGCTTAGAAAAAGAAGGCTGGTTAAAGAATTTCAGCTCAAAGAAATTCAAAAAGTCTTAGACGAACGCCCTGTATTTTCTCCTTCATTCCTCTCTTTCACTCGAAAATTAAGTGATTATTATTGTTCATCCTGGGGAGAACTTCTTCAAGCTTCCCTTCCTCCTTCACTTCTTCTAAAGACCGAGACGAAAATATTTCTCACAGAAGAAGGGAAGAGAGAGTTAAAGAAGGGAGAGATATCACGAGATGAGAGGGGGGTTTTGAATCTTCTCCAAAAAAGAGCGTACAGCACACTTTTTTTAAAGAGAAAACTAAAGGTAAAAAATTTTTCTCTCCTCCTTTCGCGTTTAGAGAAAAGAGGTCTGATTCGTATCCAGAGACGATTCAAAGAGAAAAAGCTAAAAAATGAGGTGATCCTCCCTTCAAGACCCACTCAACTTGAGATAGACTTTTCCTTGGAAGAGCAGTTCCGTCAGGTGGCAGATTACATCGCTCAAAGATCAGGAGAACAAGGCTTTTCTCCTTTTTTGCTTTACGGCTCTTTAGCAAAAAGAGAGGCTGTTTATTTTTATTTGATAAAAAAAAATTTAGAAAAAAAGAAGAAAGTCTTGTTCCTCGTTCCAGAGATCTCTTTGACAAAGACTTTAATAGAAAAATTTGAGAAGAAGCTAGGAGAAAAAGTGGCTTGTCTCCATAGTCGCTTATCAGAGAAAAGGAGGGAGACAGAGTGGAGGAAGATAAAAAAAGGAGATGTGGAATTAGTCGTGGGGCCTCGTTCTGCTCTTTTGTCCCCGCTTGCGAATATCGGGCTGATTATCGTTGATGAAGAACAGGATGAATCCTATTATCAGCAAGAATCTCCTACATATGATGCTCGAAAAGGGTCTTGGTTTAGAGCCAAACAGGAATGTTGTGCTTTAGTCTATGGTTCGGCTTTTCCTTCTGTTGAGGCCTTTTATAGGGCAAGAAAGAGAGGTTATTTGTTAAGCCTGAAGAATGGAACAGGAAAGAGAAAAGTCGAAGTAGTAGATGAGAGGAAAGAGAGGAGGATATTATCTCAAAGGTTGAAGGAAAGAATTGGAAAAAAATTAAAGAAGAGAGAACCAATTTTAATTTTCATAAACCGTCGGGGATATGCCTCTTTTCTCTTCTGCTCAAGATGTAATCACATCCCACGCTGCCTCCATTGCGATATTTCCTTAACTTATCATAAAAAAGAGGAAAAATTGGTCTGTCATTATTGTAATTATTCCATTCCTAAAATAACTCACTGTCCTCAGTGTGGAACGAGGATTATCCGAAAGAGGGGGCTTGGGATAGAGGTTATAGAGGAGGAATTGAAGAGGGTTTTTCCCCAAAGCAGAGTGGCATGTTTTGATACGGATGTGGCTAAAACCAAGAGAGAACAGGAGAGAATCATTTCTCGCTTCGCCAAAGGAAAGATTGATATTCTGGTTGGAACACAGCTTTTGGCTCATCAAGTGGATTTACCTCTAGTTTCTTTGGCCATCATTTTTTATCCCGAAACCACTCTGACTCTTTCTGATTTCAAAGCGAGTCAGCGGACTTTTCAAAATTTAATTCAGATGATGAAATTTGTTCGTGACGATAATGAGGCGGAAGTGATTATTCATACATCATTTCCTGATCATTTTAGTATTCGCTGTGCTGCTCTTGACGGTTACATTTCTTTTTTTAATCAAGAGATCAAATTCCGCCGCCTAATGAATTATCCTCCTTTTTCGTTTATGGCAGAAGTTCTTTTCCAGGGAGATAATTTGAGAAATTTAGCCTGGAAGTCCCGCCAATTTTCCCATCAGGTAGATAAATATGGGAATGATGTAGAAATTTTAGGTCCTGCCTTGGCTTCGGTGGCGAAAGTGAGGGGCATGAACAGGGTTCAATTTGTCCTAAAAACCCGGAAAAGAAGGTTACTCAAACAAGCACTGAAGGAATATCTCAATATGGTCAAATTGAGAAAGTCAATATTAATATGGGATTAGAAATAAAACATTCTCTCGCCTCATAAATTTTCTAATGAGACGAATATCGCCTTTTTAAGAATGAGTTTTATTTTTGATGGCGCTCTTTTTTAAGACTCTGGTAACATATTCAGCTCGGCGATGAATCAGTGAGTTATTTCAGTAGCGGAGGCGTCGTTGTAGTCGTAGTTGTTGTGATAATTTTAATGGAAGCTGTGGCAGAAATTATATCTTCTCCTTCCCATTCGACGGTAGCAGCGATATAGACGGTGGTGCCAGCAGACAGCTCTGATGCAAGCGGCCCGTAATAGTCAACGGTAGTCACGCCATTTTCGTCTGTGATTTTTGTTGCGACTGATTGATTGTCCTCAAAGTGACCAATGTTAACTAGGTTCCCGTTTGCATCCTGAATTTCAAAGTGGATGGCTTGATTGGCTAAGGGAGCTCCACCGGGTGACTTTAGAGTGGCTGTTATATGGATTCTCCGCGTGTCTCCCCGGCAACTAACACATTGGGGTTGGGGCTGAGTTCGAGAGTTGTTTCAGCCACCTTTCGGATAATATAAATAGAAGCAGTGGCAGTAATTATATCTTCTCCTTCCCATTCGACGGTAGCAGCAATATAGATAGTGGTGTTTGTAGTTATCTCTGAGGCAAGCGGCCCGTAATAGGTAACAGTTGTCATGCCATTTTCGTC
>Ga0209978_10001173_pt1 | contig 10783 bp, 10 predicted proteins | sample BentaG_FD_182805 | JGI IMG/M metagenome (GOLD analysis project Ga0209978, IMG submission 182805) | Deep subsurface microbial communities from South Atlantic Ocean to uncover new lineages of life (NeLLi) - Benguela_00093 metaG (SPAdes)... | ecosystem: Environmental > Aquatic > Marine > Oceanic >...
ACAAGGACAATCGATACTTTTATCCATCACCTGAGGCAGAAAGTCGAGAGTAATCCGGCCAAACCTGTTCATCTAATTACAGTCCCCTGGTCTGGCTATAAGTTCCAAAAATAAAAGGGATTATGCGGGGACAGTCTTTATCCAAGGAGGCCATCCTCATCTTCTTTACAAAGCTAGGCTAGTTTTCAATCGTCCCTCAGAAAAAACGCGGAAATTCCCATCCTTTTAGATTAGGATAAGCCCCATTTTCCTAATTTTTTAATATTCCTGCCTTTTTTAACATACTTTTAACAAACTTTTTTCTTTAGATTATAATTTGGTTTTGATGTCGTTGAGCTTATTCATGGATCATTTCGACAAATACAGGGCATCGACTCGTGAGTAGACAAAGGATCGATCCTGCATCAGTAGCTGTGTGCTCAAGTTGGAATCACGTTTTATGATCTGCTGCAGATGATCGGGCACGGTTCTCGGAATCATCAAATTGCGAAAACACATCCGAGCGCCCTTCCGTGCCGTCCGAGCGACTTGTTCAAATGTGACGGACGTGTCACTCAGGCTCATCAGCTCACATATATTGGAGAGGGCGAAACAGTCGATGCTCTCGGGTTCCTGTTCAGCCAGCCACCTTTTTGCATCGTACGTAATGATATGAATCTGATCCAGCCGCTTCCGGATAACTTCGAAATTGTCTTCCCTGAGATAGTCGGGAACTTCCGTTAGGGACCGGTACTTCCCCATCAGATAAACATGCAGAAAATAGTTGCCCTGGATGGGGATATCACACGCGACTTTCTGGAACCTCTTATGGAAGCTCCCCGCAAAGGACCTCGAACCATCATCAAAGTGAAAATAATCGGCTTTCAATCCCATTCTGGCTAACATATGTTTATTGTAGAACATATAAAACACAAGCCGGGTCCGAAGGATATTCCAGTAACGATCATAATATGCCTTCTGTTCCTCAAGCTCTCTCTCCTCGAACAGCCGGACAATCCTTGACCTCCCCAATATGAGATGGATGAGCTTCCCGACTATTTTGACAAAATAGTCATAACGTCCCTGGAAAAGGAGTCCTCTCTGGACGATCGTTTGATGACCATCCCAAAACTCGGCAGCCTTCGGGCTTAGGAAATTTCTCAGGTGGCCGTAGACTTTCAGCCGGTTTTCCGTTGGGGCAAGTCCTAAGAATCGAACAAATTCCGTGTACTCCAGATGTTTCATGGCCGCTATTTTCAATTCCATCAGATAGGCTTGGCTGGGATTGATATCGACGGTATGGATGATTTTAGGATCATAGACCAAGAATCCCAAAGTATTGCAAGCGCCCGAGGTGATCGTCATCAGGGTATCTCCGGGCTGGATCTTGAGGGCTTTATGATCCGATTCCGGATCTTCCCAGTTCACGGTATAGATCAATTTATGAAGTTCGACCTGGTGTTTATTTTGAGTCATCATAGGCACTTCCTTCGTCGATTAAACAAGCGAATAATCTTCATAGGGAACTCCCCTCATGAGACGAAGCACTTCATCGTTTCCCCTTTTGAGACTTACGACAAATCCCATGGATTTAAAAACAAACTTGGGATACCTGACGAACCTTTTTCCCAGGGGATCTTTTTCATGAACGCCGATCGCCAAAAAGTGATAGCATTCTTCGCAACAGATATTCCTCGCTTTCTGGATGAGAAGATCGAGGGCGTCTTCGTAACCCTCGCGGCAGGCCAACGCTTTGACATACAGAATCCGAATAGGTTCGTTGATCTCGGGAAGGGCTGCGATGGAGATCATGCGGCGGAGGAACCGGAGAAGAAAAGCCAGAATCCCCAGAATAAATGGCAGGCGAATCAGCACGTTCTGTCGGGAGTCTCCGACATCGACGACGGAAAGAGAAGCCTGGCTCACGCCGCCGGATCGGGCCACCAAATGACGGGCGTTCAGAAGTGATCCCGGCGGAAGGAAGGGACCGAATTGATAGTGCCGGAAATGATCATTGTATAAACGATACATATCGGGATGTTCCGGCTCCATTTTGACCGCATAGTGTGTCGTAGCTCGCTGCCGGTGCGAGGGAAGGATTTGGTAGACTTTGAAAACGCCGAGCGGGACGGCCTTGGGTAATCCTGCCCTTCCGTCGAAGAACGGCAATATATCTTTGTTTCCGTATGCCACTGTACCAATGACGAGATCCGCGTCTGCCGCCAACAAGTGACGCTGCATAGAGATCAATAATCGGACCGCCAGGCCCCTTCCCTGATAATCTGGGTGAACTTTTAAGTCTCCCAGGTAATGGACGAATTCGAGTTCTCCGTCGACATGAACCGGCACACGTGTTGTCGAGATGCATCCCACGATCTTACCGTTCTCTTCCGCGACCAGGACGCGACTATGACCTCTCCAATCGAGGAGCCGGAAAAAGTCCGGATACCGGTCGCTCCGTATCGAGATCTCACCGCTCATCGGAGTCATAGATGTAAGCAACAACAATCCGTTATTATCGGACTGCGTCGCTTCACGAATTTTTGCCATGGACAGCCTGTATCTTCTCTCTTTGGTTGAGTTAAAGTCCCATGCCAAAGGCTCGATCTCTCACCAATCCGATCAGGAAATCATCAATAACCGGATCGGATTGGGTGCGCCCGGCGAACCGCTTCGCTTTCAGTGCCTTTTCTAAGAAGAAATACCTCGTCGATTCCCAGGCCATATCCTTCCTTACCTGCCAGGACGGCTTCGTGGGCCATTCGGTTACATACGGTATATGACCATCTCCATCACTTGGTTTGTTGTAAATATAACGTTTGAACGGTTCCTCCTTTGCTCGATAGAACGATGGATTTTTTAGTATTTTGGCATACTCCTTGGTTGCCAGCCATATAACGGTGTCCGAGAGGAGTTTCATCACAGCGGTAGGTTCTCCTATGATGGAATGGTATTTCTTATCGATCATCCTTGCCCGGCGTCGAACTATGCCGTTCGGCGCAAAGCGCTCCATGGCGGCAAGCAGTGTCCAGATCATTCCGCATTGTTTCTTAAAGAACTTGGATTTATGTTGGCGGAAAATGGGATTAGCAGATTGCAGACAGTACGAATATCCGTCCAGTTCGACTTCGAGTCGTCTCAACAAGGACGGCCCCCAGGTCCGGTAGAGCAGATCATAGCCATATTCGACGAGATTTAGAGTTTCATGGTCCTCTAGCGCCAGGTTTTTCTGCGTTTCACTCCAGAAGTGCATATCCTCCCAGGCAACTTTTTTCAACCGTCCTTCCTTTTTGACTCGCTCCCATAACGGGGTCCCGGGAAACGGTGAAAGCCTTGTCAGTTGTTGGTAGGTCGGCCAGAGGGCCACGAAATAATTCAGGTCCTCCATGATGTTGGCATGAGTGTGAAAATCCCATCCGCAGATCCAGGACCCAATGGTGCGAATGCCTCGTTGATGCAAATTAGTAAAGACCCATTTGGGATCGACTTTGCTCCGCTTTTTGTATTGAAGCAACTCGCCGAATTTGGACTCAACTCCGATGAACAGCGTTCCGATACCAGTCTCGGCGATGGCATCCCAACCGAAACGGTCGACGAACTCTCCGATAAAATCGAGGGATCCGAAAGCGAACCAATCAAAGTCTTCGACCATATCCGGGTGACTTTGCCAAGGCTCCCTGATTCGGTTCAGCCAGTCAGGCCAACGGAAATGATCCTCGTCAACGACAAAGATGCTGGAGAGATTGGGAAAATGTTTGTAATAGAGGTGCATGTTGTCGACAAGCTCTTCCGGGGAAAGCATCCAGATTCGCTTGTGGTCGTACAGCGCCGTGGAAGAACAAAAGTCGCACCCGCCCGGACATCCAAGCCCGGACACCAGGAACCCGACGGCGCCTTTGGGGAATTTGGTCATGAACGGGGGGGAACCGCCTCCCTTAGGCATGAGCCGTTGCTGGATCGGGCGATCTTCTTTTTCGCCCAACAGACGACGCATGAAACTCACTCCTTCACCGTGACAGATCTCGTCTACGTATTGCTTCCACTCTTGTTCCTGGTAGGTGGCGGCCAGCGCCATCCCTCCATGGCAGCCCAACAGAATTTTTGTTTCGGGAGAATTCTCACGAATGTACTTACACATTTTTAGGACCCCATCCAGATGGACGGGTAGGGCACTGATGCCGACGATGGAATACCCCTTCTTGACCTCCGCTGTAAAATCCTTCCATCGAGGATATTCGAGAATGACCGATGGGACCTCGATGTTCTGGGCTAGGATATGATTGGCGAAATGATGGGAATGAGAGACCAAACAGAAAATACCATCCCCGCGCGTAAATCTCGCCCCCGTGGCATCGGTAAGAGATGTATCGTTCGGCAGAGTGGGATAGGGATAAACTGACGATGTGAATAAAATTTTCTCATTTTTCATGTGTTCCTCTATATTGGCCATGAATCCTCCTTTTTTGATCTGAGGCCCTTTGCCATAACGGCGTTATTCAGGCGATCGAGAGAAGTTGTCTCGTTTAACTTCAAGTATTTCATGCCTCGGTATTCACTCTTGATCCATCTATCGTATCATCCGCTAAAAAAGCATCATTTGATTTTTTGTGGACTCTCATGCTGCCGGACTTTTTCCCACCGGTTTTTCATGAAGGATCTGAGCATTATTCTCTTGGGGATTAGTTTTATCTCCAAGCGATTTAATAAGCCCGGAACAACGACGCATTTTCTTTTTAAAGCTGCTTGGAGGGATTCCCGCACGACGCTTTGGCTCGTTCCCCAGACAAATTTGGGGAGGAGCGCCTTGAGTCCGTTAAAGGCTGGATCATTGTGGAATTCTGTGCGAGTATAGCCCGGACACAAAGCTTGCACTCGAACCTGGGTATGATTTAATTCTAAGGACAAGATTTTGGCAAGACCCGTCAGGAACGCTTTCGTAGGAGTGTATAAGCCCGCTCCCGGCGAGGGGAGAAAGGCGGCTAAGGAAGCCGTAAAAATAATGACTCCTCTGTTCCGTTGGATCATTTTCGGCAATACGATTCGGGTTAAAATGACCGGTGTTGCATTATGCACATTCAGCATTGATAGCTGGCTTTTGAGATCGGTTTCGAAAAAAGGTCCCACAGTCGTAAATCCCGCATTATTGATCAAGAGATCAAGGTTCTCCAGGGTTTGAAGCCGTTCCCTTACGCGATCGATTTCTCCTAAATGGCCTAAATCTGCGGGAAATGCTTCCGCTGTAACGCCATAGGTGCCATTCAAAGACTTGGCTAATCCCTCCAAACGATCTTTTCGCCGCGCCACTAAAAATAACGAAAAACCTTGGGCCCCCAATTGCCGAGCAAATTCTTCCCCGATTCCGCTTGAGGCACCTGTGATCACCGCCCATCCGGGGGATTCCCATTTCATGAAATTAGATTTTGAGCTGATCATGGATCACTTCCCCAGGATTTGTTTTTTGAATCGTGCCCATGCTTTTGGGCAAAATAAATATTAGCTTCTTGGACACATTCCAACGTGGTACGCAACGGTTCAGTAAAGCCCGCTTGTTTGAGTTTTGAACAATCCATAATATTTCTGTATTTGAATCCGATCATCCATGATTTGGCCAGCCTCATTCGAGCGTAGAACGGGCTCAACATACTGACCAGTCTGTAGACGGCTCCCCAAGGAATTTCCCGAAATTTTTTTCCCCGTTCTCGGAGATAGCCTTCGAGATCCATTGGTTCGCCCGCAATGTTATAGGCTCCCGGCATCGGATTGTGCAAAGCATGCTGAATGGCCTTTGACAGGTCTTCTTCGTGGGTATATTGAAGCAATGAACCGTTGGGTCCCTCTGGTCGAAATCCCCAGTACGACTTGGATGGTTTCGTGAGATTAGGCACGACAAATAGATTGCCTGAATATTTCATGAAATTGGGTCCGGTTATGAGATGGGGACGAAATCGCGTTATGATCAAATTCCGATGGGTTTCAGCGAAATCAATCATAAATTTTTCCACCATGGCCTTGGTATAGGGATAATAATTTTCTTTATTTTGTTCGCCCTGAATTGGCATTTCTTCGTTTAAAACAGGAGGATTTCCAGGCACCATGCCATAAGCGGCTTGAGAACTTGTATAAACCAATTTTTTCACTCCAGAATCGGAGGCCGCTTGCGCCACATTTTTAGATCCATCTATATTAATGGCGTATATTTTTGGCAAGTCCAGCACTTTGGCGACGACAACATAGGCCAAATGGACGACCGTATCCATATCTGTGAAGGCAGAACATAAAGCATTGATATCCCGGACATCGATTTTTTGATACTGGATTTTCGCTGACGGGACCCCATCGTAGGGACGGAGATCTAAGGCAAGAATGGACTCCACACGATGATCTTTATCCAGAAGACTAATGACCGACCTGGCTAAAGTCGAACACGCTCCTGTGATCGCGACTTTTATAGGTGACATCATATTCATTTGCCTTGATGAAAAGCTTTTTCTCGAGTAAATGCTCTTGCTCGTTTGTGCGGAGCGAGAAATTCATCTGTTGTTATTCCGGCACCTATGCCTAATTCTCCTGCGAGAAGCGTTGCGGCGACAATCTCTGCAAATTTTTTAGATTTGCCACTGCCATAGCAATCCATCATTTTTAAACATTCTTGTTGTGTGCCCAATGCGGTTCCGCCTCCCACAGTTCCCACGACAATGTTTGGCAATTTAATGGCCGCATATAAATCACCCGATTTTAGCATTTCAAGCATATTTATTCCGACGCTCGCATTGGTGATATGTGCAGTATCTTGTCCGCAGGCGATGAAAATAGCAGCTAATCCATTGGCAAATTGACCATTAATTCCAACCATATTGGCTTGGAAGCTGCAGACTGCCCAAGAATGCCACGCACTATGAATGGCTTCTGGAGAAGTATTCAGATATCTCGTTACGATTTTTTTTGGGAGGATGGCTTCAGCTAAAACTTCTTTTCCATATCCGAATAAAAGATTTATGCCTGATGCCTTTTTTTCTGAAGACAAATTCGATCTCAAGAGGTATTTTTCCACTTTTATATTGTTGGCTATGAATTCACATATTTTTTCCGTTGTCATGGCAATCATGTTTGCACCCATCGCATCTTGGGTAGAATATGAAAGTTTTAAGGCAACACGCCTGCCAATAATGAAAGGAGTTATGCTGACCAATTCGCCATGACCCGTTACTTCCCTAACCTTCTCTTTCAATGGATCGAAATGATCCTTCGTCCATTTTGCAAGGCCGATCGCTTCTTCCATATTATTCAATATAAAAATGGGATCGAGATAATTTTCGTCTTTAATGATGCTGGTTCTCACTCCGCCTGCCTTGGTTATGGCAATGGCTCCGCGCTGATAGGTCGACACCAACGCGCCTTCCGTTGTCGCAAATGGCACATAAAATGTCCCATCGGCGAATTTCCCGTTAATTTTTAAAGGACCTATAACGCCCAGGGGAATTTGAGAGGCGCCGATAAAATTTTCGATATTCCCCCTTACATCTTTGGCCTTCAGAGAATAATGAGAAATATGAGAAAATTTTGTATTTGTTTCCTGGCTGAGCCATTCTCTTCGTTCCACGACAAAATCATCATCATAGTCTCTTTTGGCATCGTGAGGCACACGTTTGATATTTTCCATTATTGTCCCCTCATGACGGTTGCATGATATTCCCTATTGTCGAAATTATATTCCCTCTAGCTAAAAAATACCAACGTTTTCGTTTCTTCCGGGAATACCACTGCCCCAATTTTCCTAGTCATTTGGATTTTTCTTCCGCTCATCGTTTTTTGTCCAACCGTTATCAATGAATATTCAAATGAGCTTTATTTATAGGAATTTCGTTTTCCGGCTCACAACAAATCTCTCATCATTTTTCTCAATTTTCACCCGCTGACATGCTAAGAGAGCTTATCACAGGAAAAACGGCGCGGTCAATAGCCACTAAAGTAGAGACAGAGCGCCGAAAACAGCCAAACTTTTAGCTATAAGACAGACCATCCCCCACAAATCGACAAAAAACAGCTAAGAATTTTTCTTGTGCAAGTTCAGTGATGTCTATAATTTTCTTACTTAAGTTATTTTTTTTCATTTTGTTCTCCTTTTTTTATCCCTTATGCTCATTTGATTTCAAACTTAATATAACCATTGCCTAAAGGAAAGTTGTTAAAAAGTTGTCAAGAGTTTGTTAAAAGTTTGTTAAGATTCTTGCATTTTGGTGAAGATGCTGGTTTTCTACATTAAAACTTCCTTTATCGATAAAAACAGTTGTGCCCTAAAATCCAAATTCTCGACATAAAGCGAGTAATCCGTGATAACAGTGCGCTCGCGGATAGTCCACTTCCCGACGTAGAACTCGACTGAAAATATAGGAAATTCGTTTTCTCTATCGCAAAAAGAATTCACAATTTTAATCTGCTAACGTTCAGGAATGGGCCTTATCACAGGAAAAACGGCGCGGTCAAGAGCCACAAAGTAGAGACATAGCGCCGAAAACAGCCAAACAATTTGCTATAAGACAGACTACACCCCACAAATCGACAAAGAACAGCTAGGAAGCCCCTTAGAAATATTCCTCTCTCTCTTCGGCTGCCATCAACAGTTCCTGCTGGACAATTTGAGGAGGAGGCCGTTCAGCCATGAAGATGAGTTTGAGATGAGAGATAACTCTGTCGATAACTTTATGATATTCTATGAAAGAGAAATATGCTTAGATATCGTATTAGAGTATTTTCTTAAATATCCTTCAAATGTCCGATCAACAAAAATTGGCATAGGAAAAGAAAGTCAGGATCACCAGCACCAAAATCCTTCTGTTCAACAGATCAGCCAATCATGACAGGATGATATGTGCCCGTATTGATCACATCTCAATTCCCTAAAACTTGGATGGCTTTGGGAATGAGCGAAAATTCAATATCTCTGGCAAGCTGGATTTCCCCATCCGTCTCCAACAGGAGAAAATCTTCTGCATCAATCTTTATGTTTTTTGTGAGGATTGACTTCCTTTTTGGTTTGCCTGAAAATTTTCCCTTCATCAAATCCTTTAAGACATTTATCACTCCCAGTTTGCTCATATCGTAGCAGTAATTCACTCCGAGCAGGCCGTCATCAGGCCTTATGTCCTGGTCGTACCTGAAATTGTCAGTTATGTTCGGATTCTTGACGATACTGAAATTCGTCACTCTAATTTTTTCTTCATGTGATTCATAACGAACAACTATGTGATCATTCCTATACTTTAATAATGTCTTTAATACTGTGTAGTATATAGCCAGATTCACAAGATTTAGTGATTTTAACTTATTTATGATAAAGTCCCCCTCATTAAACAGCAGGTTACCGAGTGCAGTGAAGCCAAGGCTCGCATTAATGATGAAGTATCGGATCTGCTTCTTCAAATCTTTATTCCTAAAGGTGGCTTTCCCAATGTCGAAGAATCGCGGCTTATGTGTATTGATTTTGCATGGAATGCCTTTCACGGTTTTTGGATTAGGCCTTAAAAAGTCGTTATTGGAGCCAAGCCCGATTGCGCCGAGATAAATATTCTTCAGGGTTTCTCCTTTACATTTAATGATGGCATTAAGAATATAATTCAAGCTCCCGTCGCCTCCGGCGGAAATAATGCATTTAGTCTTCTCATTCACGATCAGACCTTTGACACATTCTTCTATATCAAAGGGAACTCTGTAGGAAATAACGTTGGTTTCTTTAGGAAGAGCACTCAAAACCTCTTCCTTAATGGCATGCCAGTTGCTTTCTCCTGAATTATACTGGGCAGAAAAATTAACCAGAATTGCTACTTTCATTGTCGATCAGCCATTAATCAACCGATTGAATCTTTATTGATAAGAATTTCGTTTTTCCTCTTGCCTTCTGACATTAACTATTGCCAACAACATAATAATATAGGAATAAATCTAATATATCAAAGAGAAAATCATAAGAAAAAGCGGATCTTATGAAAATCCCGGAATCAGGCTAATACAGAATAGACTTCGGCCTTAATTATTGAAATCCCGAATTTTTGTTCTCATAGATATTCCATCCCCTCCTCAGTCGCCATTGTACGTTGCAGCGGAGGAGAGGCGGATATTTCTAGAGGCCGGAAATTGCCTGATTAACAATTGATAAGGGAAGTCTATATCACTTTAGGCTTTTTTCATAACTTCCTCTATGATTCCATTCTTTCCAACAATTTTTCTTTGATTGCCCACAAACTTTCGCTATAATATACATGACTTTGAATGTCAGAGGGTGTAAATTTAATAAATAAGTCAAAAATTTCTTCAAAATGATAACTCATTCGTCTACTCAAGGGTTGACGCGCTGAAAGTTGAAAAATGAACCAAAACAAATGACTTAATTAGAGAAGTGTATTTTGATTTTTGATGGCCTGCGATATTCTCAACTGATTTCATTAAAGCATTTTACCAACTCAGCAATTTCTCATCTAGCAAATAGATGATCGCACAAAAACAATGAAGCGACTTATTCGACAGATTGAAACAGCGGCTGCTTGGGCCATGAGTTTCCGACTTGAGCAAGCGCCGCAGGATGTTGTTGCGTTGTCGACTTGGCAAATCGCGAACATCATGGCTGCACTTCTCGCCGGCTCACGATCGGGGGCCGGAGAAAAGATCTGGCGTGCAATGCAAAGAACCATGCAGCCAGGACCGTGCACGGTGATTCCGCATGGTGAACGAGTTTCGCTTTGGGACGCACTCTATATCCACGCCGCTTTCGCCAGTGCTCTCGAACTGGATGACTTTCTTTATCGTGGCC
>Ga0209978_10001175_pt1 | contig 10772 bp, 9 predicted proteins | sample BentaG_FD_182805 | JGI IMG/M metagenome (GOLD analysis project Ga0209978, IMG submission 182805) | Deep subsurface microbial communities from South Atlantic Ocean to uncover new lineages of life (NeLLi) - Benguela_00093 metaG (SPAdes)... | ecosystem: Environmental > Aquatic > Marine > Oceanic >...
ATGTATTCATCCTGGGTTATTTTGTAGTATTGCGATGTTAATGGGTAGCCGGAGATGGGTTCATAGAGATAGTATGATTCTTCAACACTGACGTGATCTACATAAGTTGGATCAGATTTTTCAGAATCATCATAGTAAATGTAGTATTGTTCCTTTCCGTTTGCCTCTTCAGGAATAAGATAGACAAGGCCACATCCCTGTATATGTGTTTCATCAAGATATTCTAATTTATAGATCTGGGAATCTAATTCTTTAAAAGTATCTCCCTTTTGAAGGATAACGCGAATGGAATGCTGTTGTTCGTTTTTTGCCCAACAACGATTTTCAAACTCTATATGTATATCGATTGGTTGATATTTTGCACTATCAGTACTTGTATCAAATGGAATAAGTATCTTTTGCCGATATGACCAATCATCATCCCACCATAGCACGCTCTCTGCAGGCAATGATGTAGGCATAAGTGTCAACAGTACGAAGTTTGCAAGGAGTAAACTAGCGACTATTTTTGTATGCATTATCGTTCACAGTTCCATTTGGTATATAGTTATATTATAGTATAAGATATATTTAATTTTCTCATTATTTTAACTTAATTGACAAAACGTCGATCAAATTTGTAAACATAACAACTACAAAAGAAAAAAACACAACAGTTAAATCACCAAAATCTTATTCTCCACATATTATGCCACGATCGGGGAGGCTACGAACCTATATAAAAGAATATACAGAATCACCAAAACTTCAAAAAATATCATTTATCCCACCGTTTCTCGTAATCATTGTTGAAATCATCCTTCTTAGACATGCACTCAGCATACAGGAAGGATACATAATTGCATTAACCGCAATACTATTGATTCTCTCAGCAATAGAGATACTACTTGTTGGAGAAGAAATACACGAACATTATCGTAGAACCAATTTTGACAGGATACTAACTATTAGACTGGATGACTTTACCATCGAAAGTAAGAAAAAAAATGTAAAACTACTTGTCGAAGAATTCATTGAAGTATATCCAAACTACAGCAGCCATAGAAACGAAATATATCATATTGCCTGTCAAATCATGCAGACACATGAAAAAGAAGCAATAGAAAAAACAATAGAAGACATCCTGAAAATATTTTTTAAGAGAAATAAGAAGAAAAACGTCGACGAAATACTCAAAGGATTCATAAAAAAATACCCGAAATACAAAAAATATAGTGCTGAGATATATCAGAAAATCTGTCAATTAAAAGAACAATCTAAATAATAACAAATATCAAATTTAGATAATACTTCCATTTTTTATCACAGCATCCACCAAATTAACACCAAAATGATACGGTATAAACGTATGACTTGGACAGCTCAGAATCAGTATATCTGCTTGTTTCCCGGATTCAAGACTACCAATTCTATCATTTGAACCTATGGCACAGGCACTGTTAAACGTTGCAGCGGTAACAGCTTCTGCAGACGTCATCTTCATATTGAGACAGGCAAGTTGAATCATAAACTGCATGTTTTCAGTCCAACAATTAGGGTTAAGATCTGTTGCCAAAGCAACGGGAACACCAAACTCTATCATTTTTCTTGCATTTGAATACTTCTTCATCATAAGAGAAAACGGAGTACCAGGGAGAAGAACACCAATCACACCAGATTTAGCCATCGCTTTCAAACCAGTATCCGAAGACATCAAAAGATGATCAGCAGAAATAGCACCTACCTCTGCAGCAAGAGAAGCACCACCAGTATCAACGATTTCATCAGCATGAATCTTAGGAGTAAGACTATAGTTTTTTCCCGCCTCTAAAATCCGTCTTGATCGCTCTCTGGTAAACACGCCTTTTTCACAAAACACATCACAAAACTTCGCCAGTCCTTTTGTTTTTGGAAGCATATCATCAATAATTAGGTCAATATATTCATCAGAACCCATTTCTTTTGGGATAGCATGTGCACCGAGAAACGTTGAGACAATATCCATCTCATGCGACTCATTAAGCTTCTTATGAATCTTTAGAATCTTAAGCTCAGTTTTTGTATCAAGTCCATACCCACTCTTTGCCTCACAGGTTGTCGTACCATGCAAAAGCATCATGTCAAGACGATTTTTACTTTGATTAATTAAACTATCATTTGATGCTTTTCTCGTTTCATTAACGGTATAAAAAATTCCACCGCCTTTCTTCAAAATATCCATATACGAAAACCCTTTCAGTTTCATATCAAGCTCAAACTCTCGTGACCCTCCAAACACCAAATGAGTATGAGAATCAACAAAACCAGGCATCACCGTCTTTCCAGCGGCATCAATAGCTATTTCTGCATTATAATTTAAATTCTTTCCAGTCTCTACAATTTTACCGTCGTTTATTGCAATCGAACCATTATAAATTATTGATAAATCACCCATTTGTTTCTTAACTCTTGGAGTATTATACCCTTTTAATGTAATAAGTTCAGATGCGTTTTTTATGAGAATATCAACTGTTTCCATGCAAGATTCCCAAATAGTTAAAAGAAGAACCTAGATTAAGGGTTTACGGTACATGCCATGGAAAAAATCGTCGAATGTGTCCCAAATTTCAGCGAAGGAAGAGATAAACCTGTTATCGATGCAATATCTGCTGCAATAAAAGCGGTTGATGGAGTAAAACTTCTCAATGTAGATCCTGGTGCAGATTTCAATAGAACAGTTTATACTTTTGTTGGTGAACCAGAGTCTGTTCTTGAAGCTTCTTTTCAGGCAGCAAAAATTGGCATAGCCCTCATAGATATGACAAAACATAAGGGAGAACATGCAAGAATGGGTGCTCTTGATGTTATGCCTTTTATTCCAATTAAAGGAGTAACTCAAGATGATTGTATCAAACTATCGAAGAAGTTTGGAGAACGTATGGCAAAAGAACTTGGCGTACCGGTATTTCTCTATGCAAATTCTGCGACAAAACCTGAAAGAGTACGACTTCCAGACATCCGTAAAGGTGAATACGAAGCACTTGAAGAAAAATTCAAAGACCCAGCGTTTGCACCTGATTATGGTAAAGCAGTTTTTGTTCCTAAAAGTGGGGCATCTGCAACTGGTGCAAGAGAAATTCTCATTGCCTACAACATCAACCTCAATACAAACGATAAATCTATTGCTTCCAAGATCTCCGGAAAAATCAGAACAAGCGGAGTAATAAAGAAAGATAAGAACGGTGAAAAGATAATTGGTCCAGATGGAAGACCTGAGAGAATCCCTGGAAGATTTAAAGGAGTTCAGGCCGGTGGGATGATGTATGATGAAAACATTGCCCAAATTTCCATGAACCTTCTAAATTATAAAGAGGTAAATCTTCATGACGTCTTTGAAACCTGCAGTGAAGAAGCAGAAAAACTAGGTGCAAAAGTTACTGGAAGTGAAATTGTTGGTCTTTTACCAAAAGAATCACTTGTTATGACAGGACGATTCTATTCAGAAAAAGAAAAATTAAAAATAACAAACGAAGACGAACTAGTTACTCTTGCAATTGATAAACTAGGCCTCTCTGAGCTATATCCATTCAATCCTGAAGAAAAAGTTATCGATTATATGGTTGAAGAATCTGGTCCACTTGCATTGCTCTCGGTTAAGGGTTTTCTTTCTGAGCTTGCATCAAAAAGCCCTGCACCTGGTGGTGGAAGCGTTGCAGCGCTCTCTGGTGCACTGGGAACTGCACTTTCTTCAATGGTATGTAATCTAACTGTTGGAAAAGAAAAATACAAAGATGTAGAAAATGAAATCAAGGAAGTACTTGCAAAAAGTGAAAAACTAAGAAAAGAACTAACAAGTTTAATTGATGAAGATACAGAAGCATTCAATGATGTGATGAAAGCATTTAAGATGCCAAAAGAAACTGATGAGCAAAAGAAGAAAAGATCAAACGCAATTCAAGAAGGATACAAAACAGCAGCACAAGTTCCCCTAAAGACTGCTCAAACCTGTACAGAGATTTTAGATATAGCAAAAGTTCTTGCAGAAAAAGGAAATCAAAACTCAATTACAGATGCAGCGGTATCTGCACTCATGACAAAAGCAGGTGTGAAAGGAGCAATTCTAAATGTGAGAATCAACCTAGGATCGATTAAAGATGAAGCATTTGTAGGAAAAATATCAAAAGAACTAAGTGAATTAGAAAATAGTACTGAAAGAAAAACCGAAGAAATATTAAAAATTGTAGAAAAAGCAATGTAATGGATCTGAATTCTATGTTGGTTGATCCTCAAAAACTCTACACTGTTCTTCTTAACCATTTTGGAAATCAAGATTGGTGGCCATTTGACAAAGAGTATCATAAAATAAATGGTAGTGATCCAAGATTTGAGATAATGATGGGGGCAATCCTTACACAAAACACGGCATGGGCAAATGTAGAAAAAGCTATTATAAATCTCAAAAAAAACAAGTCTCTAACGGTAAGAAAAATCGTTGATATGCCGTTAGAAAAACTAAAGGTGATGATTCAGCCATCTGGTTTTTTCAATCAAAAAGCCACACGCCTTAAAATTTTAGCCACCCATATCTATGAAAAATATGACAGCGATCTAGACAAATTCTTCAAAAGAGATCTGCAAGAAATAAGAAGAGAACTACTGTCGCTGAATGGCATTGGCCCTGAAACAGCAGATTCAATGCTTTTGTATGCAGGAAACCTGCCAATATTTGTTGTCGATGGATATACAAAACGTATCTGCAAACGAATACCTCTCCAACCAAAAGATGGATCCTATGATGAAATCCAGCAGTATTTCAAAAGTGAACTTTCAAAAAACCTTCCAGAAAAAGATATGGTACAATTGTATAAAGAGTTGCACGCGCTAATTGTTGAGCTTGCTAAAAATTATTGTAAAACAAAACCATGCTGTGACAGCTGTCCTTTAAAAAAGGATTGCAGATTTTAATCTATCTCAAAAATCCTTCTAATTTATCTCTCAGTACTTCAGCAGGGACATCAGGAAGGGATATCATCTGCGTGGTGCCAAGGTGTCCTTTTCCAGAAAGTTTAATACTGATAAACCCTGCATTTTCAATTTCTTTTAAATAATTCCAAAACATTGTATGTGCCCGTGGTTTCTCATTGTATTCTTCACAAGTTATCGCATATGTTTTTTCAACCTCACTCGTGATTGCATATGCACTGTCATCTTTTTGTAATCGTTTCGCAATCGAAAGCAGCGTGAGAAGATGATGTTTTTCCAGGTTCTTCAATTTTGTCTCCGTAACAATAGAGTATGTTTCTGCTTTTGCTGCTCGCACATGTTCTGGCACCACAAGTTGAACATGTTTTTCATCAGCATACATACCAGCTTTCCAAAGGAGTTCTATAGCAAAGCGTGCGTCTCCCCATTCACTAGCGATATCTGCGATGAGATCAACGCTTTCTTGTGATACCGTATTATTATGAAACGCAAGTCCTACTCGCTGTTCTGTGATATCATAGAGTTCATCACGGGTATATTTATCTAAAATTATGGTGTTACTTCTTTTGAAGGTGCTAAGAGCCGATGAATCCAGATCTGACAACACATCTTTTTGTGAAACCATAATAATTGAGATGGGGTTGTCTGTTTTCATTGTTTCATCGGTAAATCGTGTAAGATTATAGAGAAGTTCAGACCCGCTTTTTTTCAGCAGTGCATCAGCTTCATCAAGGACGAGTATAAGCTGTACCTCTCTTCGTTGCAGTTGTTTGTGAAGAATCTGTAGCATTTCTTGAACTGAAAAACCTCTATCTGGAAAACGTTTGTCAAAATGATTTAAAACACCGATAAGTACCATTGAGTCTGTTGATCGTTTTCGACAATTGATATGGACATATTCAATAATCCTTGCTTGTTTTCGTGCAATCCTTACAAGAGAATTGCAGAATTTTTTTGTAATAACGGTTTTTCCAGTTCCAATAGGTCCTCTAATCACCGCGTTTTGTGAAATATCGCTAAGTAGTGGCTTGAACATCTGAGAAAGTTTTCTGAGCTGTTCTGTTCTATGTGGTAGTTCTTCTGGAACAAAATCAAAATCAAGAGCATGAAGATCTTTTATGACAGATGAGGAGAAAAGTTCATCCTCGATAATATCCCTCATTACGTTCTGTAATGGCTGAGAGTAATAAAACTTTATCTCTATTTTTGGATAAAGATTATACCCACTAAAACCATTTACGTTTTTGACAATGACAAATAATACGTCTGCTCAAAAATCCTTAGAGTTTCTCAAAAACAGATTTCAAGAGTACTACAAAAAAAATACATTAGAGCTCCCTGATCGATTCGGCAGAAGAGAATTTGCATTTGTATTATTCGGCGGAAAAGGAATGATACGTCATGTATCATTTGATAAGAAAAAAAAACTATTAAGTTTTTTAGGTGAACGAGCACCGCAACACGTCTATTATTCATCAGCATACTATCAAATACCAGATGCACCGACAATGCAGGAAAAAAACTGGATGGGGGCAGAACTTATCTTTGATTTAGACTCTGATCATCTTCCAAATGCAGAAACCATGAGCTACAGCGAACAACTCTCTGCAGTAAAAAAAGAATTCAAAAAACTTGTAGAAGAATTTCTACTGGATGATTTTGGATTTGATGAAAAACATCTTGAGCTTTATTTCAGTGGAGGAAGAGGATATCATTGCCATGTAAAAGACCCTGCAATCTTTGATTTAGATAGCAACGAACGAAGGGAACTCGTTGACTATATTACAGGAAGAGACCTGCAGGATTTCATCATATTTCATGAACAGGTAACAGGAAGAAAACGGTATGGTGGGCGCTACTATCCAAGTGGAAAAAGCCTGAAGATGCCTACTCCAGATGAGAAAGGTTGGAAAGGAAGAATCAGCCGGGGAATCATTGATATCGTTGATGAAATTAAAAAAAGCAATGATCCTGAAAAAAAACTAAAAGAATATGGAGTAAAAGAAAAAGATGCAGAAAAACTTGCAATAGAGCTTTCTGAAGAACGAATAAAAAGAATACGGGAAGGAATGCTTGATCAGTCAAAAACAATTAGAAAATTTTTTCTCAATAGCGCGTTAAGAAAAACAGCAGTAACTCTAGGTGCTGGCGAAACAGATGAACCAGTAACCTGCGACGTAAAACGCCTGATTAGACTTCCTTTTTCTCTACATGGAAAAACAGGATTTAAAGTAGTTAAAATCGGTATCGATGAGTTGGAAACATTTGATCCTTTAAGAGATGCCGTGGTTTTTAACGATGACCCAGTTACAGTACATCTAAACACCTCCTGTACTATCAAAATGAATCAACAAAACTTTAATTTAGAAGGAGGAGAACACAAATTGCCACTGTATCTTGCTGTTTTTCTCATTGGAGGAAGAAAGGCAAGTATTACATAATAAAAAACAATAGTGAATGAGCAGATGGATAAACGAACACATATAGAAAAAATTGATAAAAAGACGCAGGAGCAGGGTTGGAAATTTATTGGTGCGATACTCCACTACAACAAAGCATGGAAAAATCAAGCAGCAGTCTATGAACGGAATGGAAAATACGTCGTATCAGGTCTTGATGCAAGTGGAAAGAATGAATTACATGAGCCAATAGAAAAAAAAGAAGTACTAAAAAGGATGAACGAGAGTTTAGAAGAGATAAAAAAACGTATTTTTGAACTATAAAACAGTTTTTTTTGCAGATTACCTCAAACAAATCGTATGGTTTCAAGATTCATTGGAGCAGCAGTATTAAGATTAAATCGTTTATGAACCGTAGAGGAAAGATCAAGACATTTTGATTCTTCGCCATGACCAAAGATAACTCTTTCAGGACGCGGCGACATGTTACTGATAAATCCTGTCAGTTGCCTACGGTCACTATGTCCTGAAAAACCATCACAAGTATCCACATTCATCTTCATCTCAAGATTAACAATAGTTCCACCAACATTAAGTGGAATTTCTTTTGATCCTCGTTGGATTTTCCTCCCAGTAGTCCCTTCTGCTTGATATCCAACAAACACAATAGTGTTTTTACTATCTGAAGCCCATGATTTAAGATACTCCATGACAGGACCGCCGTTCATCATACCGCTTGTTGCAAGAACAACACAAGAGCCTTCATCAGCAATTATTTTTTCTCTCATCTCTACACTGTCAACTCGTTTGAAGATATCGGAAAGAAGCGGATTATCTCCTTTTTGGAATATTTGACTCCGGAGTTTATTATTAAGATACTCAGGATATGCAGTATGAATCGCAGTTGCCTCCCATATCATACCATCAAGATAAACAGGAACTTCGGAAACCTCCTTGTTTCGTACAAGATTCTCAAGAACAATCATGACCTCCTGACTCCGTCCAACTGCAAAAACAGGAACAAGAACCTTTCCCTTCTTTTTCATCGATTGAAAGATAATATCCTTAAGACGTTCTGTAGCCTCCCTTCTACTGGGTTGATAATCATCTTTCCCCCCATACGTAGATTCTATAATAACAGCCTCGACACGTGGGAAATGATTCACAGCAGGATTGAAAAGCCAGGTTCGTTCATATTTAATATCACCAGTAAACGCTATATTATACAACCCCTCCCCAACATGGAAATGACAAATAGAGGAACCAAGGATGTGGCCAGCATTATGAAACGTCAGTCTAATATCAGGAGTAATATCTGTTGTATCTCCATACCCTACTGGTATACAATGTTTAATGACATTACGAATGTTTTCTGAAGAGTAGGGAACCTTTTTTGCATCAGCAGCAGCAACTTTTAGATAATCCATCTGAAGAAGCGTCATCATATCCCGCGTTGGAGGCGTACAATACACAGGACCATCATAACCATATTTATACAACAGCGGCACAAGACCAGAATGATCAAGGTGCGCATGGGTAACAACTACTGCATCAATTGTTTCAAAAGGCAAAACCTCAGGGAGATGAATATACGGAGAGCTATTATTATCTGAAGAGACATCAATACCGCAGTCAATCATAACCTTACTATCCTGGGTATGAAGCAAACTACAAGATCTGCCCACCTGTCGGAAACCACCAAGAGCAATAATTCGTACAAATTTTTCACCATCAGAAACCCCACGGTGAAGCTTTCTCCCCATCTTCTGCAGTATCACTTTTCGTTCATCACTCATCAATCGCAGGTAACCACGGATTTCCTTCACAGTTTTGGATTGAATAGGAGGAGCTCTAATTATTTTAGGTGTCCAGTTGATTCTTTTTCTTATTTCATTGAGAAGCATACCTTCTTTTCCAATTGCAGCACCCGGTCTTAACGCCTCAATTGTTACCTCACCAACATCAGGTTGAAAGTAGATTTCAACTATCTCTGCATCCTTTGGAATGATTGCTCGAATCTTTTTTTCCGCAAGATCAATATCGGTAAGAACAGAAGGATCAGGGCGCACGACAATGCGTTTCTGTAGTGTTTTTGCAAGATTTTTAACGAGATCTTTATTCTTTGCAAACTGATCAGGTGTCTTTGTATAAATAACAAGAAGCGCTCCTTCAAACTCGACATCTGTTACATCGATACTTGCAGGTATCGAACCGCGAATCTTTCCTTTAAAATCCCGTAAAACATCATCTACTGTCATTTTTTAACCTTGTAAAATTACATATTATAATCGTATATTCTAAGATAAATTACCGATAAACAGATCTATTTTCCCATTTTTTCTAATCGTGTTTTAATTTCTTCTTCAGAAATCGTTCTGAATTCTTTCTCATTAATAACGGCAATATCAATCCCATCTCCAGAAGCTGAATCCCTTCCCATTGCAGCAGTCATTGCTCTTGCAGCAAGATCAATACCCTCTTCAACAGTCATGTCATCTTTATATTGATCTTCTAAAACACCAAACACATATGGTGAACCAGATCCACCTGCTGTATAGTTATCAGGTATTGCTCCTCCTGCTGCATCAAGAGAGTAGACATGTCCACCTTGAAAATCCCAACCGCCAAGTATCAACTGCACGTAATAAGGATAAAATTTCCGCTGATTTAAAATATTTGACATAAGAGTTGCTGCACTCTTTACTGGCATCTGCGCATCTCGTTTCAACCGATACAAGTTCACCTCTGCACTAAGATACCGTGAGAGAACCTGCAGATCACCCACAAGTCCAGCAGTACAAAGCCCTAAATGTTCATCGATTTTGTATAGTTTCTTTGTCGCTTTATGTGCAATAAGCGTCCCCATTGTTGCTCTACGCTCTGTTGCAACTATTACACCGTCTTTACAGACCATACCAAGTATTGTCGTTCCGGTCTTCTTTAATTCTTCTGACATAATTACTACTCCCATAAATCCTGGAAAAATACTGAGTACGAATCTCACATCTTTTATATATACTTTGTGTAAAATTCGATCAGAAGGCCAAGTATTTCTACTGATCTTGGAAAACTTGACTAGATAATAACCAGTTTTTTACCAAGTTTTTCGAATTTTTCCAATGCAAAGTTAAGATCATCTTTTGTAAGTCCTGCATTCATCATAGTTCTAATTCGTGCCTTATCCCGAGCAACCATTGGAAATACAATTGGTAGCGCAAATACACCCTCATCATACAAACGATTACTGAGATCTTTCGCTTTTTTTGACTCACCAACAATCACCGGAGTGATCGGTGTTTCACTCCCTCCTGTATCAAATCCCATGGACTCGAGTTCTTTTTTGAAATACTTCGTATTATCCCAAAGAGTTCTGACATGTTCTGGTTCTGTTTCAAGGACATCAATTGCTGTAAGTTGTGCTCCTGCAACAGC
>Ga0209978_10001176_pt1 | contig 10768 bp, 12 predicted proteins | sample BentaG_FD_182805 | JGI IMG/M metagenome (GOLD analysis project Ga0209978, IMG submission 182805) | Deep subsurface microbial communities from South Atlantic Ocean to uncover new lineages of life (NeLLi) - Benguela_00093 metaG (SPAdes)... | ecosystem: Environmental > Aquatic > Marine > Oceanic >...
CTAATTGCAGTACGCAACGGCGTTCCCATTCTGCCTGTAGGCATTGCCGGCACAGAAAAGATTAAAGGGGTAACCTGGATATTACGTCGCCCTGAGCTGGTGGTCAGCATCGGTCACCCCTTCCATCTACCCCCAGTTAGTAGTAGATTGACCAAGGAGGAACTCACCAGACTTACTGATTCTATAATGGAGCATATAGCTGAACTCCTCCCACCACAATATCGTGGGTATTATGCTGAGAAGAGAACGATAAGCCATGAAAATCGAAAAAACAGATGAAATAGGGTTCTGCTTTGGGGTTAGGCGAGCTATCGGTATCCTAGAAAAGGTCACCCGTGAGCGTGGCGGGGTGGAAACATTAGGTGCTGTGGTGCACAACCAACAAGTACTACAAAAACTAACTGAGATTGGGGTCAGGGTAGCCAAAGGTATAGATGAGATACAGGGTGACACTGTAGCTATTAGCGCTCATGGAGCTAGCCCGCAAGTAGAGAAAGAGATTCGAGCCCGGCACATTGACATAATCGATACTACTTGCCCCTTTGTTCACCGAGCCCAAGTGGTGGCTCAGAGCTTGGCTGAGTCTGGCTTTTTTGTGGTTATATACGGTGAAGTTGACCATCCTGAAGTCAGGGGTATTCTTGGCTGGGCTAATAATAAGGGAGTGGCTACCCTAGACGAGAGGTTTATCGCCGGCCTAAAGCCCATACCCAATCACTTGGGTATCCTATCTCAGACAACACAGATACCAGCTCATTTTACCGAATTTGTCAAAAAGCTTATTCATTCTGCCTTCACCAAAGGCTCTGAACTACGCATTATTGATACCATATGCCATGACATTAGAAAACGACAGGAAGCAGCTCTTGAATTAGCCGGCAGGGTAGACTTAATGCTCGTTATCGGTAGTCGCACCAGTGCTAATAGCAACCATCTGGCTGAACTATGTTCTAAGGCGACTAAAACGTACCTTGTTGAAACAGCAGAAGAGCTTCAACCATCCTGGTTTCTGGGTCAAAATCATATAGGTATTACTGCTGGCACCTCTACTGCTGAGCAGACTATAGACGAGGTGCTAACCAGGTTAGAAGCCTTAACCTAGGCTTAGGGCAAGACCCGATAATGTTTAACCCTATAAGCTCTTGGAATAATCTATAAGCTGGCCGCGCCGGAAGCCCATATGCTGCTCGAAAAAGCTCTGTAGCTGGCTATCGCGCTCATTAACCATTATGCGCACCGTCTTAAGACCCCTAGACTTGCAGCGCTCTAGCAGGGCATCGACCAGCTTGGTAGCAATACCCTGCCGCCAGTAGGTAGGGGCAACACCCAGAATTTGAATTAAACCTACCTCAACAACCGGCTCGCCGATATACGCATGCCGCGCTAAAACGAAACCGGCAATCTGACCACTAACTTCAGCAACAAAGCTAAGGTCAAGCACCCCACCCAGATCTCCAGTAATCAAGTCGGTATAGGTAATTGCCCTCTGTGCCCCGCTAATATTTCGGTCAACATCCAAAACGCCGGCAATATCCTCAGGCTCCATCGGTCGGACCCTTAGTTTCTCCTCACTACCCATAATAATCACCCCCTGAAAGTGAGACTATTTAATTTTAGCTCAGATTTGAGTGTAGATTTAGCTTTTGCCCTCCCAGAGCCTACACCCAATATTTCTTTTACTATAGCCCCATCTCCTGAGCTACTACCTGCCGGTAGAAATTGGCATCACCAAAGGTAACCTCAGCCGCCTTGGCCCGCCTGGTGTAAAATTGTAAGTCGTGGTCTATGCTACAGCCGATAGCTCCGTGGATCTGGTGTGCCAGAGCCATAACCCGTCCACAGGCTTCACCAGCCCAGGCCTTAGCCATGGCAACCTGTTCTACGCAGGGGAGACCTTCGCTCACCATCCAGGCAGCCTGATAGGTGCTAAGCCTGGTGCCTTCAACATCGATTGCCATATCGGCACAATAGTGCTGTATAACCTGGAAACTACCAATGGGACGGCCATACTGTTTTCTTTCCTTAGCGTAATCAATGGTCATATCTAATGCCTGTTGAATACAGCCAACCATCTCGCAGCACTTGGCAGCAGCTGCCCGCTCTACTATCTTCTGTACCTCGGCCCACCCCTGATTTAATTCACCCAAAATGTTCTCCTCAGGTACTTTCACCTGGTCGAAGACAACCTCACATAGTTTATCATTGGCGATGGTCTTCAAAACTGTATGGCTGATACCTGGGCTTTTGGCATCAACCAGAAATATGGTAATCCCACCCTCAGGTCTTGCCTGCTCACTGGTTCTGGCTACACATAGTAGACAGTCAGCAATATGAGCATCAGGAACAAAGAGCTTGGTACCACTTAAAACATAGCCATCTTTATCAGCAGTAGCCTTGAGTTTGATTGAATCAGCATCATATCTAGCCTCGGCTTCAGTTAAGGCCAGAGTGAAGATTGCCTCACCACTGGCTATCTTAGGCAGGTATTCCTGCTTTTGCTCCTCACTACCGATGTCCAGGATAGATAAAGCACCAAGAACCACAGTGGAAAAGAAAGGCCCGGGCAAGCAAGCAAGCCCTATTTCCTCCAGCAATACTGCCAGGTCAAGGAAACTCATACCACCACCCCCATACCTCTCTGGTAATGCCAGCCCCATCCAGCCTAGCTCAGCCATTTCCCGCCACATCTCTGGCGAGTATCCCGCCTCACTCTCCTCTATCTCTTTAACCGCCGTTTTGGGGAGTTTATCGGTTAAAAAATCACGAGCCATTGTCTTTAACATTTCCTGCTCTTCAGAAAGAGTTAAGTTCATTATCCCTCCTCCAATTAGTCTCAGCCTAAGGTTCCTTCTCTCCTTCCCGGTTAATATCTGCGGAAGGAAATATTTATTACTGGCTGGGCAACCCTAGCCCCCTCAGGGCAATGATGTTCTTTAGCACCTCAGAGGTGCCGGCCTGGAGGCTATAACCTTTAGATGATAAATATGAATGATATGCCAAGCCTTGCATGGGTACCCCCTTGGATTCAGCATGAAGCTGCCCATACAGTCCAGCAATCTCTATAGCCACGCTAGCCAGGTGCTGCTGAAAGGCAGTGGAGTATGCCTTGGACATGGAAGATTCCAGATTAGGTGCCCGGCCTCCGTCCATGACCAGAGCTACTCGATACATATGTAAGCGCCCAATCTCATACTCAATTCTAAGCTGGGCTAATTTAGCCCGAATCACGGGGTCCTCACATAGCGACTTCCCGCTTCTCTTGGTTTCCTTGGTATATTTGATGAGGGCTTCAAAAAGGACATAGTTAGCCATAAGCCGCTCCATGCCGCTTCTCTCGTAATCAAGCTGGTTGAGGATTTGGTACCAGCCGCGGTTTTTCTCCCCTATTAGGCATTTTTTAGGTACTCGCACATTATCAAAGAAGACCTCATTAAAGTGCACCCCACCAGTCATATCCACTATGGACTGAACAGTGATGCCGGGCAAGCTTGCACTGAATAAAAACTCGCTGATGCCCCTATGTTTAGCCACATCAGGATCTGTCCTAGCAACCAAGTAAATATAGTTCATGTGGCTACCACCACTGGTCCAGGTCTTCTGACCATCAATGATAAAGTCATCACCATCCTCAACAGCCCGAGTTTGAAGGGAGGCCAGGTCAGAACCAGCCTCCGGCTCACTCATACCCAGACCAACATAGGCCTCTCCCTTCAGAATAACAGGTAAAAGTTCCTTTTTCTGCTCCTCGGTACCATAGTGGACAAGGGCACCACCAATTTGCCGGTCAGCAAACCAGTGGCAGGCAGCTGGTGCTCCATAGCGCAGCATCTCTTCAGTAAGGATGAGACGGTCAATAAAGGAGCGTCCCTGCCCACCATATTCCTTAGGCCAGGTTAGACCAATCCAACCCTTGGTGGCTACCCTTTTAGTGAACTCCGGGTCATAAGTCATTATCCAGGCATCACAGGTTGGCTGCCACAGCCCCTGCCTCATCTCCTCTTCTAGGAAGTCACCAACCTCCTGTCTGAACCTCTCTTGCTCTTCAGTGAATCCAAAATCCATACTGCTTTTCTTACCCCCCTAAGTTAATCATAACCTATTGAGCTCCAAAGCCTACAATACGAGGATTTAGGTAGGCGATATTCCCAGACAGGTTACAGTCCTGGAAATGCCAGCTATAGGATGAATCTTCCCGGTAACCAAGTCACCAATATCATTGAGACTTTCTGCTTCGACTACAGTAATAACGTCATAAGGCCCGGTCACTGTGTCAACCGATTTTATCCCTTCTAGCAGCTTGAGAGCAGAGGTAACCTCCTTAGTTTTACCCACCATTGTTTCAATTAGCACAAAAGCCTTGGCCGCCATTGAGTTCACCTCCCTTCTATTGAACTACCAATGCATAATAACTTACCAAACCCTTATTGTCAACAGCATATTCACGCTTCGTAACTAGGGGAAAACACTTATGCCAGTAGGCACATTTTTTTTGTTCCCTAGACATGCCAGCAAAAAGGGAGTAAAATTAGAAAAGAGAGTCTATCAGGAGCAGCTAACATATGTTTGGCAGCAACTTTATCCTTAGGTGGGAAACAAGCACTGAGCCCAGATAAGCCAGTGCTTGTTTAGTTAAGGAGGCGCAAATATGCAGTCTAGCTTGATTGGGAAAATTGAGAAAGCCAAGCGCTATGCCCAAGAAAAAGACCGGGTTACCCTCTCTGAACTATCAGCAACATTCCGTGGCGAGCATGACACCTATAACATTAGCTATAAGGATGGCAAATGGTACTGCTCCTGCCACTTTTTCTCAGGCTGGGGACTTTGCAGTCATACTATGGCATTACAGAGAATTCTGGACAAAATGCTGCCCAAAGAAGCTCTAATTACACAATATAACACCACACCCTGAGTTTTGTTTGTTAATCCTGCCAGAGGCAACCTTGACACTCAACTATACCTTCTTATGCTTCCACCTCCCCAGTCTGAAATATATTATGAGAGCAACCGCCCCCATAACCACGCCAGTCACTATTGCCCATCCCACTCCATACATACCCAGATTGGTAACCCGCGGGAGGAAATATGCTAGGGGCAACTGTACAGCCCAAATCATTACCAAGCTAATGAGCATCGGCGGCAGGGTATCACCAGCACCAGCTATTGACCGCTGCAATACACCGACAAAACCCACTACTAAGAAACCTGCCGTTGCTATCCGCAAGAAAACACTGGCTATCTCCACCAAACCAGGCTCGGGGTTGAAGAGACAAATTATGCTCTCAGCCCACAGCAGTATTGCCACCGAACAGATGAACATAACACCCTCCGCCAAACCTGTTGCCGCCCAGCCAGTCCTCTCGGCTCGCCCCGGTTGACGTGCCCCCAGATTTTGTCCCACTAGCACACCAGAACCCATTCCTAATACCCAACTCGGCATGAATACCACCTGCCGTATCTTCTGATACAGGCTATGAGCGGCTACAGCGAAGGTACCAAAGGGGACCATAAACCAGGTTAACATTAGGTTGCCAAAGGACCTTTGCATGCTCATGACTCCGGCGGGAATGCCAATCTTAACTATGCGCCATATAATACTAAGGTCAACGCCAAAGTTGCTCAAGGTCAGGCGCAGCCGAGTTCGCCCATTAAAAAAAACCATAGTAAAAATGGACGCCCCTAGGGTTTGAGCAACTATGTTGCTGAGAGCAGCTCCGCTGACACCCATACGGGGGAATACCCACCAGCCGAAGATGAGGAAGGGGTCAAGAGCTATATGGACACACCTGACAAAGATGGATACCCTCATTGGGGTCACCGGGTCCCCTGAGGCCTTCATAATACTTTGGCCCACACCCCAGAAGGACATAGCTACTGTACCAACCAAAAGCATACGCATATATGCAGTTCCTTCGGCAGCAACACTAGCCTCCAGCCCAAACAGGCCTAATATGGGCTTGGCAAAGGGGACAGCAATTACCGTCACAGCTGCACCATACACAAAACTGATAACGAAGGCTTGGCTGGCAATACGGTTAGCGCCCCTGACATCACCAGCACCTACAAAACGGGCAACCAAGGCTATGGTGCCCGTGGTGAGACCCATCGCTGCTGAACGTATAACCATAGCGATGATACTAGCAATACCCACCCCGGCAATGTGGGCTACTCCCAGCTTTCCCACCCATATCATGTCAACAAGTTGACTCATCAGGTAGAAGCCCTCATGTACCATCATAGGCCAGGATAGACTTACAAGGTTGCCAAAGATGCTACCTTTTGTCCAGTCCCTCTCAAGTGCAGTCTCTCTCACTATAAAATCACTACCTCTTTTTCCTTATATTACCAGTCACCCTGTTAAATGAAGCGCCTTTGCCGCTTCAATTGCCCCACCTACCACAAACAGCGAACCGGTAGCGCAAACCAGGTCTTTAGCCCGAGCTAAGGCCAAAGCTCTAGAGATAGCCTCCGCCACTGTGGCTACCACCTCTGCCTGCACCCCGTGCCGGCTAAACTCAGCTTCAAGCCGTTCTGGTGCCATAGCCCGAGGATGCCCAGCGCGGGTGACAATTACCTTGTTGAAAAGAGGTGCCAGCTCTGAGACCATCCCAGCTATATCCTTATCAAACGATGCCCCCATAACCAGAATAGCTCGGTCAAAGTCAAAGTAGTGCTCGAGAGACTGCTTCAGCCTGCGGGTTGAGTCTACATTGTGAGCGCCATCAACCACCAACAGGGGGTGACGGCTAAGAATCTGGAGTCGACCCGGCCAGCTTACCCGCTCCAGACCACTGGCAATACTACCCCGGGAAATATTAAAGCCCTTTTCCACCAGAACCTCCAGCGCCGCTACAGCCACAGCGGCATTGTCTAGCTGGTGCTGGCCCAGAAGCGGGATTGATAACTCATAAGTACCCAACCTCCCCTTCACCCGAAGTTGCTGCCCGGTTAGGTCAAAGCCAAGACTCTGCCAGGTGACATCTCTGCCTACCCTGACCAGTCTTGCCTCACGATTGAGGCAGGTTTCCCTAACTACCTTTACTACTTCATCAGGCTGTGGCGAGAGCACCACTACGCTATTGGGCTTGATAATGCCTGCCTTCTCGGTGGCGATTTTGACCAGAGTATCACCCAGTACTTCCGTATGGTCAAAACTAATAGCGGTAATAATGCCAACCTCAGGCTGAATTACGTTGGTAGCATCAAGCCTGCCTCCCAACCCTACCTCCACTACCTGAAAGTCGGCCTCCTTCTGCCTAAAGTAAGTAAAACCCAGTGTCGTTAACACCTCAAAGGTAGTCAGCCGACCATAAGTGGCTTTCTGGTTCACCACATCAACTTCGGGCTTGATTTCCTCTACCAGGGCAAGCAGCTCATCCTCAGAAATTAACTTTCCATCAACCCTGAAACGCTCTCTTATGTCAACAAGATGAGGCGAGGTGTAAAGTCCAGTAGTATAACCAGAGGCAGTAAGGACTGATGCCATCATGGCAGCAACACTCCCCTTGCCCTTGGTGCCAGCAACATGAACTGACCTGACTTGCTGATGAGGGTTGCCTAAACAGTCTAAAAGCTCCTCGACACGCCTCAGGTCATAATGAGCGGCAGTCCGCAGACGGGGTTCCCTTTCATAATCAAGAAAGCTATAAATATAATCCAGAGCCTGTTGATAATCCATTGCCAACTCGTGGTCAATTATATCATCAGCCTAGATAGCCTACAACTAACCTACCTAGTGGGTATTGCCACTTGACGCAATGTATAGTGATTGCTATTATCAGCCTAGCAATGCCAAAACTAATCTTGGAGAGATGAAATGAATTTTATTGAAAAACTGACAAATGCCACCCGCAAGAATAAGAGCTTACTCTGCGTTGGGCTTGACTCCACCCCGGAGCGGATGCCTGAGAATGTGGGCATCTTTGAGTTCAATAAGGCAATTATTGATGCCACTGCCGATTTGGTATGTGCCTATAAACCAAACCTCGCTTTCTATGAAGCCTCGGGCAGTGAAGGGTTAGAGGCTCTAAAACAAACGGTTAAATATATACCCGATAACATCCCTGTAATTGCCGATGCTAAACGGGGTGATATCGGTAATACAGCTAAAGCCTATGCCAGGGCTATCTTTGATAACCTCAACTTTGATGCCACCACAGTGAGCCCCTACCTTGGCTTCGACTCAATAGAACCTTTCATCCAGTACCGTGAAAAAGGGGTACTCATCCTGTGCCGAACTTCAAACACCAGCGCCCTTGATTTTCAGTCCCTTCAATGCGAGGTAGAATCTGGCTCCCGCCCCCTATTTGAGATAGTGGCTCTTAAAGCCAGCCAGTGGAATACCTACGGCAATATCGGGCTGGTAGTGGGCGCTACCTATCCTGAAGAATTAAGGCTGATTAGACAGAACCACCCAGATATGCCCCTTTTAATACCAGGTATTGGTGCTCAAGGAGGCGACATAGCGCTGACTGTTCGCTATGGGGTTAATGCTCAGGGGGAGGGGGCGATTATCAACTCGTCACGGGGAATTATTTATGCCTCACGGGGGAAAGATTTTACCCAGGCGGCGCGGAAAGCTGCCTCTGAACTACGAGACCAGATTAACAGCTATCTGCCCACCCATACTGGGTAGTAAGTTTATATAAAATAGCTACTGCAACGCCGTAAAGTGAAGTTGGATTGGATAGAGGTGATATGGCATCTGATTCGGGGAGTGGTTTAAGGAATGGTTATGGAGATAAAGCTGGGTGATGTAGTTCGCCTCAAGAAGAAGCACCCCTGCGGCAGCTACGAATGGGAGGTAGTCAGGCTCGGGGCTGATATCGGGATTAAATGCGTTAAGTGCCAGCGCCGAGTTCTTCTGGAACGAAGCACCTTTAAGCGCAGAGTTAAAGCCTTTGTCTCGCGAGGAGAGTAATGACACGGCAGATAATGCATATTGACCTTGATGCCTTCTTTGTTTCCGTAGAGCAGGCACTGAAGCCAGCGCTTAAAGGTAAACCGGTGGTAGTTGGTGGCAGACCTGACCGTAGAGGTGTGGTTGCCTCCGCCTCATATGAAGCCCGGAAGTTTGGCTTACATGCTGGTATGCCTCTTACCACTGCCTCCCGTCTTTGCCCCCAGGCTATCTTCATAGAAGGGAGCTTCCCTAAGTATCGGGATGCTTCACAAAGGTTTATGACTATCCTGGCTGATTTTTCCCCCCATCTGGAGCCGGTGAGCCTTGATGAAGCCTACTTGGATGTTACCGGCTTTGAATCCATCCACGGCTCAATTCGGCAGATGGCAGTAACCATCAAGCAGCGGGTTAAGGATGAGCTGGGGCTTTCTGCTTCAGTGGGCATTGCCAGCGGTAAGGTAGTAGCCAAGGTTGCTGCTGAGTTATCCAAGCCAGACGGTCTATTAGAGGTAGCCGCTGGAGAAGAAGGCTCCTTTCTGGCACCTCTAGCCATAACTAAACTACCCGGGATAGGTAAAAAGACAGAGCGACTATTAAATAGTCTGGGTATCAATACCATTGGGCAGTTAGCTACCATGCCGCTTGATGTGCTAAAGAGCCACGTCGGTGCTTTTGGTGAACTGATACACCGCCACGCCAACGGTATTGATGATAGAAAGGTAGTGCCTCCTTCGCCCACCAAGTCTATCAGTCGGGAAACTACCTTTGGTCAAGACACTAGAGACCGCTCCCTACTGGAGGCAACACTTAGCTACCTTAGTGAACGAGTTGGGGCTGACTTGCGCCAGCGAGAGAAGCAAGCCAGATGCGTAACCTTGAAACTGAGATATGCCGATTTTACCACCATTACCCGCCGCCACACCCTGGGAGAAAGCAGCAATAGTGACCAGACAATATTTAATACCGGACTTAAACTGCTAAATAGAGCCCGAGCCCAGGAAAAACAGCCCATTCGCCTCATTGGTATTGGGGTATCAAACCTGGTTGAGCCAGGCAGACAGCTGGGTATGCTGGACTCATCAGCCGAGAGGATGGAGCAACTAAACAGAGCCATTGACCGCATCCGCAATAAATATGGCTTCACCGCCATCCAAACCGGTCGGACACTACTCTTAAAAGAAATCTTCCCTACCAAAGAAGACGGCTATACCCTGAACACACCAAGCCTTTCAAGGTAGGGGTATTATGTCAAGTCTTTCTTCGGTAGCGGCGGAGCAAAGCACCCACTCTTGCCTTTAGCTCATCTGAGTCACAGGGTTTAGACAGGTAAACATCAGCTCCCTGGTCTATCGCCTTAGCTACAGCTCGCCCACCTCGCTTGTCACCCAGCAGGATAATGGGAACATCAGTTATTTTGCGGAGACGGGAGCAGGCTTCCCAACCGTTTACCACCGCCAACATCTCATCAATAATGACCAGGGCTGGTGAGGTCTCGTCTAACCTTGTCAGCCCACGAGGATAATCTGGAACAACCTCCACCTCTAAGCTATCTGTTTTCAAAGCCAGAATAACATCGCCTAAGGTTGCCTCACTCATAATTAAAACTCTTTCTTTCAATCCTGCCCCCTCAAATTAAATAATTACAGAGATGGTCCAGTCCAAATATCAGGGAAATAGACAGCTTTACCATCGCTACTGCTAAAGATAGCACCAGGAGGATAAAAATTGGATAAACAGGATGGGCAAAATGATAAAAAAATGATAAAAAAAGAGGCGAACTCGCTTTTTCAAGGGTTAGAAGCCAGCAAACGGTAGAACCCGACCAGACTCAATCAGGCCTGCTCGCCCGGCTGGCGACGACGCTGAAAA
>Ga0209978_10001177_pt1 | contig 10768 bp, 9 predicted proteins | sample BentaG_FD_182805 | JGI IMG/M metagenome (GOLD analysis project Ga0209978, IMG submission 182805) | Deep subsurface microbial communities from South Atlantic Ocean to uncover new lineages of life (NeLLi) - Benguela_00093 metaG (SPAdes)... | ecosystem: Environmental > Aquatic > Marine > Oceanic >...
GTTGGCGAGGGAACTGACCAAGCTTTTAATTGTTAAATAAGGTTGGAAAAGGTTAGAATTGAGCTAATAAATAAAAGCGGTATTCCTACCACAGTGCCTGCAATCATCAAGGTAAAAAATTGCTGAGGAGGTATAAAGGTGACAACCAAAATCGGAATTAATGGCTTTGGACGTATCGGAAGGTTAACCCTTAGGACAATAAACCAATACCAAAAAGACAAACTGGAGGTAGTGGCTATTAATGACCTCACCGATACTAAAACCAATGCTCACCTGCTAAAATGGGACAGCACCTACGGTCCCTATTCAGGCAAAGTAGAAACCACCGAGGATGCAATTATCGTCGATGGCAAAGTGATAAAGGTGCTGTCAGAACGAGACCCGAATAATATCCCGTGGCAGGATTACGGCGTAGAAATAGTAATAGAGTCAACCGGGCTATTTACCGATGCCACCAAGGCGGCGGCTCACTTACAGGCTGGTGCCAAGAAGGTGCTCATTTCAGCCCCAGCCCGTAATGAAGATATAACCATTGTCCCCGGTGTTAATGAAGACCAGTATGACCCGGACAAGCATAACATTATATCCAATGCCTCCTGCACCACCAACTGTATTGCCCCTGTGGTCAAGGTATTGCACCAACGCTTTGGCATAAGTAAAGGGCTAATGACCACTATTCATGCCTACACCAATGACCAGAGACTCCTGGATATGTTTCATGGCGACCTGCGCCGAGCTCGAGCCGCAGCTATGAACATCGTCCCTACTACCACTGGCGCCGCCAGAGCCGTAACCCAGGTTATCCCTGAACTCAAAGGCAGACTTCATGGACTAGCCTTCAGGGTTCCAGTTCCCACCGTCTCCGTAGTTGACTTTGTTGCCGACCTAGATAAAGAGGTTACCATTGAACAAGTTAATCAGGCTTTCCAGGCGGCTGCTGAGGGAGCTTTATCCGGAATCCTTGAGTATTGCCAGGATGAGCTGGTCAGCCTGGATTTTAAGGGTAATCCGGCCAGCTCTATTGTTGATGCGCCAAGCACTATGGTCATCGGTGGCAATATGGTCAAGGTGCTTGCCTGGTATGATAACGAGTGGGGCTATAGCTGCCGCTTAGGCGACCTGGCGGCTTATATTGCCGATAAAGGGTTATAGAGGGCAAGGAAACTGCTGCTAATGAAACTGTTTATTAACCATATCCCCCGAAACAAGCTACTTCTGGCTCATAGACAATTACCCAGTTGGTGATTGACATCGCCGCCTGGTAAGTATAGAATATTTAAAATAACTAAATAACAGAGGTGGGAAATGAAGTTAGTGGTGATTGGTTTTGGACAATGCGGCGGCAGGATTGCCGACCAATTTGCTCGGCTGAACAGGAGGGCACAAGGCCACCGGAAGATTGAGATAACTCCCGGCGTCTTTGCGGTGAACACCGATGCCGCTGATTTAAGCGGGCTGTCCCATATCAAATCTGATTATCGGCACCGAATCCTCATCGGGGGACGAAAGACTGGTGGTCACGGCGTAGGTAAAATAAACGAACTTGGTGCCGAGATAGCTAAAGAAGACAGCGATAAGATTATTGACGCCATAAGAGGGACTAAGCGATTCTACGAGTCGGATGCCTTCTTACTGGTTGCCGGTGCTGCCGGTGGTACTGGCTCAGGAGCCGTACCAATAATATCTCAGTACTTAAAAGAGCGCTATATGGATAAACCAATATATGACCTTATTGTCTTACCCTTTGAGCATGAAGAGACAACAGAAGAAAGAGCTATTTATAACACAGCCATCTGCCTTAAATCTGTTAATGCAGTAGCCGATGCCGTAATTCTTGTGGACAACCAAAGGTATATTAGAAAGGACTCCTCGCTTAGACACAACCTATCCAAGATTAACGAACTAATAGCGGAACCATTTTACGACCTACTCTGCGCTGGCGAGGAGAAGAAAGCCAAGTACATCGGGGCAAAGACACTTGATGCCGGGGACATAGTGCAGACCTTGACCGGGTGGACAGCAATAGGCTATGGCAAAACACAGGTACCAATATTCAATCTTCCCCTTCCCCGAAAGTCCGACTTCAGGACCAAGAGCACCGAAATCCACAAGGGAATTCAGGCAATGGACGAAGCGATGACCGAGCTATCAATCAATTGCAACCCAGTTGATGCCGGTCGGGCACTATATCTCCTGTCAGGACCATCCAAGGAAATGAACATGGACTTGGTTAAGGAGCTTGGTGACTATCTAAGGGGTGTAGCTCCAAAGGCCACTATAAGGAACGGCGATTACCCCAGGGAAAAAACCCTCGTGGAAGTTACTTTAGTCCTGTCTGGACTTAGCGATATAGAAAAGGTAAGGGATTATTATAGTAAATCAACGAGCCTCATCCCTGAGTTCAAAAGGAGAGAGGAGGAAACAGAAGACAGACTTAGGACCATGGAAGAGGTAGGCAAAGACCTACCGTCATTGCTGTAGAGAAAGTATATTTACACCAAGTGTTAATATTTATTGTATGAGGTCATTGATTTAACCAAAATAAATACGCTATCTAGCATCAAGGTGGAAAGTGAGATTACTAGTTATAGGTTGTGGACAATGTGGTGGCAGGATTGCCGATGAGTTTGCCCGACTAAACAGAAGGGCACACGCTCAGCGTGGCATTGATATAGTTACTAACACCCTCGCTGTTAACACCGATATTGCTGATTTAACCGGACTATCTTTCACAAGGCCTGATTACCAGCACCGAATCCTCGTCGGAGGTCAAAAGACTCGTGGTCACGGCGTAGGTAAGATAAACGAACTTGGCGCCGAGATAGCTAAAGAAGATGGCGACAAGATTTTAGACGGTATTAAAACAACGCGCCACTTCCACGAGACAGACGCCTTCTTATTGATTGCCGGTGCTGCCGGTGGCACTGGCTCAGGAGCCATGCCAGTACTAACGCAATTCTTAAAAGAGCGCTTCGGGGACAAACCTTTATATAATCTTATTGTCCTTCCTTTTAGGCATGAAGAGAAGGTAGAGGAAAGAACTATTTATAATACAGCAACATGTCTCAAATCTGCTTACCTAGTAGCTGACGCCATATTCCTTGTTGATAATCAAAGGTATGTTAGAAAGGATGCCTCCCTTCAAAACAACCTAGCCAAAATTAACACCATGGTAGTTGAACCGTTCTACAACCTGCTTTGCGCTGGTGAAGAGAAAAAGCCCAAATACATTGGGTCAAGGATGCTTGATGCCGGAGACATAATACAGACTCTGTCAGGATGGACAGTCATAGGCTATGGCAAATCGAAAATACCGAGGTTCAGGTTTCTTCTTGGAACGTCCGATTTCAGGGAGAAGGCCGGTGAAACCCAAAAGGGAACCGAAGTGATAAACGATGCCATAAGCGAATTATCGCTCAAGTGCAACCCCTCAGATGCAAAGAAAGCCCTTTATCTTATCTCTGCGCCACCTGATGAAATAAATATGAATATGCTTAATGAAATCGGAAGCTCTGTAAAACGTATAGCCACAGAGGCTATAATAAGGAGCGGTGACTACCCCAGAGGAAAACACTCGCTGGATCTCACTTTAATCCTGTCTGATCTCATTAATGTGGCTAAGGTAATGGAATACTTTACCAAAGCCATCCGCTACATCTCATATTACGAGAGGAAGTGGGAAGGAATAGAGTACGAACATAAAGGAATTGAAGACGCCTTTAGGGATATACCTTCCTTACTATGACTACCTAAGCCCGTCAGGTAACAAGGTATCAGTTGTCCTGAACTTTTTCACTTCTTTTCCTTGGAAAAGATTTTCCAAGACCGGTTTACAGCTTCAGCACGGCTTGCCCAAGCTTGCTCTATAGTCTCCTTACGGGTGGTTAGGGCTTGTCTCCCATTCTCATCATAGACATTCTTGGCTTGCTCTTTAGTTCTCCTAAATGCTTCTTCAGCTTGCTGTTGAGCTTTCTGACATGCCTTCTCGGCTCGCTGTTCGGCTGCTTCACGGACCTTTAAGGCTTGCTCTATGGCTTGCTCGAAAACACTGTTGGCTTGCTGCTCAGCCTCCTTATAGGTCTTCTCCACCTCCTGTTCACTTGCCTTATATGCCCTCGCCACTTCCCTCTCAGCCTCCACATAAGCAGCATAAGCCTTCTCAACTCGTCCCAGAACTTCAGCAAGGGGCTCCATAGCCTGTTCACGAACCGCAGCCAGGGCTTCTTCTGCCTGTTCTCGAACCTCGGCAACAGGTTCTACCACTGGCTCTTCAGTTTTTTCTTTGGGCTTTCTGGCTTGTTCTCTCGGATTTATCATAAGACACCCCCTTTAAACTTGGAATCTTCAAAACTCGGCACAAGTATATTGTGCCCCCACCTAAAAGTCAAGATACTGGCCTCAATTATCTCCTACTGTTAATCAGTTACGACTCTTCCTCTTCCTCTTCCTCCTTTTCCCCAGCTCGCTCGGCTTTATTAGCCGCATACATTCTGGCTAAGAACTCTAAACGGCTTTCAATCTCCTTCCGAACCTTTTCATCTTCTTTCTTTACTTTTGCCCTAGCTTTCCCAGCCCGACTCATCATTACTTCCTCAGAGGTTTTTGCCGGTGTCGCGGCTGCTTCCTTGGCTGCTTCCATGAGCACTTCGCCTATCGTCCCAGTACCGCTTAATGCTTCCTCAAACGCTCTTATCGATACCGCAGCCGCCTCCTTGGCAGCTTTAATCGATTGCTCAGCAGCCGCTCTAGCTGCTTTTGCTGATGCCTCAGCTGCCTCCTTAGCCGATTTACTTGCTTTCTCAGCCTTATTTATTGCTTCCTGTGAAGCCCTTGAAGATGTCTCAGCCGCCTCCTTGGCGGCTTTAATCGATTGCTCAGCAGCCTCCTCAGCCGATTTACTTGCTTCCTGCGCTACTGCTACCGACACCTCGGCAGCCTCTTTAGCTGATTTGCTCACTTCCGCAGCCTTGCTTATCGCCTCCTGCGATGCTGTAGCTGATGCCTCGGCAGCCTCCTTGGCTGATTTACTTATTTCCTCAGCCCTGCTTACCGCCTCCTCTGACACCCTTTTCGACGTCTCGGCAGTCTCCTTAGCCAGTTTGCTTATTTCCTCAGCCCTGCTTATCGCTTCCTCTGATGTTCTCTTCGATTCCTCTATGGTCTCCCAGGCCAATTTACTCATTTCCTCAACCCTACCTATCGTTGCCTCTGATGTTCCCTTCGATTCCTCAATAGTCTCTAAAGCCAGTTTACTCATTTCCTCAGCCTTGCTTATCGCCTCCGCTGACACTCTTTTCGATTCCTTAGCCGCCCCCCTAGTTGATTGGACTGTTTCCTCAGCCCGGCTTATTGCTTCCTGAGACGTCCTTATCGATGCCTCAGCTGTCTCCATGGCTACCCGGCTTGTTTCATCAGCCTTGCTTATCGCTTTCTCAAAGGCCTTCGCCGATGCCTTAGCCGTCTCCTCAGCCGATTTGCTTGCTTTCTCAGCCCTGCGTACTGCTTCCTCTGATGCCCTTTTCGACTCCTCAGCAACCTTCTTGGTCGCTTTGCTTAGTTCCTCAGCTCTGCTTCTTGCTTCCTGGGATACCCCTATCGATTGCTCAGCCATCTCCTTAGCCAATCGGCCTGTTTCCTCAGCCCTGCTTATCGCCTCCTGGGATACCCTTATCGATTCCTCAGCCGTCTCCTTAGCTGATTGGACTGTCTCCTCAGCTCTGTGCACTGCTTCGGCGAAGGCTTTGGCCAAAGCCTCAGTAGCCCACTTGGTCGATTGGATTGCTGCCTCGGCTCTACCCATAGCTTTTTCTGAGGCTCCTTTCGATGCCTCAGCCGCCTCCTTGGCGGCTTGGTTTGTTTCGTTAGCCTTGCTTATCGCTTTCTCAAAGATGCCCTTCCACTCCTCAGCCGCCTCTTTGGTCGCCTTGACTATTTCCTCAGTCCTGCGTACCGCTTCCTGTGACGCCCTTTTCGCTGCCTCAGCCGCCTCCTTAGCCGCCTTGCTTATTTCCTCAGCTCTGCTTATCGCTTCCTGGGATACCTTTATTGAGCCTTCAGCAGCCGCCCTAGCCTGTTTGCTGAGTTCCTCAGCCCTAGTCATTGCTTTCTCAAAAGCTCCAGTAGCACCTTCCATATCCCCTAAGACCTCGGAGGCAACTTTATCTAGCTTCTCGACTTTACTACCCATCCTTCTATACCTTCCCCCCTATTTTATGCTGAGCTAGTTAATTTTTCAACAATTGCTAGCTTAACTAGTCTTTTCAAGCTCAATTCCTCCTTGAAGTGACCGCCCTCCTACACCAAAAACTCAACAATTTTCTACCCAAAAAACTCTTTGGAAAACAGACAATATGGAGTATAATAAGGGGAAAGAAGATGACTTCGCAAGTCTTTTATCGTAAATGGCGCCCCCAAACCTTAGCCGAGATAGTTGGTCAGGAACAGGTAACCGAGACGCTACGCAATGCCCTCAGTAGTGGCCGTGTATCTCATGCCTATCTTTTTAGTGGTCCGCGAGGAACAGGTAAGACCAGCACCGGGCGCATTTTGGCTAAAGCAGTGAATTGTCTTACCAATGGTAAGGGCGAGCCGTGCAACACCTGCCCCATGTGCCAGGCAATAACCGAGACTAGAGCTTTAGATGTCATAGAAATTGATGCTGCCAGCAATCGTGGCATTGATGAAATCCGAGACCTCAGGGAGAAGGTCAACTATGCGCCTAATCAAGCCCGTTACAAGGTCTATATTATAGATGAAGTCCATATGCTCACTAAAGAAGCCTCCAACGCCCTGCTCAAGACGCTTGAGGAACCACCACCATATGTTATCTTTGTTCTGGCTACTACCGAAGCCCACAAAATTCAGCCCACCATTCTGTCACGATGCCAGCGCTTTGATTTCCGACGTCTCTCCCAGACAGATGTAGTTTCAAAACTAACCCGTATTTGTAGCGTAGAAGGCATTCACATAGAGCCTGAGGCATTACGACTTATCGCTAAAAGCGCCACCGGTAGCCTGCGAGATGCCGAAAACCTGCTGGAACAGCTAACTATCTACTATGGCTCTGAGGTTGGACTCCACCAGGTTCAGGCTATCCTGGGCGCTACCGGAGACTGGCGAGCCAAAGAGTTGGTAAAGCACATTATAAATAATGATATTTCGGCCGCGATGACAACCATAAATAGTGTCAACAATGATGGACTGGATTTAAAGCAATTCAACCGGGAACTGGTGGAATACCTCAGAGGATTGCTTCTGGTAAAGACTGGCTCCGATGAGGCGGTAGACTTCACTGCCGAGGACATAGCTGAACTAAAGGATTTAGCGGCTAAAGCCCCCCTGCATCAGATATTGAAGGCAGTCAAGCTCTTTGGGCAACTTGAGTTTGGTTTTGACAACTACTCTACATTGCCCCTGGAGCTGGCACTGGTTGACTGCGTCCTACCCGCGGAGGAGGAAAAGGAAAGTCTCGCCAAGCAACCTGAATATGAATTTCGTCAGCCGGTAGAAGCGGTTACCCCACCAGTTGCCCCCTCCTATCCTGAACAGCCCATAGCTGAATCTGAGCCAGTTGCTGTGCCCATACCGGCAGCTTCTCCAGAGGCTACGGCTACTACTGCCCCCTTAGAAGCCGGTAGTGAGCTTGAACAACTGAGAACAAACTGGAGACGGGTTATCGAGCAAGCTCCGGAAGATACTAAAAGAACCCCAGCTATTGCCATTCTGAGAAGCGCTGGCGTTAAGCCAGTGGCACTTGAAAAAGATACGGTAGTCTTAGCTTTTAGATATCCCTATCATAAGGAACAGATAGAGAAAGAGGAAAATCAACGGGCAGCCGAAAAAATCATAGGCCACTTCCTCGGGCATTCCTGCCGTGTGCGCTGTATTTACGAGACAGAAAGCAATCACCTGCTGAAGGCAGCACTAAAGATGGGTGCCCAAATTATTGATGTGGAGGAAAAATGAACCTATCTATGTTAAATCAAGCCCGAGAACTTAAATCAAAGCTAGACAAGGCTCAAAAAGAGTTAGGTAGCACCATCGTGGAAGCCGAGTCAGGCAAAGGCGCAGTTAAGGTTACCATCAATGGTCAACAAAAAATACAGTCAATAAAAATATCGCCAAAGGTGATAGACCCCGAAAAGGCTGAACATTTAGAAGGACTGGTGTTTAAAGCGGTAAGTGAGGCTATCGCCAAATCTCAGAAACTTGCTGCCAAGCAGCTTGGGGGACTAACCGGAGGTCTTAAAATCCCGGGGCTATTTTAATATAGTCAAGGAGAGCTAATATTGAATCAGAGTCTCACCTCTACCGCCGAAGCAATAAATAAGCTCATCCAGGAGTTTAGTAAATTACCTGGCATCGGACCGAAGAGCGCCCAGCGCCTTGCCTATTACCTGCTGCGCACCCCCGAGGAGCAGACCAGGCTTTTGGCTGAAGCCATCCTGTCAGTAAAACAGAAGACCAGGCTATGCTCCGTTTGTTTTAATGTTACCGAGTCTGACCCCTGCCTTATCTGCCGCAGCGACCAGCGCGACCGGGGTAAGATTTGCATTGTGGAACAACCACAGGACATCCTGGCTCTGGAGCATACCAGGATTTATGATGGGCTTTATCACGTGCTCCATGGCGCCATCTCACCAACCGAGGGGATTGAGGCTGACGATATTAGAATTAAAGAAGTGCTAAACCGTTTACAGGGTAGCTCAGTAAATGAGGTCATCCTGGCTACCAACCCCAACCTTGAGGGAGAGCAAACCGCTATGTATCTGCACCGCCTGATTTCACCTCTGGGCATCAGGGTTACCCGCCTCGCCCGTGGACTCCCCTTCGGCACCGAACTGGAATACGCCGATGACATTACCCTCACCCGAGCCATCGAGGGAAGACAGGAATTTTAGTCCCCATAGTCGTTTAATAAAGGGTAGTTTGAAGGGGCGAAGCCCCTTCTTCTAATCCTTCCCCCTTTCCTTCAAAGGAGAGGGGGATAAAGGGGGAGAGGTAGCTAGGTAGTTAAAAATGACCAAGCCACGAAATTATCAGACTGAAGCTATCATTATTAAAAAAACCAAGCTGGGGGAGGCGGATAGAATCCTCACCCTCTATACTCCACATTTGGGTAAGATTCAAGCTGTAGCCAAGGGGGTAAGACGCCCACGGAGCAAGATGGCGGGACACCTTGAGCTACTCACCCACAGCCAGGTGTCGCTGGCCAGGGGACGAAACCTTGATACCATAACCGGGAGTCAAACTATTAACAGCTTCCTACCGCTGAAAAGTAACCTGGAGCTTACCTCCCGCGCCCTTTATGCCATTGAGTTGGTTGACCAATTCACCGCCGACCATATTGAAAATTACCCGCTGTTTCAACTACTGCTTGAGACGATGCATCAGCTATGCCAGGCCGGCGATAATGAACTGGTTTTGCGTTACTTTGAACTTCACCTCCTCAACGCAGTTGGCTACCGACCTCAGCTTCAGCGGTGCGTTTCCTGCCGGGCAACACTAGCATCTACCACCAATTCATTCTGTTCCAATGCTGGTGGTATGCTGTGCCCCAACTGCAGCCAGAGCCAGCCTTTAACCTATCCCCTATCGGTTAACGCTCTAAGAGTGCTGCGACTACTACAGGGTAGCGACTATAGCACTGTCAGCAAGCTAGAAATAAACCCGGAACTATCTCGTGAATTAGAAGGGGTAATGAGGGACTATCTAAAATACCTTCTGGAGCGAGAGGTAAAGTCGGTCGCCTGGTTGGATACTCTAAAGGGGCAAGCTTAATATCGCAAGCAAATGGCTTTACTATGTGACCCAATAAAGGATAATATAGGGCTGAGGGTCTGGAACTCCCGGTCTTTTTGCTATATTATAGGGTAACAGGATAGAGATGACATCCAGATTAGACCTTATAGCTCAACAGCGATTGGAAAAGCTTAAACGGATTCGTGCTCGTGGCATTAATCCCTACCCCCATGGCTATCATCGCAGCCACACGGCACAACAAGCCGTAGCCCTGCTCAAGCAGCAAGAGGACTCCGGCAAAACCGGAGCCACCGTAGTCAATGTTGCCGGGCGTGTTATGGCTAATCGACCGTTTGGTAAAATTTCATTCCTTGATATTCATGACAGCTCGGGAAAGATTCAGCTATACTTTAGCAGCGACCTTCTTGGTGAAGCCAGCCTCAAACTGCTCAAGGACATAGACATAGGTGATATTATCGGGGTCAGCGGTAAGCTTTTCCGAACCAAAACTGGAGAACCAACCATTGAGGTAGAAAAATTCACCCTGCTGGCTAAGTCGCTCCAGCCCCTACCTGAGAAGTGGCACGGGCTCAGTGATATTGACAAGCGATACCGCCAGCGCTACCTGGACCTAATCAGCAACCCTGAGGCCAAAAAGACCTTTAGGGCGCGTAGCCAGGTTATTGCCGCCATACGGCAATTCCTCAACCAACGAGGATTTTTAGAAGTGGAAACCCCGGTGCTGCAGCCATCAGCCGGGGGCGCTCTAGCCCACCCTTTCATCACTCACCACCATGCCCTTGACCAGGACTTCTACCTGCGCATTGCCCCTGAACTTCACCTTAAGCGACTGATTATAGGTGGCTTTGACAGGGTCTATGAGCTGGGTCGCACCTTTCGTAACGAAGGCATCTCTACCAGGCATAATCCTGAGTTCACCATGCTGGAAAGCTATGAAACCTATGCCGACTATAACGATGTAATGAATATGCTGGAAGAGATGGTATCTGAAGTTAGTCAGCAGGTT
>Ga0209978_10001178_pt1 | contig 10764 bp, 8 predicted proteins | sample BentaG_FD_182805 | JGI IMG/M metagenome (GOLD analysis project Ga0209978, IMG submission 182805) | Deep subsurface microbial communities from South Atlantic Ocean to uncover new lineages of life (NeLLi) - Benguela_00093 metaG (SPAdes)... | ecosystem: Environmental > Aquatic > Marine > Oceanic >...
AATTCATTAAGGTTAATCCCCTTACTTAGTTGGTAAATGGCCTCAGCTCCTATCCCAGCCTCAAAAACCTGACCATATTTCTGTTTCAGCTCTTGATACTGAGTCTCGGTAAGTAGTGCTCGTAAGCGGAGGTCTCTTAGCTGTTCTACCTCGATGGCAAGCTGCTCTTCGAGCTGTGCCTTTTCCTCTTCCCACTTTCGCCGGAGCTGGTTTACTTCTTTTACTGAGGCTTGCCCCATCTCGGCGATTTTAGCCTCCAATGCACTTTGCTGCTCGGCTATTTCCTGTGAGTATTTCTCACCCAGTTGTTTAATTGTTTCCTGGCGTGCCTCCTCGTTTATGGCAGTGATGATGTAGTGGGAGAAGTATAGAACACGCTCCAGGTTTCTTGGTGACAGGTCAAGCAATAATCCCAATCGGCTGGGTACTCCCTTAGCAAACCAGATGTGACTCACCGGACAGGCTAGTTGAATATGTCCCATCCGTTCCCGGCGCACCTTAGATTTGGCTACCTCGACGCCACACTTATCGCAAATAACTCCCTTATAGCGTATCCTTTTATACTTACCACAAAAGCATTCAAAGTCTTTAGTTGGCCCAAAGATTCTCTCACAGAAAAGCCCATCCCTCTCTGGCTTCAGGGTGCGGTAATTGATGGTCTCCGGCTTGGTTACCTCGCCATAGGACCAACTTCTAATCTGCTCTGGTGAAGCTAAAGAGATACGCACAGCATCAAAATCGTTAACTTCAAGCATTTTCTTCTACCTCTTTCTCGGTTTCAGTCGAGTCTTCGCCAACTTAGGTGCTTCTACCGTTTCCTCAGCAGGGGTTGGCTCTTCTTCTACCTCAGTTTCAGTTAAGGCTTCGTCAACTTCAGTTTCTGTCTCCAGTTTAGGGACTTCCTCAGCAGGGGTTGGCTCTTCTTTTACCTCAGTTTCAGTTAAGGCTTCGTCAACTTCAGTTTCTGTTTCCAGTTTAGGGACTTCCTCAGCAGGGGTTGGCTCTTCTTCTACCTCAGTTTCAGTTAAGCCTTCGCCAACCTCAATTTCTGTTTCCAGTTTAGGGACTTCCTCAGCAGGGGTTGGCTCTTCTTCTACCTCAGTTTCAGTTAAGCCTTCGTCAACTTCAGTTTCTGTCTCCAGTGTAGGAACCTTGGCAGTTTCTCCGGTGATGGTTGTCTTTTCCTCTTCATTAATCACCTCAATGGCAAGCCCCAAGCTTTGCAGTTCCTTAACCAGGACCTTAAATGATTCCGGGACACCAGGTTGGAGAATGTCCTCGTTCTTAACTATGGCCTCATAGGCTTTGGCTCGACCGGTCACATCGTCTGATTTAATGGTCAGAATTTCTTGAAGGTTGTGGGCAGTGCCATAGGCTTCTAGCGCCCATACCTCCATTTCACCGAAGCGCTGGCCTCCGAATTGGGCCTTGCCACCCAGGGGTTGTTGGCTGATCAAGGAGTAGGGTCCGGTTGAGCGGGCATGAACCTTATCTTCAACCAGATGGTTCAGCTTCATTATATAGATGCTGCCCACTGTTATCGGCTGGTCAAATGGCTCACCACTGCGTCCATCATGGAGTATAACCTTGCCGATGATGGGTGAGGGAAGGTTCCTTTCAGCGCTGACCTTGCTCACCACCTGCTCCAGTTCCTGTGGGCTAAGGTCTTGACTAGCTATGCCGAGGTCTTCGAGCCACAGGCGCAGACAGACTTCCTTTGCCTCTCCACTATGGTCATCACCGAACACCTTATCTCCGTCATAGCCGTGGCTTGCAACCCATGCCTTAGCCTTTTCCATGTGCAGGGTGGTGTTCTCATTATCAGGGTCCAGGTCAACCGCCCCGGCTTTTTGGGCTAACCAGGCCTTGGCCAGGGCATCCTCGATAGCAATGTCATTGGCACCATCAAAGACAGGAGTAAGGACTTTGAAGCCCAGTATCTTGGCCGCCCAGCCGAGATGGGTTTCCAGAACTTGGCCAATATTCATACGTGATGGGACGCCTACGGGATTGAGGATAATATCTACCGGCGTGCCATCAGGAAGGAAAGGCATATCTTCAGCTGGGGCTAAGATGGAGACAACCCCCTTATTGCCATGCCGCCCGGCTAGCTTGTCCCCCACTGCAATCCTTCGTCTCTGGGCAACCCAGACCTGCACCAATTTATTAACCCCGGCGGGTAGGTCATCGCCAGAGAAGTCTTTCACATTAATCACCTTGCCCCACTCACCATGAGGTACCCGTAGCGAGGTGTCTTTCACCTCTCGCGCTTTCTCACCAAAGATAGCCCGCAAAAGTTTCTCTTCAGCCGATAGCTCAGCCTCTCCCTTTGGGGTAATTTTACCGACTAGTATATCGTCTGGACCCACCTCAGCACCGATCCGAATAATACCTTCTTCATCAAGCTCCCGCAGACTTTCCTCACCTACATTAGGTATGTCTCTGGTGATTTCCTCAGGCCCTAACTTGGTATCTCTGGCTTCTACCTCATGCTTCTCAATATGAATGGAGGTAAACGTATCCCTCTCCACCAGGCGATTGCTGATGATGATGGCATCCTCAAAGTTGTAGCCTTCCCAACTCATAAAGGCGCACAGCACATTCTGCCCCAGAGCCAGCTCGCCCTGTTCTATAGACGAGCTATCGACTAGAACCTGTCCCACCTCTACCCGGTCACCCCTGTTCACTATGGGGCGCTGGTTAATACAAGTTCCCTGATTAGTGCGCACAAACTTCATTAACTCGTATGTATCAGTATTGCCGTTATCCATGGTAACTATAATTTTCGTTTTGTTTTGACCATCCTCGTGTAAGCCAGTAACCGAGGTTACCACTCCTGCATTTCGAGCAAACAAAACCTGCCCGCTATGCCTGGCGGCTTCTGTTTCCATACCAGTAGCCACCAGGGGTGCCTTGGGAGAAAGTAGCGGCACAGCTTGCCGCTGCATGTTGGAGCCCATCAGGGCGCGATTAGCATCATCATGCTCTAGGAAGGGTATTAGTGATGCGGCGACACTGAATATCTGCTTGGGCGAGACATCCATAAAATCAATTTTATCAGGTACCTCTCGTAGGTAGCGGCCACTCAATCTGGCTTCAACCTTTTCATCTGCAAACTGGTTATTGGCATCAAGCCGGGCATTAGCCTGGGCAACAGTGTATTTGTCCTCCTCGTCGGCTGAGAGGTAAACTACCTCGTCGGAGACGAAAGGCACCACCTTTACCATTCTGGGAGATAGCTGAGATAGCCTGCTGGCATGCTTGGGGGTAGTGGTAGCCCTGGCTTTCACTATAGTTTTGCCCTCATCATCACGCACCGCCACCCTGATTGTTTTACCTATCAGCCCCTCGTAGTCATTGCTCACCTCGGAGATGACCCGGCGGTATGGTGTCTCAATGAAACCAAACCGGTTAATCCGGCTATAAGTGGCGAGAGAGCCGATGAGGCCGATGTTAGGCCCCTCTGGTGTCTCAATAGGGCAGATTCTACCGTAGTGGGAAAAGTGGACATCGCGAACTTCAAAGCCAGCACGCTCACGAGATAGCCCTCTTGGTCCCATGGCTGATAGGCGGCGCTTATGAGTTAGCTCAGCCAGGGGATTGGTTTGGTCCATAAACTGTGATAACTGTGAGCTGCCGAAGAACTCCCTGATAGCGGCCACTACGGGGCGAATGTTGATCAGGGCGCTGGGGGTAGCTGATTCGGTGGGAACCGTGCTCATACGCTCCCTGGCTACCCGCTCCAAGCGCAGTAAACCGATACGAAACTGGTTTTGAACCAGCTCACCAACGGTACGCACTCGCCGATTTCCTAGATGGTCAATATCGTCGGCGGTATCACTATCATTATTAACCATAATGATGTGTCTGATTATCTCTACAATATCTTCGCTGGTTAGGGTTCGCTGGTCTTCTTTAACTTTACCTTCAAGCCCTAACCGCTTATTGAGCTTATAGCGTCCTACATACCCCAGGTCATAATGCAGGGAATTAAAGAACATATTGTCTATTAGCTTTCTGGCATTTTCAATATTCGGCGGGTCACCAGGACGCAATTTTCTATAGATACTAATCAGAGCCTCAGATTGATTTGTAACCGAAGGCTCACGCTCTATAGTTGACCTGATGAATTGGTGCTCCGGAGAAGTGTCTTCTTCAGAGAACAGGCTGAGCAGTTGTTCATCACTACTGTAGCCAATAGCCCGTAATAGTGTAGAACAAGGAACCTTCCGTTTACCGTTTATCTTGACTGAGATTACATCTGGGTGGCTAGTCTCAAACTCCAGCCAGGCTCCGTGGCTAGGGATTAGCTTAGCACGGCATAATATACGGCCACTGGCGGGGTCTTCGTCAGTGATGAGGTAGATACCTGGAGAACGAAGCAACTGACTTACTACTACCCGTTCAGCTCCCCCGGTAATAAAGGTGCCTCTGGGTGTCATCAAGGGGATGTCACCGAAAAATAGCTCTTGTTCCTTGATTTCCCCCGTTCCCTTAACCAGCAACCTTGTCTTAATATAGAGGGGGGCAGAGTAGGTCAGGTCTCGTTGACGGCACTCTTGCTCAGAGTGACGCGGCTCACGGAACTCGTAGCCGGTAATGTTAATCTCCAGCCTATTGCCAGTGAAGTCCTTGATAGGGGATATCTCCTCCAGCAATTGCTTTAGCCCTTCTTCCTGAAACCAGCGGAATGAGTCTAATTGGACTTTAATCAGATCGGGGACGTCTAGTATATGGGGTAATTTGGCGTAAGATTTTCTGGAAACAGGAGACATCATTCTTTCAGCGTCTGATGGCATAAAAACCATTTAGTAACTCTACTCCTCAAACAAGCCTGCAGAATTCTGCATTAACGAGGTAATAATACCAAACAAGGCACGCGGCTAGTGGCGGGGTATAAAAAGATCGGATATAAAATAAAGGAAAAAACCTTAAGAGGCATAACTGTCAATCTACCATAGTACCACTGTTTTTAATATTTGTCAAGTGTTTTTTGAGGTTCCGCGTAATTAAAAAATAAATATCCTGGCTGCAATCTTTTTATGCGTGAAGTTTTTCCCATAGTTCTTTTACTTTTGTCTTTACCTCATCAAGCTTGCCAGCATTATTGATTACCACATCGGCATGCTTTATCCGCTCCTGTTGAGGTAGCTGGGAGCGGATGCGAGCCAAGGTTTGTGCCTCATCTAGCCGGCGCTGCTCGGTAAGGCGCTTGAGCACCGTAGCCTCAGGGGCTACAGTAACCCAGACCTCGTCCACCAGCGGAGTCCAGTTAGCTTCAATCAAGACGGCAGCTTCAAGCACCACCACATCTACTCCCTGTCGCCGGTATTCTTTAATCTGAGCTTTCATCATATCATACATCCGGGGGTGCATTATCTGGTTCAGCTTTGATAAAGACTCAGGGTCGTTAAACACTATCTCTCCCAGCTTTTTACGGTCAACTTCACCGCTCGGAGTAAGAATCTGCCTGCCAAAGGTAGCTACTACCTGGCGCCAGGCCTCGGTATCAGGCTTGAATGCTTCATGCCCAACCTTATCCGCATCTATGATGACGGCACCCAGTTCAGCCAGGTACTGCGATACGGTGCTCTTGCCACTACCTATACCACCGGTAAGACCTATGACCTTTGTCATTCTAGACTCCTTTAAATCTCTCTGGCCAGAACCAGTCCCCACACCGATGTAGCTCCGGCTGCTTTCAGCGCTATAGCACAGGCATCAAGGGTAGCTCCAGAGGTGGACACATCATCAATAAGCAGCACTTGCCTATCCCGCAGCCTTTGGTCACCGCAGGCAAAAGCATCGGCTACATTGCTCTGCCTCTCATCTACAGTCGATGTCCTGGTCTGAGGAGGAGCGTGCCGCTGTCGGATAAGGCAATCATCCACTACTGGTAAGCTGGTGAGCTTGCCTAGCTCCCTGGCCAGCAGGCTGGATTGATTATAACCGCGCTCCCTCAATCGTTTCCGATGTAGTGGCACTGGCACCAGAACCTCCCCAGGCACAGGGCTGGTAATCAGATAATCGTTTAGCAGCTGAGCCAGGGGTGCCGCCAGCGTTCTAAGGTTTCTGTACTTTAGCTGATGGATGGCCTGGCGCATTACTCCATCAAAGCGGAATGGGGAACGAATGCCATCTATCTCGGCTTGCCAACTAACACAGCTTGAGCAGAGTATGCCGCTGAGCTGGGGTTTACCACACCTGGGACAAAGCGGAGGCATAATTCGAGGTAGCGACCTACGGCAGGAATAGCAGATAAAGTCACCCTTTTTGCCACAGCCTACACACCACTGTGGAAATAAAAGGTTGAGTGCTATTCCCCCCAGCCTAGCTACTTGAGGAAGCACACTCACTATCCACGACCTAAAACTTTAGAGTCAACCGCTAAATACTTTAGCGGGAGCGGCTGCTATGCAGTGCTCCGCTCATAATGGGTTCGTCAAGATAGACGTCGCCATTCCTGATTTTCAGGTTGAAGCCGCAATCAGGATTCGTGCAAACCCATGCTTTGTAATGAATATTGGCCCCTTGGCTGCCGAAATCGGATAGGGGCACCAGGTCTCCAGTCTTACACCTCTGACATTTGGGAAAATTGAATTGTTCCACGAGATCCACCTCCCAACCGGAATTGAATTTTCTACAGTATACACTAAGCAGTAACTCTTGGCAAGGGCTTTTGCTCGTTCTATTACAACCCCAGCAATCTAGCTGCGTTCCCGCCTAGCCACTTTTCTGTCACCTCTTCTTTAAGAGGTAGGGCACTGTCACACGAAAATCTATAATCATTTTCTCATCTTTCCTGGCGCCTTATTTTTTCTTGGCCCTTAGCCTTTCCATAGCTGCTTTCCCATACTCCCGTTGTTCTGGACTGAGTGCGTTGACCTGCGTATCCCTGGTTTCCATTACCAGTGTATCCTCTATTGACATACTGAGAGCTCGATTTACGGCCGCTTTGGTGAGCATAAGTGATAAACCAGAGTTCTCGCTTATCTTTTTGGCCATGTCCATTGCTGCCTTATCCAGCTCCTCTAAGGGGACCACTTTGTTGGCCAGTCCATACTCTAAGGCTTCCTTGGCATCCATAAACTCATTGGTGAAATAGAGTTCCTTGGCTCTTCCCAGACCTATGTAATGTGTTAGTAGCTTGGTGCCGGCGTTAGTTACTGTTTGGCCAACATTTGTTTCAGTGGCACCAAACTTGGTTCCCTCAGCAACTATTCTTATATCAGCATCCTCGGACCATTCCATCCCGGCTCCGATAGCATAACCATGCACCGCGGCGATTACAATCTTGGGCATTCTCATTATAACTCTGGTTATCTCCTGCATGGTGTCCAGCTGATATTCCAGGGGCACTCGTCTTGCTGAGGACTCTCCTGAGAGTGAGAGGTCAAACCCAGCACAGAAAGCTCTACCCTCTCCCCTTAAGATAACTACCTTAGCCTCGGTATCAGCCTCGGCAGCCCGCAGTGCTGCCAGAAAGTCAGTAGTTAGCTGCCCGTTTATGGCATTGAGCACCCTCGGTCTATTGAGGCTGATTATTATGATACCTTCCTTCTTTTCATAGATTACGGTTTCAAATTGCATCATTTCACCTCCCTTTTATTTTCTATTCCTGTCAACCTTGCCTGTTATCTTCTCCAATAATCACCTCCCAAACGGAGTTGAATTTTCTACAGTATCCGCTAAGCAGGAGCCTTTATCTGGGATTTTTTAGCCTGACCGAACTAATCCGACTATAAATAGCACCTTCCCTGGTAAGCTGGCTTCTCATCAGGTTGATAGCATCTACTTCGATGGCACCTGCCTCAAATCTGGTGCCAGCTATAAGCTGTCCAAACCTTTGTCGCTCATCTAAAGATGCCTGGTTGCGAAGCCGGGCTAGGGTCAAATGGGGCGTAAATGGTCGTGATTCAGGCGCAAAGCCGAGACACGCCAGATTAGACTCAAGGCGTTGCTGAAACTCACCCAGCTTATCCACCTCCCCGCTTATCCCAACCCAGGCTACCTGAACTCGCTTCAAATTGGGGAAAACTCCCAGGTCTTTGACCTCCAGGTGGAAGGGAGGTATTCCCTGGGCAGCTTCCTCCATTGCCCTGGTTATTTCACCAGTCCTGTCGCTAGCAATATTGCCCAGGAACTTCAGCGTCAGATGAATACTATCCGGGTTTACCCACTTCACCCAGGGCTGCTTGCCTGATTTCAACTGAGCCTCAAGCTGGTCAAGTTTCAGCCTTAACTCATTTGGAAGCTCAATAGCAATGAAAGAGCGAATTTGCTCCATAGCTCAAGCCTTGCCCGACTCTCCTTTAATACCCAGCAACCTCTGGGCATTACCGGATAATATCAGGCGCTCTGTTTCCTCAGGCAAATCCAGAGACTCAATCTCTTTAAGAAGGCGACTCTGTGCCAGCAGGGGGTAGTCGCTGCCGAAAAGAATCTTATCAGCACCAACAAGTTGGCTAACCTGATTATATATCTGGGGATTATACAGGAAGGGCGAAGCCGCTGTATCAAAAAAGACGTTGCTCATCGCCTTTTTTACCTCGGGCATTAAGGCATAGAAGGGTAAGCCGCCGCCCCAGTGAGCGCAGACCAGGGTTAAATCAGGGAAGCTGGTAATAAGGGGATAGAGAATATCCGGCGTAATGCCTCCCTTACCCGGATACTCATGACCTACTGGCTCAGAGGCATGGGTAAGCAGGATCAGGTTATGCTTGGTTATTACCTCAATAAAGGGCGTCATCACCTCCTCATCCATGAGGTCGAGTAGCTGCATATCCGGTCTCATTTCGCCGACTCCCCTTATGCCCCCTTTAGCACAGCGCTCAATTTCATCTAAGGCAGCTCCAAGCGACCGGGGCTGAACAGTGCAGAAACCTATCAAGCGCTGTGGATAGCGGGCAATTGACTCCAGGATGTAGTCGTTGGTTTCAACACATAGCTCATGTGTAGTCCAGCCAGTATTGAGCACGATTGATATATCAATCCCCTCTTTATCCATACTGGCGATGAGTTCATCAGCGGTAGCCAGCTTGGCATCAGGAGAGGAATATAAAATAGCGAAACAGGAATCGCTATCAATATAGTTACCGCGGTTTTTCTTTATCCCGGGTGGAAAGATATGGGTGTGGAAGTCAATAATCATCGCCAAATTATAGCAGAACGCTCTCCGTCACTTCAACCCGGTGCACCTGAGATTATTGTTATTAAAGGATTAATAAACGATCTCAAATGAGAGTGATATATAGTAAGAGGGCGTCTTGTAAAGAACAAAAGGGCTTTGGAGCTCCAGAATACCTCTCAGTTATTGTTGTTTGCTGTAGATAAGTATTTATTGAGTTGCGACAGATGTCTATCTGCGCTATTATATAGTAGTTAGCAGTCTAAGGGTTAGAGTGCTAAAAAATTACCACTGTATGGTTATTGAATTTCAGGAAGGAGGACTAGAATGGCGGTTAAACTTGAGCCGTTGGCTGACCGGCTGGTGGTCAAGCCGATTGAAAGGGAGGAGGTGACCAGGAGCGGGATTGTTTTGCCCGACACAGTTCAGGAGAAACCCCAGGAAGGGAAGGTCTTGGCTGTTGGTCCGGGCAGGGTATCCGAGGATGGAAAACGGATAGCTATGGATGTTAAGGTGGGCGATATTGTCATCTATGCCAAGTATGGGGGCACTGAGATCAAGATGGATGATGAAGATGTGCTGATTTTGCGGGAGAGCGATATCCTGGCTAAGAGGACTGAAAAGCCTAAGAGGACTGCAAAGCCTAAGACAGCTAAGAAAAAAGCTAAGAAAAAAGCTAAGAAATAAGTCAGGTTAGTATAGGTAAGGAGGAAAAAAATGGCTAAACAGATTGTATTTGATGAGGAACTCAGGCGTGCTTTGAAGCGAGGGATAGACATTCTAGCTGACGCAGTCAAAGTAACGCTGGGGCCTAAGGGACATTGTGTGGCGCTGGATAAAAAGTGGGGGGCACCATCAGTAATCGATGACGGGGTTACCATCGCCAAGGAAATTGAGCTTCCAGACCCCTTTGAGAATATGGGGGTGCAGTTGGTTAAAGAAGCAGCCACCAAGACCAACGATGCTTGTGGCGATGGTACAACTACCTCAACTCTTCTGGCTCACGCTATTATTACGGAAGGCTTCAAGAATATAGCGGCTGGAGCCGAGCCCATGTTGCTAAAGAAGGGCATTGAGAAGGCAACAGGGGCCATTATTGATGAGATTAAACGGGTATCTACTGAGGTAAAGGGTAAGGAACAGATTGCTCAGGTAGGAACTATTACCGCAGTTGATAAAGAGATTGGTGATTTAATTGCTGAGGTAATGGAGAAGGTAGGCAAGGACGGGGTTATCACCGTTGAGGAATCCAAGGGCGTAAAGTATGAAACGGAATATGTAGAGGGGATGCAGTTTGACCGTGGCTATATTAGCCCCTATTTCATCACTAATGCCGAGAAGATGGAAACGCTGATAGAAGACCCCTATATCCTTCTCACTGATAAGAAAATCTCGGCGGTATCTGACCTTTTACCGGCTCTGGAGAAGATACTACAGGTATCAAAGAACCTGCTTATTGTCGCTGAGGATGTGGATGGTGAAGCCCTGGCTACTCTGGTGGTTAATAAGCTGCGGGGTACCATCAATGTGGTGGCGGTTAAAGCCCCTGGCTTTGGTGACCGACGTAAGGCAATGCTGGAAGATATGGCAATACTTACCGGCGGTAAGGTGATTTCAGAGGAGGTGGGGCGCAAGCT
>Ga0209978_10001179_pt1 | contig 10755 bp, 7 predicted proteins | sample BentaG_FD_182805 | JGI IMG/M metagenome (GOLD analysis project Ga0209978, IMG submission 182805) | Deep subsurface microbial communities from South Atlantic Ocean to uncover new lineages of life (NeLLi) - Benguela_00093 metaG (SPAdes)... | ecosystem: Environmental > Aquatic > Marine > Oceanic >...
CCCATCATAACAGAGTCAAAGCCATTTTTATCAGCGTACAGCGCACTTTCGTAGATCACATCAAGTGGATAAAGATTAGGACAGACACCAAATTTTATATCCTCTGAAACGTCCATTTTTTCAACCTCTTATGAGTATAGCCAACGTTTGTATGAAGTTTATCTCAGTTTGTGAACATAAGTCCTTTTTCATCAATTACATTCACCATTTCATATCCTTGTTGTATTATTCTGTCTTAGATATATCTTCGGTGATATCTAAACCAGGTAATCTCCGCACTAATAACTTGATATCATAAAAAAAAAGTAAATTTTTTATGACTTATGAACTAAAAATCGACCCCAAACAATCTTAAGAGAGGACTCGCGGCTCCACCGGCCATCTTTTCAGTTACTTTAACTCTTTTTGTCCAACTCACATTTTTCACCTTTTACATTGATTCAAGAGCTTTTACTCTTCGGTCTTAATGAAACACTCGGCATAACCACCCGACGTGTTGAGTAGATGATGCGTAGAAGTTTTCTATTCGATCGCGCAGTGAAGCATCCACCAGAGTTCAATCTCATGGAGGAATGCGCTGAACTGATACAACCAGATTGCTATGCAAATTACGCAATGCTCTCTTATAAAAATTGCCTAATTCCAAGTTTCGAGGTCTTTCATGCAATTATGGCGGAGAGATTAAAAGGTAATCTATCTCCAAAACATTTTTAGCCGTTTCTTCGCTTTTAGAATAACTATTGTGCATTACAAGAAGTAATATTAGGGAAAACCTATGCGATTCATCAGACCACCAAAACATAGTGCAGTTTTCTTAACGATATTTTGTCTTGTTTTTGTGCTCATTGCAGGTTTGCCAATTATAGGCAATGATAATTATGTTACTGCCGCAGATCAGCCTCTTATGAGAATAATATTTGATGATACTCACGAGGAAACCAATTCAATCACTGGGGAGTATAATAACGCCGCTGAATTGCTTAATAATAAAGGTTATTTAGTGAACAAAAGTACAGAAATACACACTGACCTTTCTGTAGTGCTTCTTAACTGTGATGTTTTTGTAGTAACTGCTCCCCACAAGACGTTTCTTCCGAATGAGACACAACTTATAGAAACTTTTATTGCTAATGGTGGAAACCTTTTCTTGCTTGGTGATTATGAGTTTAATTCAACTTTGACTGCTTCTATTAACTCTCTTTCATCGCATTTTGGTATAGAATTTGACCAAGAACTTATTGAAGATCTCAGTAATAATGATGGACGTCCTGATCGGCCAACAATTTCAAGTTTCTCTAAGCATCCCATTATCAATACTACTGACATTCAGGACTTCACTCTCTACAATGCGTCTTCAGTGTCAGGTGGGACGCCAATCGCATTTACTTCCTTAGATGCGAGCCCCTCAAATGCAACAGTATTGACATCAAGTCGATTAAAAAGTGGAAAAATCGTAGCCATTGGCGATTCTGATCTTTTTAGTAACGAATTTCTTGAAGGGGACGCAAGGAACCTTCTTTTAAATATTTTCGGTTGGTTCGTTTTAGACGTTGTTGAAATTGTTGTTGGCGTAACTAGTGTTGTCCAAGGAGCATCTGTGTTATTAACAATAGATATTTTCAGTCTACAAAATCGCTCTAATTTATTTATTCGAGTTTCTGGAGAAGGATTTGAAAGATTTGAGGAGCCATTTAATATCACAGAAGGATCAAATCGAATTTCAATTAATATTCAAGCATCTTTGATCCCCTACACCTTTGGAGAAAAAACGCTTAGACTTCTTATTCTCTTTAAGCCTATTGCCTTCAATCTAAATATTGTTTATGCAGAAGAATTCAGCATTATTATCAGGATATCCGCTATTAATCTCGTTATTGGATTTTTAATACCATTTATTCTCATTTTAGGACTCTTTCTATATTCTGCTCGTATAGGCAAGCGAAAGAAGCAATGAGTGCATTTGAACCAAACTGGGTTTCTTAAAAGAAGACGATGCTGAGAATATCATTCAGGTAAAAACGGGTAAGATGAACATATGTAATTGCGAAACCTAGGATAATTGACAGGATAAGGTTATCATCAATCGGCAACTCAACTAAGTCAACTGAAACAACTACACTTGCAGCTACTATCGAAATAATAATTGGCCAAAATAAAGGTGTTTCAAAGAAGAAAAATATACTAAGGCCTAAACTGGTAAGAAACGCACCTATTGCTCCTTCAACTGTCTTTTGTGAATCTTTAGAAATCTTGTGTCTTCCAAGAGCAATTCCAGTAACCGCAGCCATTCCGTCTCCAAAAGCAGCTATTGTGACTGCAGCAATTGCAATAAGTTTTTCAAAGAGAAATACAGTAGTTAGAGCACCAAGTGTAAAATAGACGGCAGCACCCAATGTTCTCCTTTCGTGCGGACGAGTAACAGTATCTGATAGTTTCCGTAAAGGAAATAAGTAATAAGCCTTTACGCGAATGATATCTGAATAGACAAACCCTAACAAAAAAATTGCACACCATAAAAGAGTTGTTGACTTATTAGAAAAATAGTATAAAATGACAACTACGAGAATAGTTAGATGGAATAATTTCCGACTCACTTCTCTGCGTAATTTTATTTTTGCTTTCTTTTCCAAATAATTCCCCTGCAGATATGATATTATAAGTGAACTGGGGTTTGATCATGGCTCCACCACAACGAAGCCCCTACCCTTTAAACATTTGTTCGAGGATGTATCTAGCGATACGTTCTCTGCTTGCACCTTTTCGACGTGACATGAGTCGCCTCCAATTGCTCAATTATGTCAACTTAACATTAGTTCTTATGGTTTATTATTTTTTTATTTTATGGAATTTTTCTAGCGTATTCAGCAAGTTCGAAAAGGAAACGGTTTCTGTAGTGTGTTGAGATATATTAAAAAATAGCTACTTGAGAAGCAAATAACTGAGGTTTTTTAAAAACCGATGTTCTCATAAAAACGTATTTACATTTAGACCGAAAAGTTTTACTTACTGTTTTTGAAAACATTGATGTAGAGATAACCACCCGCTTGAGTTGTTAGAATATGACGTCTGAGATCAAAGATAAAGTCTGGTTCGTTGATGGAGAACCTTTCACTCTTATAAGTGGCGCATATCATTATTTTCGCATTCCGAGGGAATTATGGGAAAAAAGTCTAACTTTACTAAAAGAAGCAGGGCTTAATACAATTTCTACTTACATCCCCTGGATTTGGCATGAAATTAAGGAAGGTCAATTTGATTTCGACGGAAAAACCGTCCCTGAGAGAAATCTTGTTGAATTTATCTCAATCGTTAAACGATTAGGATATAAACTTGTGGTTAGGCCAGGCCCTTATGTTTTCGCCGAATACAAAGGTTATGGTGTGCCATATTGGCTTCGAGAAAACTATCAAGAGGTTTTGCAGCTTGAAAGTAATGGCAAGCGGTACAAAGAGGTCACTGTCCGACACCCTACATTCCTTCGAAAGGTGCAGAAGTGGTATGATGCGTTATTTGATCATGTTCTTTTGCCTTATATTGACGATGGGACTATAATAGCTATCCAACCAGATAATGAAGCAGGTGAATTGCTCGTAGCAAACACAAATAAGAGAGATCATAATCCCTATACGCTTAGACAGTTCATAAATTGGTTAAAGGAGAAATATGGCTCTGCGATAGATGCTTTGAATACTGTATGGAAAAGTTCTTTCAAAGATTTTTCAAAAATCAGACCCCCTCATGGCTGGATTCGTCCTGAACTTAAAGAAGAATTCGCAGATTGGCATGAATTTCTTGAAAAATATGTTGCGCAGTATTTGTGGACATTAAAAAGCATCATACTAAAAAAGGGAGTTACCGTACCCATATTTTTCAATGATCCCTCATTTCCATTCAGCCCGATCTCGTCTTATGACAAAATGACCATTGCTAAAGGACCAGTGTTTCCTGATGTCTATACAAAATTCTTTGGTCATTCATATACATTTGACTTACCCTTTATGGGATCATATACTGGTCACCTATTCAAAAATTTTTCATTAGATTGGCCACAAATAATTACTGAACTTCAATGTGGCTGGTTTGATCCTTCCTCAACTGTTTCAAACGCACAGACCATACAATTAGCTATGCAACTAATTGCTCATGGCGTGTGTGGGTTTAATTGGTACATAATAGCAGATTGCAGAGAGACTGATGGATCTGAATATATTTGGAAGACAGCAATTGATTTACAAGGGCAAAAGACATCCCGATTTGATGCTATAAAAAAGGTTAATGAATTCGTTGTAAATAACAAGGATTTACTCATAAACTCAAAGGAAGTTCACGATCCAATAGCAATTGTTGAATATCTTTCAAATAATCGAATGATCTCTCAGAATCCACAGGATGCAGTTATTGATTTCTCCCAATATGGTTTGATGGGGATGATCCTATCAGCAGGATACGATCCGGAGGTACTCACTCTCGAAACGTTGACTATAGACGATCTCTTAGAGTATAAGGTCGTTTTCATGGTCAGCAAGGGCTTCATGGACAAAAACAACTTCCAAAAACTTGTTGATTATGTTGAGCGTGGAGGATTGCTTGTTGTTTTACCAGAAACCATCCAATTTGACCAGAATGGTGTAATCCTAGATGGCTACGAGAAATTGTTTCCTGCAACAGCCGTAGGATCTGATCTGAAACTAAAAGTGATTGATCGACCTTTGGCTTATCTGAAAACGGGAATATCTTTCGCCAAATATGCGCTATTTGACAGATCCAAAATCAAGCATAAGGATTCGCTGTTCGTCCTCGACGCTATGCATATTCTAATCAACGCCATACACCAGATTTTCAATCCTTACGAAAAATTAAACATGATAGATGGTACAGAGGTTCGTGGTCACGCCCTGACGCTGGAATACGATAAACGCGCAAGAGTTCAACCATTTCTTACAGATAATCGCGGAAATATTATTGGGTATGTAAATTCGTGCGGTAAAGGAAAGACAATCGTCCTTGGAACGATTATAGGTGCTCCATTCATAACATGGAGGTATTATGACCTTAGTGAAAATGACCTTCAAGAATACGTCAACTTCATCAATCAATGCTTGATAATGACAGGCGTTGAGAGAAAGATAGAGGGCTGCGATTATGTTGAGACAATAGGAAGAATAGCAGCGGATTGCACGTTGTTCTTTTTGATAAATCGCGGTAGATCTAAAGAAAGAATTCTTAAGATACTTGACTTAGAAAGTTTTAATTTAGGCAACAAAGAAGAATTTCGTGTTGATGTAATCTTCTCAAGTACGAATATGGGAAAATACAAGGCAGTTTACTCACAAACATTTACAAAAGAAGATTTTCTTACAAAAGGAATTCCGCTTCCGTTAGATACTGATGAAGTTGCAGTCCTTAAAATTAGTTGAAGTGCTAAGCGTTCCATTTTTCTTACAAAAGCGTTGAAATGCTTACAACAAGATTTAAAAATTTTCCGATGATGCTGACTTTAACAGTTTTTGATTCCGAACTAGTGAAAATGCAGTTCACGCAAGAATACAACTTAAAATTGACCAGATCCTTCTTCTGATTTAGAGCATTTGGGAATCTTAAATGAACGATTATGATAGATTCCCTTATGTGCCAAGAGAAAAGGTAATAAATCAAAGGAAGTAGTTCACTTTGACGGATAATTTATGAAGAGAATATAAAAATCGTTTTTACAAAAATGTTGTAAGTTAACAGGACTTCCTTATAGAGGTCAAGGAAAGATTTAGGAGGACCAAATCATGGTAACTAGATCTAAACACATAAAGATCAATCATGAATTCATAAGAGAGCTTACAAAACTCCCAGAATGCGAGAATTTGAAGAATTGTTATCAGTGTGGGGCTTGCAGTTCCTACTGTCCATCTTTCAAATATTCGAAGGTTTATAATCCAAGGAAGATCGTACAGGACGTTTTGGTCGGTTTAAAGGACGAAATTCTTGAGAACACAAACCTCTGGTTTTGCGGGGTATGCCATGCCTGTACGGAGCAGTGTCCTCAAGGTGTGGAGCTTAGTGAAATCCTCTCGCATATTAGGAACTTGGCGTCAAAAATCGGCAATATCCCTACGCACCTCGTTTCTGAAGTGAAAAACTTACTGGAGACGGGGCAGGTGGTTCCGCCAAGCAGTGCGATCAATCGAAGACGAGAGAAGTTCGGACTTCCAGAATTGCCTGATGCGCCAGTAGATGAAATTCGTACTTTAGTGAAGTCAACAGGCTTCGAGGACATGATTAGGAGAAAAATAGAACTAGAGAAGGCAAAAGAGAGAGAAATAATGGAAGAGGCTAAAGCACGAATGAAGAAAATGGAAGAAAAGAAAACGGAGGATGCTTAAATGACAGAATATGCACTTTTTCTGGGTTGTATGGTGCCAAATCGACTGCCACATCTTGAATTTTCATTTCGAAAGATTTTAAATCATCTTGATAGTAACGATTTAGTACACGACATCTCTGGATTCGGTTGCTGTCCAGAGCCAATTGGCTTTCCGGGTATGGATAATATTACATTTATGACTCTCGCGGCGCGAAACCTAACAGTGGCTGAGGAGCAAAAATTGGATATACTTACTCTCTGCACAGGATGCTTTGAATCGCTGAAAACAGCCAGTGTAAAACTAAAACATGAACCTAAACTATTAGAGAAAGTAAACAAACATCTAAGCAAAGTAGGCCGCGAATACAACGGTACTGTTGAAGTTAAACACATCGCTCAGTTCTTTTACGATGACATTGGTTTTGAGAAATTGAAAAAGAACGTTGTAAAGCATCTGGACAACATAAAAGTTGCTGCACATTATGGTTGTCATCTATTACGACCAAGTGAGATTCTTGCATTTGATGACCCCCATAATCCAACTAAGCTGGATGAACTCATAGAAGCTACTGGAGCCAAGTCAGTTATGTATCTTAGGCGAGATTATTGCTGCGGAGCAGGTACAAAATCTCTAGATGGTAATGTAGCCGCCGAAATGGTAATGGAAAAACTTCGACAAATAGCTCGCGTAGGGGCAGATTGTATGTCAGTAGTATGTCCCTTCTGTTTCTTACAGTTTGATTTAGGTCAAGAAATGGCCTCAAGGGCATTCAAAGACTCATATGATGTCCCGTACCAAATCCCAGTACTTTACTATACACAACTACTTGGATTATCATTCGGCATTGATCCAAAAGAATTCGACTTCAAACGTCATAGAATCAAAGTAAAGCCGCTGTTAGAAAAGATTGATGCAGTAGCAGTACCTGCAGTATAATCTTTTACCATTCTCAAAAATTTAATACAAATTAAGGTGATATGAATTGACGAAAATAGGTCTTGCACTTTGCGATTGTTTTGGACAGTTTGCAGAGGTAATCGATTTAGATTCAATCGAGCAATCAATGCGAGATTCAGGCAAATTTTCTGTAATACTTAGAAAAGATGACTTTTGTATGACCTCTGGCTTAGAATCGATTAAACAAATGATTACCGAAAATAATCTAGAAAAAATTGTTATTGCTGCTTGCTCTCCCAAAGCTTATGAGACGGTGTTTAGGAAAGTTATTGAAGAATTAGGTATGAATAAATACAGTTCATTAGTGATGGTGAACTTAGAAAACCATGTCGTAGCAGTCCATAAAGAAATGCCAAAAGAAGCAACAAAAAAAGCAAAAGCACTAATTTTAGCAGCTGTTGCGAAAATTGAAAAAGCAGAATCAATTGAGAAAATAAAGATTCCAATTCAACCAACTACACTTATTATTGGCGGTGGAATTGCTGGAGAAACCGCTGCACAAGAATTAACCGATCTTGGATTTGATGTTACATTGGTTGAACGACGCCCATCAATTGGGGGAAGAATGCTTCAGTTAGGAACAGTTTATCCGACCGATGATTGCTCTCTTTGTGTAAGATCTTCTGGGTATGTCGGTTTTGATGTCGGAGGACCCAGAAGATGCTTCTATCGCGGTGGACTTGGTACGCTTGATAAGCTGGAGATTTTAACAAATACAGAGGTAAAGGATGTTAAAGGTCAAATCGGCAACTTTAAAGTATCTTTAGAAAAGAAACCAAGATATGTAAACGAACGTTGCATTAACTGTCACAAGTGTGCAGAAGTGTGTCCTGTCGAAGTTGAGAATAGTTTTGACTTCAATCTCACAAAAAGAAAGGCAATTTACCGTCCATTTCCACAATCTATCCCGCCGTACTATGTAATTGATCCAAACATATGTTTATTCGAAAAATGTGCAAAATGTGTCGAGATTTGCCCAACAAACGCAATCAACCTAAACGAAAAAAGTGAAAAGATGGAAAAGGCGCTCGGCATAGTTATAATGGCCACTGGTTTCGAAGAATATGATGCTTCACGACTCAATTATGGCTATGGTATGTTTCCAGATGTTGTTACACAACTGCAACTAGCACGAATGCTGGATCCAACTGGGCCTTCCTACGGTGAGCCCTATAGGCCATCGAATCAAGATATGCCTCAAAAAATCGTGATGATCCAATGTGCGGGCAGCAGGGACGAAACCCACATGCCATACTGTTCAAACGTATGCTGCATGATCGCACTGAAACATAGTATAATGATTAAGGAAAAACATCCAGAAATTGATATCACAATCTGTTACATGGACATTCGCTCCGTTGGTAAGAACTATGAAGAATATTATCGCAAAGCAAGAGAATTAGGTGTTGTGTTTCTCAGAGGAAAGCCAAGCTATGTTGTTGATGACCAAAGAACCGAAAAAATACTCGTTGAAGTTGAAAATACGTTAACTGGAGAATTCAACATACTTGAAACAGATTTAGTGGCTTTATCAATGGCAATGGTTCCTTCTAAAGGCTCTGCAGAACTTGCTAAGATGTTAGGCATTGAACTGGATGAATACGGTTTTATTCAACCGCTTGATCCCAAGATTCGCCCTGTTGAGACGAATGTTGCAGGAGTATTCGCAACTGGTTGTACAATTACACCAATGGACATACCCACCACGATGGCATATTCGGGTACAGCAAGCATCAGGGCAGCTAAACTTATGCAATCTCGCGAAATGGAGAAAGACAAAGTCACAGCGTGGGTGAACCAGGATATATGCAGCACCTGTAGAATTTGTGAACAGGTCTGTCCATTTTCAGCCATCGAAATGGGAGTAAAAGAAGACGGCAAACTAGGGCCTGCTGAAGTCTTAGACGCTAAATGTTATGCTTGTGGACTTTGCGTATCTGCTTGTCCGTCTGCAGCAATTAGTTTCAAGTTCTATTCTGAAGAACAATTAAAGGCTGAGATTAGCAGCCTACTGCATAATGGCGGCACTGATAAGAAGATCATTGCATTCCTATGTGACGAATGCGCTTATGGTACTGCAGATGAAGCAGGTTTTATGGGTCTCCAGTATGATCCCAGTGTTTATATCGTACGAGTACCCTGTATCTCTCGGGTTGACCCACAATTAGTTCTTTCGACACTACAAGAGGGAGCAGATGGCGTGCTTGTAATTGGTTGTCTAAAAGACAGGTGTCACTTCCTTAAGGGCAGTGAAGTCGGAGATCTTCGGGTAAATCTACTGCGATTACTATTAAATCAAATGGGTATAAATGAAGAACGTGTCAAAATGTACTTTGTCGATTGCGCAGAGGTTAACTTGTTTACCAGAGCGGTCGAAGAGATGACTCAGACGCTTGAAACTATCGGCAAACTACAGATGCAATAAATTTGGCAAACTTTATGGCCAATTGTTTTTTCTTATTTTTTAGAATAGTATTTAGGGTGCATTGAGATGAAACTAATTAAAGAAATTGAGAAAATTGAAGAAGATCGAGGAGGATATACTCGCAAAGTCTTGTTAGAACAGAATTTTGAACAGAAAAATGCAATACGCAGTACCTGGGTGGCTTTAGTCACAATACCTCCATCGGGAAAAGCACACGCTCATTTTCACGAAAATGTGACAGAATTCTTCTATTTTCTTGGAGCGGCTACAATAGGCATAAATAATAAACAATACGACGTGGATACAGGTGATTTAGTTATAGTGGATCCTGGTGAGGCACATTGGGTTAAGTCTGGTGAAACATCTTTGCAAATTGTAGTTTTTAAATTTCCAAATATTCCAGAGGACAAAACTCTTGTAGAGTAACCAATTCCCATAATTGTTAATATCCTAATTCCCTACGAAATGAATTCATAACCACGTGATCTCGTTCTTATAGCAACCTCTTGTACACCTAGATCTATTGCCATTTTTGCCAACTTAATTAATTCATTTCTTGTTGGAGTGTCGACAGTTTTAAGTTCACGTACATCTCCTTCATTCCAAAATTGCTGGAGGACATATATTCCACGAAAATTCTGGGCAGTTAAAAATCTCGAGATTGCACTAACATCAAGTTCACCTATCAAACCTGGAACTACTGTTGTTCGTATTTCAAAATCGACAGTAATTGCAGAATTAATAATGTTAAAACTCTCTTTAACAGCGCCTACAAGATGCGAAGGAGCGCGAGTAATATCAGCATAACGATTGAATTCGCATTTTATGTCCAATGCAATTCTGTTTACGACACTGGTAAGTGTTTCTACTATCTTTGGGATTGAACCATTTGTGTCTACGCTTACATAAAATTTCTTTTTCAACTCTTGACAGAGTGATATTAATGCGGGTTGTAAAATGGGTTCGCCACCTGTTATGGAGACGGAATCTATGAGCATATTCTTGGAAATCTCACTT
>Ga0209978_10001180_pt1 | contig 10755 bp, 9 predicted proteins | sample BentaG_FD_182805 | JGI IMG/M metagenome (GOLD analysis project Ga0209978, IMG submission 182805) | Deep subsurface microbial communities from South Atlantic Ocean to uncover new lineages of life (NeLLi) - Benguela_00093 metaG (SPAdes)... | ecosystem: Environmental > Aquatic > Marine > Oceanic >...
AGCCGAGCAGGGTATAAAAACCATAGGGCAACATTTTATTGTGGGACCTACTCCGGAAGAGGTTTTGATAGCGATTAAGAAACTGCAAAAAGAAGGTGCCAGTTATACGCTTGATGTTCTGGGTGAGACGGTGCTTAGTGAGTATGAAGCCGATAAATATATGGGGAAATATATTTCCCTTATGGAACAGCTTTCCTCTTTAGACTGCCCCCGTATTGACCTTTCTCTTAAACTATCAGCTCTCTATTCTCAGTTTGACCCCATTGATTTTGAAGGTAGTGTAGAGGCGGTAAAAAACAGGCTTAGAAAGATTCTTCGAGTGGCAAAAAATATGGCAGCACCGGTGACCTTAGATGCAGAACAGTACCAGTATCGGGACCTGACCCTTAAAATCTTCACGGAAATATTGGATGAGGAAGAATTTAAGAATTTTGAAAATGCTGGCATTGCCATGCACACTTATTTTCTAGATTCAGAAAAAAAATTAAGAGAACTTCTTGATTGGGCAAAAGGTCGAGGTGTGCCAATTCTGGTACGCCTAGTAAAGGGTGCTTATTGGGACTGGGAGATAATTACTGCGGCACAAAAAAGATGGCCCATTCCGGTATATAGAGAAAAATGGCAAACAGATATGTGCTTTGAGAGATGTACCGACCTTTTGCTAGAAAATTGTGATGTTATTCGGCTAGGTGTGGCTTCCCATAATATTCGTTCTATTGCTCAGGCTATGGCGAAGGCTTCCATTCTGGGTGTTCCCCGAGGCAGGCTCGAATTTCAGGTTTTGTGGGGAATGGGCGACTGCCTAATGAAAGCAATTCTTAGGATGGGCTATTCCGTGAGAGTCTACATTGCCTCTGGAGAACTTTTGCCCGGCATGGGTTTTCTGGTTCGAAGAATTATTGAGAATACTTCACAAACTGGATTTCTCTTCCAAAGCCTGGGGGCAGGTGTTCCCGTGGAGGAATTGCTGAAAAATCCACAAGGCACTATACTTTCATAGAGGAGTAAACAATGGTAAAAGATGTTTCTCCATTTAGCAATGAACCTCCAATTGATTGGTCAAGAGAGGAAAATCGTAATGAAATGAAAAGTGCTTTGGAGAAAGTGAGACAAGAATTAGGCAAAAGTTACCCGGTGCTTGTCAATGGGAAACCACTCTGGACTAAAGAGACAATAGTTTCCATTAATCCGGCCAATTTTAATGAAGTCGTTGGAGTGGTGGCCAAATGCAGCCAAGAATTAGCTGACCAAGCTATTGAAGCAGCTAAAAAAGCCTGGGAGTTTTGGCAGAAAGCTGCTTACCGTCAAAGAGCCGAATATCTTTTCAAGGCGGCTGAACTTATGCGCGCTCAACGTTTTGAACTGCAGGCGTGGATAGTATTCGAAGCTGGGAAAAACTGGAGAGAAGCTGACGCAGATGTAGCTGAAGCAATTGATTTTCTTGAATATTACGGAAGGCAAATGCTTCTCCTTGGAGAGCCACGTTTGACTGAAGCCCAAATTCCCGCAGAGACAAATGTATCCTATTACACACCTCGAGGAATTGGCCTGGTTTTGGGAATCTGGAATTTTACTTGTGCAATTAATACCGGAATGAATGCAGCTAGTATTGTCACTGGCAATGCCGCGATTTTCAAGCCAGCCAGTTTAACACCAGTTATTGGATATAAAATCGTAAAAATTTTTCAGGAAGCTGGCCTTCCCGATGGAGTGCTAAACTATCTTCCCGGACCAGGTGAAGAAGTAGGAGAATATTTAGTCAAACATCCTGATATTAGTCTCATTGTTCTTACCGGTTCCAGGGATGCTGGCCTTCGGATTGATAAACTAGCTGGTGAGCACCCTCACCGGCATGGAATCAAGAGAAGAGTCTTAGAGACCGGGGGCAAAAACGCACTCATTGTGGATAGTGATGCCGACCTTGACGAAGCCATAAAAGGAACCGTTGCTTCTTGGCTTGGATATCAAGGACAGAAGTGTTCCGCTTGTTCCCGAGTGATTATTCTTGAAGATATTCATGATTATTTTATTGAGCGGCTTATCGAAGCTGCCAAAAGCCTTCAAATTGGAGACCCCCAAGACCCGGCAACCTTTATGGGACCCCTTATTAGCCAAGAAGCTTTGGAAAAGGTGCAAGGTTATGTTAAAATCGGGAAGGAGGAAGGGAAACTACTTTTAGAAAAGGATGTCCCTGAAGAGCTTAAAGAAAGAGGGTATTATATTGGTCCGGTAATATTTACCGATGTCTCCCCTCAGGCAAGAGTTGCCCAAGAGGAAATCTTTGGCCCGGTTTTGGCCGTAATCAAAGTCAGTACCTTTGACGAAGCTATTGAAGTGGCCAATTCCACCGGCTACGCTCTTACCGGCGGAGTGTATTCTCGGAGCCTAGAACATATTAAAAAGGCAGGGGAAGAATTTGATGTTGGCAATCTTTATATTAATCGTCCCATTACTGGTTCTATCGTTGGCCGTCAGCATTTTGGCGGTCATAGGGGGTCGGGAACTGGCCCTAAAGCCGGAGGCCCAGATTATCTTAAAGCTTTCATGAACGAAAAAATAGTCACTGAGAATATTATGCGCCGTGGATTTGCTCCACTAGAGGAAGGCAAAAAGCTAACATAACTTGCGGTTAAAAGGGGGTGATAACTAATGTGCTAATTTATTTAGGTTCAGCAGATGTACACATTTCGAAGAAAGGAGAAGAGAAACGATGAGAAGGTTTTTATTGATTTCGCTGCCGTTGTTGTTAGCCATGAGCTTGGTGGCTACTGGCTGTCCGGCCCCGGCGCCACCACCAGCTCCAGCACCAGCCCCGGCTCCGGCACCAGCTCCGGCACCAGCACCGGCACCAGCTCCGGCTCCGGCACCAGCTCCGGCACCAGCACCGGCACCAACACCACCAGCTGAAGAGAAGGTCTGGTATTGGCATCCATCAACATGGCTGTCTGCTGGAGTGGAATGGAATAGGTTGGGCTACATCTCGGACTATATAACCAGGGCATCGGGTGGGCGTATAGTTGTTGAACCAACCGCGCCGGGGGCAATATGCCCTGTGGAGGAACAGCTAGACATGGTAGGTACCGGTGCTACCGACGCCATGATGCCCTATCCTGACTACTATTCCGGGAAGATTCCTCTCTACGTATTAACAGCCAATGCTGTTTACCTGATGGACGAAACATGGGAGATGTACCAGTATATTGAATATCAGCGTGGCGGGCGGATGTTGGAGTTGATGAGAGAGGAAACTGCCAAGTACGCTGACATACATGTGGTCGGGCCATGCTACTTACCAGTCTATGTCATAGCCGCCTCGAACGTGCCGTTAAACAGTATAGCCGATATCCCGGGGACAAAGTTCAGGTGTGGTGACGTGCCCATAGCCAATGCACTGGGTGAATTGGGCGCTGCGGTAGTTTGGTTCCCAGGGGCAGAGATTTACACATCGCTGGCCACTGGTGTTGTTGATGCCATGACCTTTTCCCATCCTGGAGACTACATAGCTATGGGCTTCCATGAGGTTAGCAAGTACTGGATTAAGTCACCCGTAATGGGTCCGATACTGGCTGATTACTTTATAGTAAATGGCAAGGTGTGGCAGGAACTTCCTGATGACCTCAAGGCTGTGGTGGAGGCAGCGGTTGCCGCCGGAAATGCCTATGCAGAATATGAGTCTTATATAGATATTGAGGAAGGCTGGATTGCGGCGGAAGAATACGGGATTGAAATTGTAGAGTGGCCTGAGGAAGATGCTCTGGAATGGAAGAGGACGGTAGCGTCGTTCTTCCCTGAGTACGCCAAAGATGCGGCTAGCACCGAGGCAGTAGAAATACTCAAGGAATTTATTGTTGAGTGGAAGCCAGCTTTGGCTGAGTTAATAGGGCTAAAGTAGGATTCTCCATCCGTCCCCTTCCAGCTGGAACTGGAAGGGGACGGATACCGGGATTAAACAGTGAATTACGTCTTGCGCCTTTTACATGGGATCGATGCCATCAACGAGCGAGCGGGAAAGGCTATAAGCATTCTTGTCGTTTGCATGATTGGCATTTTGTGTTGGGAAGTGATTTTAAGATACGGATTCAACTCCCCTACCATTTGGGCTCATGAGGTATCCGGTCACATTTTTGCTGTGTATTCAGTCCTCGGCGGGGCTTATGTACTTCTTGTCAATGGACACGTCAGATCGGATGTTGTTTATGCCCGCTTCTCTCCCAGAGGGAGAGCGATTTTTGACTTGGTGACCTTTCCCCTCTTCTTTATGCTACTGGGCATAATACTGGTGGAAGGTGTCCCGATGGCGCTGCGCTCAATAGAGGTCAGGGAAGTCACAGTTTCCTTCCTCCATTCGCCAGTATATCCAATCAAGACATGCATACCCATAGCCGCCTTTCTAATGTTACTCCAGGGGTTAGCTCACTTCATTCGAGCCCTCGCCCTGGTTATTACGGGAAGGGAGTTGAGATGAGCCCCGCTGCTTATCTGGGGTTAATTCTTGCCTGTCTTTTCGGCTTTCTACTCTTGGGTTTCCCCATGGCTTTCACCTTGGCGGTTAGCTCGGTGATAGTAGCTCTTATATATGGGGGGTCTGGAATGCTTGGTTTCACTGTCATCCAGGTCTTTAGTGGAATGATCAGCTTGCCCCTCGTTGCCCTGCCCTTATTCATCTTCATCGCCAGTGTCCTGGAAAGATCCGGGATAGCGGAGGACTTATACGCCGCTTTGCGCCAGTGGTTGGCGCCTTTACCCGGCGCCCTGGCAATAGCCACTGTGTTGGTTTGCACCATAGTTGCTGCCATATCGGGAGTAGCTGCGGCCGGCGTGGTCATTATGGGAATCATTGCTCTTCCCATGATGCTTCAGCGTGGTTACCACAAAGATATCGCTTTAGCCCCTATCATGGCCGGTGGGGCATTGGGAATTCTTATTCCCCCCAGTGTAGTGTTCATCCTTTACGGCATGATGACCAGGACATCAATAGGAAGACTGTTCGCCGGGGGGCTTATCCCTGGCATCATCCTGTCCCTCGGTTACATGATTTATATAGGCATGAGATGTTACTTCCAACCGCATCTTGCCCCTCCTGTCCCCCCTGAAGAAAGGGCGTCATTGAGGGAGAAGATTGCCCTAAGCACAGGGCTAATCGCGCCTTTTTTGCTTATATTCCTTATTTTAGGCACCATTTTTTTGGGTATCGCTTCTATTACCGAGGCAGCTGCGGTAGGTGCTGCCGGTGCTATGGTCTGCGTCGCCATAAAACGCAAACTTAGCTGGACATTGGTGAGAGAGGCGTGCTACCGAACTTTGACAGTTAGTTGTATGGTTATGTGGATTATTTTTGGGGCTAAGATGTTTGCCACCGTGTTCATCACTGTAGGTACCGCACGGTTAATATCAGAGGGCTTGATGGGCCTAGCAATACCGCCCATCGGCCTGGTGTTAATGATGCAGTTTAGCTACATCCTCCTGGGCTGTATCACTGAAGAAGTAACCATGATAGCCCTGACAATTCCCATATATGCTCCCATTCTTAGTGCCCTGGGTTTTGACCCGGTATGGTTCGGGGTTCTCTTCCTTATCAACTTGCAGATGGGCTATCTGACTCCCCCCTTCGGCTATTGCCTGTTCTATATGAAGGGGGTTACTCCACCTGAAATAAGTACAGTAGACCTTTATCACTCTATTTGGCCCTTTCTAGTGATTCAACTCTGTGTACTGCTGTTGGTTTTGTTTTTCCCGCAGCTAGCCTTGTGGCTCCCCGATCAGGTTTTTGGTCTCATGTAGATTGCAGTATCTCAGTAGCTTCCTTGGAGCTGATATCCAACTCCAAAGCAGCTGACCACGCTGGCGAGGGCACGGTATGAGGAAATTGTTATATAGCAAGCAAACACTAAATATCTTCTAGGAGGTTTAAAAAATGATAAAGCTTAATCAGAAGTTTAATAGGCCACCTTACCTGGAAATTCTCTCAGAAGGGCAAATTTATGCTATCCATTCTGCCAGTTTGGAGATTTTAGAGAGGACAGGGATGAAATGTAACAACGAGGCAGCCATTAAGATTTTCCAGGAGGGTGGAGCCTATGTTGAAGGTGATAGAGTTAAGATTCCTCCTGTGATGGTTGAGCAGGCACTTAAAAGTGCTCCTTCTAGGAGTCTTGTAACAGGAAGGCATGGGAACGGAAGGGTACTTCTAGAAAGGAATGTGGTTAACTATGGTTTAGGAACAGATGTACCCAATCACATTGATACCTATACTCATGAAATACGTCCCACGATGCTTAAAGATATTGAGAATATAGGTAAGGTTGTTCAAAAGTGTGAAAACATTGACTTTACTTCTAATTCAGGCATTGCCTCTGATGTCCGGCCAGAGCTGCAAGATTTATATCACTATAAGGTAGGAAATACTTATTGTGATAAGCCATTCCTTACTTCTGCTGCCAATGGCGAGAATATGAAAGCTTTAATTGATATGGCTACGGTTTTTGCTGGGAGTTATGAGAATCTGAGGAAGACACCTTCGCTTATCGTATACGGGGAGCCTGTTTCGCCTTTGGCGTTTGACAAAGACGCAACTGACGTCCTCTTGGTTTGTGCAGAGTATGAGATCCCTATTGTATTTCCGCCTATGGTTCAAACAGGTGCTACCGGCCCAATGACTTTGGCTGGTGGTATTGCTCAAGGCAGTGCCGAGACCCTTGCCAGTTTAGTATTGCATCAACTCAAGAGCCCTGGAGCACCATTCATATGGGGTCCATTTGTGAGCATGATGGATATGCACACGACGCTTTTGTGCTATGGCGGGCCGGTTATTATGAAATCTCAGGTAGCCCTAGGGCAGATAAGTAGGTTTTACAACATACCTACCTTCGGATTTGCTGCTGTTAGTGATTCGACTACTATTGATGTCCAGTGTGGAATGGAGATGATGTGGTCAGTTCTCATAAATGCCCTGGCAGGGCTTAACCTTTGTCACGATGTAGGATATCTAAATGCGGGATTGGTCTTTAGCTTGGAATCGTTACTGCTGGGGAACGATATTATCTCTGCCACGAGTCACTTTATGGATGGAATTCAGGTAAGTGAGGAGACCTTAGCCTTAGACGTGATTGCCAAGGTTGGTCCTGAGGGCAACTTTCTATCGGAAGAGAGTACTACAAAATTCTTAAAGCAAGAGGGCTGGTATTCACAGTTGTTGAATAGGAAACAGTTCCGGGCATGGAAAGCAGACGGTAGCAAGACGGTAAACCAAAGACTAGAAGAAAAGGCTCACAAGATAATTGAAGAGGATGTTCCTCCGCTAATCTCAAACGATGAAATGAAGGAGCTCGATAAAATTATTGCCGAGCGAGAAAAGAAACTAGGATGAAGTAGTTAGCTAAGGGTAATGTGCCCTGGAATAAAAGGCTGACAACAATTTAGGAGGTAAAAAATGAAGATGGTTTCTGTGTTGGAAGAGATTTCGGAGGCTGTGGTTAAAGCTGAGTCCGAGGCAAAGGTAAAAGAGCTTACTCAAAGGGCAGTTGATGAGGGGTTGCCAGTAAAAGAGATACTGGACAACGGCTTGGCAAAGGGGATTAATGTTATTGGGCAGAGGTGGAAAGAGGGCGAAGCTTTCATTCCCGAGGTCTTAGTTTCGGCAAAGGTGATGCGTGCTGGTACAGAAGTAATCAAGGAGTTAATGGCCAAGAGTGGTATCAAGCCGATTGGTAAAGTTGTTATTGGTACGGTAAAAGGCGACGTGCACAGTATTGGAAAATCCTTGGTAGCCATGATGATGGAAAATGTTGGGTTTGAGGTGCATGACCTAGGAGTTGATGTTGCTCTGGAGAGATTCGTTGAGGCTGTTAAAGCTCAGGAGGCTGACTTGCTGGCTATGTCAGCTTTGCTTACCACCACAATGCCAGCAATGGCAGATACAATACAGGCTATCAACGCAGAGGGATTAAAAGTGACGACAATGATAGGGGGTGCTCCAACGACCCAGGAATACGCAGATAGTATAGGGGCTGACGGTTATGGGGTCGATGCGCAGTCGGCAGTGGATAAAGCTAGAGAACTGCTGGGGGTGTAGAAAAAGAGAAATGGAGAAGGAAGGGACGATGCCAGATGTTTTCATCGTGGCTACAGGGGGCAGCAGCTCTTAGTTTTGAATGCAAAGATTACCGGGGAGAGTGAAGAAATGACCAGCGTAGAAGACTTAACCCAATCTTCAGGCAGAGAATTATTCACTTTAGTCCGAAAAGAGAGTCGGCCAATTATCAAGCCTTATTGGTGGAAAGAAAAAGCAATTATGTGGTTCGCGAGGGATGATAATTTAAGAACCCAGATGTTAAGATTTGTCGATGTCTTTCCTGTCCTAAAGACGACAGAGGCAAAAAATCAACACCTGAGGGAACATTTTATGCAAGGCTTGCAGGGTTCGCCCCCTATATTTCGGATAGCTGATGCCTTAAGTCGGTTTCCCACAGCTAGCCTTGTGGCTCCCAGATCAGGTTTTTGGTCTCATGTAGATTGCAGTATCTCATGCAACTCTCGCAGACTTTAAAGATCTCTCAATCGGTAGGAAGAGCGCCCAAAGGTTGTGAAGGCTAGCGTTGTCCCCGTAACATCTCTCTCTTCCGAAAGGCAATAAATATGCCCACCAGAATCAGAATACCACCGCAAATCTCGCTGAGGGTTGGCGCTTCATTCAGTATCAGAAAAGCAAGAGCAGTCGCCCCAACCGGCTCGCCGAGGACAGCGATAGTAACCAGAGTGGCCGGTACAAAACGTAGCGACCAGTTAAGCGAAGAATGGCCTATCAATTGTGGCACCACTGCTAGGAGCACTAACATAACGTAGGTGGTAGTAGAATAACCAACTAGGCGATAGCCAAAGGCAAGTGTTGATAGCAGCAGGAGCACCGCCGCTGAGCTATATACCAGAGATATATAGCTCAAGAGTCCAATGCTTCGCCGAAGTCTGCGGCCGATGAGCAGATAACCAGCAACTGCTAGTGCGCCAAGGAGAGCTAGGATACCACCAAATAACGAACTGGGACCTAGTCTCCAGTTACCGTAGCCAATAAGAACAGACCCGATAAGGGACATCACAATTCCCAGAATTGTCTGCTTGCTCAGCTTCTCTTGAAACAAGAAATATGAAGCGATCGCCACAAAAATGGGGTTGGCGGTTACCAAGACTACCGAGGTTGCTACCGAGGTGTAGCTGAGTGAGGTTATCCACAGTCCAAAATGAAGTGCCAAGAACGCACCCGAAAGCAACGCCATAATTATGTTTTGCCTTGATAGACGACGCAGTTCGCTACCAGAACGCGCCCAAGCCACAGGAACAATAATCAAAGATGCCAAGCACAGCCGGTAAGCCGCAATAACAAGAGGTGGAGCCTCAGCGAGACGTATAAAGATGGCAGCAAAGGAGACAGATATTACCCCTATTGACAAAACGAAATATTGTCGGGTCATGCTCGCTAATACTATACAATCAAGCCATGCCCAAAATCCAATCATAGTGGATTATAGGGTCACGGGTTCATACAAAGTCGCACGAGACGGCCAAACCCAAGTTCGTTTTGTCCAGCTGAGGTAGCTGTTGAAATGCATTGTTCGGAACTAGCAAACCCGATCTGCAAATGTACTGACTTAGAGCCTGTGTCATCTCTCCGATATGTCAACCATCTGAGGTTTCACAATTGAATAAAAGTCTCGCCACTCAATTTCCATAGTTACATTATGCAGTCCTGGGTTTAAAAAAATGACTTTGTTTTTTGACAGAGATTTGTCAACGACAGTAGACAATCCAATAAGATTGCCAAACGGGAAGCAAGCTCCAATTTCACATCCCATTTTGTTTTTGACCTCTTCCGGAGTAGCAAAACGAAATTTCCTTATTTTCAACAGTTTCTTCAATTTTTCGCTATCAAGCTTACGATCACCCGGCAAGACAGCGAGGACAAAATCGTTACCGCATTTTAATAAAAGAGATTTTGCTATCTGGCTCTCTAAAATACCTCTAACCTTGGCTGCCTGCTGACTAGTATAAACTGGCTGGTGTTTAGTTTCACCATACCGAACATTGTTTATTTTTAGCAAGTTTACTATTTCTTTGTAAGCATCGCTCATTTAATCAATTCATTTTATCAAAGAAGTGCTCGGAAGTCTATTGTTTTTGCAATAGTTTCATACAATGCGTGTCGGATACGAATTTAGACGCTGCGCCTACGTTTTTCCCATTGGTTTCAAGGATGGACAACTAGTTCCAACATTGCTGGATATAAAAGCCCGTCAAAGCCCCAAGGGCAATTGAACAAAAGCTTGTATTGTGCAATCTAAATATATCCCACGTGTACCTGAGCTATATTATGATGAAATGCTTTAAGAAATTCTGTTGCTGCCTCTATATTCTAACTACTCCGTAACGCCGCACAAATAAAATGCGGGGGCTGTTAGACTTTTTATAACCAAGACCATTAATTAATGCTGAAATCCGGCTAACATTCTTGATTTGTGGCTTTTTTGGAGTTAACATTGAATGACACATGAAAGAAAGAATAAAGTGTAAGGAGGAATAAAATGATGGAAGAAAGGGTACCTGATTATCACAATTCCACTTCATTCCAACAGCTTTGGGATGCCCTTGGCTCAAAGCTGATTGAAGCCGCACAAGGGAGCCTGACTTTTAATCAGGGTGTCACAGGTTCGAGACCTGTACGGCCTACCATACACCACTTTTGCAAACCCTTCCTGCTCCCCTATT
>Ga0209978_10001181_pt1 | contig 10750 bp, 8 predicted proteins | sample BentaG_FD_182805 | JGI IMG/M metagenome (GOLD analysis project Ga0209978, IMG submission 182805) | Deep subsurface microbial communities from South Atlantic Ocean to uncover new lineages of life (NeLLi) - Benguela_00093 metaG (SPAdes)... | ecosystem: Environmental > Aquatic > Marine > Oceanic >...
AGCCAGGTTACCGCCGTCAAAAAAGCACAACCCAAAAGCGTGAGTGCACCTCAAAAAAGGACGGTTTTCCAGAAATGCCCATGGCAACAAATCCTTTCCCGGAGTAAAATTATGGGGAAAGGCTTGTTTTCCTATTTGGTAGCCTTTTAGCCAATTCTCAAAGGCCAATTGATCCCTACCTGATTCCTCATACAGGATAGCCAGCTGATGATAAGCGTCGATGAATCCAGGAAATTCGGCAATAATCTCTTTATAAATTTTCTCAGCCGCTCTAGCATGACCTGTCTCCCACAGCTCAACACCCTGATCGAACTTATCCATTAATTGGCGATACTTCGGAGGATAGACAAATCTCCATTCATGTTCCCCAATTTGTTCAACTTTTAGCATTTTCCCTACCTCATTTATAATATTTTAGCAAAATAAATAAAATTGTTACTTCAAATATCAAGACCTGACCCCTATTTTTGCTATTTTCCACTTTTTTCAGCCTAAACTATGCTGTTTCTACTTGAAAATATCCTTAGCCTCTAGGTTTTTGAGATTATCTCCTCTACAAAGGGCAGAATTTTCCTCGCTGCCTCCATTGCAAATTTAGCATCCTCTTCACTCAAACTCAAAGGAATATCAGCTGGATATCTATCAAAGTAATAAACAGTTAGCTTATCACAATCATTTCTAAAATCTTCTACTCGTGGATAATACTTCTTGCATTCTTCAATTATATCAGCCAATCTATGAGTCTTGAGAGCAGGAGTTTTTCCCACATTAACATTTTCTAGTTCTAACAAAGCTTTAAATGCCTTTTCCACTGCTTGCTGGCAAAGGACACAGGTATCAGAAACTATTTTGCTTTCTTTCCAACCAGCTCTTGCAAAAGCCAGATGGTCTCTTGCTTTTTTAAACCAAATTTCTGCCGCTGCTTTATTCTTTCTCATACAAAACGACTCCTTTTGATAAGATTGTTCGAATGAATAGACTGTTAATTTTCTTTGCTCTTCTAAATTCATTCGGCGTATAAATGAAAGGCTCAACGGGATATTCGAATCCAAACTGATTTCTTATGAGCTGCATTAATTCCACTACTCTATCTACAAACCGCTTGTTTGTCTTTTTTATAATTAATAGATCTATGTCGGAGATTTCAGTGTTTCCTCGTGTACCATAAGAACCAAATAGAATTATCTTCTCTGGATTGTATTCTGATGCTATAAAATCAACTAATTTCTCTAAACTTGATAGCGTTCTAAGCCCTTTATTCATTGTTCCTCATCTTAAATGTCTTAGTATAGTGCAAATAGAGCATCACAAAATTTTCTTAATGTTAAATGTTGAGGCCTGACTCCATTTGTCCATTATCTTATCTTCCGTTACCATACACAATTACATTTAATTCGCTTCCAATCCATTCCTAATTTCTCCCACATAGCTTTTGTCTCTTTACACAGAGCAATATTGTGGTAGTCATACCTATTCCCTAAGTGCCCAATTATAGCCATGTACATTCTATGTCTTGTGGTAAAATCAATCTTTCTTCCCCAATTTGACCCCTCTTTTAAATACTTGACCCAACTAGCATCTCTTGTACCGTTGATTGTGCTCTGAAGTCCCCGTAAGGAACCAAAAGTAATTCTTTCCGGAATGAATCTTGAAAATATCTCATCGATAAGTTCAATGTAGAACTTTTCCCAATTTTCAATCGGAACCAGTGGGTCTATCCTAAGTCTCACCTCATAGTCTGCGTCGAAGAGCTTCTTTGCCGCTTCTATTCTTTTTTTAACAAGAGGTGCTTTCTTTTCCCACTTTTCAGCTACGGGTTTAGCATTAAGACTAAAACTCGCTATGACCTGTGTAGGTGAAGCTATTTCCAAAAGATTGTTAATTTTTGTTGATTTCGTTACAAAAAGGACTTTATGCCTGTTTTGCTTTTCAAAAAGTGAGATGATGAACTTGGAAAAGGGACAGTCTTCATTTTCACCCATCAATGAATCAGCTATTTCTCCAGTATTGAGAATTTCAGGATTTTTTACTTCGTGAAGAAAAGTCTCTACATGCAATTTTACCTTCTCGAGGTCCTTATAAGCAGGCTTTATCCCTTCGGGTCTGAAACGAAAGGTTCCTTTTAGGTAACACCAACTACAATCAAAGGGACAGCCATAAGCCCATTTCAACTCAAGAAAATGCGGACAAACCACATCTGTAGGCTTCACCGGATAAGGAGTCTTATCAAATCGCTTGATAATGGAGCCATCGGTAACCTGTTTTACTGAACCTTTATCATCGTATATTATTCGTGGTATTTTTGGTGTCGCCTTAAGCAGCATTTGTTTCATTTTTCTTCTTCAATCCCCTTATTTTTGTAATATAATTATGGGGACTGCGTATAATATTACAGCGTAGCCCCGTTTAATTCCGCACGCAGTGCGTGCAGAATTGGACAGATGAGATAAAATCTTCCTATAGCCAAAAGAACCCCCTTGACAAATTTTTCAATTACACTATACTATAACTAATCCAATAATTTGGAGGTGGATAACCCGTAAGGGTTAGCGTGAAGAGGTCTTCATTCGAAGACCTCTTCTTTTATTTATATGAATATCCTTCCGTAACCCATAAATTCTGAAACGTTTTCTTTTCACCATTATAGCCTTTATTTTTAGAAAGGGCGGGAAAAGGCATCTTCCATGTCCTGCGATTCTATTTTTATAACTTCTTACTTCAGTAAGCCTATTTCAAAAGTTCAACAACTGCTCGATAGGCCCTTTCTTAAGTCAAAACTAGCAGCTCAAAAACAACTCCGTCAAATGTCAAGACTTAATTCCATTTTGTGTTTCTTATTAATCTCCAAAACTCCCGTATCCCCGTTCTTTGCCCTGGGCACTTTCAGACTTTTTCCTTACATGGATTACTCCCAAGCTGATTCGCCTCCTAATTTTTTAAGTTCAGGACAGCCTTTTTCCACCCATTCCTCAAAGCCCATCCCTTGCACAGAAATGTCAGGAGACCGGAGTATACTGTTCATCCTCTTCTCAATTTCATCAGGCTTTTTATCCACAATTAGAATACTACAATCATCAGGTAATGAAGCGAAAAGCAGTTGAGTTTGAGAATCTTGTTCCGGAAGACTGTATCCCAACACTACTAGGCGTTTTGTCTTTGCGAGTATTCTCTGAGCTTTCCGCCAAATCGTAAATAGGAAAGGATTCTTACTGAAGATCTTGAAGTAAGAAGGAAGTATCCATATAGGAGGGCTTCCTGAAGGTTTTTGACCCAGGATTTTCTCATATTTCGGAAAAAATGGACTCGAATCCCACTTATGAAGAGTTACCGCTGGAGGATTATCAATATCAATCTTACGAGGACCTTCTTGAACCCAGTTTATTGAGCCATGGAGTTTTAGAATCTTGCAAGGTGAACATCCCGTAGAGAATTTGTCTACACCCTCATATCTCGACTCCAATTGTTCTACCCCGACATATCCTCCTACTGGACTCCACTGGTTGATCTCCAAGAGAGCATTTTCTATCAGCACATCGTAATTAAAGGTAATGAGATAATCATTCCTTCTCAACTGTTGTTCTTTAAAGAACTTGCTCAGAATATCCTTTTCGTCTTTAAGATCAGACAAGCACAGATAAAGATATCTATTCAGGCAACTTCGAACATGCTCCATTTTCTCTCTGCTAATACCCAATGGATTGACTCCAAATGGACTGACATCTACGCCGAGTTTTTCAAATCCAAACATTGGAACATAATCAGTATTCATATCTATGAGAGTTATGAACCACTCAATGTTTTCTCTAATGCCAGTGTCAGCTTTTATCTTAATATCTTTGCCTCCTTTACTCTCACTAAGCCCCTTCTTTGTTCTTCCCTCCAGCTTATTTATGACTGCTTCAATACTTTTGAATTCGTTAATTCGACTATTCCTTACAAGAGGGTCAGACAGCTTCTTCTCTTGTTCATACCTTTGTTTCATTTTCAAGAAAAGTTCTTTCATAACAGGTGCTCCAGCAGCAGCTTTGGAGACTCCCGCGCCAAAGATGAAAACTGTACTATTATTTCTATGCATAGCGTCCTTCAAATTGTCCGTCTCCTCCTAAATTTTTTATTTCTTCTGAGAGGTTTTCCCTTTGCGAATTGTCCATAATGTTCGTTTCCATATAGGTATTCTATTTCATAGAGCTTTTTCCACAATCTTTATCTCTTCTTCTGTCAGTCCGTAAAGGTTGTAAACTATCTGGTCTATGAGGCAGTCGGTCATTTCTATCTTGTGCTTTAGAGGTGTGAGTTTCTGGATGCTTCTGTCAAATTCGGTGGAGAGTTTATCCTGGAAGTCTCGACGAGAGGGATCAATGTCAAGTTTTTTCTGATTTTTCTTGAGAATACTTATGAGGTTATCCACAGTAGTTTCATGATATTTTTTAATTGTAGTTTTTCCTGTTAAGTCTTCCACTTTGGTTCCAACTTCTCTTTCTAACCACCCCAGGAAACTCTTTGTCTCCTTATTCTTCCCTTTATTGTAGTCAATCATCTTTTCAGCTAAGAAAGCTAAGAGGTCGTGGACAACATCGGACTGCTCGACAAGTTCATCTTCCTTAATTTGAAAATCCTTGTTTAATGGATCAGCATTATGCTTTTTAACAAGCTCGGGATCGGGGATATATTGATTCTTGAGGCGCTGGTCGACAAAAAAGAGAAGAGGATCTCGACTCCCGTTTTTAAGGCGGTTTTCATAAAGTTTCTTTCCTTCCTCTACTAACTTTTGTCGCTCTTCCTTGGGAGTGGTAAAGTAAATGCGGCGGATGGGAAGTTGATCTAATTGATATTTTTGAACCTCAGGAAATAATTTCTCCTTTTTGGTTGTGAAATACACTTTAAAGAATTCTGAAAGGAGTTTAGAATTGAGAACAGATATCAAGAAATAAGAGTCGAGTTCATCATAAATTGGCGTTAATGCGTATAGGTTTTTCAGAAATCGTACGCCCTTGTGGTCAATAGTTACGGCCAATGGTTCTCCTACTCTCCTCACGAATATACGCCACGGCGCAGATAATTCTTCCGTGAAGCGCTGTAATTCTACCTCGTCTTTGCTAATAACACCTCCTGGAAGACAACATGAATATTTAGAAACTTCTTCTCCGATCATAACGGGTAAACCTGTATCTTTAACAAGGGCGCCGCGTCCGAGTTCCAATCCTCTTTTAGACTTACAAAGCTTTCCGAGGAAAAGCGAACTGCCCTTTAGTTTCTCTATTATGGTTAACCAATTCACAGGTAAAAGAACGTTAAATATAAAATTTGGCATCTTTTTAAAGAGATCAGACTGTATATGACTTTGACTTAATAACTGTCCACTGTTATTCCATCTTTCACTCCTAATTACATAAGGGTCTTTCGGTGATCTATATTCAAAAACAAAAATCATACACTCACTTTGAACCTCGGTAAATGCTCTTCCCGCGTCTACAAGCGAGTCTATAGTGAAATTTTTAATAATGTCTTTTCTTAAATACTCGAGGGATCGATTAAACATAAAGAAACGAGGACATACAAAACTAAACCGGCTTTTATGCAATCCGAGCATTCTTTCTATAAAGTAGGCATATAAATCGCCGGATTTTAAATAAGTATCGTGATAATATAGAACCTCATCTCCGGGTAATACTGCTGAGACTACCCATGGTGGATTCCCCACTACCACGTCAAATCCTGAGTTTTCCAGTTTTCTTCCCTGCTTATCAAAGAAAACTTCGGGAAATTCTAACTCCCAGTGGAAGAAACGCTTTTCCTTGGCTATGTCTGTTGCTTTATCGACAAAATCTTTTACCCATTCTTGGGGAATTCTTTTGCTTTTCCCTAGTAGATAATCAGAGAGGGCCTTATAAAGGGCAGAATCGAGTTCGACTCCAAAGTAAGAGCTTGTCCATAAATCGCCTACTGCTTGCCACTTGCCTATCCATTTTCTATTTATGTTCTGGTAAATCTTTTCCTTGTCCTTTATATCTTCAAGGGTATTGCTAAGTTTATCTTCAATCAAAAAATAATTCCCTACTGCTAATCCTAAGTCTACTGTCATAGGAGATATATCAAAGAGAACGCCCTGCAATGTTGGGATTTGTTCTCCTTTTTTCTTCTTTCTTAGCTCAGGTAGATTGGCTAAATCGTTAACTCTTGCTCCAATCAAGGAATTTCCACATCTTAGATGATGGTCAAGAAAATTAAGGGGCTTGCCTTTAGCTACTGTGTAAAGCCAGAGGGAAAGCTTTGCCAACTCTACAGCTAAGGGATTTAGATCAACACCGTAAATACAGCGCTCCACTACCTCTCGCCTTGCCCAGCGGATATCATCTTCATCTATACTTTCTCCATAAGAAGTAGCTTTATCTCGCATAAGCCACTCTTTTTGCGAAGGTTCAAAAACTATTTCACTGTTTAATGCTTCTACCAGAGCATGAGCTAAAAAGTCTGTAGCCTCAACAAGAAAATGGCCACTTCCCATAGCGGGATCAAGAACTTTTGTCTTCAGTATTTCGTCGATAAGCTCACTCCCGCTCTGTTTTAGCTGTTTCTCAAAAGCTTCCCGATTGTAGCCTCTTGCGTTTTTAAACTTCTTCTGTAAGTCCTGCATTTTCCCCTTTATTAATTCTTTCTTCTCTTCTATAACCGGTCCTAACGTATTCTCAACGATATATTTGACAATATATTCTGGAGTGTAATAACTTCCACTTGCTTTGCGCTCTCCTTTGTCGGTTGCCACATACAGCTCGCCGCTTTCTATAATTTCGCTTTCTCTTATCTTACTTCCCGAAGCTTTGGCTTCTCTCAAAGGAACAAAGACTTCTTTCCCCTTTTTCTTTGTGGCAACAAGATCCTCTTCGGCAATCTTAACTTTATACTCTAAAAGTCCCTCATAAATAGAACCTAAATGCCTTGCCTCAAGACTTGAATAATCTATAAAAGCCTTGTCTTTGGAGCGACAAAGAAGATCAATAATTTTAGCGACATAGAAATCAGCAACTTTATATTCTTCTAAAAAAGGATGCTTTTGTGGCTCAAAAAGGCCACCATTATAGAAAGGAACACCCATTTCAGGATCTCCAGAATTTATCGTTCCAAAAAGTTCCTTAAGTCTATCCCAATAATGGGTATGAACACGAGACAGAGGAGAATTGTGGTCAATCTTATCTCGAACCTCTTTCTTTATCGAATCAAGGCTATAGCTATCGGTATAAAGCTCATTTTCTTCAAGAGGAAGAAGCCTGCGATACTCGGCATAAAGAGTAAAAAGCAATCGATACAGTAAAACCAAGGAGTTATCATGAATTTCCTTTAAGTTCTGAGTGGTTAGGTTATTCTCTGGTGTTTTTAGAAAACCTTCAGCCAAGATCTTTAGAGCTTGATAGACATTTTCCTTAAGCTCTTCGCCAACTTTCTCAGCGTAATCCAGGCTTTCAGTATAAACTCTTTGTAAGAATTCTGGGAAGGCTTCTTTATGAAAGAAGAGATAGAAATATTTGAAATCTCCTACATTGCCCTTTTTGAGCAATATTTCGAGATCAATTTCATAAAAAATATCAATTCTTTTGGATGTCTCCCGCTCATAAAGTCGCCAAAATCTCCCGTCAGTCAATATCCCCCAGCGAACTTCGGAGAGCCACAGATAACGACTCATCTGCAGCGAGGGATTTTGAACTTCAAAAAGGGCTTTATCTTTTAACTTCTTACCAAGAGGTCTTCCATATCGCTTAACCTCACCAATAGCGATGGCTTTTCTAATGGACGCTTCTTTTTTGGCCTCTTCAGAGGGATAAAAGGCATAATCTGGTTCCCTCGCTCCTTCCCAGACCTTATCAATAGAAGGATGCGGTACATAAATATGTCCTAATATTCTTAAGATTGGTCTTATGAATTCCTCTTCCAATTGTGATTCTTTGAGGGAAGGAATTATTTTGCTCTTTTTCTGGTAAAGAGATTGTATTCTTGCGAAAGCTTCGTTCAATTTCTGTTTATCCATATATTTCCATTCATCAGATTGAGGAAGAATCTCTTGCAGATAATGATCGGAAAATAATCTCTGGTTTCTATACGCAGGCATAAATTTTACCTCCTATCCAGGCAATATGACAGCACAAGAGATAAGTTCGGGCATCTCCTCAATAACTTTTCGATTGCGGTAGGGGGAGTGTGAATGTCAATCTAAAAAGGAGTTACCGTTTCAGCAAAGAAAGAGGAATCGCCTGTTCCGAGCCTGTCCTGGAGATTGCGGAGCTTGTTTCGAGCGAAGCGAGAAATCCCGGGATAACCTCGTCACTGTGCTCCTCGCAAACATAGGTGACAAGGCTCCGAGTTTGCTTCGGCTCCGCCTCGCAACCGCTTTGCTCCTGGCAATGACAGGCGAAGAAGGGGTCAAAGCTTTTCTTTCATCTTGGCATAGCAATGATCTCTCTGACTTTGAGGTCGAAAAAATTAGTAGAATAAGCTGGTTTTACAACAATAGCTGTATCAGCTCCCTGGCTAGTCCCTCCTATAGCTATCGCTTCTTCTTCTGGAGAGATAAGCCCGGCATCAGCAGCCATTGCCGTTATCTCAATAGCTACCTTCATTCCTTGAGAAAAACAATAAAGGGCATGAGCTATAAGCTCGCTATCGGGTAAACCTCCGAATTTCTCCCTTATGGCACTTCCAATATTACCCATGAGAGTATGAGTAGCAGTAAGAAATCTTACTCCCAAATTTTCTGCTTCTCTTACCTTATCCCAATCCGGTTCCACGTAAGCTTTCCATGTTCCAGCATGAAGAGTAACCGCTATAATCTTAACATCGAGCTCTTTAAGTGAATCAACTGCCTTTAGAGCAGTATCTCCACTATTTGTAGCAAGAACAACCTTTTTAATTTCCAATAACTTTGCTCTTTCTCTAACTGCCTCAAGTGTTGTCTGTGTATTACCAGCTCCTGGCTTCTCAAAAAAGATTATCTCCCGTTTAACCATCACCCCTCCTTTGTTTCTTTCTAGTATCTACTATCTGAACGGATATTAAATGTTGAAACCCGACCCCATTTTATTTATCAAATCTCACAAAAGGTAACAGGAGCACCGGAATAAAATAGGTATTGCTTTGAAAATCAAGCTTATCCAGGGTTACTACAATGCTGTAATTAATTTTATCAGCGTAGTTCTTATTAAAATTTCTAATTGAAACAGGAATATTAGCATTTTTCTGAAATTTTACCTCTATGGGAACCAATCCATCTTTATCTTTAACGATAAAATCTATCTCTGATTTCGATATGGTTCTATAAAAATAAATATTATCCTCAGAAAAAGTTAAGAAGAGGTGATTATACACAAAATTCTCTACTACACTACCTTCAATAATTTTAAAATCTGTAAAACTTCTACCTGTGGAATGTCTTATAATGCCCATATCCTCAGCATATATCTTGGGCATCTTTGATAATTCTTTCCTAATATTTGTATAGAAGGGCTTCAAAAATGAAAAAATAAAAGTGCCTTTTAGAATGTCCAGATAGTTTTCCAGTGTTTTAAAATGGATGCCAAGGGTATTACAGACTTCCACTTTGTTCAAAAGATTCCCCACTTGGTGCGATAAAAGCGAAATGAGATTGTTAAAAGCAGAAATGTTTCCAACATTCAAAAAATCAACGATATCCTTCTGAATATAAGTTCTTATGATTTCTTTCAGAAGAACCTCTCTCTTTTTCAAATTTGGCTGCAGACAGACTTCAGGATATCCGCCCCAATTAACATAATCCAAAAAACGCCTTTCTAAATCCTTTTTATAGAGAGCATAAAATTCTCTTAAGTCCTCGATATCCCTGGATAACCTCCAGGAATAATCATATTTGTATTCTGAAATCCCCCTCAAGGATTCAACAAAAGAAAATCTATTTAACATAAATTCTACCTTTCTTCCGGTAAGAAATTCCCTGTTTTTCGATATTTCTAGACTCGATGAACCCGTAGCTATGATAGTTAAATATTTATGCGCTATGTCATAAACAACTTTTAGAAAAAGCCCTGCCTCCTTAGCATATTGGAATTCATCAAGAAGGATATAGGTCTTTCCCTGCTCATCAACGCCATATTGATCCTTTAAATATCTAATAAAATATTTAGGATCAGAAAAAATAGGATTACTTAACTCCTGATCAACCGATATGTAAATAGTTCTTTTGCCACCGCCTGTTAGATAATCTTTAATCTGATCCAATAAAGTTGTTTTTCCCGTACGCCTGGCACCCTTGATGATAATAATTTTATCCTCTGAAAGCCACTCTTTAATTTCATTGAAGAGTATTCTTTTAACCAAAATTCATCTCCTTTGTGTAATAAAATCAAGGTAATTATAACATAACAGTGCAATAAAATCAACCAAAAAATTATTTAAGGATATCTTCTACATACACCTTTTTTTGAATTGCAGTAGTGTTAACATCATCCGCTCACCCACAGCCCCAACTAAAAAGTTGAATCCTATGAACTTTTCTACCCGGTAGTCTTTTCTCTTAACTACCATATCTTCGTCTCTATTTAGTTAAATTGTTGTCAAAAATATCTTAATGACTTTTCTCTAAATCCTTATAACCTTGACCGTGTTTCCAGCCTATTCCCCAATCCATATAATCGGAATATCTTCCAAACCCTTAAGTTCAGGATCGCCTGTAAGAAGATCGCCTTCCTGAGTAATTGCTGTTGCTATGGCAAAAGCATCAGCGTAAGCA
>Ga0209978_10001182_pt1 | contig 10750 bp, 9 predicted proteins | sample BentaG_FD_182805 | JGI IMG/M metagenome (GOLD analysis project Ga0209978, IMG submission 182805) | Deep subsurface microbial communities from South Atlantic Ocean to uncover new lineages of life (NeLLi) - Benguela_00093 metaG (SPAdes)... | ecosystem: Environmental > Aquatic > Marine > Oceanic >...
AACTATACAACTCGCTGGGTGTAAAGGAAGGTATAACGGCCCCTGTCGTATAATCTAATCTTGAAGCGACCGTCCCTCCAGTCCCTAGTAATTGAACCTTAGGTAAGGCTTCATTATATGGAAATTCCTTTTCAGGAAGTTTATAATGCGCTTCCCGTTTTCCAATTTTTTTTATGTTTTGTATATCAGAAACATTGATTCCAACATTATAGTTGTTTTCTAACTTGATTTCTATAAAATCAGGAGCAGAGTATTCGTTTCTTGGCATTAGTATTCCTTCTAATTGTGTTTTCTTTGTAGTAATTTGAACGATATCCCAGATTTCTATTTCATACTTCTTTAAAATGTCTATAGATTTACCTTTATATCCTTTTAGTTTATCTTCCACTTATTTCATCTCCTTTATTTTTTTTTAGAATCTGCTCCTTCAATTCTTTAGAAACGATCTCGCCATCTATTTTACCACGTACTTTTTCCATTACTTCTCCCATTAGTGGTCCCATAGATCTCATTCCTCTTTCTTTAATGATTTTTGAGTTTTTATTTACAATTTCACTTATTATTATTTTTAAATCTTCAACTGAAAGAGTTTCAAAATGGAGTTTCTCGATTGATTGTTTGATAGAAAGATTGGGAGAATCTGCTTTTAACCTCATTATATCTTCGATAGCTTCCTTTCCTATGTTTTCATTTTTCAATTCTTGGAAGATTTTTTTATAATCGTCATCAGTAATATTTTCTATATTTCTTCCTTCACGCCTGATAGCTGTTGCTATGTTTAGCAATGAATTTAAGACAATCGAAGGTTTATCGGGATAGATTTCGATTAAACTATCAAATAGAGAGAGTTTCCCTTTAAAAATTAAGTCTTTAATAGAACTCTGTTCAACTTTATACTTTTTAGCATAATCTTCAATTATATCCCAAGGATAATTAGGTAAAGTGTTTTGAATTTTTTTAATTTCTTCGGCTGTATTCATAATAGCTTTAGAATCTGTATCCGGATACAATCGTGCTCCACCATGTAATTCTCTTAAAAACTCTGTAGTTCCATTTTCAAGAGCTTTTCTCGTCTCAGGAGGAACCCCTTTAAAAACATATTCAATTCGATTAATAATTATGTCTGCTGCTTTATTAAGTTCTTTTTTAGTTCCCAGGATTAAAACGAAACAATCATTTTCTTTCGAATTCAATTCATTCTGAATCTTTTGGACATCTTCTTTAAATAAATTATAATTTTCTAAATTTTCGTCAGAGTGTATTATCCCCTTTAAACCTGAAATAACTTTGACCTTACTGCTTACTTCTGTACCAAATCTATAATCTTCCATTAACTCTTTACCAAAAATACCCTTAAAACCTTTGAAATTGAAACCATGGAGTCTTTTTCCCGATTTTAAACCACTTGCAATGAACTTAGACTTAGTTTTTGCCATTAAACTAGTTAAATCTACCGGTCCTTTAGGGATTTCTTTTTTGCTTACTTTTCGATTATTTAGTTCCTCTCTAATCTCTATCAGACCAAGCTGACGTGAGATTTCATGATTAATCAATAAAGGTATCCAACTTAATTTTTGAACGCCTTTAATTTCAATCCTGGTTCCAGATTTAATGCTTACATTGACATCTTGTCTAATTGAGCCAATTACCTTTTTCACATTGGTCATCCACAATAGCAATCCTATTCTTTCAGCGCATTCTCTACATTCCTCAGGAGTATTTATGTCAGGTTTAGTTGTTACTTCTACTAATGGAATTCCTAGGCGATCTAATCTGTAAAAATTAGTTTTCTTTTCAGTTTTTATTTTCCTCGCAGCTTCTTCTTCCAAGCTTAATATATCAATTCTGATCTTTTTACCGGTCTTTAATGTTAAATAACCATCAGTTCCTAAAATCATCGTACGTTGAAACCCAGAAGGGACGCTTCCATCAAGATAATTTTTCCTACTTACATGCATCTCCTCAATAATATTTGCGTTAAGGAGTAATGCTAATTCTAATGCAATTTTTCTAGCTTCCTCGTTACAGGAAAAAGGGGGAGTATCGTCTAACTCATATGTACAAATTACATCGTTGTAACCTTCATAAATGATCGTCTTACCTTTTTTATATTCCGTTAGCATAGCGGTATCAAATGTTCCCATTTCTCCCAAAACGGGTCTCATATACCTCTTTGTATTAAAATCTGGCGGTCTAGTTCCTTGAAGTTTACTTGGGCATCTACAAAACAGTTTAGTTTCTGTATCAAGCTGTTGATGAATTTCTAAGCCACATATTAATCCTAATTCTTTGTAATCGAAATCGACCATATTAAATCATTTGATAATAATATACTACTACTATGAACTGTTTAATTCATTTTATAATTTGAATATATTGTATAGAAAATCAATAAATTAGTTTTAAATCTTAATAATTACAATTCTACTTATCTAATCCTTGGCATCTAGAAAAAATTAATCAATTAAGGGTTTTGAGACATAAAATCCATCAAGAGTGTAACCAAGTCCATAAAACCAATCCCTCACACCTATACCGCTGATTACAGCTAATTTTTTAGAATTAAAATCTTCAAGAGCAATTTTTTCAGCATTTTCCATCAACAATTTTCCAAAACCTCGATGTTGAAGTTGGGTTTCCCTTTTAGGTTTTTTGTCTGTAGGGACTAATTCACCTACGACTTTCACTTCCCTCACGACCATTGTTTTTCCATCATTCAATTCGTGTCTATGAGCATATTCTGAAGGTTTTCTTAATCTCAAGTATGCTACAAGATAACCTTCCTTTTTATTTTCATATGATAAAAATATTTCTTGTCCATTCGAAGCGTCATAGTCATGACGATACAATTTTATATCTTCATTTTTGTTTTCATCGATAGCTACAGATTTTTTAGCAATTCCATATTCTCGACATCTAATGCAATTACATTTTAAATTAAGTTCTTCTAACTTTTTGTGAATTAATTGTCTTAAATTACTTTTTTTACATCCAGCTTCAATAAGAACCGCAGGTATATCTCTCATAATTCTTTGTATTCTCACATAAGGAGGAATTTGTTGTTTTACATTGGCTAATAAATCAATTAATTCATTTAAAGAATATGGTGTAAATTCCCCTGCTTTCCACCAGTCATATAATTTAGTTCCTTTAATAACTAAGCATGGGTAAATTTTTAACATATCTGGACGATAATCTTGAGAAGAAAATAAATGTTCAAACATTTCTAGATCTTTAGAGTAGTCAGAACCAGGTAAATTAGGCATAATATGAGTATTTATTTTTAAACCAGCGTCTTTTGCGATCCTGATAGCATTGATACTGTCTTGGGAGGTGTGTCCTCTATTTACCTTTTTATAAATCTCATCTAATACGGTTTGAATTCCAATTTCTACCCTTGTCGTTCCATAATTAAGCATCATGTCTACATATGGCTCAGTGCAATAATCGGGTCGAGTTTCAATTGTCAATCCTATTAGTCTTCTTTTTGAGGATTCTGCAATTCTTTTTATTTCCTCTAAATTAGCAGCTCTCCTCTCTACAACTCCTTCATACGCCCCTCTGATGAAATCTTCTTGATAGTCAATAGGTGAGGATAGGAACGTACCACCCATACATACTAAATCAATCTTATCTACAATGTGACCTATTGCCTCTAAATCTTTGATTCTACTTTGCACTTGTTCATAGGAATCATATTTATTATGTATAGATCTCATCGCAGCCGGTTCACGACCAGTATACGATTGAGCTACCTTTTGATCTGGTTGGGAATCTTGTCCGGGACAGTAAACGCAGTTTCCAGGACAAGGAAGAGGTTTTGTCATTATTGCTATAACAGACACGCCTGAAATCGATCTTGTTATTCTCCTCTTTAAAAGTTGTATAATAACTCCTAATTCCTCTTCAGTAGCATGGTGTATGATTTGAGCGTTCTTAATAACCTTATGATAATTATATTTCTTTCCAAATTTCCCTTTTAAGTTCGTGATTTTTTGCCGTGGAAAGTTAGGATGAATCATTAAATAGTCTATAATTTCCCTTGAAATTTTTTTGACTGTTTCCGAATTAGTTAATTCATTCATTCAATATGATATATTATGTAGAGAGTGAAAAAAATGCTTTTCTTTTTAATTATATAAATAGATTTTTTTATATTGAGTTTTTCTTTCCTGAAAAATCTCTTTTGTATTTATTAAAGTCTTCTATTTCTGCTAACCTATATGAATTAAATACGGGACCATCTTTGCAAACTAATAATCCAAGAGGATCCACAACGCATAAACCGCATAATCCACATCCACACCTCATAATTCTTTCTAGACTCGCATACATTTCAATTTTTTTCTCTAGGCAAATTTGGAGGATTTTATACATCATTATTTCTGGACCACAAGTAAAAACAATGCTGTTTTTTAAATCTTTCACTTGTATCTTTTCAATTAAAAAATTAAATAAGTCAGTTGCGAATCCCTTTTGCCCATAACTACCATCATCAGTACAGAAATGAAATTCTATTTCCTCCTGTGGGTACTCAAGAAACTCTTTTTCAAATAATAATTCGTTCCCTACTTTCACACCTTCAATTATTTTAAATTTATGTCCCAATCTGATGAGTTCAGAAGCTAAAAATCTTAGAGGTGCCATTCCGATACCTCCTCCAATCAAAATTATGTTTTTAATCGTCTCTTGAGGGATATGAAAGAAGTTTCCTAAGGGTCCTCGAACTCCGATATAATCTCCAACCTTTAGTTTGTGAATTGAATTAGTACACTCTCCGATATTTTTAATAGTTATTGACCATTCTCCATTTTCTTTATAAGAAGATAGAGACATTGGAATTTCATCAACGCCTGGTACCCATACCATTACAAATTGTCCAGGTTTAGGCGTACTTTTTTCATTTCTCTCAAATACAAATGTTTTTACCCCATCGCACTCGTCTATGATCCTCTTAATCTTCACCGTTTCAATCGTATTTTTAGTCAAAATCTGGGACCTCCTGAGTTTCAAATTCGTGTGCTAATCCTTTTAACTCAGAAATTGAGCTATAATCGTTATCCGTAAGAAACTTCTTTAATCCGTTATTAATATCAGTAATAAAATCAAGACCCTTATATAAAACAGTCCCAATCTGAACAGCGGATGCTCCTACTAGGATAAATTCTATAACATCTTGCCAATTTGAGGCTCCTCCACATCCAATTATAGGAATTTTCAATAATTTGTATAAATCATATACTTTTTTTACAGCAATTGGATGTATAGCTTCTCCTGAAAGCCCTCCACTTCCATGTGACAAAATCGGTCTTTTTGTATTAATATCTACTTTCATAGCAGCAAGGGTGTTAATTGCTACAACAGCATCAGCCCCCCCGTTTTGAGCTGCTAAGGCGATCTCACCTAAGTTAGTCACATTTGGATTTAATTTTACAAATAATGGTACTTTAAGCTCCTCTTTCATTGATTTAACAATAGAGAATGTAAGATCTTTATCAATTCCTATGCTAGAAACCTCAGCATGAGGACACGAAATGTTTATTTCTATAGCATTAGCGCCTGCTTGTTCTGCTTTCAATGCCACCATTATATAAGACTCGATAGAATTTCCAAACACGCTTACAATTAGTGGAAACTTAGATTTCTTAATTTCTTTAATTTCTGTCATAAAGTTATCTATTCCAGGATTTCCCAGTCCTACACTATTCAAAAATGTACCGGGGTTGATTTCGATAATTGAAGGATTCCTATATCCCTTTCTTGGTTTTGGACCTATTGATTTAGTCGTTATCGCGCCTAATCCTGCATCAACTAACCTTTTCATTGTGGAATAAGAAACTCCTAAGATGCCAGAAGCTAAAATTAAAGGGGAGTTTAATTTTAACTCAGAAATATTTAGTTCAAGCATTACTATTATTATGTAAGAAATTATTATTATTATTATTTGAGAAATTTTACTACGACATGTGTTTAGAATAATGAGATGTTATATTATAGACACCCTTATTGGAGTGTACGCTACTGATGATGGAGGAAATTTCCTTAATTATATTGATTTCTTAGACGATATTGAAAAATCAGTTAGTTTTTATAATTCGTTAAATAACGATTCTCTTTCTGAAGAATACTCTGCCTTTATAAATGAGCTAAGTAGTTCTGGTTTTGATGATTTTGTGTTTGATAATAAAAAATTGAAGGAATTAACAAAACAGAAATTAGGATACAACACTTCCTTTGACAAACTTTCTTTAGAATTTAAAAACTTTCGTTTCAATTTAAGCGAACAATTAAATAAAATAGGGATAACTAAAACACGAGAAGAAATTCTTTACTTCTTCAAGAAAGTTGAGGAACAGCTGGTCAAAGAGCAAGTTAGTCAATTTGGAAGTAAGGGAGATGTAGAAGTCGTTCAAATCATAGAAACTTTAGAGATCCTTAAGAAATCTATAAGTTTATTCTCAAATCGCATGAGAGAATGGTATGGTTTGCATTTTCCGGAATTAACTGATAAATTAATAGAAGAAAATATCCTTATTGCAAAATTAATTACAATTTTAGGAAAACGAGATAATTTTACCTATGAAAAGATCGACCAAGAGTTTAGTTTTAAAGAATCGAGAATCGATATATTGCAAAAATTAGCATCCCGTTCAATGGGAGCGGATATTGAACTTAGTATAATTAAAAAATATGCTAATGAAATTCTGTCTCTTGACGATTTTAGAAAGGAGTTAGAGGAGTACCTGGATACTTTAATGGATCAAGTTGCTCCAAATCTCTTTGCTTTAGTTGGAGGTTTAATTGGAGCAAAACTAATAGCAAAGGCAGGTAGTTTAAAAAAATTAGCATTTATGCCGGCTTCGAGGGTTCAGCTCTTGGGAGCTGAGAAAGCTTTATATAGGTTTCTTAAAACTGGCGAAAAACGCCCAAAACACGGATTGATTTTTCAATGGAACCAAATCCGAGGAAGCAAGCCCTGGAATCGCGGAAAAATTTCTCGATTGATCTCAGGAAAGATTGGAATTTCAGCAAAAGTAGATTTTTTTGAAGGAGAATTTGTAGCTGATGTGCTTTCAAAGGAGATAAACGAAAAGATTCTAGAAATTGAGAAGAAATATCCTAAACCTCCACTTAAAAAAAGTGAACCTAAAAGTAAGATTAGATCGAGTAAAAAACAAACGTATAAAAAAAATAGGAGGTAATGGTAAATTGAGCAGCATAAATATAAGAGCCCATCCAAAATTTTCAAATGTTTATATTTCAGGAGTACCCAATAATCTAAAACTTTATTCTAAGAACTTAGTTCCAGGCAATAAAGTATATGGAGAGAAATTAATTACTTTTAAAGGAGAAGAATACCGAGAATGGGATCCCTTTAGAAGCAAATTAGCTGCGATGATATTAGAAAAGCCTTCGTTAGAATTCTTATCGAAGGATTTAAATTGCTTGTATTTGGGTGCTTCCTCTGGAACCACAATATCTCATCTTTCGGACATTGTTTACAATGGAGTTATTTACGGAGTCGAATTCGCTGAGCGTAGCATGAGACAATTGATTCAAAACAGCGAGAAAAGAAAGAATATCATTCCTATCTTAGCTGATGCTAATTTTCCCGAAAGCTATGCTAATTCTATTTTTACTCCTATTGATCTCGTTTATCAAGACATCGCTCAACCTAATCAAGCAGAAATAGCCATTGAAAACTGTAATTACTACCTAAAAGATAATGGAACTTTAATACTCGCTATAAAATCCCAATCAATTGACAGCGTTCAAAAATCAGAAAAGATTTACATCCAAGAAAAAAGAATTATAGAAAAAGCGGGTTATGTAATAATTGACAGCATTAATATCCACAATTTCGCTGCAAATCACATTATTCTAACGGTACAGAAATAAATATGTGTAAAGAATTTTGTTACTTATTTAGTTAATAAACTCAATTTATAAAATCAGTTATTTTAGTGTTAAATAATTCTTCTCTGACGATCTTTTTGGTAGTTTCCCACGTTTTTCTTGCGAAATGAGGGACCTTCTTCTTTTCTCTTATCCATTCTCGTAGAAATTCTATGGATTGTATATCAGAAGGGTATCCTGAACCTAATTCTCCGTATTTTTTTTTTAGATCTTCAATAATATTATCTCTCAAATCCTTAGCTATAATTGAACTGGCTGAGACTACTGGGAATAGATCGTCAGCTTTGTGCTTAGAAATAAATTTCTTAGGTAAATAATTTAATTGCTTTAAAATAGATTTTTTAAATCTTTCTTCATTAACATCAGCAGCGTCTATATATATAGCATCCGGCTTTAACTCATTGAGGATCTCTGCCATTTTAATTTCTTCAAGTCTATTTAGTGTAATTCTTTTTTCTTCTCTTGCATCGATTTCTTGAGCATTTACTATTATTGTTCTATAACTTTCACAATTTTCTTTTATTAATTTTGCTAACTTAGAGCGTTGTTTTGCTGATAATTTTTTTGAATCTTTTACTCCTATTTCACTTAAGATTTTTAATTTTGATTCAATAAAACAGACACCACAGATAACCATTGGACCTAAGACAGGCCCTCTTCCCGCCTCGTCAATACCACAAATTATTTCTCGCTTAATTACCTGATTCTTGGATGAGGTCAATAAATTCCGCTTCGTCGTCTACTTTTTCTAATTTTCTAATTCTTACAATGGGAATTTTAATTTTCTTTAACGAATCAGGTATTTTAATGTCATTATTCACAATAAAAAGAGAATTTGTGTGAAATAATTCAGTAAACATCTTCAAGCATTTAAAACTTAGTTCGTTAATTTTTTTATTTTCTTCGGAAACTCCTGAAAAAAGTGGATAAAAACTACTTTCATCTTTCTCGTCAGGTATATTTGAATATAGAGATAGTTTGAATGGAATTGTACTTTTTTTGTACCAATAAGAACTAATTCCAATATCATCTAATACTTCTTGAAGATGAGATTCAAAGGGATTCAGATCAATATCTTCCCGTGATTCTTTCTGATCAATTTCAAATTTGAAGTTCCAATCAAAAAGATTGATTTTCCTAAAAATATCCTGATTATTGAGAATGTCTGAAATTCTATTGGCTATTTTTTCTGATGGGCGCATACTTTCATTTTCATAAGCACAGACTGTTCTTTTTGTGACACCTAACAATTCAGATAGCTCTTTTCGTGAAATTGAATGCTTTTCTCTCATGAGTTTCATTACATTGCCATTTAAAAACATAATTCCCCCGCCTCTCCTCGCCAATACATAAGGATATAAATCTTTATTAATTATATTTTCTAAAGTCGCTAAAGTAATAAACGGTAGTCCTTCTCTGATATATATAGTATTATCTTCTAACTCTTGATAACGATTTCTAATTCCGATTAATAATGGTTTAGATTTTAATAACAATGACAAAGATTTAATATTGTCAATGATATCCGCGTTTAAGTTATCTATATTTGGGAAAATTTTAACGCTAAAAATATTATCATTCTTTTTTACTAATAAATCAAAACAAAATTTATTCTTTTTATCAGTAAAATTGTCTAGAATAAAAGTCTCAAAATTAGCATTTTTTAACAGACTATCAATTTTTTCAAGTAAAGTCTCAGTCATATATTCCCATTATTTTAAAAGATATATAATCTAATAAAATTTTTTCATTTTGAAATTAGATTCAGAGATAATAATTTTAATCGCTAAAAAAGTTATTTTTGACAAAGCTATAGCGTTCCTACTCTTTTATTCGTTTGTAAGCTTAAGGAAATTAGAATCTGTAATTATGCCTATGAAAATTTTGTCTTCTTTCACTAACACTGCAGGATAATTTAATAATAAACTAGAAATATCCTTTACGTTCCAATTTTTTTCCACTTCTGGAAATGGTAATTCCTTAATGTCTGTTACTTTTAGGTTTAATATTACAGGATCATCGGTTATGTATTTTTGTATTTTTTTAGATGTAATACTCCCGTAATTTTGGTTATTTTCTAAAATTGGTATTTGAGATATATTGTATTTTGTCATAAGTTCCACGGCATCTTTTACAGTTGATTGCGGCTTGATATATATAATCTTTGGGGTTAATATATCTTCAGCGTGTTTTTTAGATCTTTTTCTGGATCTTCTCTCATTCTCTAAAAATTCATATATTATTTTAAACTTGGAATATGGGGGATCCATTGTTCCATTTTCTATTCTCGATATTGTAGATTGGGATATTTGTAATTTTTCGCCCAATTCTTTTTGACTTATGTTTAACCTTTTTCGCAAATTCTTTATCTGAGAAAAATCCGGTAAGAGTTCCATTTTAAAAAGCGTAAAACTTATTTAGTATAATTTAAGAGCATATTTCATGCAAATATTGCATAATATTATCAATAATTATTTATAAATACCATTAATTTTAAGATTTATAATTAAAATAACTATTTATATAATTAACATAGAGTTTATTCAAAATGTTGAAAATTACACAAGCTAATTTTTTACCCATTGAAAAAAGCGAATTTCCGGAAATTTGCGAAAGAAAGGGCGTTGGCCACCCCGATAGTGTGTGTGACGCTGTTGCTGATGCTTGTTCTAGAGCACTTTGCGTATATTACTTGGAAAACTTCGATAGAGTCTACCATCATAATGTAGATAAAGCCGCATTGGTTGGAGGAACAGCTAAACCACAATTTGGTGGAGGAATGATAATTCAACCTCAATATTTCTTAATCGTCGGGAGAGCAATACATCAAATA
>Ga0209978_10001183_pt1 | contig 10747 bp, 10 predicted proteins | sample BentaG_FD_182805 | JGI IMG/M metagenome (GOLD analysis project Ga0209978, IMG submission 182805) | Deep subsurface microbial communities from South Atlantic Ocean to uncover new lineages of life (NeLLi) - Benguela_00093 metaG (SPAdes)... | ecosystem: Environmental > Aquatic > Marine > Oceanic >...
TACACAATGTGGGGGGAAAAGGTTAAATTCTCTATCATCAAAACGGTGATGATCACAGATATAAAATACAGGATTTTTCTCTTTTCTAAAGATTTTCAATTCTTTTTGAATAGGCAAAATAATCCTTTTCCCGCTCTCTCCGATATAGAGTTTCCCCTTTTTCCAAATGAAATCATTGAGCATATCGATTATCAATAAAGCTTTTTTAATCAATTAATACTCACCCTCTTGCGGCTTTTTTCTTGCTAAGATTTTTTTGGTAAATTTGTCTAAATCTATGATATATCTTTCTACAGTCCCCTCTCCTATCTTCTCCCTCTCATCAAAAGCTGTTACTTCAAAAGTTAATCGATTTCGGAAAATATCAACCAGAGTTGCTTCAGCAGTAACAGTCATACCCATGGGGGTAGCAGCTAAATGAGTAATGGAAATCTTTGTAGCTACTGAAATATAACCTTCGGGAAGATAATCTTTAACTGAATTTATTGCAGCTATATCCATTAAAGATACTAACATGGGAGTGGCAAAGGCTGGAACCATAGGTTTGACAAATCTTTCTGCAGAATTTTCTTCACTTACTATTGTTTGAGCTACCCCTTTCAAGCCTTTTTTAAGATTGAATTCTATCATAATTATCCTCTCCTTTACTATATTTATAAATTTAATGGAATTTTACAATTTTTTACTTTAATTAATTATTGCAGTTTGTACAAATTTTATATTGCTCTGGATTCCAGTTTCTATAGGAATAACCAATGTTTATTCTGGTTGAAGAACTACTTTAACCGAACTTTTTTCTCTTGCTTTCTTAAAACCTTCTTTCCAATTGCTTAAAGGTAATACATCACTCACCAATTTACCTAAATTTACTTTACGCTCATTTACTAATTGGATAGCCTTATCCCAGGAAGAAGGCTTCTGAGTATGTGAACCTATAAGAGTCAACTCTTTATTAAATAATAATTCATTAAAACTAAGCTCTATCGGTTGGCGAACAATCCCTGCCTGAATAAATCTACCTCCTTTCCTGATTATCTTTAAACCATATTTTACCGCCTCTACTGAACCAGAACATTCGAAGATGACATCAATACCATTTTCTATAACTATATTCGATAGATAATCCTCTAAATCCTTTTTTTCTAAATTAAAATTTAAATCGATTCCTAAATTTTTCGCCAGAGAAAGTCTCTTCTCATCGCCCTTAATCCCTACAATTATTACTCTTGCTCCCAGTGCTTGAGCTACTTGGGAGGTTAGCAATCCAAAAGGCCCTGGTCCTAATATTAAAGCAGCTTCCCCTTTTAATAAATTAGCCTGCTCCATAACGGCGTGAGTGGCGCAGGATAAGGGTTCAAAAAGGGAAGCAGAAATAAAATCAATATGAGAAGGAATGTGGTGGATACTTTCTTTTCTTATTACAAAATATTGGGCAAAAGCCCCATTAGCCGCGGAACCTAAACCTTTACGGTGGATACATAAATTATATTCTTTATTTTGACAATACTTGCATTTTCCACAAATATAAGCCGTGGTCTCGGTAGTAACTCTATCACCTATTTTTATCCCCTGTACTTCTTTTCCAATCTCTGCTACTACACCGGCAGTTTCATGTCCCAACACCACTGGAGGCTTAACTGCTGAATATCCATAGAGATCAGTCCCGCAAATTCCCGTTGCTTTTACCTCGACTTTTACTTCATTCACTTGAGGAACAGGTTCGGGAATTTCTCTCAATTCTATATCATTTTCGCCTTTTCCGTACTTTACTAAGGCTTTCATCTCTTCCCATTCCTTTCCTTTTGACTGATTACCAACTACAGTTTACTATTACATGTAGAAGCGATAATGACGAAAAAATATTAATGGCGATATAAATAATAAACGATATACGAAATACGATATGCGAATTGGTCTCCTGATTTCTGATTTCTTCTTTACTATACGCTAAACGCTACACGCTCTACGCTAAAGTACGATATACAATATACATCTTTAAGGTATAATGGCTATTTTAATACCTTTATATTCTAACATCATCTTAATCGCAGTAGAAATTTCATCAAGAGGAAATTCGTGAGTAATAAGAGAATTAGCATCAATTGATTTGTGACTGATTAAACTAAGTGCTCTCTTAACGTGCTGGGGTGTATGATGGAAAATTCCCTTAATATTTATTTGAGAATAATGAATTAATTTGGTATCTATAGAAATCTTTGTACCTGACTCACATCCTCCAAAAAGATTTACCATCCCTCCCTTTCTAACCATAGAAATGGTCTGCTCCCATACTTCCGGTAGGCCTACAGCTTCTATTGCTACATCTGCACCTCTCTCATCTTCAGTAAATTTTTTCACTTCTTCAACAGGATTCTGCACCTTAGAAACATTTATTACTTTATAAGCACCTAACCTTAAGGCTAATTTTAATCTCTCCTCAAGTCTATCAGTTATAATAACCCTTGCTCCTTTTAATTTAACTACTTGCAAATACATCAAGCCAATTGGACCTGCTCCATTTATAACCACTGTATCTCCTAAGTTAATTTTTGATTCTTCAACTCCATGGACCACACAAGCAAGGGGCTCTAATAAAGCTGCTTCTTTATAGCTTACTGTTTCTGGGAGGGGTAATAAATTTTGTGAGACAATTATTCCTGGAATTTTTATATATTCCGCGAAGGCACCACTTAACTGTATATATAAACCATCACATAAACTATAATCGGCATTTTTACAATAAAAACATGTATTACAAGGAGCAGAATTTGCTGCCACTACTCTCATTCCCAGTTTAAAATTATTTACTTTACTCCCTACTTTAACTATATCACCAGCAAACTCATGCCCAAAGACAAAAGGCGGTTTAAATAAATGATGACCCCTTAAATACATTTTTCGGTCTGTGCCACAGGTCAGAGCCGATTTTATTTTTAATAAAACTTCATCAGGTCCAATATCAGGAATTCTAATCTCTTCCAATCTTACCTGACGAGGTCCATAAAATATTGCTGCTTTCATGGTTTTATTTTTTAAATTTAAATTTTTGATTTTCATATTTTCTAATACTATAAATCTCCTCTCGTTCTTCTTTAATATTGATTTAATCACCCTAAAAAATAAACTGACAGATTATTTAAATCTTCTTAGATTTAGCAATTAAAATATTTCTTTTTAAAATTATACTTATTGTATAGGTATAGATAAATATATGAATAGGTTCTGCTACCATTCGTGATGGCATTAATACTCCCCAGGGAAGCCCGAATAAAATATTTAAAAAGTATGGTATTAAAAGAACCGAAGTTATCACCTGTCCTATGGTAATGGCTATACCTAACTCAAAAATATTAGGCTCATTCTTTCTCATTAAGATCAAGATAGTAGCAGGAATTATTCCGGTCAAAGCAGAAGTCAGAGTAAAGTGAGGCATATAGGCCCCCAAAGGATTGATGAAATATCCTAATAGGTCAGAAAAAGCTCCAATCGCCCCTCCCGCAAGAGGACCAAAGACAATACCTCCTAAAATTATAGGTAATTTTCCTAAACCTATCCTGATACCCTCTACTCCTCCAATTGCGATACGCAAACTGGCTATTCGAGTAAAAATTATACTTAAAGCAATTAAAAGACCCATAGTGGTAATTTTATGGGATGATATTTTCATTTTATTCTTCCCTCCTTGATATAGCTTTTACAATAGACATAACTTTATACCTGCTACATCAAGAAGAGTCTTAGAAAAGGCATTTTTGATGTAGCAGCGGACGCGGTGACCTACCGCAGGATGAAAGACTTTTCCTATAAAATCTTTAACCCTTTCGTTTAGAGACAACGTCCCATTCTCTAACACTTAACGCAGGCCACCTACTCTAGCTAATTATTTGCCTTATTCAACCACTAAATCACCTCTCTTATCTTAATTAAATACTTACTAATACTAAAAGGAATAAATAATTAATAAGATATTAGATTTTTTCGTTATCCCACTACTTCTTTAAATACCCTTATAAAGTTACCTCCCAATATTTTTTTAATATCTTCTTCCTTATAACCTCGCTTATCTAATCCTATGGTAATATTGGGAATTTTATCGACACTCTCTAAATCTAAGGGCAGACTATTTGTGCCATCGAAATCAGAACCTAATCCTACGTAATCTACTCCCACTTTTTCTACTAAATAATCAATATGTTTTATAACATCTTCTACGGTTGCTTTTCTGTTGTCTTGAGTTAAAAATTTAGGCACAAAAGTTATTCCTATTACCCCATCTTTATCAGCTATTGCTTTAATCTGTTCATTCTTTAAGTTTCTTCGATGGGGACAGAGGGTATAACAGTTAGAATGAGAAGCAACAATAGGGGTCTTACTACATTTGACCACATCCCAAAAACCAGCCTCTGAAAGGTGAGATATATCAATTAACATTCCTAATCTATTCATCTCATCTATAACTTTTGAGCCAAATTCAGTTAAACCGCCACCAGTTCGAGATTCGTTAAGTCCATCTGCAATCTGATTTCTTTGATTCCAGGTAAGAGTCAACAATCTCACTCCTAATTTATATAATGCTCTCAATACTGCTAAATCACCTTCTAAAGCCTCTCCTCCTTCAATAGAAAGTATAGCAGCAATTTTCCCTGCTTTATTTACTTCTTTTATCTGATTATAATTAGTGACTAAAGATATTTTATCCTGGTTTTTTTCTATTTCACTAAAGAAATAATCAATTAGTTGCAAACTTCTTTTCAAAGATTTATCTGGTTTATAAATGTCTTCTATAAAAACAGCAAAAACCTGGATATTAACCCCTCCTTCTTTTAATCTGGGGATATCCAGGTGCCCGGTAGATGCTCTACTTCCTAAGGATCTTTTATGATTTATAATCTCTAAAATTGTATCACAATGTCCATCAAATACTATTGCCTTCTGGTGTATTTGTTTTGCTCTGGTAGTACAAATCTCGCCTTTAGTCAAATTTGTTTCACCTACTTTTTAGGATATAAATTTAAATAATACTTGCAATAATTTTACCTTTTCAAGAAAAACAATAAAATAATTAAACCTATCGCAAATAATATAAAGATAATAATGTTTGTTTTATTTTTTGATTTTATCTTAATTTTCTTGATCTCCGAGAGAGGAGCTCTTCTATCAATTTGAGCGGCCATTTTAAAATGTGTAACTGCTTCTTTAATTCTCTTCATCCTTTTATAAGCTAAACCCAAATTACTATGAGCTGCTGCATAATCAGGATTTAACTCTAAGGCTTTTTTATATAATTCAATTGACTTTTCATATTCTTTTTCTTCTAAGCAAATATTTCCTAAATTATTATAAGGTTCGGCATATTTTAAATCTAATGCCAAGGCTTTTTTAAGATACGATTTTGCTTTAGCAAAATCTCTTAAACTGGCATAACATACTCCTAATTTGTTATAACTTCTGGAATCATCCGGCCATTTTTCTAAAACCACCTCAAACTCTCTAATAGCTTGATTAAAATCTCCTTTTTTTAAACAATCTTCTGCTCTTTCAAAATTAATTTTATATTCTTCCTTCTCCATAAAAAAATTCTCCAAAATAAATTCATTATCCTACTCTATCCCATAATTAGGTGCCTCTTTGGTAATAATTATATCGTGAGGGTGACTCTCTCTTAATTAAACCAGCAGAGGTAATTTGAACAAATTTAGTTTTTTCTTGTAATTCTTTAATATTTCTTACTCCACAATAACCCATTCCTGAACGCACTCCACCCAACAGTTGGAATATACAAGCAGAAAGTGCACCCTTATAAGAAACTCTCCCTTCAATCCCTTCTGGAACCAACTTACTATCCTCGGCCTCTTCTTGAAAATATCTATCTTTACTTCCCTTCTTCATTGCTCCAATTGAACCCATTCCCCGATATTCCTTATAACTTCTCCCTTTATAAAGCACTACCTCTCCAGGACTTTCTTCTGTTCCAGCAAATAGACTTCCAATCATTACCAAATCAGCACCTACAGCCAAGGCTTTAGTTATATCACCAGAGTACTTTATTCCTCCGTCTACAATAAGCGGGACATTGTATTTCCTGGCTGCTCTTTTACATTCTTGAATTGCTGAAACTTGAGGTATTCCTACGCCAGCAACCACTCTCGTAGTACAAATAGAACCTGGTCCGATACCGACTTTTATGGCATCAACTCCTGCTTTTATCAAACTTTCTGCACCGTCAAAAGTTGCTACATTGCCTCCAATCAATTCTATATTAAAAGTTTGTTTTATTTCTTTTATAACTTCAACAACCCGAGTAGAGTGTCCATGAGCAGTATCAATCACTATTACATCTACTTTCCGGGGAAGAATGGCCGATTTTTTAGGGACCAATAAAATATCATCAAAGGTTAAACCTTCAAAATTTATAAATCTTTCTTTTTCCATAATTTTCCCCCTTTTAAATTAGTCGTTAGTGAATAGTAATTCGTATTGCGTATCGAGTATCACGCATGGTAGCGTATAGCGTACAGCGTTTAGCGTATATTATTACAGGCAAGACGCCTTTCCTACCAATGTCATTCCCGCGGAAGTGGGAATCTACATTTTCCACTTTAACATTTTACCATTTAGTCAGTCCTTGGACATATACAATACGCCCCTACTTCTTTCTATTTTTTATTTTCTTTCCTATATACGAAATACGATATACTAATATTAGATTCTGAATCCTGAATTCTGACTCCCTCTTTCCTAACTATACACTATACGCTAAACGCTCTACGCTATCTTCCTATACGCTCTACGCTATTTTTATAATATTACCCCTCTTCAATACCCTTGTCAATTAATTGTATTATCAGAATAGAATTGAATGTATTGGACTCAAACACCCTCTTTACTTTTTGATAGAATATATTACAATAAAAAAGATTTCATATCTAAATTTTTTTTATGTTATAATAAAAACGCATTAAAATATAATAAAAAATCATAAAGTAATTTATTAGAAATTTATATTGTGTTTAAATGGGAGGAAAAAGTGGTTAAAACAATTGAAAAACATACCCAAAAAGATTTGGTCAAAGAAATATTGCTCTGGAAGAAAAAGAGAGAAGCTATAATTTTAGCCCATGTTTATCAACCAGGCGAAATTCAAGATATTGCCGATTTTACAGGTGATTCGCTTTTTCTCAGCCAACAAGCTGCCCAAACTAATGCAAAAGTTATAGTATTCTGCGGAGTTCACTTTATGGCAGAGACAGCGGCTATTCTTTCTCCAGAAAAAATCGTCCTTCTTCCTGAAGTTAAGGCGGGATGTCCTATGGCCGATATGGCACCAGCTGAGAAAGTAAAAAGCAAAATAAAAGAACTGCCTAAGGCAGTAGTGATTTCTTATGTAAATTCATCAGCAGCTGTAAAATCTTTAAGTGATTATTGTTGCACTTCTGCCAATGCTGTTCAAGTTGCTCAGACAATTCCTGTCGAAAAAGATATTTTATTTCTTCCTGATATGAATTTAGCTAACTTTACCGCAAAAAGATCAAAACGAAAGATCGTCCCCTGGCCAGGTTTTTGCTCCGTTCATCATCTCTTAACCAGAGATGATGTAATCAAAGCCAAAAAACTTCATCCTCAAGCTTTACTTTTAGTCCATCCTGAATGCCGTCCTGAAGTATGTGATTTGGCTGATTATATTGGCAGCACCAGAGGAATTATTAACTTTGTCAGCAATAATCCGACTAAAGAATATATCATTGGTACAGAACTGGGAATATTTTATCCTTTAAAAAAGAATAATCCGGATAAACAATTTTTCCCCGCCTCTGAAAAGATGATCTGTCAGAATATGAAACTCATCACCTTAGAAAAAATCCTTTACTCTCTAAAAAATTTGGAACCACGAATTACAGTACCAGAAGATATAAGAAAGAAATCTCTAAAAGCACTAAATAGAATGTTGGAAATTACCTAAACTTTCCGAAAGGATTAGAATAAATAATGTTACCGCGTTATATGATCAATTTCGACTTCTCCCGTATAAAAAAAATTTACACTGATTTTTTAATCGTGGGCACTGGCATTGCTGGTCTTTACACCTCACTTAAACTTTGTAATCAAGGAGAAGTCATCCTTCTTACTAAAAGCAAATTAAAAGAAAGTAGTACCGAATATGCTCAGGGAGGTATAGCTGTAGCCTTGGGTGATGAAGATTCCCCCCATTTGCATATGGAAGATACCTTAAAAGCTGGGGCAAATTTTTGTGATCCTAAAGCAGTTGAGGCTTTAGTAACTGAAGGTCCAAAATGTGTCGAGGAATTAATAGAGTGGGGAACTAAATTTGATAAAATCGAAGGCAAATACAATACTACCTTGGAAGCAGCTCACCAGAAACCACGAATTTTACATGCTCGGGGTGATGCTACCGGGGCTGAAATAGAAAGGTCTCTATCCGAAAAGGTTATTAAAGAAAATAAAATAAAAATTAAAGAAAATATTTTTGTATTAGATATTTTAACTGAACATAACACTTGCTACGGCTTATTAGTCCTGGATAATAATATTAAAGAAATTATAGCATATTTAGCAAGATCAACTATTTTAGCCAGTGGCGGAGCAGGACAGCTTTTCTGTAATACCACCAATCCCGATGTCGCTACTGGAGATGGAATTGCTATGGCCTATAGGGGAGGAGTAAAAGTAGCAGATTTAGAATTTATTCAATTCCATCCCACTGCCCTCTATCACCAGGGAAGTCCTAAATTTCTTATTTCTGAAGCGGTTCGCGGTGAAAGTGCTATTTTAAAAAATATTAAAGGCGAGCCATTTATGCACTCCTATCACCCTCTGGCAGAATTAGCTCCCAGAGATATAGTTGCTCGAGCAATAACTGAGCAAATGAAAAAAACTAAAAGTGATTATATTTATTTAGATGCCACCAGAATTAAACATAAATTTTCTAAACGCTTTCCTACTATTTATAAAAACTGCTTGGAATTAAATATTGATCCAGAAAAAGAATATATCCCTGTAGCACCTGCAGCCCATTACACTATGGGTGGCATCAAAACTGATATTTTTGGACAGACAAACATATCCAATCTCTATGCCTGTGGAGAATGTGCTTCTACAGGAGTACATGGAGCCAATCGTTTAGCCAGTAATTCACTCTTAGAGGGATTGGTCTTTGGTAGTAGAATTGCCCAAAAAATTAAAGAAAATCAAGCATACTTTTCTATTGAAAAATGGGGAGAATTAAAACTTACTTATAATAATTCTCGGAAAAAATATAAAGAATACAGCCCTGTAGAATTAAAAAAAGAATTACAAAAGCTTATGTGGGATAAAGTTGGAATCATTCGTAATTCCTCCGATTTAAAAAAGGCACAACAAAAAATTAACGAATGGAAATTTATATTCAAATCAGAACTTAAAACTACTGAAGAGTTTGAGTTAGCCAATCTTATCATCTTGGCTGATCTGGTTACTAATTCAGCTTTATTACGGGAGGAAAGTCGGGGGGCACATTATCGCGAGGATTTTCCTGATAGAGATGATATAAACTGGAAGAAACATATTGTATACTAGCGGATAGCGTATAGCAGATAGTTTAAGAGCGAAAAGTGAAAAGCGCAAAACGAAATTCGTATCTCGTATCTCGTGAATAGTATCTCGTAAAAAAATAGAAGCCAGGTGCCTGAATCCAGGATTCAGAATAAATCCCTATCTTGTATTTTGTATTTAGTTAGACAGTTAATTGGTTTCCTAGTTAGTTAGTTGATAAACTAATACTAAACTGGTTAACTAAATTGACTGGCAGACCGGTGGACTAAATAAACTCGCATCTTGTATCTTGCAACTTATATTTAGTACTAACGACTATATAAAGAGGTGTTTTAAAGATGAACTTTTCAATAAAAGAGAATATCGAAGTGCAAAAAATAGTAGAACAATCTTTATTAGAAGATATTGGAACTGGAGATATAACTACTGAATATATTATACCTTCCAATTTAAAAGCCAAAGGAATAATTAAAACCTCTGAAGAAGGTGTAGTTGCGGGTCTAGATATAGCCTGCCTGGTATTTAAAAAATTAGATTCAGAAATTAACTTCCAGTCTAAAATAAAAGATGGTGAAAAAATTTTACCTGAGGAAATTTTAGCAGAAATTACTGGTTCTGCCCAAACTATTCTCAAAGGAGAAAGGGTTGCCTTAAATTTCCTTCAGCGAATGTCGGGTATAGCCACAATTACCTCTAAATTCTGTCAGGAAGTAAAAGATTTCCCGGTTCGAATAGTTGATACTCGCAAAACTACTCCCGGATTAAGGATATTAGAAAAATATGCCGTCCGTATGGGTGGGGGATATAATCACCGCTTTGGCTTATATGATGCGGTATTAATTAAGGATAATCATATAGCAGTAGCAGGAGGAATTAGATCGGCATTGAATTCTGTCCGAAAACAAATTTCCCACACAGCAAAAATTGAAGTTGAAGTAGAAAACTTATACCAACTCCAAGAAGCTTTAAAGATGAAAGCAGATATAATTATGTTAGATAACATGGATTTAGAAACTATGAAAAAAGCAGTAAAAATGGCTAAAGGTAAGGCGTCAATTGAGGCATCCGGAGGAATTACCTTAGAGAAAGTAAGGGAAATTGCTCAAACAGGGGTAGATTTAATTTCTGTTGGTGCCCTTACCCATTCCGTAAAAGCTTTGAATATTAGTATGGAAATAATTTAGTATCTCGTATCTCG
>Ga0209978_10001184_pt1 | contig 10738 bp, 13 predicted proteins | sample BentaG_FD_182805 | JGI IMG/M metagenome (GOLD analysis project Ga0209978, IMG submission 182805) | Deep subsurface microbial communities from South Atlantic Ocean to uncover new lineages of life (NeLLi) - Benguela_00093 metaG (SPAdes)... | ecosystem: Environmental > Aquatic > Marine > Oceanic >...
AGAGGGAGGCCCAGGAACTGGCTCGGGCGATCATCGACGTGAAGGAGAAGATTCAACTATGCTCGGTGTGCTTCAACTTGACGGACCAAGATCCATGCCGAATCTGCAGCAATTCCAGGCGAAGTGAGGAGGTCATCTGCGTAGTTGAGGAGCCCAATGACCTGATGGCCATAGAGGGAACGGGGGATTTTAAGGGCAAATATCACGTCCTTCATGGGACTTTGTCTCCATTGGAAGGAATCGGTCCAGAGGATATCAAGGCCAAAGAACTCTTGAAGAGGCTGGAGAGCGGCAACGTGAGAGAGGTAATCATGGCCACCAATCCCAATGTGGAGGGAGGGGCTACGGCTCTGTACTTGACCAAGTTGATTAAGCCACTTGGGGTGAAGGTTACCCGAATCGCCTATGGGATCCCCATGGGCGGGGACATCGAATATACGGACGGCGTTACCTTGGTTAAGGCCTTGGAGGGACGGAGGGAGATTTGAGAATGCCGAGGATATTCGGGTATAATTTGTATGTAGCGTGGGCAAAAAGAACTAGAATTTTCTATAAAAAAATTTTATATTAGATTGTTCTTTTTTTAACAAATGAGGGGTGAAGATGATCGAGATCAGATTTCATGGTCGTGGAGGGCAGGGTGCGGTAACATCGGCGGAGCTCCTCGCCCATGCAACCATCAATGAAGGTCGATATGCTCAGGCATTTCCGAGTTTCGGGCCTGAAAGGAGAGGGGCTCCCGTTGTGGCCTATTGCCGAATTTCAGACGACCCCATCCGAATCAGGGCCAACATTTATGAGCCGGACCTGGTGGTGGTCTTGGATTATTCCATTTTGCGGATCGTGGATGTCACCGCTGGCCTCAAGCATCCCCATGGGATACTGGTTACCGATTCCAAATTTCCGGGGGAGAAGGTGAGGGCGGATTTGAACATCAAGGGCAAATTGGCCGCTGTGGATGCAAAGCGGATTGCCATGGAGGTATTGGGTTTGGCCATTACCAATACCACCATGCTCGGTTCTCTCGTTAAGGCGTCGAATGTGATCCAGAAGGATTCTCTCATCGAGCCCCTGAAGGAACGATTCGGCCGAATTGCGGATAAGAATATCGCCGCGTATGAAAGGGCCTTTAAAGAGACGGTAGTAGTGGATGGATAGATGACAATTCCAAGAACAGAGGAGATGAGAAAAGGTGAAGAGGGAGCAGGAATACACGTGGACGGATTTTGAACGCGGTTATGTGATCACGGAGCCGGGGAGCTCCCGGGAATACCACACGGGGGACTGGAGATCTCAGAGACCCATCTTCGATAAGGAGAGGTGTATCAAGTGCGGTGTCTGCTGGATCTTCTGTCCCGATAGCGCCATCCGATTCGATGCTGAGGGATATGCGGAGACGGACCTCGATTACTGTAAGGGCTGCGGAATTTGCGTCAGGGAGTGCTTGCCCGGAGCCATTACCATGGTAGATGAGGAGGAATAGAGATGGGAAAGAGAGTGGGTATGGAGGTCTCCATCGCGGCCAGCGAGGCGGTGAGGTTAGCCAACGTCGATGTGATTGCGGCCTACCCCATCACGCCTCAGACCCATATCGTTGAGCATCTGTCGGAATTTGTCAACAATGGGGAGCTGGACGCTGAGTTCGTGCCGGTGGAATCCGAGCATTCGGCCATGAGCGTCTGTTCGGGAAGTTCTGCTGTGGGCGCGAGGAGTTTTACCTGTACCAGCTCTCAGGGATTGATCCTCATGAGCGAGATAGTATATTGCGTGGCGGCCATGAGGCTTCCCGTAGTCATGGTGCTTGTCAACCGCTCCCTTTCCAACCCCATCAGCATCTGGAACGACCATACCGACGTCATGTCCATTCGGGATTGCGGATGGATTCAGTATTTCGCCGAAAATGGGCAGGACGTCTTGGATCACGTCCTCATAAGCTATCGGGTAGGGGAGGACAGAGATGTTATGCTTCCGGTGATCGTCAATATGGATGGATTTAGCCTGAGCCATGTGATCGAGCCGGTGGAGTTGCTAGACCAGGAGACGGTGGACAGGTTCTTACCTCCCTTCAAACCTGACATCGTCTTGGATCCTGCTCACCCGGTAACCATGGGGGCTATCGTTCTCCCGTCGTGCTATACGGAGACGAAAAAGGCCCAAGATGAGGCGGTGAAGGCCTCCATGACGACTATCCTGAAGGCTTGGCAGGAGTTCGGGGATCTAACGGGTCGTTATTATCATCCCATTGAGGAATATCGGACCGAGGGTGCGGAGGTATTGCTGGTGACCATGGGGGGGATCGGTGAAACGGCTATGTGGGCCGTGGACCAGATGCGAGAGAAGGGGCGTTCCGTTGGCCTTCTCAAGATGCGACTGTGGAGGCCCTTTCCCTTTGGCGAATTTCGCAAGGCCGCCTCGAAGGCGAGGATTCTGGTGGTCGTGGATCGGGCCGTCTCCTATGGAGGACCCGGTGGCCCGGTGGCCAGTGAGCTGAGGTCGGCCCTTTACAATGAGCCGAAACGACCCCTTGTGGCGAATTTCATCGCCGGGCTTGCAAGCCGGGATGTTGCCCCGTTCGATTTCATTGAAATGGTGGATAGGGCCGAGGGGACTTGCAAAAAGGGAACGGAACCCGAATATGAGATTTATGGGGTGAGGGAATAATGGAAAAGTTGAATGTCTATGCGGCGAAGTTGGTGCCCAAAAACGAGAATTTCGGTCAGGGTCATCGTGCGTGTCAGGGATGTGCCGAGGCCCTGGCGGTAAGGCTGATCGGCAAGGCTTTGGGTAAGAGCGTAATCACCGTCAGCGCCACGGGCTGTATGGAGGTGGTATCATCACCCTTTCCCTACACCTCCTGGAATGTGCCCTGGATACACGTGGCCTTCGAAAATGCGGCCGCGGTTGCCTCTGGCGCTGAGAGCGGTTTAAAGGCCTTGATGAGAAAGGGAAGGGTGCCTCAGAGGAAGATATTCGTCCTGGCCCTGGCAGGGGATGGGGGGACCAGCGATATCGGGGTGCAGGCCATTTCGGGGGCCCTGGAGAGGGGACACGACTTCCTCTATATCTGTACGGACAACGAGGCTTACATGAATACGGGAATCCAGCGTTCCTCGGCAACGCCATGGGGGGCCTCAACGACGACCTCTCCAGCGGGGAAGGTGGTTCCTGGGCAGGCCACGTGGAAGAAGAATATGGCCGCCATCGCAGCGGCCCACGACATCCCCTATGTGGCCACGGCATGCCCGAGTTATCCATTCGATTTGATGGAGAAGGTGAAAAAGGGGTCCCGAGCCCATGGACCGGCCTATATTCACGTATTAGCGGTTTGTCCGACGGGGTGGAGGTCAGCGCCGGATCTGAGCATTCGATTGGGGAGGTTGGCAGTGGAGACCGGGATTTTCCCCCTCTATGAGGTGATCGATGGGAAATACAAAATCACCATAGACGGGCCCAAGCTTCGACCAGTGGAGGACTATTTTCGCCTCCAGGGAAGGTTCCGACACCTGACAAAGGATATGATTGAGAAAATTCAGGAGAGGGTTACGCGGGAATACGAGAGACTCAAAGTGAAGGAGAGGATGACCGGAGGAGAATAATGGAACTGAGGGAGGTGGACCAAGTCCTTAAAGAGTATGGATATGAGGAATCGGCCATTTTGCCCATTCTCCAGGATATCCAGGACAGGGATCGCTATCTGGCAAAGGAGGTTTGCGAGCACATCGCTGAAAAATTGAGCATCCCTGTCGCCCGGGTCTATCGGCTGGCCACCTTTTATCGGGCATTTAGCCTTACCCCTCGGGGTCGTCACCTGGTCAGTTGCTGTATGGGGACGGCCTGTCACGTTCGTGGAGCTCCAAGGATTTTGGATAAGCTTGAGATGGATTTGAGTATCGAGCCCGGGGGGACGACCAAGGACTTGATGTTCAGCTTGGAAGCAGTCAATTGCCTCGGTGCCTGTGCCACTGGTCCCTTGGTTGTTGTTGATGGCCATTACTATGGCCACATGACTTCAATGAAAGTGGATTCCGTTTTGAAGGAGTATAAGAAACCGCCGAAAGGTAAAAAAGATGAGGGAAAGACTAAGAAATCCAGAAGATCTGGAAAGGCTGAGGCAGGCGCTTCAAGGAGAAAGGGACCCCAATAAACGGCGGATCACCATATGTGCTGGGACGGGTTGCGGTGCCTATGGTTGTGGAGAGATTATTTCCGCCCTCAAAGGGGAGCTGAAGAAGAGGAAGCTTCAGGAGGATGTAGAGATCAAGGTGACGGGTTGTCACGGGTTCTGCGAGAGGGGGCCCCTCTTGGTGATCAATCCCCAGAAGCTCTTCTATCAAAAAGTCCAGGTGGAGGATGTGCCGGAGATTCTATCGGAAACCATCGAGAAGGGGAATGTCATCGATCGACTCCTCTATGTCAACCCCGTAACGGGGGAGAAAATCCTCCACGAGGATGAGGTTCCCTTTTATAAACTCCAAGAGAGGATCATCTTCGGGAGCAACGGCAGCATCGATCCGACATCCATTGAGGACTACATCGCAATAGGGGGGTACAAGGCCCTGGTAAAGGCCATTTTCGATATGTCCCCCGAGGAGATCATCGATTCGGTGAAAAGATCGGGGCTCCGGGGGCGTGGGGGTGGTGGATTTCCCACCGGGCTCAAATGGGAGAGTTGCCGGAAAGCGCCTGGGGAACCCAGGTACGTGATCTGCAACGCGGACGAGGGGGACCCAGGGGCCTATATGGACAGGAGTCTCCTTGAGGGAAATCCCCACAGCGTATTGGAGGGGATGGTTATCGGGGCTTACGCCATAGGATCTAACCAGGGATACGTATTCGTGAGGAAAGAGTATCCCCTGGCCGTCCAGAACCTCCGGATCGCCTTACAACAGGCCGAGGAATACGGGTTGCTGGGGGAGGATATCCTCGGTACGGATTTCGATTTTTCGGTGAAGATCAACAGGGGAGGGGGCGCCTTTGTCTGCGGGGAATCCAGTGCTTTGATGGCCTCCCTGGAAGGACAACCGGGCGAACCAAGGCCAAAACATATACATACGGTAATAAGCGGTCTCTATGATAAGCCAACCAACTTGAATAACGTGGAAACCTGGGCCAACGTTCCCGTCATCATCGATAAGGGGGACCAGTGGTATGCCCAGCTCGGAACGGAAGGCAGCAAGGGGACCAAGATCTTCTCCCTGGTGGGGAAGGTGAACAATACGGGGTTGGTGGAGGTGCCCATGGGCATCACCCTGAGGGAGATCGTATATGACATTGGCGGTGGGATCCCCGGGGGGAAAAAGTTCAAAGCCGTTCAGACGGGGGGTCCCTCGGGCGGGTGCATTCCAGAATCGCTGTTAGACCTTCCCGTAGATTTCGATAGGTTGACCGAGGTGGGGTCCATGATGGGTTCAGGGGGGATGATCGTCATGGACGAGGGCAACTGCATGGTGGATGTGGCCAAGTATTTCATAAATTTCCTCAGGGATGAATCCTGTGGGAAGTGTACCTCCTGCCGTGAGGGGACCCAAAGGATGTACGAGATCTTGAACGACATCACGGAAGGGAGGGGGAAGAGGGGCGATGTCGAGCTCCTGGAGGAGTTGGGTTGGGTAGTGGCTGAGGCTTCCCTCTGTGCCCTCGGCGGAACGGCCCCGAACCCAGTCCTGAGCACGATCCAGTACTTCAGGGATGAATATGAGGCACATATCGAGGAGAAACGGTGTCCCGCCGGTGTGTGTAAGGCGCTGATTCAGTATACCATCGATCCCGAGCTGTGCACAGCCTGCGGCCGTTGCCGGAAGGCCTGTCCGAGCGATGCCATTTCAGGGGCAAAGAAAGTTCCCCACACGATAGACCAGGAGAAGTGTATCAAATGCGGCATGTGTGTTGAGTCTTGTAAATTCGATGCGGTAAAGGTCCAATAATATTTCGATGGAAGGCTGAGAGGAATGAAGACGATGATTGAGTTTACCATTGATGGGGTCGGGGTTGAGGCGGAGGAGGGAACCACCATACTGCCCGTTGCCTTGGAAAATGGCTTCGAGATTCCGCATCTATGCTTCCATGAAGAGGTATCGCCCTATGGAGCCTGTCGGCTCTGCTTGGTGGAGGTAGAAAGAAGAGGCAGGAGGAGGCTGACGGCCTCCTGTACGTATCCCGTTCTGGAAGGGATTCAGGTCTTCACCGATACGGAAAAGGTCCAGAGGGCAAGGAGGATGATTATAGAGCTCTTGCTTGCCAGGTGTCCGGACAGGGAAGCTCTCCAAGAGTTGGCATCCCAGATGGGGCTTGAGAAGCCCAGGTTCGAGTTGCGGCAGGAGGAGTGCATCCTCTGCGGGCTGTGTGAAAGGGTATGCCGCGAGGTCGTCGGCGCCAATGCCATCAGCTTCTTCAGTCGGGGGTATAAGAAGGATGTGGGACCTCCCTTCCGGGATCCCAAGGCTTGCATTGCCTGTGGGGCCTGTGTCTATGTCTGCCCCGTCGATTGTATCCAAATGGAGGAGACGGAGGAGGAACGGACCATCGTGCGGTGGGAGAGAGCGCTGAAGATGAAGAAGTGCACGGTATGTGGCCGTAGTTTCGCTCCATGGTACCAGGTGGAGTACATCAAGGAGAAGGTCAAGCTTCCCAAGGATTTCCTCGATGTCTGCCCGGACTGCAGGGGATAGGGGAGCTGCCCTTGGAAAAATTCCCTGAGATCTGGGAAGAGGGGGGAAGGGGGTGATGGATATGACATTCATGAGATGGGATCCCCTGAAGGATTTGATGGAATTCCAGGAGAGGATGAATAGGCTTTTCGACGAGACTCTGGCCCGACCTCGGAGGGAGGAGGTGCTGTCGAGGAGCATGTGGACCCCCTCCGTGGATATCCACGAGACCGAAGATGAGATTGTTATCGATGTTGAGCTCCCGGAGATCGATGTAGATGACCTTGCCGTGGATGTGGAGAAAGATGTCGTAACTATCAAGGGGGAGAGGTCCCTGAGCAGAGAAGCAAAGCCGGAACAGTACCATCTCGTCGAGAGGTCATATGGTCCCTTCAGCCGCTCCTTCACCCTTCCCGACTCCGTTGATCCCAAGGGAATACGGGGAAGTTATAAGAACGGGATACTTACATTGAAGTTGCCAAAAAGGGGAGAGCCGAAAAGGATCGCCATTGAGCAATGAATGGGGAGGAGATTTCCTCCCCTTTTTTTGGATTTTTTTCAATCGTTACATCCCCACATCGCCTGGGGGATGTTTAGCCAGCTGTCGGAGAACCTTATAGGGAACGGTGGCGATATCGAGGATAAGCTTTATCCTCCTTTTCCTTCTCCTGGATTTCCCTCCATCTCGGCCCTAAACTTTCTCATACACTCCTTGCTACAGAAATAGTAGTCCCTTCCAGCAATGCGGGCGCGAATGGCGGAGTCCTTGGGGATATAGGTTTTACACTGGGGGTCCTTTACCATCTCGCTGTCCAATTCCCAGTCTCCCCCACTTCGGTCCATCTGCCTCGACTTCGACGGAGATATCCACCCCTTGACCAGGTAGTAGAGGAGAATCAGCAAACCCAAAAAGATGAGGAATCTCATGGTATCCGACCCTTGAGAATGGCAACGAAAGAGGTTCTATAGTTTTTCAATTCCCCCTCCGTCCCCCAATTGGGCCATCAATTGGGAAATGGATTTTTTCAGGAGGGGGTGGGTGTAATCCGCAGCGATCTCACACAATGGGGCCAAGACGAATGCACGCCTCTGCACCTCTGGATGGGGTACCGTCAATCCTTCGCACTGGATGGTCTCATCATTGAAGAAGAGGATATCCAGATCGATGATACGAGGGCCCCACTTGAAGGTCCTCTTCCGGCCCATAGATATTTCGATATCCTCCAGCACATGAAAGAGCTCATACGCGGTAAAAGTCGTTTCGATCTCGATAACGCAGTTGATAAACCAATCCTGTTGGGTGTAGCCGATGGGTTCCGTCTTATAGAGGGAGGATTGAGAGATGAGTCGGTTTTGCCTGAGCTGGGAGATTTCGGCGATGGCTTGCCTGCAGTTTTTTATCTTGTCCCCAACGTTGGAGCCGATTCCGATGAAGGCGATACTTCCTCTGGTGAGGGTGGGATCCATGCGAGGTTGATCATAGAGAGGTTAAGGAGTGACAAGATGAAACCATTTATGAGGCGGTGCCTTTCGAACCCCTTGCTCAATATCTATTCATCTTTCTTGATCGTTTCCTCGTCCTTCTCCGGGGTAACATCAATCTCATCAGGGCCCTTGGTCGCCTTTTTGAAGTTCCGTATACCCTTTCCAATTCCCTCTCCGATCTGCGGCAATTTCCCGGCACCGAATATGATGAGGATGATGACCAAGATAACGATCAATTCGGGCATTCCAATGCCGAACATATGTTCCCCCTCGTTATGTTATACGTAATAAGTAATATGAAGATGCCTCCACAACCGGAGACCTTTGAATCCTTTTGGCGGAAGTGCATGGGAATCGAACCCACCGCGGACGTTTTTAGGGCCCGCCACTGGATTTGAAGTCCAGGAGGCCCACCAGGACCAATCCACTTCCAACCTCAACGATAAATAATTTCCCCTTAAAAGTCAATACCTTTATCTCTTGCCAACAACCGGTTCCGAAATGACCTTGGGGGTTTGCAGGCGGGATGGGTCATGGGCGGCGTTTTAGGGCGTTCCTTATCTGAGGTGAGCTTACATTCCATATCCTCAGCACCTTCCTCCTCGATAATATAGCATGTCCCCTATTCTTTTTTCTATTCTTCTATTTTTGTGACCTATTATGAAAGGTTGAAATTTAGATTAATATCTGTAACTTAGTGCCCTTGCTGTTCCAGGGTTATGGCAAGAATCATAGACATTCCATCCACTCGGTATCTTTATGATTTGTTTTGGAAATCTAAAGCTGATAATGGCTTGATTCTCGAAGAGTCAGTAGGCGGGCTATTACAGATAGGATAGTGACCGAATTCAACTGCCGCTATGGAGCGCAGCGATATGGGGGTGGGGACAGCGCATTGTTAGCCTTTTTTAGTCAGAACTACAAGGTGTCCAGGGATCTGAATGTCATACATTTTGGTTTTTACGTTTTTCTCTTTGATAAATTCATCCACAGCAGTTTTTACGCCAGTACAGAAGTAATCGTAGTCATGTACAATGACTATGGCGTGGCACGGGGTTACACTGTGAAGGTAACTTAGAGCGATTTTTGTTGGTTCATAAAAATCAAAATCAACATATGCAAAAGAGACTTTGGTAGGCATTGTTTCATCCGTACGGATTGTTTCTTCGATGAAACCGTTATGAATTACATATCTGTCTAAAGGAAAAGATATTTCCTCTAGACGAGAGATGACCATACTTTCAGGACATGACATAGTTCCAGCATAAGCTTCGATACTGCCTAAAGAGAACATATCATCTTTTAATTTATCTTTTGCAGTTGGCTTTGGCAATCCTTCGAATGAGTCAAACAAATGCAGTTTTTTGTCCTGCTCCCTTATTTCATTAGCTATAAGAGCAGATGTCTCACCCTGTGCTACACCAAACTCACAAACATCCCCATCGACTAGTTTAGTTTTCGCTAACGCCTCCACAATGTGGTAAGCCATAGAAGGTCGAGTGCCTAGGAGACTGGCAATTATTTTTGGACGCATCTCATTAGGTTCTACAAGTTTCTTGGCTCTCGACTCGTTCAATAGTTGTTCATATGCTTTTGTGAGACTTTTGAAGTTTTCAAAACGAACACTAGATGTGTCTGCTCCAATTCGAATAATCTCGTATCCGAGAACAGAAAATAGTTTTTTGATCGCTTTCCTTATTGGTTTCATTTGAACCTGCCTTCCTACAATAAGCTCAACACTATATATAGAGCGGATTATACTTTAGTCCCGAGCTAAGCTCTTTTGTTATACGATATCTGTTGTCCCTTCTCTCTATGACCTTGAGGTCTTTAAGGGACATCATCAACTCCTCGATGAAAAAGGGGACCCCCCCTGTCTTCTCAAGGATGAACATCTCGAGTTCCAATTTATTCCCGCACTCTTTGCAAAATTTGGCCCCTTCTCTATTATCAAACTGACACCTTTGACACTTCATCTCTGATAGCCCTCCGATGTATTACTTATCATATGTCGGGTAGTCTAGGTCATGAGCAAAAACCGCTAAGCTGCTACTATCAATATCTTCCGTTTGCTCCATAACCTCCTCCCTAAATGAACAAAAGCCCCCCTTTCATTCCGAAAGAACGGGCTCCACATCCATTCAGCTTTCCCAGTGCCCGATTTCTAGCCTCAGGTCAATAGGAGCTTTAAACCCATATTAGCAGATCCATAAGCCAAGTCAACCTTGTTTTTCTATCTCTCTCAGGAAGGGCGTTGAGGTGTTTGTTTCTAACTAAATCTTGAAATCCACCCCATCCCGATAAATACAATATAGAAACGCAAATCAATGGAATAGAATTGGATAAGCAAGAATAATGCTTTAAATTACTTTGGAGAAAAAAATCATTTGCTATATAGAATCAACGAGTTAGGAAAATACTTCTTAAGAGAGGGTAGGAAACTGGTTTATGCTCATTTTATAGATATGGGTCATGGAAGGCGTTTTACGAGATTCCTAACCTGAGGTGGGCTTACATTCCATATCCTCAGCACCTTCCTCCTCGATGTGTGGCCCTGGATAATTTCAATATTGGATTGCCCTAGGTTCAATGCCTCGGCCAAAATC
>Ga0209978_10001185_pt1 | contig 10736 bp, 7 predicted proteins | sample BentaG_FD_182805 | JGI IMG/M metagenome (GOLD analysis project Ga0209978, IMG submission 182805) | Deep subsurface microbial communities from South Atlantic Ocean to uncover new lineages of life (NeLLi) - Benguela_00093 metaG (SPAdes)... | ecosystem: Environmental > Aquatic > Marine > Oceanic >...
AGTGGAGCCCAACTGTAAATTCATCTGTATAAGGAGATTTTAAGTCTGAGGCTATTGTTTTTTTATAATATTCTTCGTTGTAAAAACGATAATCTTCAGGAAAGAGGGTATAGGTATCGTTTTCGTCTACTTCTTCATCCCGATCTTCATCGAACCAGTAGAATTGGTGAGAGCGACGTGCATAAAAAGGGTTTAAAGCCAAGATATAGTCTAGCGCCAAGTAATCTGTGTAGCGAGAAAAAGAAGCTTTTAAGATAGCTTTTCCGTTGCCTAAGATGTCGAAGCTTAAGCCAATGCGGGGGGACAAGGCATTCCATATTATCATATCTTTCCATTCCGGGAACCCGTTTTCGGCATAAGGATTAACATCATATAGCGGTCTGATTATCTCTTCACCAATTTTTAAGGAGACAGGATTTCCACTTTCTCCTTTTATGTGAGCAAGGAGCTTGGTGTTACTTCGGTCGAATCTGAGACCTAAAAGCAGGGTCAATCTGCCACCAAAAGTAACTGAATCTTGAACAAAAAAGCTTAATCTCCCGAGCTCATGTTTGGGGATTAATTGTATTTCCTCTTTGCCTGCTCTTTCTTCTTTGCCTGCAAGGTAAAAGAAGATTTTTCCTTTATCAACTGGATTTCCGGTTACTGGAGATACATCCTGTCCGAAATAATTCGGGCTTCCATCATAATAATGCATCAACAAGTTATCTGCTTTCCATGCATTTAGTTCTTCAGCAGCATGTTCATACTCAGCTCCAGCCTTGAACTCGTGGTTCCCACCCAAGAAGCCATCTTGGAAGCGAGTCAAGTATACTCCTGCCTGAAATCTTCTTTTTATCTGAGTTTCGTTAAACCCAGCGCTGCCCCAAAAATGTCCTTTGCCCTCATTGAAGTATTGCGCGTTTTCTCTTCCTTTTTCATTCAGAAGAAAAGGAAGCTGATGGCGGATGGTGCCTGCTTTTACGTCAACAAAAGTGTTTTGGTCAATAATGTAGTTGAGTACTCCCGCTGCAAAGAAGTTTTTTTCGTGATCCAAGATGCGAGTGGCCTCTTCCGGTAGATTCCAGCTTAGAGAAGATTCGTACACTGATCGTTTGCGATCGACATAGTTAAACATTCCTGTTAATTTGATTTGGGGAGTAAATTGGCTGATCAACTTGAAAAATCCCATTTTTTCATTATTAGTCCTGTCAAATTTACCGTGTTCTTTGCCCTGAGGGTCTGTCCAGGGAATAAAAGGGGTGCTTTGGGTCTGAGAGATCAAGCGTGTATTTGCGAAAAACCATAATTTATCTTCCAGCAGCGGACCTCCTAAAGAGAAAGAAATGTCCCACAAATTTTTATCCATGGGAGGAGGAGAGGCTCCTGTGCCGCTTATTTCTTCATCAGATCTCAGAGTGCTTGTTAGTTTATCACTCGTACGATAGAGATTAACTTCCCCACTGAATCTATTTCCACCTGATTTGGTAACGACATTGATGTAGGCGCCGTCAGTGAATCCGACTTCTGCAGGATGAGAGGCGGTTTCCAGTTCTACCTCCTCAATGGCATCAAAATTTATATTGGTGAGGAGATGCCGTCCGGCAGGATCGTTCATGGTTATGCCCTCAAAGGCATAGGTGTTGGCTCTTGCAGTAGAGCCGTGGACAAAGGATGTTTTTTGATAAGGAACTCTTTCCGGGATTACGCCTGCCGCGGAGTTAACAATGTCATAAAGGTCTTTATTGAAGGGAATATTCTTCAGAAGTTCCTTGTCTATATTCGTAGCTGTTTTTGTAGATTCTACATCTATAGTTGGAGAAAGAACCTTGCGTACGGTTTCTTCTTCGATCGTGCTCATCTCCAAGGTTATATTTAGAGTTACTGTCTTTCCGATTCGGATGATGATATTTTCTATGTTCAATGTTTTAAATCCAGGCATTTCTACTATGATTTTGTAGCTGCCGGGAAGAAGGCCAGGGAATCTGATAATGCCTGTATCTGATGTCATATAAGTCCGCATTCCTAACATGGCTGGCGAAGAAACATAAATAAAGGCACCAAATAAAGGATTTCCTTGCTGATCAATAATCTTTCCTTTGATAGATCCTGTTTGTCTTTGAGCCAGAACTATCGAGACTAATCCTGCTGATAGATATATTATCAAGATAGATTTGAATATTTTCTTCATCACTTTGTGCCTCCTTCTTTTACACCTTCCTTGGAATAGGATTTTTTCTTCAATCTTTTTTGTGTAGAATAGACCTTTTTTCCTACGCAGAGAGGATATTATGGCTCATTCTTAATTGAGCCCGAGTTTTTCATCTCTATTTCATGATAAGATATATTTTATTAACAGTTATTTGATTTTTTTGCAACGTTTATACCAGAGGATTTTTGTTCCTCTCACGGAATTGGAGATGTTGCCTTGGTTGTATAAGAAGCTAAGATAGATAAGGCTTGTTTTTCTTATCAGGAAGAAGGAGCTTATATGAGCACTTGCCTTCCAAACTTTTCGGCCCCGAAATTTAGATTGCTTCCAGATTTCCTAGCCGAAAATATGATAAAAAGCTAGGCAAAATTTAGGAAGTTATGCTGGAGCTTGCTCTGTGAGATATCTTATGTATCTAATTAGGCTTGCTCTTTTGCCCACAAGGCTGCTCCAATAAAACCGGCTTTGTTTCCGAGGCTGGCCTTTTCAATCTTGCAGCAGGTGAAAGATGCCTTGTATGATCTTTTTTTAGCTTCTTCAAGAGCAGGGAAAAGCAGAAAATCGCTCGCAGCCATAACGGCACCTCCCAAGAGAATTTTCTCCGGGTTCAAAAAATTTATGGCTATGGAAAGTCCTATTCCCAAATAGGAACCTGCCAGAGCGAAGGCCTTGCGTGCAGCCTTATCCCCTTTTTTGGCTCTGTGAAAGACCTCCTCCGCTGAGATTTCCTCTCTTTTTTTTCTCAGGCTATTGTAGTTCTTGACGATTTTAGGAGCTGAGACTTCTGTCTCCAGACAGCCCTGACTTCCACAATTGCATCTATCTCCATTCGGGTTGACAGTCGTATGACCCAGTTCTCCGGCAAAGCCACATTTTCCTTGCCAGAGCTTTCCATCAAAAATGATTCCTGACCCGACACCCGTTCCGATGGTCAGAAAGATGAGGCTTTGGACACCTTGTCCGGCTCCGCATTTAAACTCGCCAAAGGCAGCCATGTTAGCATCATTGTTTATACAAAAAGGAACTTCAATAAATCGGGAAAGGGCGGGGATGGGCTCAAAATTATCAAGCTCAGGATAGTTAGGAGATTGATAAGTTATTTGCTCCTCAAGGCTGAAGATTCCTGGGAATCCAAAGCCGACAGCTTCGATGCCTTCCTTTTCTCTTTTTTTAAGAGTTTTCCAGATTCTCCTCACGAGATTGATCAGCTCATCTATTTTCACAGGACTCTCTACTCTAGCACTAAAGACAATTCTTCCTCTTTCGTCGATTAAGCCATATTTCAGGTGGGTTCCTCCTAAGTCAAATCCGGCATAGAGAGGCATCTTTAAGTTTTTTCTCCAATGGCTGCATAATTTAAGGTTTTGCTCCAGAATATACTGGAGTTCTGGGAGGGCAGGCGAGAGTTGGTGGTTAGAAAATTCCGGGGAGGTGTCGACTTTAGAGAGTTTAGAAAGGGGAGGAAAGAGTTCTCTTTTTTTTCTTTTCTTTTTTTATCAAGTTTTTCAATGGTGAGTCTCATTCTTCCTTAGCAGGAGGCTGAGGCTTTTCAGGAGGGGATTCATTTTCTTTCTCTTTTGAGGTTATGGATTTTCGAAAATTCTTTATGCCTTCTCCTAAGGATTTTCCTAATTCTGGAAGCTTTCGAGCGCCAAAAATGATGATAATTATTAAAACGATGAGAAGAAGTTCTGTCGGGCCAACTGGTCCAAATAAAAACATTAAAACCTCCTATGAAGGCTTAGGATCAAGATTGTCTTGTATTCTCTTAACAAAATTACTGCACTCATGCCTAAAAGTCAAGTCAGCACTGGGGTGAGCATTGGGGTCTGACCTTTAAAAGATTTACAATTTGACTAATTTTTTTGTTTTTGCCATTATTCTCAGGTCAAAATGTCATATAATTAGAAGGATGGCTCGAAAGACTAGGATATAATTTCCCGGGGCTTTATACCACGCTCTTGCAAGAGGAAACAATAAAAAAGTATATCCAATATGATTCACAGAATTGAGGAGAAAGTTAAAAGAGAGCAAGTGCTCTCTGATTATCTGGAGAGAATTATAAAAGTTTTAAAGGTCTGACCCCGATGGAGAAGATTAGGAATTTTTCGATTATTGCTCATATTGACCATGGCAAGTCCACTCTGGCTGACCGTCTCTTAGAGAAAACAGGGGCTCTTTCTCCTCGAGAATTAAAGGACCAGGTTCTGGATACTATGGATCTTGAGCGGGAGAAGGGAATCACCATAAAAGCCCAGACAGCCCGCCTTCTCTATAAAAGCGTATCTGGTGAAGAATACATCTTCAACTTGATTGATACCCCTGGGCATGTGGATTTTTCGTATGAAGTTTCCCGGAGTCTGGCTGCCTGCGAGGGGGCACTCCTTGTCATCGATGCCTCCCAGGGTGTTGAAGCTCAGACCTTAGCAAACGCCTATCTTGCCCTCCAGAATGACCTTTTCCTTCTCCCTATCATCAACAAGATTGACCTTTCTGTGGCCAACCCAGAGCTCACTCTTGAGCAATTGGAAAATATTATCGGTATAAAGCGCGAAGAAGCTATCCTGGTGAGCGCAAAAAAAGGAATAGCCATTGATCGAGTCCTGGAGAGCATTGTCAATCGCATTCCCCCTCCAAAGGGCGATCCAGACTCTCCTCTCAAGGCTTTAGTCTTTGATTCCTGGTTTGATTCTTACCGTGGTGTTATCATTCTGGTGAGGGTTTTTGATGGCCTGCTTCAAATCGGAGCTCAGATTGAGCTGATAGCCTCTGGAGCGTTATACGGAGTGGAGGAAGTGGGCTTCTTAACTCCCAAACCTCAAAAGGTGGATCGCTTGGTCGCTGGAGAAGTGGGATATGTGATAGCCGGCATCAAAGAGTTGAGTCATGCCAGAATTGGGGATACGATTACTGAAAAAAAAAGACGCGCCGGTCAAGCTTTGCCTGGTTTTAAAGAGGCAAAGCCCATGGTTTTTTGCGGGATGTTTCCAGCGGGAGAAAGCAGTGTAGAAGATTTAAAGAGGGCTCTTGAAAAGCTGAGGCTCAATGATTCTTCCTTTCAGTATGAGCCTGAAAATTCTCCAGCGCTGGGTATGGGATTCAGGTGCGGTTTTTTAGGCCTGCTTCACAGGGAGATCATCCAGGAGAGATTGGAAAGAGAATTTGATTTGAACCTTATCACCACTGCTCCGAGTGTAAGCTTCAGAGTCGTTGGAAAAGACGACCAGGTTAGAGAAATCAATAATCCATCACAACTTCCTCCTGCTCATGAAATAGATAAAATTGAAGAACCGTTTCTCGAAGCTCTGATTATAACGCCTAACAAGTATCTGGGATCCGTTCTCAAGCTTCTGGAAAGTCGGCGGGGAGAACAGAAAAAGCTGGAGTACATCAGCACCCAACGCATCTTTCTAACCTATCTTCTTCCTCTGAATGAAGTCGTCATGGATTTCTACAATCAATTGAAATCCGTTTCGCAGGGTTATGCTTCCATGGATTACGAGTTAGCAGGTTTTAGAGAAGCTCCTCTGGTCAAGCTTGACATCTTAATCAACAGAGAGGCGGTGGATGCCTTTTCTTTGATCGTCCATCAGGATAAAGCCTATTCCCGGGGTAAGAGGATTGTGAAAAAAATGAGCAGGCTTATCCCCCGCCAGCAATGGGAGGTCTCTCTCCAGGCCGCCATAGGCAAGAGGGTGATTGCCCGGGAGACTATAAAGCCTTACCGGAAGGATGTTCTGGCCAAGCTCTATGGAGGAGACTACACAAGAAAGATGAAGCTGCTGGAAAAACAGAAAACAGGCAAAAAGAGAATGAAAAAAATAGGGCGAGTAGAAGTCCCTCAGGAAGCCTTCCTCGCCCTCCTTGAGATAAAATAAAAAAGCTAAATTGATCAGGCTGAGGAGACTAGCTAGAAAAGCTGAAAGAGAGTGTCATTGCGAACCACGAAGGGGCGAAGCAATCTCATAAGAAAAGGTTGAGATTGCCACGTCGCTAAGCTTCTCGCAATGACATATCCTATAAGATTGCCACGCTCCTTCTGGTCGCTCGCAATGACATATCCTATAAGATTGCCACGTCGCTACGCTCCTCGCAATGACAATTTTTTCCTATAAAATTGCTACGCTCCCTTTAGTTGCTCGCAATGATATATAATCATGTAACTTTGGGACAAGGTTTAATATTTACTCTTATCGTGTGATAGCTTATATTAAATTCATGAAGAAAACGCCTCTTGAAAAAATAGTCGAGAATGGAATCCGCTTCCTTTCTAAAATTTTTCCTCTCAAAACCTACCTGTATTTTCCTCTTCTCAGTGCAGCTCTTATCTGGGGTATTAGAAGAGCCAAGGAATGGAAAAAGGAGATTCTCTCCTGGCAGGTTTATCTTGACCCTGATCGCATCGAGGTGAAGTCCAATGAGTATATACTCAATTTTTTTCGCAAACACCCTGCCTTGAACAGAATTTACGAGGCTGAAATAGAAAAGAGGCAATTGAAGACTTTAAGAGAGGCCTTCAACAGGATTTACCCCATCCTGGGCCTTGAAGATCCCTTTCTCTCTGCACTTTTTTATGAAGAGCTAGAGGAAAATGACTTTAAGAAAATTGTTAAAGAGTTCAAAGAAAAAGTCAGTAGTGCGAAGAAAGATATCGAGACTTTCGAGAGTAAATCAAGGCTCCTTGAAGGCCTGAAGACTTTTGCCCATGAGGTGGTCTCCCTCAACATTTATCTTATGTCAGAGGATAAAGTACAGAAAGCTGTGGCAGATCTCATAAAAAAGCATAAAAAGGAAGAAAATGAATAAGCATCCTCTCTTGAGAGAAAAGATTTCCTGTTTTGGGATAATCCATAAAATGTCCTTCCTCATCCTTTTTCTTCTTTTTTACCTTTTTTCCTTCTCCGGCTGTATTTCCCACCTTAAGGAAGCCAAGTTTTATTATACTCAAGGACAGAAGTTTTCTCGCCTTTATCATAATGAAAAGGCAATTGCTTCTTTCAAAAGAGCCGTAAGGGAAGCTGAGTTGGAGATTGAAAGGCATCCTTCAGCCCAAGGTTACATGTTGAAGGGGATGGCTGAATTGAACTTGGAGTTATGGGAGGAAGCAGAGGAAAGCTTCCTCAATGCTTTTTCTTACGGGTTTGAAAAGGGCGAGGAATGGGCTCGCGAGCTTTCCCTTTTAGGGCTAGCTTCTTCATTAGATGAACTTGGGCTTGAAGATTCTGCTCTTAAGATCTACGCCAATATTATTGATAAATCAAAGTTAAGACCAGCAGCTGTTTTTACCGCTCAAAAATATACGGATGCGATGCTCAAAAGAGCACTCCGTAAGGAAGGAAAAGAGAGACAGAAGCTATTGGCTGGGACCCTCAAAGCAGTAGAGAAGCTCACCAATAAGGATTTGAGCTGCGGTTTTTATCATTATCTCCAATCTCAGATTTACAGCCACCTCTTAGATTACAAAAAAAGCATTGAAGAGGCTGTAATGGCAAGAGAGCTGGGGCTTCCCAACGAAGAAATTTTTCGGGATAATGACCTTCAAATTGTATTTTGCTATCAGAGGCTAAAGGAAAAGCTCCCTCTCGAAGAATGGGAAGAGTTTCGCGCCATGTTCATGGAATGGGTGAAAAGATGGAAGTGGAGAGATCCTGAAACTCCTGGCTGGAAAAAGGAGGCAAAAAATGCTGCCGACAATTGAGTGGCGAAAAGATAGGATTATCATGATCGACCAGAGAAAGTTACCGGGAGAGGAAGTTTACGTGGAATGCACAGATTACAATCAGGTGGCTGAAGCTGTGGAAAAGATGATCATCCGAGGAGCACCAGCCATTGGAGTAGCTGCTGGTTACGGTGTGGCGCTGGGCCTTTTGAGAGTTGAGAGCGAAGAAAATCTGGATGAAGAATCTGACCGGATTTTTCGCCGTCTTGAGGGGACAAGACCCACTGCCCGCAATTTATTCTGGGCTCTGGAGAGGATGAAGAGAACCTTCGAGAAATACAGGCGTCTGTCCCTCCCCCAGCTCAAGCAAAGAATGATCCAGGAAGCGGTGGACATTGAGAGAGAAGACATAGAAACCAACAAGAAAATTGGTTTTTGGGGAAAGGACCTGCTTAAAGATGGTCACTCTATCCTGACTCATTGCAATGCTGGGTCGCTTGGAACAGCCGGCTATGGTACAGCCTTAGGAGTCATCCGGGCAGCCTTCCAAGAGGGAAGAAAGATTCATGTGTATGCTGATGAGACCAGGCCTTTACTTCAGGGGGCAAGATTAACTTGTTGGGAACTTGACGGAGAAAATATTCCGGTCACTTTGATAACTGATAATATGGCAGGCTACTTGATGCAAAAAGGAATGATTTCCCTGGCGATGACAGGAGCTGACAGGATAGCAAAAAACGGCGATACAGCCAACAAGATCGGAACATACAGCGTAGCTATTCTGGCTAAGGAACATAGCCTTCCATTCTATGTCGTTGCGCCTTTAGCGACTATAGATTTTAGTCTGGCTGAAGGAAGCAAGATTCCGATAGAAGAAAGAAATCCCAGGGAAGTTAGAGAGATCGGAGGTCGATGTCTGACTCTTCCTCGTGTGAAAGTCCAGAACCCTGCCTTTGATATTACTCCAGCCAAGTACATCTCGGCCATAATCACCGAAAAAGGGATTGTGCGTCCTCCCTATGAAAAAAACTTAAATGAATTAAAAGATGGGCCTTGTCCCAAAGTTAGGTGATGGGAGGCCATTGCGAGCGACCGAAGGGAGCGTGGCAATCTCATAGAAAAAAAGGTTGAGATTGCCGCGTCGCTATGCTCCTCGCAATGACAAATTAATAAAAAGAGGAGGAAGACAAAAGAATTTATGGTAGTGAACGTTTTAGGCATTGAAACATCCTGTGATGAGACCTCTGCTTCAGTCCTAAACAGCGATTTCGATATCCTGAGCAATGTAGTCCTCTCCCAGGATGAAATTCATGCCCCTTACGGTGGAGTTGTCCCTGAGTTGGCTTCACGCCAGCACCTCACCTCCATAGGCTATGTTGTCCAGGAGTGCTTGAAGCGGGCCCAGCTTAAGCTCGAAGAGATCAGTGCTTATGCTGCGACGCAGGGCCCCGGCCTGATCGGCTCTCTCCTTGTAGGGCTTTCTTTTGCCAAAGGTCTGGCTTACTATTTTGAAAAGCCTTTGATAGGCATAGACCACCTTGAAGCTCACATTGAGTCCGCTTTCCTTGAAACCAGGGATATTGCTTTTCCTCTCCTGGCTCTTGTGGTCTCGGGAGGTCATACTTCTACTTTTTTTATGAAGAAGAAACTTGATTACGAGCTTATCGGAAAGACAAGAGATGATGCTGCAGGAGAGGCCCTGGATAAGATAGCTAAATTCCTTGATTTGGACTATCCAGGAGGGCCGGTTATCGATAGACTGGCTGAGAAAGGGAATCCCCGAAAATTCTTCTTTGCTTTGCCCCATATGACGGATGGAAGCCTTGATTTCAGCTTTAGCGGGCTTAAAACTGCTGCCTTAAAGCTGATTAAAGAGCATAAGATTTCAAAAAGCCATCCTCGTTTTTTTGATTTTCTGGCGAGCTTCGAAATGGCTGTGATCCAGACATTGCTTCGAAACCTGGCTCAGGCCATAAAACTATTCAAGCCAAAATCTCTGATTCTCTGTGGTGGAGTAGCCAGAAATAAAAAACTCAGGCAACACTTCACAGAGTTTGCCCAAAAACGAAGCTTGTCTTCTTTTATGCCTTCCCCTGTATTCTGCACTGACAATGCAGCTATGGTAGCTGCTCTGGGTTTAGAGAAACTCAAGAGCGGAAAAAAGCTTTTTTTCCCTTTGGATCTAAATGCCTATCCCCGGCTTCCGTCTTTCCAGCCCTTCTCAAAACAGAAAAAATAAATTGAATTTTTCTCTTGTCATTTCATATGTGAAAAGGATAAAATTTGCCTTTTTTGAACCAATGAAGTTGAATATTCGTATTATTTGATTAGAACAAGACAAACGAGATAGACTTAATGAGTGATCAAATTTTATGATTATTTTTTTGCATAATTTTTTAACGAGGAGGAGTAAAGTGAGAATAAAAGCGAGTTTTCTTCCAATCTTAATTTTAGTCTTACTCTTTAAGCCCGCTTTTCCTGAGGAAAAAGAGGTGCTTTCCCTTTCTCTGGAAGACTGTATTGTTAGGGCCTTGAAGGACAATCTCAATGTAGCTGTAGAGGTATATAGCCCAGAGCTGGCTGATGTTTCCCTAACCAAAGCCAAAGAGCTCTTTATGCCACGATTTGACCTTGGTTTCGGAAACCAGCGCATTGAAAGTCCTTCCTTTTGGTGGCTCGAGCAGGCTGATACTGTTATAAGCAAGTACATGGATTACTCTGCTTCTCTTGTTCAGCAAATTCCCACTGGAGGGAGCTTTTCTCTCTCCTTATCTGGCTATAATTCTGATACAACCCAGGGCTTTCAGACCATGAATCCACGCTATGGAAGCACTTTGCGCTTTGATCTTACTCAGCCCCTTCTCCGAGACTTCGGCTTTAAAGTCA
>Ga0209978_10001186_pt1 | contig 10736 bp, 8 predicted proteins | sample BentaG_FD_182805 | JGI IMG/M metagenome (GOLD analysis project Ga0209978, IMG submission 182805) | Deep subsurface microbial communities from South Atlantic Ocean to uncover new lineages of life (NeLLi) - Benguela_00093 metaG (SPAdes)... | ecosystem: Environmental > Aquatic > Marine > Oceanic >...
TACAGCCGATTTGGGCATCAGGGTGTGGGGAGAATCGATTGAGGAGCTGTTCAAAAATGCCGCCTACAGTATGTTCGACACCATAGCGGATCTTAACCGCGTGGAACTCAAAAAAACTATGAAAGTACACATCGAAAAGGAAGAACTTGATGAATTATTAGCTGATTGGCTACGAAACCTACTTTATAAGTTTAATGGAGACAGATACCTTTTGAAAGAGTTTAAGGTAGAAACCATAGACACTCAGGGTCTCAAAGCAAAAGTGAAAGGAGAAAAACTGGATTTATCCCGTCATCATCTGAAAAGAGAGATAAAGGCGGTTACCTATCATGGCCTTGAGGTAAAAGAGGTTGATAGAGGGTGGGAGGCTCAGATAATATTCGATATATAATAAAAAGACAGCATATAGCGTTTAGCGTATAGTGAAAAACGAAAAAAGCAAAGTGAAAAGCGCAAGAGTATAGGGCGAACGGAATAGGATGTTCAATCCTATACGCTAAAAAACGAGATACGAAAATGTCTGAAGAATTTAACATAAAGAAGATTGATAACTATCGCTGGGAGATACCTAAATCTGAGGGAATGAGAGTACCGGGCCTTCTTTACGCTGATGAGAAGATGCTCAAAACTGTTGAAAAGGATCGTACCCCTCTGCAGGTTAAGAATGTCGCCTATCTTCCCGGAATTATAAAATATTCTCTGGCAATGCCTGATATGCACTGGGGATATGGATTTTGTTTAACAAAAGATACTAAAGTGCTGTCTAATTTTGGTTTTTATAAGGCGATTGGAGATTTTGAAAAAGATTGGCAAGATCAAAGACTTAAATGCATAGATTTAAATTCTCAAAGACCGGTAGATACCCCCATTATAAGATTTATAAAATTAAAACCCAATCAAGTTTTCAGAATAGTTACTAAAAGAGGCTATAGCATTAAAGCAACTTTAGACCACCCCTTGTTTACACCTTTTGGGATGAAGCCTGTAAAAGATATAGCTCCTGATGAAAAAGTGGCAATTTTTCCTTTTAAAGGAGTTCTATATAAGAAGCCTTCTTCTAAAATAATTATTTCGGAAGAAGATATTAAGAAAACTTTATTAAAGTTAAGAAGGAAACCAGGAACATTTAAATTTGAAATAATTCCTCAAAAATTGAAAGGACGTAATTTATTACCCCTGGCTTATGACCACTTAAAATTACCTTACATTTTAAAAATAATGGGATTTGTCTTCGGAGATGGTTCTATGAATTTCATTGGGAAGAGGGGGGACGGAGTTCTACATTTTTCAGGAAAGCCTCAGGACCTAGAAGAAGCGAGGAAAGATTTAGAAAAAATCGATTATACCCCAAGTCCTTTACATTATCAAAAAACAAGAGACTCCCGAGGTAGCAATAAATATTATGATTGTTGTTCATTTACGGTTAACGCTAGCAGTTTAGTAGTGCTTTTAGAAACCTTAGGGGTTCCCAGGGGGAGCAAAGTAAGCCAAGCTTATAGGGTTCCCAAATGGATATTCAAAGCACCTCTGTGGCAGAAACGTCTATTTCTTGCTTCACTTTTTGGATGCGAATTAAGAATTCCTCATAGAAGATTAGGTAGAAGAGGGTATTTTAATGCTCCTGCTTTCCCTATGGCTAAGAGGGAGGAACTGATAGAAAATGGGAAGGATTTTTTGCAAGACATAGCAAAACTCTTAAAGGACTTTGGTGTAAAAAGCCTTTATATTGATAAAAGGAAAAAACATATTAATACGAAAGGGAAAATTTCTTGGGCATTAGAGTTAATAATTTCTCCAAAGCCAAAAAATCTTCTCAATCTCTGGGGTAAAATTGGTTTTGAATATAATTTTAAACGAGCGTACATCGCTAATGTAGCCGTTCAATATCTTAAATTAAAACAAAAAATTTTGAAAGAGAAAGAGCTAGCAATAAAAGAAAAAGTACCACAATTATTAAGAACTGGATTAAGTTATCAAGAAATTGCCAATCAATTAGTGAGCAATCCTCTAACTAAAAGATTTATTATAGATATTTGTTGGAAACTTAATAAAGGAAAAAAGATAATTCCTCGAATTCCTGCAAATTTCCCTTTATTCGGTGACTATCTCGAAGATATAACTTCAGGACTTGAAAAAAGTGGAATGGTTTGGGATGAAGTTAAAAAAATAGAAAAAATTGATTATAAAGATTTTGTATATGACTTTACAGTTACACATCCTGAACATAATTTTATCGCTGAAAATTTTGTTGTTTCAAATTGTATAGGGGGAGTGGCTGCAACTGACCCTGATGAGGGGGGAGTCATCTCTCCTGGAGGAATTGGCTATGACGTGAACTGCGGGATCAGATTAATGAGGACAAACCTCACTCTTCCCGATGTAAAGGATAAGCTGCGCCATCTCTTAGCAGCTTTGTTTAATAATATTCCCTGTGGTCTAGGCTCTACCTCTTCTCTTAAGCTTCCTTTCCATGAGTTAAAACAGGTTCTAAAAAAAGGAGCGAAATGGGCGGTGGAAAGAGGCTATGGTTCAGCAGAGGATTTAGAGAGGACAGAAGATTATGGAAGAATGGAAGGAGCAGATCCAGAAAAAGTCAGCCAGCGAGCTCTGAAAAGGGGAAATAACCAGCTGGGAACTTTGGGTTCAGGTAACCATTTCCTGGAGATAGATCTAGTAGAGGAGATTTATCTTCCCCAGGTAGCTGAGGTTTTTGGTATAGCCCGGAACCAAATTGTAGTGACCATTCATTGCGGGTCTCGCGGCTTGGGCTATCAGGTTTGCGATGATTATCTGGCCAGGATGCGCCATGTGGTTGACAAGTACCACATTTCTCTTCCCGATCGCCAGCTCTCCTGTGCTCCACTCACCTCCCCTGAGGGTAAAGACTACTTTGCTGGAATGATGGCTGCGGCTAACTACGCCTGGACTAACCGGCAGATAATAATGCACTGGACGAGAGAAGTTTTTCAAAGGGTTCTTAACCTTTCGCCGCGAGATTTAGGGATGGATTTGATTTATGACGTCTGCCACAATATCGGTAAGTTTGAAGACCATCTGGTAAATGGAAAAAAAAGAAAGATTTTCGTTCATCGCAAGGGTGCCACCCGGGCCTTCCCTGCCCATCACCCACTCCTGCCTTCTGTTTATCAGTCAGTAGGACAACCCGTACTAGTTCCCGGGGATATGGGAACTAACTCTTATGTAATGGTAGGAACTCCCCAGGCTATGGAAGAAAGCTGGGGAAGCACCTGTCATGGAGCTGGAAGAATGATGTCTCGCTCACGCGCCAGAAAAGTTGCTCGAGGAAGAGCCTTAGAAAAAGAGTTAGAGGATAAGGGAATCCTGGTGATGGCAAAAGGCCGAGAAACTATAGCTGAGGAAATGCCCGAGTCCTATAAAGATGTTGATCATGTAGTGGAAATAGTGGAGAAAGCTAACCTTTCCAGAAAAGTAGCTAAATTACGTCCTCTGGGAGTAATTAAAGGATGAGTTAGGAATGCTTCAGTAGTTTATACTCAATAGAATCCAGCAGAGCCTCCCAACTGGCTTCGATGATATTAGGAGATACCCCCACCGTAGACCATCTATCCTCCCCATCGGAGGATTCAATTAAAACCCTGGTTTTGGCCCGGGTGCCTGCTTTCGTATCTAGAATTCTCACCTTATAGTCAGCCAGGTGCATCTGGTGAAGACGAGGATAGTGTTGTTCCAGGGCCTTTCGCAGAGCATTATCCAGAGCATTAACCGGTCCATTTCCCTCAGCCACTGTATGCATAAGTTTTCCTTTCACTCTCAGTTTTACTGTGGCCTCGGAGATTAATTTACCATCATCTCTTTTTTCCACTGTCACCCTGAATCCTTCCAGATCAAAAAGCTTCTTATAACTACCACTGGCTTTCTTGACCAAAAGCTCAAAAGACCCTTCCGCTCCTTCAAATTCATAACCCTGATTCTCCAATTCTTTGATACGATGGATGATCTTTTTGGTAAAGGATTTTTTTTCTTCCGATCCTAACTTTTTTTCCTTCAGTTTATAAACAATGTTGCTCTTTCCTGCCAGTTCGCTAATCAGCACTCTTCTTTTATTACCCACCAATGTGGGATCTATATGTTCGTATGTTTTTTTGTCTCTCGAGATAGCACTAACATGCATCCCACCTTTATGAGTGAAGACTGATTTGCCTACATAAGGCTGATGATCATTGGGAATAAGATTAGCTAACTCACTAACAAGATGGGAGATATGGGTCAGTAATTTTAGTTTCTCCCCCGGAATACAATCAATCCCTAGTTTCAATTTTAAATTGGGTATAACTAAACAGAGATCAGCATTTCCACATCTTTCTCCATAACCATTTATAGTTCCCTGGATATGGGCTATCCCCAATCTAGCAGCAATAATGGAATTTGCTACTCCCATCCCAGCATCATTATGAGCATGCATTCCCAGAAGGAAATCTATCTCTTTTTGTACTTCTTTAATAATGTTCTCTATCTCGTGCGGCATGGAACCCCCATTTGTATCACAAAGAACCAGACAGTCTGCCCCTGCATCACGAGCTACCTCCAGGGTCTTTAGTGCATACTGAGGATTATCCTTGTGCCCATCGAAAAAATGTTCGGCATCGAACACTACCTCTTTTCCCTTTTTTTTAAAGAAATTGACCGAATCTTCTATCATACGCAGATTTTCTTCCTTGTCGGTCTTCAGTGCCTTTTCCACATGAAAAACCCAACTCTTCCCAACGAGAGTAACTACATCAGTTTCGGCCCCCAGTAAAGCACGAACATTTGGATCGGCATCTACTTTCTTCCCCGGCTTCCTGGTACTTCCAAAGGCAGCTATTTTAGAGGTTCGAAAGGAAACTTTCCTTATCTTCTTAAAGAATTCCATATCCTTGGGATTAGAACCAGGCCATCCACCTTCAATGTAATCAAAACCAAGTTTATCCAGTTCCCCGGCAATCTCTATCTTGTTCAACAGGGAAAAGGAGACTCCTTCTGCCTGTGTTCCATCCCGCAGAGTGGTATCGTAAATCTTGACTTTCATCCTAGGCATTTTTTTTCTGTCTCATCCGGTTCTTTATATACTTCTCTAATCCTCCCTGCCTGATCAATTCCTGCAGGAATGGAGGAAAGGGAGCCATAGAATAACTTTCCTTTTTGGCCAAGTTTTGAATTTTCCCCTCAACCCAATCTATAATAAGCCTATCATTATCTCTTATTCCTTGAGCCGCTTCACGGCACTCTACAATAGGAAGACCAATATTGAGGGCATTACGAAAAAAAATCCTGGCAAATGAGGCAGCAATTATAAAGCTCACCCCCGCTCCCTTTAACGCTATAGGAGCGTGTTCTCTTGAACTCCCACAGCCAAAATTTTTCCCCGCCACCAAAATGTTCCTTTCTTTAACTTTTCTTAAAAAATCCTTATCTATAGGTTCCATACAATGTTTGGCTAACTCTTTACCATCAGTGATGTTAAGATAAACCCCAGGGATAATCTCATCAGTATTAATGTTGTCTCCATATTTCAGCGCTCTACCTTCTATCTTCATCCCCCACCTTCTCCTCTATCCTCTCCATTACTTCAAGAGGGGTTGGCACTCCGCCTCCCAATCTTCCATAAAAATATACCGGAACTGCCCCTTCCACAGCTAATTTAACATCCTCCAACATTTGTCCTTCGCTCATCTCTACCACAAAGAAAAACCTAACTCTGTCGGTTAGCTTCCTAATGGGGCTATAAGGAAAAGGCCATAGGGTAATTGGTCTAAGAAGACCTGCTTTTATTCCCTTTTTTCTAAGTCTAGTTACGACCTCAGAGGCAAGACGAGCCATGCTTCCATAGGATACTAAAAGAAGCTCCGCATCATCCGTTTGCATGGATTCATATTTGACTTCGAGTCGACGTATCCGGGCATACTTTTCTTGAAGCTTCTTGTTGTGTTCCTCCAGAACTCCTTCCTCCAAAAACAAAGACCTTATTATGTTGGGTTTTCTTCCTTTATCTCCACCAATTATCCAATCTTTCTTCTTTACTCCTTTATTTTCTTCTTTAAACTCTACCCCTTCCATCATTTGCCCTAAAATGGCATCGGCAAGAATCATGACCGGATTTCTATATTTATCAGCTAGTTCAAAAGCGAGATACGCTAAGTCAAGCATTTCTTGAACAGAATTAGGAGCTAGAACAATGAGATGATAGTCTCCATGACCACCCCCGCGGGTTGCCTGAAAGTAATCTGACTGTGAAGGAGCTATATTACCCAATCCTGGGCCTCCCCGCATTACATTAACAATTACTGCGGGAAGCTCTGCTCCAGCTAGATAGGACAAGCCCTCCTGTTTCAAACTAATTCCTGGTCCGGAAGAGGAGGTCATGGCTCTTGCTCCTGTGGCAGCCGCTCCATAGACCATGTTGATGGCAGCTATCTCACTTTCTGCCTGTAAAAATACTCCGCCTACTTCTTTCATTCTCCTGACCATATAGGCGGGTATTTCTGATTGAGGAGTAATGGGATAACCAAAATAGCAACGACACCCAGCCTGGAGAGCCCCTTCAGCCAAGGCCTCATTACCGGAAAGCAATACCTTTTCAGACTTTTTTATCTTGCACCTATCCACCTAAGGATATCCTGATAGGTTATAAGCAGAATTAAGGCAATAAGGATAACAAAGCCTATATAATGGATTAATTCTTCCTTCTTTGAGTCGAGAGCTTTGCCTCTAATCCCCTCCACAGCCAGAAACAGGAGTCTTCCCCCATCTAAGGCTGGGATGGGAAACAGATTAAATAATCCCAGGTTAATGCTTAAAAGAGCAGCCAGGGAAAAAAGAGGACTTAGGCCCATTTTGACACTTTGCCCTATAATTCCAACAATACCCACCGGCCCGGCAAATTGGGCGGGAATCTTACCCATGATCATTCCTCCCAGGGCAGTAAGGATAAGTTTAGTTATAAAGAATGTTCTCTCTACCCCTTTAGCCAAAGCAATTAGAGGGCTGTACCGGACAAAGACTTGGGGGGGAGAAATGCCGATCATTTTCCTCTTCAGTTGGGGATCAAAAATAGGTTTTACCTGAATGAAGAAAACTTTCTTTTCCCTTTGAACCTCTAGTTTAAGAACAATCTCTTGACTATCCTTTATGGCAAGCGCCATCTCTTCCCATCCTTTTACTTCCTGTCCATTAATCTTTAAAATCTTGTCTCCGGGTAAAAGAGAAGCTAATGCTGCAGCTGAATCTTTTTTAACCTCTCCAACAACTGCTTCTTTCAAATTAAGAGTTTGAAAACCCATCATAAAGACGAGAGAGAACAAAATGATAGCTACCAGATAATTCATTGCCGAACCGGCACTCAACACCAAAATCCTATCCCTTAAAGGCTTACGATAGAAGCCATTTTCTAAATCTCTTTCCCCTGGCTCCATTCCCGCTATCTTTACGTAGCCTCCCAGGGGAAAAACTGAGATAGAATATTCAGTCTCACCTTTTTTAAACCCCCATAATTTAGGGCCTAAACCAAGGGAGAATCTATGAACCCGCATCCCGCATTTTTTTGCGGCCCAGAAATGTCCCAATTCATGCGGGATAATTAAAAGAAGAAAGACTCCCAATACAAATACAGCCGTCACAATCATGAGAAATTTCCCAGTGTTATCAAGTATTTGACGTAGTGGTAGAACAAAGGAACGGTGAAAAGAAGGCTATCAAACCTGTCTAAGACCCCTCCATGCCCAGGAAGAATTCTACCAAAATCCTTTATTCCCATCTCGCGCTTTAACATGGATTCAAAAAGGTCCCCTATCTGCCCGACCATCCCTATCATGACCCCTAAAGCTAAAGTATGAAAGAGGGGGAAAGTCAGCCACAATCGGGAGATAAGCATAGCAACACAACTTATTAGGACTGCCCCGATAAAGCCCTCCATGGACTTATAAGGACTCAGGCGGACACACAGTTTATGTTGACCCCATCGTCTGCCTATTAGATAGGCTCCTGTATCACCCAGCCAGGTAACAAAGAAAACAGTTATTACTAGCCTCGCCCCTAAGGTCTCGCCTCTCAAGATTAACGCATAGCTAAATAGAAGGCATATATAGAAAATCCCCCCCATCGTTAGGGCAATATTAGTAAAAGCATCCTTTGTCTCAAATTTTAAAAATTGCCTCATAAAGACACAGAAGATGATCAAAATGAGAACTGGAGGTAGAGCCCTATCCCCCCAGATATAGATAGAAACCGGGACAAACATGCCTAACGAGATACCCTCAATTAAGAAAGGCTTTTGTCCCTTTTTTTTAATTCCCTGGTAAAATTCAAATAATGCCACTGCACTGATGAGACAAACCAACCCCAGAAAAACTATTCCTCCCCACCATATGATGAGAATAAGAAAGGGAATAAAGATGCCAGCAACAACTGTCCGCTTCAGCCACACCTTAATCTTCGCGTATTCCTCCAAACCTCCTTTCCCGGTGGGCATAATCTTCAAGAGCTTTGATAAACTCTTTTTTCCCAAAATCAGGCCAAAAAATAGGGGTAACCCAAAACTCGGTATAGGCGATTTGCCACAAAAGAAAATTACTTACCCGATACTCGCCACCGGTCCTGATTAGAAGATCAGGATAAGGTAAATCATCGGTATACAGATATCGCTTAAAAAGAGTTAAGTCTATCTCCTCAGGAGAAAGATCTCCCTTTTTAACCTCTTGAGCTATTTCCTTAACCGCATCCAGAATCTCCTCCTGTCCTCCATAGTTAAGGGCCAGGTTAAAAATAAAATCCTCATTGCCTCTCGTTAAGGACATCGCCCTCCTTATCTTCTTTTGCATTGATGCCGAAAGACTCTCCCTTCTTCCGATAACCTGAAATCGAATTCCTTTCTTATTCATCTCATCTATTTCCTTGTTAAGGTAGGCTTCAAACCTCGACATGAGAAAATTTACTTCCCAGGAAGGCCTCTTCCAGTTCTGGCAGGAGAAAGCATAGATGGTTAAGATCCTTATCCCGAGATCTGAGCAGACCTGAATTATCTCCCTTATCTTTTCAATTCCTACTCTATGTCCCTCCATCCGAGGTAGACCCTTCTTCTTAGCCCATCTACCATTGCCATCCATAATAATCGCCACATGCTGAGGGAGTTTATTTTTAAGAATCGACACTGGCTCTACCTTTCTACCAAACTGAAGAGAAACTCTGCTTCCGCTACTACCTTGTCCTCTACCGTGCAGGTAGCTTGAACCCGTCCGGTCGCTTTTCTTAAATTCAACACCTTTACCCTGGTGATTAGCTGATCACCGGGAACTACCGGCCTTCTAAACCTTGCTTTATCAATTCCTGCAAAGTAGGCTAGCTTTCCCTGATTCTCACTTTTATTCAAGAGGTAAACCCCGGCCACCTGGGCCATAGCCTCAACAATCAAAGCAGCCGGTACTACAGGATGCCCAGGAAAATGACCACTAAAGTAGGGCTCATTTACCGTGATATTCTTCACTCCTACTATTTCCCTTTCTCCCAGCTCTAGAATCTTGTCTACCAGAAGGAAGGGATACCTATGAGGAAGTATTCTTTCAATATCGTTTATGTCGAAAAAACTTCCTTCTTTATTCTTTAACTCCTCAAGTTGCTGGATTAACTTAACATGGAAAAGATGACCTGATTTTACCGCCATAATATGAGCCTGGATAGGTCGGCCTAGCAAATAAAGATCCCCTATTAAATCAAGTATTTTGTGACGCACAGGTTCATTAGGAAATCTTAGCCCCTCCTTATTTATGATCCCCTCCTCACCAATCACTACAGCGTTCTGCAAAGACCCTCCCTGAACTAAACCCTGTTCCTTTAACTCCTCCACCTCTTCCATAAAGCCGAAGGTCCTGGAAGGAGCAATCTCCTTAGTGAAAACCTCCTCGTTAATGTTAAATTCAGCAAATTGCGACTTAAGAGGAGAATGAGGAAAATCGACGGTATAGGTGATTCTGAGTCCATCATGAGGAAGAACAACCAATCTTCTATCTTCTTCCTCTATCCAGAGAGGCTTTTTAATTATAAGGAATCGCCGGGCGGTGGCTTGTTCAACAATGCCTGCCTCCTGAATCAATTTTACAAAAGGAAGGGCGCTTCCATCACCAGCAGGTACCTCCTCCTCATTCATTTTTATATTTATATTATCTATTCGGAGGCCTGCTAGAGCAGCTAAAATGTGCTCCACCGTACGAACTCTTGTCTTTCCTTCTCCTAAACTTGTTCCTCGCACATTACTTACCACTTTGTTAACGCTGGCCTTAATCTGGGGACTACCGGGTAGGTCTTCCCTTATAAAAACTATTCCCGAGCCTGGTGGTGCAGACTCTAAAGTTAAAGTAACTTCTCTACCCAAGTGCAGGCCCGTTCCCTTGTAAAAAACGACCTTCTTGATAGTGCGTTGCAGTTGCATTATTTTTTCCCTCTATTCATCCTCTCAAGTTTTCTCACCCGTTCCAGAAGCTGAGGTAGTTGGTTGATGATAGCCTTTACCCTTTTTTGTTTAGAGTGCGGTCTTGCCGGAAAGCCGGATACAAATTGATTTGGCCCTATATTCTTGGTAACTCCCGATTTAGCAGCCACTATGGTGTTATTACCAATCCTTACATGATCGGTTACTCCCGCTTGACCAGCTAGAATGACCCCATCCCCTATAGTTGAACTACCCGAGATTCCCACTAAACCAACAATAGCTACATTTCTTCCTA
>Ga0209978_10001187_pt1 | contig 10722 bp, 11 predicted proteins | sample BentaG_FD_182805 | JGI IMG/M metagenome (GOLD analysis project Ga0209978, IMG submission 182805) | Deep subsurface microbial communities from South Atlantic Ocean to uncover new lineages of life (NeLLi) - Benguela_00093 metaG (SPAdes)... | ecosystem: Environmental > Aquatic > Marine > Oceanic >...
CAAACTCCGTCATTATTACAGCAAAAAGCTCTTTTTTATGGTCATTCTGCGCTCCTTCTTCCATGTCTTGTAAGCATATTGTATCTCGGCAAGGTAGAGACTTTTCTTTTCCACTTCTTCCCATTTTTCCTCTGATAAGCAGGAGGCTATCTCTCTTAGTGAGGCGGTATTCCTAGCAGCGACTATGTATCTTATTCCCTTTTCTTCCAAGTATTCGAAAGTATTTTCTCCAAAGTAGCCCTTATCTAATCTTACGAGAGCCACCTTGTAGTTTTTATAGGAAGGAGGGCTGTGATCTTTTCAAAAAACTCCTTAAAGTTCGTCTTACTGTGAGATTTTCCGCCATCTAATCTGAGATTTACACAGTCTGTATTGTTGGCAATGAAGGCAGCTTTTATAGAATAGCTAGGTCGACCCTTCTTGGTAGGGTTGTAGCCAACTTCAGCTCCTTCTTGTTTTCCGTAGACCGTGGCAACTGTTGAGTCTATATCAAGGCCTATTTCAACTGTCCTATCAGTTTGATTGGTCCTGCCGAGATTACTTGAGATGAGTTTGCGCATCTTCTCTACCTCTTTACTGGATGCCTTGGTGAGCCTGATATTTCTCAATAAATTTTCTCTATTATACATCAGGAGAGGGTTTTAGTCAAATTTAACTACTTTAAATTTTAAAATCTTTAGGGTAATTTTTCAAAGAACAAAGTTTTGAATTACCGAAATTAGGTTTAAATTACTTTTACCCCATTTATCTCACATTTCTTGTCCCCCGCTCACATTTATGGCCTGGCCAGTCATATAGGAGGCTTTATCACTGGCTAAAAAGACCACTACATTGGCCACATCTTCATACCGACAACCCCTGCCCAAGGGGACTTGGCTTTCATATTTTTTTCTTACCTCTTTTTTAGAGATTCCCCATTTCTTAGCATACTCTTCATAAAGGCTATCTACCCATAAAGGAGAATCAAGAAGATTACCCGGACAGACAGCATTTACCCGAATACCGTAAGGGGCTAAATCCAGGGCTATACTCTGGGTAAGGCCTATTCCTCCAAACTTTGAGGCAGCGTAAGCGGAATTCCAATAACTACCCTTTTTACCGGATTTGGAGTTTATCTGAATGATTACTCCACTTTTCTGTTTTTTCATAATTTTAGCCGCTTCTCTGGCTACCAAAAAATATCCTATTAGGTTAACCTCAATTACTCTTCGCCACTCTCTTTCAGGAAAGTCTATCAATTCATAAGATTTTAATATTCCGGCATTGCTCACCAATATATCAAGGCGGCCAAATTTCTTTACCGTCTCCTCAACCATCAACTTTACCTGGCTACTTTTGGTTACATCTACCTCTAAGGGAAGAGAATCTCCTTTTATTTCCTTTATCTTTTGCCCTGTTCTTTCCACGGTGGAAAAGTTTATGTCGGCTGCGGCTACCTTACATCCTTCCCTGGCTAATCTTAAAGCAATTGCCTCTCCTAATCCTTGCCCTGCCCCGGTTACAATAGCTACCTTGTTGACCAGCTTCATTTCTCACTCCATTAATAACACTATTTTAAGGTTTTATAACAACCTTTAAAGCGCCTCCCTCTTTATCTAACATCTTTTCCATTGCCTGGACTATTTCTTTCAAGGGAAAGACATGAGTAACTATTCTATCCATAGATACTTCTTCATTCACAATCAGCTTTAGAGCTTCCTCAAATTGTAGCCTATTAGAGGCAAACGCTCCATAAATAGATACTTCTTTATAATGTATAATATTTCCATCTAATTTTAAAATAGAGTCTTCTTTGGGAAACCCGGCAAAAAAGCTTAATCTACCCCTCATGGCCATCGCTCTTAAAAGATCTTGGGCGACTCTTTTCACCGAGCAGGCAACTATTCCCACATCTGTTCCTTCACCATCGGTTAGATCTAGTATTTTCTCTGCTAAATCAGTATCTTTGGTGGCGATATAATGATCAAAACCAAATTTTTTAGCTATGGTAAGTCTCACTGAGGAATATTCAGCCAGGATAACTTTTGCCCCTTTACTTTTTGCTAGCTGGGCATGCATTAAACCAATAGGACCTGCTCCTACCACGGTGACGTATTTTCCCTCTTTAATCCCCAAATAATTTTGACCATTTATTACACAGGAGAGCGGCTCAACCATTGCCAGGTGTTCGTCTGAAACACTAGAACCTTCTGGAACAGGTATTACAGCATCTTGCTTAACGGCGATATCCTGGACCAGTATATATTCAGCAAAACCGCCAGGATAATAATAACCAATGGGATGATTATTCTTACACATATTATAGTTTCCTTCCTGACACGGTCTACATCCCTTTTTTTGGCAGCCTATTGAGGTAACCAGAATTACCTTATCCCCAACTTTATAATCAGGATTCCTAATTTCAGAGCCAATTTCTTCTATAACTCCCACAATTTCATGGCCTATGATAAACCTGCCTTCACCATATCCTCTAATTTGAGGAACAAATCTCCTGGTAACATCTTTTGTTCCCCGGTACATTCTTCCGTCTGTTCCACAAATAGCACAAGCATTAACTTTTACCAAAACATCACTAGATTCACAAACTGGTTTTGTAACTTCTTCAATTTCCATATGCTTTGCTTTGTCTACATATAAAAAAGCCGCTTTCATCATTTTATTCCTTAACATACTTTCGCCAGTACTCTACAGATTCTTTTAAATCATCTATCACCTGGTATTCCATAGGATAACGCTCTCGATGTGAAATCTCAAACAGCAAAACTACCTCCTCTGCCCCTGAGGCTTCGATGGCCTCCATCACCCGAAGAGGTGAGATAATCCCTATCTTGTTATATTTTTCCGTAAAAGGCCAGTGACTTCTCTTATCCTTTGTACTTTGTTTTATATGAACCACGGGAGCAAATTGGGCTAGTTCCCTAAGCCAGACATAAGGGTCTCTATCTCGAGAATCAGAAGAAGCCGGGTCCCCGTGGTCTACATCTAAACATAGTCGAATAGGGATTGGCAGGCCATTTCCATTTACTCTTTCTAGAAGCTCCTTAGTCGAATCAATGGTGCAACCCATTTCTCGCGGTATTGACATAGGCTCAAAAATAAGAAATTTAAACCCCAATTTTGCTCCAAACCGAGCGAGTTTACGCCAGGAGGAAACAGCTTCCTTAATTAAGAATTTCCGTCGTCTCTCATTGTTAAAATCCTCAACCGACATAATGCCAAAATGGCTGCCGGATCCCCTTGCCTCTAGCTTAGCTGAAATCTCAAACCAGCGTTTAAACCAACCAAACCAGACTCTCCTCTGTAGAGCATCTGGATGCATTAAGTGATTTATTCGGGAAAAGGCGCTGGCAAAAGTAGTGTCTATCTTAATATCATACTTTTCTGCATATTTTTTTATTTTTTCAACTTCTCGATCTATTACTATTTTAGGGAGGAAAGGATTGAGAAGATCCATTACAAATTGGACATACTTTAAACTCAACTCTTTTCCTATAATCCTCAGCCAGATCTCAGGCTCAGGAAAGCGGTTAGTAGCAAACCCCGTATTTATTCCCAATTTAAATTTGGTCATTTTAGAAACCTTTATCCTCTTTTCGACTCTATTTTTCTCTGATATTCACTTTTTACATATTCCTTTACAGGGTCAACAGGCAGTCCTTTTTCCAATCTTGCTTTTGCTACGAGCGGCCTCACATCAGCACCCATTATAGCATCATTAAATATCCTGTCGGCTAAAATTACTTTATCTTCGAGCTGACATTTTCTAAGCAAATCCCCATCAACTAACAAAGCCTTAGCCAATGATTGCTGAAGAGAATCTACTGAATGTAGCACTGCCTGCATCCTGTTTTCCCGTGAACTGCACTGATCTATCATATAAGCCCAATTCTTCTCTGGGTTAGAACTAAAAATTGCCTTACCCACTACCAACTCATAGAAGATTCTGGCATTTTCTGAATTGGGCTCAACTGATTGATCATCATCAGCAGCATATCTTGTATTAAAATGAAATCCTCCAGGGATACCCTCGGTGATAAGCATAGCCACTATTTGTTCTATGTTAGTTCCATGATGGTGATGTCCTGAATCAACCAAGACACCGGCGTTTGGGCCTAACCTTTTAGCCAGTAAAGCTGATGTCCCCCAATCAGGAATTGTAGTACTATATGTCCCTGGTTCAAAAACCTTGTATTCAATTAGTATCTTTACATTTTTGGAGATATCCTCGTATGAGCGCTCCAGCGCCTCCTTTAAGTTTTTGCAGGCTTTTCTTAATTCAATTTGACCGGGATAAAGGGAACCATCGGGAAACCATAAAGTCAAAAGATTATTAGATAGCTCCTCAGCTATTTTCCCTCCCAATATGGTTTGTTCAATAAATCTTTCTCGAGTTTCCCTTTCCTCAGCAGAAAAACTTCCCCGGTGAGAGCCGCGCAGAAAATAAGTGGGATTTATTGCCCCTAAATCCAACCCTCTCTGCCTTGCCTCCTGCTTAACCTTCTTTGCTACTTCAAGATTTCCCTCATAGCCATCTTTAGACAAATCCCAGAGTATATGAGTGGCAATATGAGGAGTAGCACCGGTAAGCTTATGGATAAATGAGGCATCATCCAGCTTCTCAAAGATGTTTCTGGCTGCACCAGGAGGAGAATACTCACCAAATCTTCCCCCTCCAAATACCCCAAAAATCCAGGTTGGTACCTCCACTTCAAATTTTTTCACCGCATCAATTGCTCTTTCAACCCTCTTCTCCCCAAATTCCTCTCTCAGCATCGCCAGACCTAAATTCACCATTTTTTCATTTTTGATCATAGCTACTTTCTTCCTTATTTTGAAATGACGAGCTATTCGAACTGAATGCTCATCCTGTCTTCTATGGCAGAATGGACATTCAGTTAAAAAACTCCTTCAGGGAATAGTTTTCCACACTCTATTTTGTGAGTGGTTCTGGACACTCGATTCTAGATGCTCATAAATGGCAAAAAAAATTACCGCTGCTGTTGTTTAGTAAGAATTTTCCTTTGAAGCTCCCTTAAAGAGTCCGGAAGCAAAATGGCTATAATCAATAAAAATCCCATCGCAATATTCATCACTATTCCAGGAACATTGATCAAACTCATCCCAAACCTCGCCAACCCTACCATAAAAATAGCGATTACTACTCCCAGAATATTTCCTGCTCCACCAAAAATATAAACGCCTCCCAGTACTGTGATGGTTATAATTTCTAATTCCCATCCAGTGGCAATATTGGGACGAGTACTACCTATTCTTGAGGTGAGAAGAACTGAAGCCAGCCCAGAAAGCAATCCTATAAGTGCAAAATTAAGAAAACGAATTCTATTAACATTTATTCCAAAGAATCTTGCCGCTGTAGAATTATTTCCAATAGCAAAAAGGTTTAGTCCATAGGTGGTTTTATGTAAAACAATTCCAAAAATAATGGCAAGAATTATAAAGAGTACCAATTCAAAAGGAATCCTCGTATTTCCTATGCAGCCCTGGCCTAAGTAAGCAAAGGATTCAGGATATGTAGTAACAGCCATATCACCAAGTATTACATAAGCTATCCCTCTAAAAAGAAACAAACCAGCAAGAGTAACAGCGATGGCTGGAATACCTATTTTGGTTATGATGAGTCCATTAAAAATCCCTGCTGATAGTCCAGTTAAAAGTCCAATAAAAATCAGCGCTGGGGTGCCAGCACCCAAATGCTGGGAGGCGAGTCCCATAAAACAAGAGGAAAGAGCAATAATACCGGCAACTGAAATATCTATGTCTCTAGAGATGATGATAAACATCATGGGAAGTACAATAATCCCCTTTTCCATAAAATTAAAGGTAGTACGCAATATATTATTCAAATCAAGGAAATAAGGCGAAAGCTTAGAATTCACAACAATCACAGTTACCAACATAAAAAAGAGAATAGCTTCCCACTGCATTAAAATACGCCAGATTGGCATTTTTTCAGTACTTCTCATTAAAGGTTTCTCCTCCTTTATTATCAATTCTTAAGTGCGTTTCTCCATTATAGTATTGATAATCACAGCTACCAGGACAATCAAACCCTGCAAACCCATCTGCCAGAAGGGAGAGATTCTAAGCTGGGTAAGAGCGTTATTAACGATTCCCAAAAAAAGGGCGCCCAACGCCACCCCCAAGACCGTTCCTGATCCACCAAAAAAACTAACCCCTCCGACCACACAAGCAGCAATTGTCTGCAGATTAAATCCAAGGGCTGTATCACTTTGAGCTGAGGCATACCGTGCAACCCAAAGTAAACCAGCTAATCCACAAAGGCCACCGGTTAACATGAAAGCAAGGTATTTAGTCTTTTTAAGGTTTATACCTACATACCGGGAGGCTGTCTCATTGCCACCAACAGCATATAATTCTCTGCCCGCTCTAGTGTACCCTAAAAAGATAGCAAAAATTATCACGCATAATATTGTCACAAAAAGGAGATTGGATACTCCTAGAAATCCTCCTCGGGGAAGGTTTTTAAAAGCGTCTGACATCTCATGAGCGCTGACCCACGCTCCCTTGCTTACGACAAATACAAATCCTCGATAGATACCCATAGTGCCCAGGGTAACGATAATGGGTGGAACTCGAAACAGGGAAACCAATATTCCATTAAAGCTCCCCAGCGAAAATCCTATTAATATGGCTAGTAAGACAATGGCAAATATTGGAATCTCAGGATGATATTGATGTAAAAGGGCTACGCTCATACCTGTTAGAGCCACTCCTGCACCTACAGATAAATCAATTCCCCCTATGAGGATAACCATAAACTGCCCCATGGCAACCATTGCCAGGAGGGCGGTATCGTCCAGAATATCCCTGAAATTCCCTATGCTTAGAAATCTGGGGGATCTCAGGCTAATAATTAGTGTAAAAGAAACGAGCAAAACTAAAAGAGTAAATTCCCTTTTTTTGACCACTTTTTCTAACACTTCTTCACCTCTCTTTAATTCAAATATGGCCAGTTGCTGCTTTGATTATCTTTTCTGCACTGGCTTTCTCTCTGGTAAATCTCGCTGCAATGCAAGCTTCGTGTATTACAACAATATTATCAGACATTCCTAAAATTTCCGGTAATCCAGATTATTTACCAATTCTCTACCCACTCTTCTGTGGGAAAGGTAGGTTCTTAAACCACCTCATAATATTAATTTCAGGATTACAATGAACCAGTTATTAGTTTGACGACTTCGTCAATATTGGTTTCGCTCTTAATCCTTGAGCCCACCCTTCGGCCTCCCCGTAGAACAATAATCCTATCCGATACCTCAAAAATATGTCTCAAATTATGACTAATAACGATGATAGATGCTCCCTGCTCTTTTATTTGTTTTATAAGTACCAAAGCCTTCCTCGTCTCTTCCACACCTAGAGCGGCAGTTGGTTCATCTAAAATGACTATTTTTCCACTCCAAGCAATGGCTCTTCCCACTGCCAGAGCCTGACGTTGACCGCCGGACAGATTTTGAACTGGTTCTTTCAAAGAAGGGATAGAAATTTTTAACCTGTTTAGAATATTGGTGGTTTCAGCTACCATTCTTTTCCTATTTACAAACCAACGAAATTTGGTAAGAGGCCTCCCCAGAAAGATATTTTCGACCACATCAAGCTTATCTACTAAAGCTAGTTCCTGGTACACTGTCTCTATTCTCAAATCCATGGCGACACGTGGATTGTGGATCTCTATCTTTTTCCCTTCGATGTAAAGCCCTCCTTTGTCCGGCTGATAGATTCCTGCAATTATCTTTATCAGGGTGGATTTACCGGCGCCATTGTCTCCAACCAGGGCGAGAATCTCATCAGGATAGAGTTCCAAGTCCACATCTTCAAGGGCATGAACCCCTCCAAAGTATTTGCATATTCCTCTTAATTCTAAAATCGGCTCACTTTTGGAGATTATGTCTCCACCTTCTTTTAAGACTTTGTTCGTAACCATGAATTCTCTCTCCCCTAGATGATTCGGCGGTTTGATAAGACCGGCTGATACTGTCTCTTCTGTGCTTGATGAATTGTCAATAACCACCACCCAAGGATGGTGGCTTGTTAGTTGGGCTTTTTCCTCTCCTTAGCAAAGAACTCTAACTGCTCTGTGTGGTGCTGGTAATATTTATAGTATCCTCTTGCCCAGAGTTTTCCCATAAACTTATGCACGACTGCTTTTGTAGGGACATCAATCCCCTTGGTTGGTTCATCAAGAATTAGTATTTTGGGTTTGGTAGCAAGCCATTTAGCAAGAACTACTTTCTGCTAGTTTCCACCTGAGAGGGCCTCTACTAATTGCTCTCAACTCCTAGCTTTTATATCCAAATGATTTCCATATTCCTGGGTAACTTTCAGCTCCCCCTTGTTTATTGAGGAATTTTCTAGCGTGGCTAAGTTCGTTAACTATGGGAAGGGTGATGTTTTCTCTGATGTTCATCTTAAGAATTGTCCCCTGCTCCACATCTACCTTGGGAAACATTCGCTTAAACTTCGCCTCTTCTGACTTTGAAATCCACTCCATCAACGGCTTTAATGCCGGGAAAGTATTTTTTTGATCCCTCTCACTTCTACAAAACATTGTTCCACCTTAAAACTCATCTTGTCTTAAAAGAAGAAGTAAAGCAGGATAATATCCTGCTTTACTTCTTTCTGAAAAACTCTCTGCTTTACTTCTTTCTGAAAACTCTCTAGTAAATCTCAGCGAATTTCTCTATGTTGCTCTTATCAAAAACATAGGGTGGGCTCATTACAGCTGTACCACCTTCCTCTATGGTGACGTCACCCATTTTGCCGACCTTCATCACTTCACCTACTTCGCCTTTGATTTCGCCTGTCACCAGTTTATAGGCAATAATGGTTGCTGAATACCCCAGCTCGACCGGGTTCCAGAGAGCCATTTTCGTAGAGGTACCGTTCAAAATATACTGTTTCATCTCCGAGGGTAGGCCAAGTCCGGTAAGTTTAATTACTCCAGAGAGTCCTTCATCTTCCAGTGCTTTTCCAGTTGCTGCAATACCAACTGTAGTGGGTGATATAATTCCCTTTAGATTGGGATAGGATTTAAACAGTCCCAACGCCTCCCTGTAGCTCTTATCAGAGAGGTCATCACCGTAAACAGTGGCTACTAGCTTCATATCCTTATAAGCAGGTTTTTTCAGTTCCTCCTTCATCCATCCAATCCAGATATTCTGATTAGTAGCCGTAGATGTAGCACTGAGGATAGCAATTTCCCCTTTGTAGCCAATCATCTCAGCTACTAACTGTACCTGCTGTCTGCCAATAAACTCAGGACCAGATGGGTCTAACTGCAATATACGTCCACCTTCTGCAACTCCTGAATCAAAGGAAATTACCTTAATACCAGCGGCCATAGCTCCTTTAAGAACGGGAACCAGAGCAGTTGCATCATTAGCGGAGATAGCAATAGCATCCACTTTCTGAGCGATAAGCGCGTCAACGATTTCTATCTGACCCTCAACCGTAGGCGTAATTGGCGCTTGGAATATCAACTCAATGTCTTCTCCCAGTCCGATTGCCTCTAAACCCCCATCTCTACAAGCCTCGAAAAAGGCATTCCCCAGGTTTTTAACCACCATAGCAATCCTGACTGTAGCTAACGCAGAACTTGAAACCATCCCTACAATCAGAATCACCACCATTAACACCATCAGTAGTTTCTTCATCGCTTTTTCCCCTTTACAGTTAATTTTTTGGTCTTACACTCTAAAAACTAAGACCTATTTACTTTCTCCTACACCACCTCCTTTCTCTTGCACAAGTAGTACCTTTCACAAAACTATGAAAGGCTATATATGAACCTTCTAAATCCAAAGTAATCACGAAGCTATTATCACCTCTATGCCTTGGTCAGAGAATAACTTTTTATACTCAGAAGAAATTCCCTTATCAGTAATAACCTTATTTATAGCCTCTAACGGAACGATACTTACCAAGGCTATTTTATTGAATTTACTACTGTCAACAACAAGAATGGTTTCCTTGGCTGACTCAACCATTGTCTTCTTTAACTGGGCTTCTGCTTCATATGAATCAGTGGGTCCGGCAATGGCAATCCCCTTTGCTCCGAGGAATAGCTTATCCACATGGTAGTTTCTCACTCCCTTTTCCGCCAGGGATCCTACATAGGAAAAGGACCTTGAATGAAAGGTGCCGCCCGTAGAAATGAGCGTGATTTCAGATCTATCAATTAATTCCAAAATCACCGCTAAAGAGTTAGCTATTACTGTTAATCCTTTTTTTGTCCCGATCTGTTTTACTATCTCTAAAGCGGTAGTGCTGGCATCAAACATTAGGGCATCTCCATCCTCAATTAACTCCGCAGCGACTTTTCCGATTGCTTTCTTTTCTTCCTTGTGCTCTATTTTTCTTGCCTTAAAGGACAGCTCAAGGCTAATTTTATTGATGGGTACAGCACCTCCATAAGTTCTTTTTAATAATCCTTCTTTTTCCAGACCCTCTAGATCACGCCTGATCGTCTCCTCAGTAACTAAAAGTAAATTGCTTAACTCTGAAACTACCACATTTCCCTTCTCTCCCAGTAAATCTATTACTTTCAATCTCCGCTCACCGATTAACATACTGTTCTTTCTTCTATTTTTGTTTATTTTAAGCATACTTTAGTTTGATTTAACCCCCATTTCTAGATATTTTTCTTTATTTCTTTCTCTTTTATATAATAATAAACATTTT
>Ga0209978_10001188_pt1 | contig 10707 bp, 10 predicted proteins | sample BentaG_FD_182805 | JGI IMG/M metagenome (GOLD analysis project Ga0209978, IMG submission 182805) | Deep subsurface microbial communities from South Atlantic Ocean to uncover new lineages of life (NeLLi) - Benguela_00093 metaG (SPAdes)... | ecosystem: Environmental > Aquatic > Marine > Oceanic >...
CTGCCGATGTGGTATCCCAGCCTGTTGTTGCCTACGACAACGTAATTTTTGGCGATAACATTGGAAATGTATATTGCTTCTATGCTTCTGATGGGATGGAACAATGGATGCTAAATTTCTCTGATGAAATATATGCTTCACAAACCTATTCTGGTACCATCTATATTGCTTCTGGAAAGAGTTGTTATGCTGTTTCTATTGATGATCATGAAATAGTATGGAACTTTACCTCAGATGGTATGATTACTTCTCCACCCACTATGAAAGAAGGTATTGTTTATTTTTCCTCGTGGGATAATCATATCTATGCTTTACATTCAGATAATGGAACGATAGCATGGAAATATGAAGCTGGTTGGGGGTTTGATACTACTCCTGTTGTTTCTAATGACTTGGTTTTTGCTGCTTCTGCTGATAATAATGTATATGCATTAGATGCAGGCAATGGAAATCTTTCATGGTTTTTCTCCTGCAATGCCGCTGTTCATTCTACGCTTGCTGTATTTGGTGAATATGTATTTTTTGGTTCTGATGATGGTAGATTGTATGCAGTTAATACGTCAACGGGAGAGTCTGCATGGTTTTTTGCTCCAGAATTTACTGTCGATGATGATGTTTATAATTTTATTACTACGCCGCTTGTTTCTGATCCTCTTGTCTATGATGGCATAGTTTATGTAGGTTCAAATGGAACAATATATGCATTGGATGCTCAGACTATAGAAGCACCCGATGAAGACACCTCACCTCCAGAGACAACTATTGTTACTGGACCAAGCGTAACTATTTCAGAAAATAATGTCACCTTTACGTGGATGGGATATGATGATGAAACACAGGAAGAAAATCTTGTATATCGATACATGCTTGAAGGAATAGAATCTGAGTGGTCTGACTGGACAGATGAAACATCAAAAACGTATACAGATTTACCAAACGGGAACTATACTTTTTTTATCGAGGCAAAAGATGAAGCTGGCAATATTGATCAAACTCCTGCAGAACTATTTTTTACAATAAAAACAGAGGGAAATATCAAGGAAGATAACGAAAGTTCATCAAATGATTTTTCACTTTCCCCGGAAGTTATAATATTTTTGGTAGCTATTATAATCGTTATTCTGTTTTCTTTATTCTGTGTCAAAAGGAATTTTTTTAAAACATAACTTTTAAATATTATACAGTTAATATTTATATGTGATACAAATGAATCGTAAAATAACCATACTATCGATGCTAGCTGTTTTTGTCTTGATTGCAACTTCTTTTAGCGCTGTTGGTATTATTAATGCGGTGGACTCTGTTGAAAAATTTAATATCTCTTCCACATTCACTGCTGAAATGCCTTCAGCAATTGCAGTATCTGATCAAAACCCGTTCTATTCATTGATAGCAACACCAATTGCAGTTCAGTACAACGAAGAAGGTGACCAAACCGTAATACCTCTCTATGTGAAAAATTTCAATAATCCATCAAAAGCTATAGAACGAGCAGAGCAACAAATTGGTATCGAAGCAGATTTTGTAATAGCAGATATCTTCACACCAAAAGAAATATCACTATCAATTGCTGAGATGTTCTGGGAAGAAAGCAACGCTGCCATACTCATCAAAGACGATACGCAGGGATATGAACTTGGAATGGCAGCAACACCATTAGCATCATACCTTAGCATACCAGTAATCGTAACTGATGAAATCGATACAGAAGTAACAACTGTCCTAGACAATCTTGGTGTGGAAAACCTCTATATATGCGGTAATCTCAATGGAGATCCTTATAATGTGATAGAATTTAATACCTTAGAGGAAATTATAGATGAATGCATTGAGATTATATCAGAACGATTTGATGAAACAGTAGGATACATTACTATGGCAAATCCACTTGATGTATCTCCACCAAATGTTCTTGATTCAGTAGAATACGAGTTTAGTGAAACGATAGCTTCAGGAATTGCTCTTCCAACCCAAATTATTGCCTCAATATTCAATAGTGTAGCGGCAGTCCACGAATTCGACATCCCTGAAAATTATAAATATGCCCAAGTAACAATTGATCTTGAAAATCTTGATTCCCAAAATGCACAATCATTAGGAGATCGAATAACCATCCTCTTAAACAGCCCTGAACCTGAGAGTCACCGATATCTTTTCGGAGCAACAGCCGGTGGTCTTCCTGATCGAGATATTGACGGCAACATAATAACAGATAAAATCCATTATGAAATAACAATATACGATAAACCAGGTACATATAATGTTCAGGTTTTTGCCCAATGGTTTGCCATTAAAAAAGGAAGCTATTCAGTCAAAATAACTGTTGAGAAACTTGATAGCCCTATCGTTCCTTTAATGAATAATTTGTCTTCAATTGTGCCGTATCTTACTGCATATCATAAGGGAATTGTTTTTGCAAAACCAGAGTTTGCATTTGCAGCAGATGATAATGTCCTTTACAATGGTACTACATGTCCTGGCGTTTCCCAGCCTGGTACAAACCCTAACCTTATTGAACCATCAAACGAGCACACTATGGGCATTCATGAGGAACTCATTGATCTTCTTTCTCAAATTGCAGATATACCTGTAGAAAATCTTGAGGAATTAAGAGATCACTATGCAGAAAATCCCATATATATCGCAATTTCTGCTGACCCAACTATGGTTCCTATGTATTTCTACTATAACCCCGACGGAACTCCTGATAATGAAGCTGCCTATATGCTGGGTTTTTCAGTTCCAAGTGACTTTATGTATGGCGATATTGATCCTAAACCAGATGATAGAGAAAACAATACTTATTCATATTGGCCTTTCCAAGAAAATATTGTTGGTCGAGTGACAGGTCGAGATGTACAAGACTGTAGCGCACTTATTGCACGTACATTCTTTTATGATGAAATAATCGATGATTTGGGAGAGTGGAAAGATAATGCACTTGTACAAACGGGTTGTGGTCTCGAATTCCAAAACCTGCCAATTCTGACAAGGCTTGGTAATATTCTATATAAAGGCAGAGGAGAACCAACCAAATTCCCAACAGGTGAAAGCACATTTATTAATATGAGACTTACAGAAAAAATGGAAACAGGATATTCTGGTGCAAGAAATACCTTTTTACTTCAATCACAAAGGGAAGGATTTAGCAGCAGTGATCTTGAAAAAATTAAAAAAGCTGGGATTTTAAATCGATTGTTATTTCCTAAAAGCTTCATCTATTTCCTAAATTCTGATGAAAAAGTAACCGGTGGAGCTGACCAGCTCAATAGCAACCTCATCTTTACCTTTGCACATGGTTCTTATAATCTCTACGAACATGGGGATATCTTAATTGACTCAAGAGGGTTCCCATTTGTCACAGCGATATCGAGGATTTATCCAACGGTGAGAAGTGGGCTTTCCAGTAAGGGGTCATATGATATTCGTTCTGTTGAGAACATGAAATATGGTCCTGGAGTTATTTTTGTTTTAAGTTGTATTACTGGAAGAACGGATGGCATGGCTGGTGAGAATGTTCTTTCACAGACATATATTCATGCGGGTGTGAATACATATATTGGTGCCACTCGTGTTACCGCAGATCCCGGTTATCTTGAACCCAGACCACTTCCTGGTGGATGGGGCATTGGTATACTAGGTTTTATGAAGGCGATTCTGAATCTTAAGTTAAAGGACGAATATCCTGATGTTCATTTTGGATCAGTAGTTGCAGAAGATTTCATTTTAGATTTGATTGAGAATGATACAGATGTAGGAACTGCACTTAGAAATGCTAAAAATAAATATCTTCCAAAGGATGCAAATACAACGTTTTTATGGACTCCGCCGTTAACACTTTCCACTGGCCTCCGCTTTATAGATCAAGAATTTCTCAATTCTGTACAAACCGATTCATTTGATCGGACCAAAGCACTTGACAAAAAATACGTTTGTCTTCACGAATTTACTGTGTACGGTGACCCAGCATTCAACCCTTACCAATCAATGAATGGATGATATTTTTTTTAATTCTATCATTCAAATTTTAAATTTAATTATTTTGTAGCAAATTAAAAATAATTAGTGACTGAATCTGTAGATATTATTTTCTCGTTTACAAAATACTAGATATCCTCGTTTACTTTTTTCTTCGGCATATTGATGATTTCTCGTAATAATTGTACCTGCATCACCTTTTATTATATACTTCCAAATAATCATAGTAAGTCCTCTTCGCTATCACTAAAAATCGTTTTTGCTTATATACCTAAGATAAAGGTCATTGAAACTATTAATAAAAATTACTATTTTATATATAATAAAATAAATCAAACAAAAGAGAAAAAATCTAAACATACTTATTTTTAATTATTCCTTCTTCTGTTATATAGCCAGCAACATATGCTTTAGGTGTCACATCAAAAACAGGATTCTTTACCGTTGTCCAATCTGGCATAACCTTTTTTCCATTGATTTCTGCAAGTTCGCTACGTCCTCGTTCCTCAATAATTATTTTACTGCCGTCTTCAATAGAATTATCAAACGTACTAACAGGTGCTGCAACATAAAACGGTATATCATTTTCCTTTGCAAGCACTGCTTTTTCATAGGTACCGATTTTATTTGCAAAATCACCATTCTTTGCGATTCGATCTGCACCAGTAATAACCAAATCAATCTCGCCGTTTTTCATAAAATACCCTGCAGCATTATCAGCAATAACTGCATGTTTAATACCTTCCTGATGAAGCTCCCAAGCAGTAAGCAGCCCCTGACAACGAGGTCTTGTTTCATCAACATACACAAAAAAATCCTTTCCCTTTCTATATGCTACCCGAAACGGTGCAAGGGCAGTACCATAATCCACAGTTGCAAGAGCACCAGCATTGCAATGTGTAAGAATCTTCATACCGTTTTTAATCAATTTTTCTCCATATTCTCCAATTTTTTTACACCGCTGTACAATATCTTCAACATATTTTGTTGCCGCATCAAATTCATCTTTGCCATTCGTAATCTGCTCAATCATATACTCTATGGCATAAAAGAGATCATATGCTGTAGGACGTGTCGCTCTTAATTTTTCAGCAGTCTTTTGCAGATCCCTTTTCCCAAGAGCCATCCCATATACTGCAGCAGCACCAATAGCAGGCGCACCACGCACTACCATATCTTTAATGGCAAAGGCGACATCATCAACAGTCTTTGCGGAAAAAATCTCAAGCTTGTAAGGTAATTTCCGTTGATCAATAAATTTAACAATACCGTTTTCAAGCCACAGGGCTCTATAGTCTTTTCCTTCAATTTTCATCTACAACCCCTCGTTATTTTTATAAGTGAATCCTCAATTTCTTTTAAATGTAACCCTACAAGTAGAATACCTTCATCTTGCATACATATATTTTTACTGTCTTGTAATGTTTTCAAAACTGCTTTTGTCCGATCAATTGTTCCATAAGGTACTTTTTTTTCAGTAACTGGTAGATGAGTGCAGCATGTCTGAAATAATTTTTTGCTAGTTATCTCAACAACTGCATTTACATCATGTCTTGCTTTTTGAATGATCCAATGAACTGGTGTTTCAATACAAGGATATTTTTTTCCAATGGCAAGAACAATGTTTTTGATGGGATCATAATCCACGATTTCTACGATATCTTGCTGTTTCATATGTTTGACGTCAACGTCTCTTGCATTAATCAAAAGACGTTTTCCATAGGAAAGGCTTATGCTACACTCTGCTTCTTTTATCTTGAGTTCCTCAAATTTTTTACCAAACTTAATAATATCCACAATTATTGGAGAGATGCTTATCTCTCTTGATACAAAAAACGTTTGAAAGAGAGCATATGGTAGACTTTCTTCGGTCATTACAATATGATAAGTAGAAACAGATTTTTTATCTTTTGTATTGTGGTTTTGAAAAAACTAGAGAAGTCTGATGCCACCTTCGGTTATTTCAATGTCTTGAGGTTTTAAGGTATGTTTTGTACCTCGCATTTTTCGTATCGTGAGTTTCCTGCGATCCATTGTTGAATCTAAATCAAGAAGCAAGATCCCATCAACTAGAAACTCAGAAATTGAATCTCTTGATAAACATCGGGATCCTTCAGGGATTTCAGAAGTAACAAGAGTGGTGCAGTCATCCTCTTCAAGGATACTCATAAGCCGACGAACATGAGTTCGTATCGCTTGAACTGAATCTATCGGAAAGGTATTTCTATCTGAGGGTATCTCAGAAGGTATTATTTCATTTCCTTTGTTTACAAGCCAAACTGGAATCTCTGAAATTGGTGTGAGGGAATCCAGTACTACTCTTGTGTATCCACCTGTTTTTATTGTATCATCCATTTCTTTGTGGATATCACGTCTTTCAAGATCTAAATACAAAAATTTTAGCTGTCCATTGTCAACGGCAGATTGAAAGTCAAAACCTAATTCTTTTGCTTGATGGATTAAATTGCTAATTCTCTCATCAGACGTCAAATACAGACAGTTCTCTCCATGTTTCAGTCCTTCATCAATGTATTGGAAACAGACTATTGTTTTTCCGGTACCTGGAGTTCCAGATACAAGGGTGACACTTCCTTGCGGAAGACCGCCCATTAATAATTCATCTAAACCATCAATTCCAGTACTAACTCTTTTATTTCCAACTGTTTGTTTGATTCCCATCCCAAATGTATCCATCCTCTTTCACCCTCTCAAAACATCTTTTTTTAATGTTATTTGTTATAACTTAGTAATTTAAAAAAGTTTCTTAATAAAAATTAAGACGCCCGCTTTCAGGTGTCTCGTCTATTTGCACAGATAAAAAAGAGTTCTCTATCTACGAGTTCTAAATCACCAAAGTACTGTCTGTTAAGATTTCTGTTTTTATTGTTTAGCATAAGATGCCTCTCCCAAGCGGGACAATAAAATTGTGTTATATAATGTTTTCTTTTTGATTCACAGAGAAAATTCCCACATCTTTTATGCAATCTACCCCCTGTTTTATATAACAAAAGCAGTTTATACATACATTATGAGTTATAGCGTTAGATTTACTTCAGTTGTTGCAGCTTTATCGATTTTATTGGTACCAACTTTATGTGTTCTCTCAGTTGGTGCAAATCCAATTCCTGTTTACCCAGATCCTAAACCAGTTTTTTCAGGGCCAAGCGATATTAGTACTCTCCCGATAGTATGGATTCTTATTGTATTTGTTCTAAATTTTTTTATCGACATCCTCATCATATACGCTGGTATCTGTCTACTAGACAAATCTAATCTCATAAAAGATAGAAAGGTGTTGGACTTTTCAAAAGGAACTCTTCTTCTTGCAGTTGTTGTAATAAGCATGGTTGGTTTACTTTCAGAGCTGATTTTTGGTGCATGGATTGGCGGACTCATTTTTGCATTATTCTTTATTTTCCTCTCTTTTGTTTTTGTTTCAAAATATATACTTAAGCTAAGTTGGGCAAATAGCTACCGGATGGGACTTTTTGCGATAATTGTTAATATTGTTGTATGGATTGTTGTTTTTACAGTCTAATATCTTTTTTTGAGAAATCTCTAATAATTATGATTGATTAACCGTAAATTTCTAATAGAGCGGTGGACTACCAATTGCAACTGGATGTTTAAATTATGTTAAAATTGGATTTACATATTCATTCCCAATATTCAGAAGATGCAGTTGGATCTCCAAAAGATCTCATCAAAATACTTAAGAAGAAAGGACTACACGGAATGGCAATAACCGATCATAACACCATCGAAGGAGCTCTTAAATCATTACAGGTTAAACCAAAAGAATTTATTGTTATCCCTGGTGTAGAGATATCAACAAGACATGGACATATGCTTGCACTCAATGTGACTGAAAACATTACAAAACATCTTTCTGTTGAAGAAACAGTAGAAAAAATTATCGACGCAGGAGGCATCCCAATCCCCCCTCATCTTTTTAGAAACATGTCGGGAATTAAAAGAGAAAAACTTAAAAACATTCATACAAAACTATCGGCAATTGAAGTATTTAATAGCTGTAGTCTTCCTCAGACTAACTTAAAAACAGCAAAAATCGCAAAAGAATTTGGACTTGGTGGCATTGGAGGAAGTGATGCACATGAGCCTATGTATGCTGGATATGCCTATACAATTGTTGATACAACTGATATGAATGTTGATAGTATTCTTTCAGAAATAACTAAGAAAAAAACATGGGGTGAGGGAACGACAATGTCTCTTGAATACCGGCGTAATCGTATGATGAAATCAATCAAACAATTCTTTCAAAGAGGATTCAAGCGAATTTAGCATCATATTCGCCGTCATCAATTGCTTTTTGAATCTCGCTAGGGCTCTTTCCCTCGACAGTAACGCCCATTGACCTGCAGGTTCCGATAATTTCTTTTGTTTTATGCTTTAAATCTCTTCCCAAAAGATTATCAAATTTCATCTTTGCAACTTTTATTGCTTGATCAATTGTGATATTTCCTGCCTTATGTCTTGATGGTGAACTGGCTCCTTTCTCTCCACCCATCTCGTTGAGAATTAATGATGCAGCAGGAGGCGTCCCTACTTCTATTTCAAAATTCTTTGTCGTAGGATCAATAATGACTTTTACTGGAACTTTCATCCCATTAAACTGTTTTGTTTTATCATTGATGGTGTTGATGACCTGCATAATATTGACACCCATCGGACCAAGTGCTGGACCAAGTGGTGGACCCGCAGATGCTTTTCCTCCTTCAACAAGTGCTTTAATTGTTTCTGCCATATGTTTCACTCCTTTGTTTCTTCTTTAGCATCTTCCTCTTTTCTTTTAATAACTCGAACTTGTTCTCCACGAACAGTAATTGGTATAGGAACCATTGACTCTAAGAGTTCAACGGTAATTTCCTCTTTTGAATAATCAATATGGGTAATTTTTGCTTTTTCACCTCTAAAGGGTCCTGCGACCATTTCAACAGTATCTCCTTCGGTAATCTTTGCGACTGCAGAGGCTGGCGTAAGAAAATGTTCAATTTGCTCAATAGGGGTATCGCCATCAAGCATGTTTCGAGCATACGACATCGTTTTAATCACATTCTTTAACAACTCTTCATCAAAACCTTCCACAAAAATATATCCCCGAAGATCAGGCGTTACAAGAATTGCTGGAATGTCAATTTTTGATTTCATTGCCCTACTGTTGATAAGATCAGCAGCGTTTTGTTCTTTACCAACTTGTGTTTTCAAAGTAAATATTTGTGACTTTTCCTCAGAAGTTTCATCAAAATCAGTATTATGCACGATATACACCAACCATTCAATAACCAAGTGCTGATAGTATCCAGGGTATGACTTGGTCTATTATTATATAGATCGTAAAACCAAGCGCTCCAACGGCAAGGATGCCAAGGCCAGTAATCTTTGCTGTTTTCTCATATTCTTCATTTGTGGGTTTCCGAGCCATTTTCAGGACTCGACCGTATTTTCCTTTCCCTATTCTTTCCTGTCTTGCTTCAATTCTATGTTGTATTTCCCATGCTCTATTAATTATGCCGCCTTCTTTTCTCAATCTGGACACCTATAACGGATAAGGGTCAAATAGTAAGTCATATATAAAGAATTTGCCTGGTTTTTACGTGACAGCATTACTTTTTATCTCAAAAGTCTTATGAATCATGGATGTATGAAAAAAAATGGATATAACGATGTTTTTTTGATTTTTGGATTCTCTTCTTATGAAACAACATCGATTCCGAATTCTTTATTTTCAAGTGGTCGATGAGCTGGACCAAGTATCTGCTTGGATTTCACTCCAGTAATTACAAGCATTGCACGGATATTTCGTTTCAACGAGGGTTCAATGGTGGTTCCCCAGATAATACGGGCGTTTTGATCAATTCTTGAGTAGATTTCTTCGACAACCTTCTCAGCCTCAGAAATAGTCATGTCTTCTCCACCAGTCACATTGACTAGAGCACCTGTTGCCTCTGAAATATCAACTTCAAGCAGTGGAGAGTTTAGTGCCTCAGAAACAGCGTTTACTGCTTTGTTTTCACCTTCGGCTTCACCAAGACCAATCATAGCAACACCGCCTCGTTTCATCACTGTTTTAAGATCCGCAAAATCTAAATTGACAAGACCCGGCATCGTTATCATTTCAGTTATTCCCTTGATTGACCGCATAAGTACTTCATCGGCGACCTTAAATGCAGCATTCAGTGAAAGATTAGGAACAATGTCAAGCAGTTTGTCATTTGGTATCACTATCACGGTATCGCAGATGTCCCGCAGTCGTTGCAAACCTGTTTCTGCATTTTCCATTCGTATGACGCCTTCAACACCGAAGGGGAGTGTTACAACACCAATTGTTAAGGCACCTGTTTCTTTTGCAATCTGAGCTATTATAGGAGCAGAACCAGTACCTGTCCCTCCGCCAAGACCACAGGTCACAAAAACCATATCAGCAGGGACCATAGATTCACGAATGTCTTGTTCACTTTCCCTTGCAGCCTCTTCTCCGATTTGCGGGAGAGAACCAGCACCAAGGCCACGGGTGAGATGTCTGCCGATGAGGATTTTATGGGGTGATTCCGAGAGCAAAAGATGTTGAGCATCAGTATTGATTGATATCAAATCTGCACCGGTAATGCTTTCTGCAAAACAACGTGCAATAGTATTGGTACCAGCACCGCCACACCCAACAACTTTAATGGTTGTCGTCAGTCCGGCAAGAACTCTTTCTAATTC
>Ga0209978_10001189_pt1 | contig 10706 bp, 8 predicted proteins | sample BentaG_FD_182805 | JGI IMG/M metagenome (GOLD analysis project Ga0209978, IMG submission 182805) | Deep subsurface microbial communities from South Atlantic Ocean to uncover new lineages of life (NeLLi) - Benguela_00093 metaG (SPAdes)... | ecosystem: Environmental > Aquatic > Marine > Oceanic >...
TTTTTGGCTCAACCTTGATGCCATCTCGGGCCAGTTGATACAGTCGCTTACCATGGTACTTTACGGCGCTATACATAGGAGGAATCTGCTGTATTGTGCCACAAAAAGAAGCCAGTGCCGATTCTAATTTTTCCTGGCTAACCGCAGAAGGGTCTTTCCTCTCAGTAATCTTACCGCTGGCATCATAGGTATCTGTGGTCACTCCCAATTCAATCTGAGCCCGATAAGTCTTGGTAGCCTCTACCAAAAAGCCGACAACGCGTGTCCCTTTGCCCAGGCAGACAGGTAAAACACCAGTAGCCTCAGGGTCAAGGGTGCCGGCGTGCCCTACGCGCCGCTCGCTAGTCAGCCGTCTCACCAGGGCAACAATCCCAAACGAGGTCTCACCCCTAGGCTTATTAATATTTAATATGCCGTCCATAGTTTATCAGCGGTTTCTGTCTCTATTAGCCTTGTCCATTAGCTCTAAGAGGTGAGCTCCTTTTTCAATAGAATCATCCCATTGAAAGCTTAGTTCAGGAATACGTCGTAGTCTTAGATGCTTAGCCAGCTCTTTACGGAAGAAACCTGAGGCTGCAGTTAGTACGCTTAGCGTTTCCTGCTTTTCCTCCTCACTCCCCATATGACTGACAAATATCTTGGCATACCTCAGGTCAGGGGAGGTGGAAACCTCAGTCACAGTAATAAAGTGGCCAAGTCGGGGGTCTTTAACCTGGTGCTGGAGTAATTCACTAATCTCCTGGCGAATAAGATTGTTCACCTGCTCAATACGACGTGTCATAATTATTACCTGTTAGAAGAGTAAAATTGGTATCTACTTTAGCTATCAGAACAGCGTTCTTAATAGGGGTATACTTAGCTTGCCTTCTCGCTTCGGAAAAATTCCAGGGTGTCACCGACCTCAAACCGGTCAAAATCGCTGAGGATAATACCAGCCTCATAACCAGCGGCAACCTCTTTAGCATCATCCTTAAAGCGCCTCAGGCTGATGACTTCGGATTCAGCTACCATTTGCTCACCACGCCAGACTCTAACCGAGGCACTTCGGCTTACTTTACCTTCATTAATATAGACGCCGGCTACCTTTCGTTTATTGCTGGCAGGAAAGACAGCTCGTATCTCAGCCCGCCCCTCAATAACCTCAGTATAAACTGGTGCCAGCATACCCTTTAAGGCCTTAGCCATATCATCAACTAAATTGTAAATCACATCATAGTAATTGATGTCCACACCCTGCACTTGAGCTAATTGCCGCGCCCCCGCTTCAGTACCAACACTAAAACCGATGATGAGCCCTTTGGAGGCAGCGGCTAACATGACATCACTCTCAGTAATATTGCCAGCCCCACTATGGATAATGCTCACCCGGACCTCCTCTGTTGTTAGCTGTTCCAGAGAGTTTCTTATCGGTTCCAGACTACCTTGAACATCTGTTTTGAGAATAATATTAAGCTCTTTTACCTTGCCACTAGTTATCTGGTCAAAGAGGTTGCTAAGGCTAACTGATTTTGGCAATACCGAGGGTAGAGATTGCCTTTCCTGCTGATGCTTTTGCACCAAATCACGAGCTTGCCTCTCACTAGCTACGGCTGTCAGTCCATCTCCTGCCTGGGGCACATCCTCTAAACCAAGAACTTCAACCGGGGTGGCTGGCCCGGCCTTTCTTATCCGCTTGCCCATATCATTAAACATAGCCTTTACCCTGCCCCAGGTGGTACCAACTACTATAGTGGTGCCAGGCCTCAGGGTGCCATTTTGAACCAGCACCGTAGCTAAGGGTCCCTTGGTCTTATCCAGCTTAGCTTCAATAACCACTCCTTCTGTGGTTAGAGAGGGGTCTGCTTTAAGATTCTCCACCTCAGCCACAACCAGGAGGTTTTCCAATAGTTCGGATATGCCTTGCTTCTCTTTAGCTGAGGTTAGAACGCAGACAGTATCACCTCCCCATTCCTCAATAACTAAATCAATATCGGCTAACTGCTGCTTAACTCGCTCTGGATTAGCATTGGGTTTATCAATCTTATTGATGGCAACTACGGTGGGTACGCCAGCCGCTCGGGCATGGTCTATAGCTTCCAGGGTCTGAGGCATCACCCCATCATCAGCAGCCACTACTAAAATGGCAATATCGGTTATCTGGGCACCACGAGCCCGCATTGCGGTGAAGGCTTGGTGACCCGGGGTGTCAATAAAGGTAATCGTTTGTCCCTCCACCTCCACCTGATAGGCACCAATATGCTGAGTGATGCCACCAACCTCAGCATCCATTACATTGGTCTGTCTGATAGCATCAAGTAGCCTAGTCTTACCATGGTCTACATGTCCCATAACAGTAACTACTGGTGGTCGTAGCTGTAGGTGGCCAGGCTCCTCACCTTGGAGCTGCTGATACTTCTTGTCCTCACCTTTAGTGCTGACTAACTTTCGCGCTGGCTGAGGTTTCAGGTGCGGCTCATAGCCAAGGCTGGAAGCAACCAAGGCCGCTGTTTTGTAGTCAATAATCTGGTTAATATTAGCCATAATGCCATTTCTCATTAGCTGTTTGATAGTGTCTATGGCACTAAGATGCAAAAGGTCAGCCAGCTGCCTCACACTCAAGGAATTAGGAATCTTAATTGAGGGCGCCTCTGATGATGAAGGCCCCTGGTTAACCCCCTCAGCTGAGGGCTCTACCATATCATCTGGCTTACTTACCTTGGCCACTAACTAACTCCTTCCCAACTGGCTATCTGCTCTTCCTCAGGACAATGATTGATTGGCATCAGGGCTAATCATGAGACAAAAGGTCTTCCCCATATCTGATAAGCTCCTCCCGGTTATCTTGAGTAAGACTGGCGCTTAGAGCCTGCTCTAGCTGTTTGCCCTTTAGCCCAGTTTGCCAACACTGCCATGACCGACACAAATAAGCGCCACGCCCCGCCTTCTTGCTACTGGTATCAACCTCGACCGTTCCATCAGCAACACGTACCAAGCGGATTAATTCTCGTTTGGCTCCCACTTTGCGGCAAGCCACACACGTCCGCTGCGGTATATGCTTAACTGAAATAGGAGACTGCCTATTCTTCATTATCTGGAGTAATTTCTGACTCTTGGTATGGTTTTCTAAGCTTGGCGCTATCCTCAGCACTCTCTTTAATCCGAGAACCTTTCTTTTTCTTTGATTTACTCTTGGACTTAGTTGGTCGAGTTACGAAAATATCCTCGGCAAACCGGAGCTGAGGTTTGCCTGTAGTTTGCTTTGGTGTCGGGAAAACCTCTTTAGGAAAGGGTTCAATATTGAGAGCGGGTAGGGGTTTGGCTTCTGGTTCAACTTTTACCGTTTCAGCAGGGAGCTCTTCTTCCACAGCAGCTTCCTCCCCCACCTCAATCAAAGGCTCAGCTTCTAGTTCAACTTCTACCGTTTCAGCAGGGAGCTCTTCTTCCACAGCAGCTTCCTCCCCCACCTCAATCAAAGGCTCAGCTTCTAGTTCGACCTCTACTGTTTCAGCAGGGAGCTCTTCTTCCACAGCAGCTTTCTCCCCCACCTCAACCAAAGGCTTAGCTTCTGGTTCGACCTCTACTGCTTCAGCAGGGAGCTCTTCTTCCACAGCAGCTTCCTCCCCCACCTCAACCAAAGGCTCAGCTTCTGGTTCAACCTTTGCCACCCTTTCTGCCTCAGCTTCTGAGGCACTCCGAATGTCAATTCGCCAGCCAGCGAGTTTAGCGGCCAGTCTGACATTCTGCCCCTCTTTGCCTATAGCTAGCGAAAGTTGCCGGTCAGGAACAACTACCTTAGCTGTTTCCTTATCTTCGTCCAGCTCCACACTTAAGACATGGGCTGGGCTAAGAGCGTTAGCGATAAGGGTGGAGGCATCTGGGTCCCACAAAACGATATCTAGCTTTTCCCCATTTAACTCGCTGACAATATTTTGTATTCTGATACCTCGCAATCCCACACAGCAACCAACCGGGTCAATGCCCTCCTGGTGGGCAGCTACGGCTACCTTACTCCGGGCACCAGCTTCACGGGCAATCGATTTTATTTCCACTGCCCCGTTGTAAACCTCAGGGACCTCAAGCTCAAATAAGCGACGAAGTAAATTTGGATGAGAGCGTGATACCACTAACCTGGGTCCTTTATTAGTCTGAGCTACCTCTAAAAGGTAAACCTTGAGCCTTTGGCCTATCCGGTACCTCTCATTAGGTGCTTGCTCCATTGTTGGCAGTATCGCCTCGGCTCGACCTAGACTAACGAAGACCTGCTTAGGCTCAATACGCTGAACCAATCCGGTGACAATATCCCCTTCCTTATCAGCAAATTCCTCAAATACGGCACTATGTTCTGCCTCATGAAGCCGTTGCAAAATGACCTGTTTGGCTGTTTGAGCGGCGATACGCCCGGCATTACGTGGGGTAGCTTCTACCTGCAGAATGTCATCAATTTGGGCATCTGGCTTGATGGCACGTGCCTTCTCTAGCGAGAGCTCACGGCGGGGATCCGAAGGCTGCTCAACAACAGTTTTTTCAGCCCACACTTCAACTTTACCGTTAGTGGGATTAATCTTGACTGAAATATTCTGGTTAGGAGCAAAGTTATCCTTTCGGTAAGCTGACACCAAGGCTGCCTCTACCGCTCCAATAACTACCTCTCTAGGCAGCTTCTTCTCAGCTGAGAGTTGGGTTATTGCCAGGAGAAAGTCACTTTTCATTTTGAGCTACCCCCATTACTTCAAGAACAAAAAAGTGGGTATGAAACCCACTTAACTGGTAACCTTATCGTTTACATTATATCACGGCTAAGCTGAAGATGCAAGTATTTATACTCATTTAGTATATTATTAATGACACATGCCTTCCTCTCTCTAATTTTCTCCACACCTCTAAGAAACTGAGTGGTGTCTCATGTAGCCTGATGCTTGATGTGGTCTTCCTTTTGCCTTAGGTGCCTCATCTGACTGGCGGCCTGGTGTTGGGAGGTGGTGGGTTCTTCATCCCCAGCCGGAAGTATTCTCCGGTTCCCTTGCGCTTCCAGCTGACCACTATGCTCTGATTCAATGGATGCAACATCTTAATGGCTCCTGGCCGGTTGCACTCTTCAACACAACAACCGCAAAACCAGCATTCGTCAGGATAAAGTACGATAGGAGGCTTCTTCTTTTCTGGATTGGGCATCATAACGTCTGAACGACATATGTCTACACACAGGTTGCACCCATTGCATATTTCAGGGTCGAACTCTACTGCTTTATTTGGTGTCGGTGGATTGGGGACCATATACACTTTATCACTCATACTAGCTTACCTCCTTCAAAGTTACAGGTTATCAACTCTATTTAAAGACCACAATGGAGCTTGTAATTCTCCTCATAAGTAGGAGCATAAGGTGGCTTCAGGTGATAGTCAAGGGGCAATTCTCTAACCTTGACCTTACTATCCTCTAACCTCATCGGTAGAAACTGATGCCACTCAGGTGGGTCTACTTTGGGATAATCAAGCCTGGAGAAATTCAGTAAAGCACTACTTGCCTCTCGTGCCAGGGAGGCATGGATAACCATCTCGCCAACAGTAATAAGCGTCTGACATTCCAGGGTGCGCCCCAGCTCATGTGGATTGGCAGCGTAGCATTTTGCTGCTTCTGATTCTCTGAGCTCCCTGAGCAGTCTCAGGCCTACCTTCAACGTCTCTTCGCTCTTGTACTGACCACAGTAGTCCTGCATAATCCTGGAGATACCAGCATTTAACTCTTTCCAGCCGATACCGCCTTTGCTTTGCTTCAGGGGGGCGTAGGCACGAGTTTTCTCATTGTCTACCTGCTTACGGTCGGCCACTGGTTCAGCTGCAGTATGCGCATAATCGGCTGCTTTTCTACCGGCATATCTGCCACTAGAAGCGGCACTAGCGTGCGCCCCACAACCAAAAATAGAGCCACCTCCAGCATATAGGCCCTCAAGACTGGTTCTCAAATCCCAATCGATTACCAGGCCACCCCTACCAAACCTTCGCCAGTGAGGAACTGCCATTCCATCGGGCCAATGGCGTGATTTATATGCCTCAGGGGGCATTACCGGTGCCTGTAGCATATCTTTGTCAGGGTCAAAACCAGCCTTAGTGTAGGTATCATATACCGGAATGCGGGTCTTACCCTCATTACCCACCATAAGGCCGAATATTGCTCTTCGCTCGGTTGCCGACAAGCGAGTCAGGTCAGCATATAATGGTAGAACAAACTCCCCCTTCCTTATACGCTCAGGTAAGTCGTGGACAGGTAGATTCCACTGATTTTCGTAGCGGGGTGCGGCACCTACCCCGTGCGCCAATATGAATTTCTGCCCCGGAGCTGGCTGAAACCGCTGTGGCACCGTTTTGAGCTCTCTGCCATCCCTGTCAACCCAGGGCACCTCTTTCCCATTGGCATCAACTATTGAACATCCTTTCCAGGTATTATCAGGGTAACCAACGCCAAGCTGTACATAGGCAAAGCCCCCGCTGGTACTCCCAGCTTGCACCATTGTGGCAAACTCGGCACCAGCATTCCACCCGATAGCCAGACCTTCACCAGTATTATTAAGGTCAGTAAAGTTGGAGGCACACCCGTTTAATTCTGTTGAGAATACCCACAGCCGCCCAGGGCGAGCCATAGTAATGGCAGTAGCTTTTGCTTTGAATATGTAGAATTCACCCGTTCGCATATTCACTCCAGTGGCTCCAATAACCCTGGTTCCTTGCTTGCCTCCTTCCGTTAGCAGACTGGTAGCCATAACCCGGTCGTAAATCTCCACTCCTAACCGTTTCATCTCATTGTACAGGCATGGTTTCATGTTATGCCCATAGACACGTATGGTGTGTCTGCTTTCATAATCATAGGCAAACATCAACTTGGTCTCTTCGTCTCTAAAGTCAGCGCCTTTTAACTCATCGTTTACATCTCTAATCTGCACCCCCATCTGCTCACAATCAAGAAGGGTGTCCCAGCTTTCCTTGGCGTTGATATAACGTAAAGGTCCACAATCATAGCCTCCAGCACTATCAATTACTGCCTCGGTGTACTCTTCAGGAGTAACCTTAGAGCACGGGTTAGTACAGGTACCCAGCCAGTGGTCAACTCCGGCTCCTCCAGAACCGCTCCTCTTTGTCATACCCTTTTCAACGACAACAACCTTGGCGCCTCTTCTGGCTGCGTTTATGGCGGCATGGCATCCAGCTATACCGCCACCAAGGATAAGAACATCTGCTGTAATTTCGTTCTCTTCACCATAGCGTATGGGATATGGCCACTCAGGAATGGGAGCATCTCTTTGTATAAATTCTTGCCAGGTAGTCATCTTTATAACCTCCTTTTAAATTTTTATAATTCAAACCTGTGATATCGGCTACATACTGGTAAGACTCACTGTCCTGTTTTCCTTTTCCAGGCATTCTTATCCTGCCTTTGGTTGCCACTCGTCCCAGAAGTCTTTAGCTTTTGCTGGTTTCCCGTAGCCCAGTAGTTTATCCATCTTAACATAGAAAGGGTCTGCCCATCTTACATAGTCGACAAACCACAAAACTGTGCGATGAAACCAATCCATTTGTTTATTAAAGGGGCAAGTAGAAACGCAGAGATGACATGGCCGTTTTGCACTTGCCCAGAACTTGAGGCATCTTTCGGCATGTATCGGCCATTTCAATACACCGACAGTATTTGATACGCTATTAGGCTTAGCGGTCCGTTCACCATGGATGATAGCGTGTGAAGGACAGCTATCGGCACAGATTTCACATTTAGAGCAGAATTCAGTTACTCCAAATTCTATTGGTGTATCAGCTACCAGTGGTAAATCAGTAAGCACCTTAGCCAGGCGGACTCTGGGGCCAAATTCGGGGGTAATTAGCAGGCCGTTTCTACCAAGTTCACCAAGCCCGACCCGCATAGCTAGGGGTATGCTTGGAGCAGTATCATTACTGCAGGGTATTGCTTTGTAGCCTATCAGCTTGATAAACCGTGCTAGATAAGTACTGGTAATTGCCATCTTGCTGTAGCCCATTCCAGCAGTGGCATCAGCTATGTGGCTCAGTGGATATCTAAGCATATCGTGGTCTTCGGCAAAGGCCATAACTATGATATACTTGTATTCCTCCGGCAGTTCCAGCGGCTTGGACTCCTTGGTATAAGCATCATAGGTATGAGAGTATAGCCACTGCTTATCTAGTTCTGTGATTCCAACAAGGTCAGCACCGAAATATGTGGCTACTTTTTTAATATCTCTTGCTGCCTTTTGGGGGTCAGAAGCATCTAACTTTGTTCCCTTGTCTAGATTAAGAGGTGCTCCCAAGTTTTCCCCACCGGAATCAACACTACTCATCCGGTATGTTAGCGAGTCATCAACTATTCCCGGGGGTAGCTCAGGGATTGCTTCCAGAGCTCTTGGGGTGAAATAAACACTTCTCATCCTGATTCCCCAGGTAACAGCCTGCCTCAAAGCTAAGTCCTGGAGGATAAAGCCGGCTCTCTCTTCTGGCGGGTATCTTCTGGTGGCCATGTCCAGATATGAGTCTTTCTCGGGAGCCCATCCAGCAGTAGGGTCCCAGCGGCACCTTTTGAACATGTCCATCTTCTGGTCAAATCTTGGCACCGGTCCTACAATATATTTCCTCTCCCATTCTTCTAAGGTAATGTGTTTCATAGCAAACTCCTCTGAATACCTGACAGCTTGCTGGTGGCAGTAAAACGCCTCACCGTGGGATGAGGCGGAGGTATTTGTCCAAGCCTGTAACTTACTGTGAGGTGATTCACTAATCTTTTCTTCTGATTACCTTTGTGGTTAAGAGCTGGTTCTTGTGCAGTGCTTGGCTCGCTTCTAGGCAAACCAACCCTGCAGGAATGTTAGACTATGGTCTTGATTTCTGTCAAGGCAAGGGGGTAGTCGCAGACAGTCATGTAAAGTTAGACCCTGATACAGGCTACCTCGTGGTCGGCTCTGATAGCACGTAGTGGTGGGACTGTCTGGCTACATTCGGCTATGGCTACAGGACAGCGGGGGTGGAAATTGCAACCGGGCGGTGGGTTCACTGGACTGGGCACGTCTCCCGCTAGAATGATTCTCTCACGCTTCTCCTCGACGAAGGGGTCAGGTATTGGTACTGCCGAAAGCAGCGCCTTAGTATAGGGATGTAGCGGATTATCATAGAGTGTTTTCGAGTCGGTGATTTCCACTATGTGACCCAGGTACATCACCGCTACACGGTCACTTATATGCCGCACCACCGAGAGGTCGTGGGCAATGAAGAGGAAGGTCAGGCCTAGCTGCGCCTGCAGTTCTTGCATCAGGTTAATTATCTGGGCTTGAATGGAAACATCCAAAGATGAGATTGGCTCATCGCAGATGACGAAAGCCGGCTCAGCGGCCAGGGCACGGGCAATGCCAATGCGCTGCCTCTGTCCGCCGCTGAACTCGTGGGGAACCCGGTCTGTCATGCTCGGGTCAAGGCGGACGGTACGAAAGAGCTCATCTACCCTATCCTGGTATTCACTACTATCAACGATGTGGTGAATCTTTAGTGGTTCACCCACGATACTACCGGCACTCTGGCGTGGGTTAAGTGAACCGTAAGGGTCTTGGAAGATGAGTGACATCCTGCGGCGGAAGGGCTTCACCTTCCTGCCCGGCAGGTTAGCAAGCTCCTTGCCTTCAAATAAAATACTTCCCGCTGTGGGGCGATACAATCGCAGAACACAACGACCTGTGGTGGTCTTGCCGCAGCCACTCTCGCCGACGAGACCCAGCGTTTCACCCTTCCTAATGGTAAAGCTGATGTCGTCAACTGCCTTTACATCAGCAACCCTCCTTCGAAGGATGCCCTTGAGCACCGGGAAGTACATTTTCAGGTTTTTGACTTCTACAAGTACATCATTTTTTGGGTTCATTTTGCTCTTTCCTAACATCAACATAGCAAGCAGTATAGTGCTGGCCCTCTATGAGTTTGAGCTCAGGCCATGGTTCCCGCTTACATCTGCCAACCGCATATGTGCATCTGGGCAAAAAGGCGCAGGTAGGTGGCATGTCAATCTGGTTGGGTGGTAGGCCGTCTATGGGCACCAGTTTTTCCCCCATTGGTTCATCCAGCCTTGGCACCGACTTCATCAGGCCTATAGTATAAGGGTGGCGTGGGTTGCCGAATATGTCCTTAGAGGTGCCTGACTCAATTAAGCGCCCAGCATACATAACATAGATTCTATTGGCGTAGCGGGCAACAACACCCAGATTGTGCGTTACGATGACCAAGGAGGTGCTGAAGCGCCTAACCATGTCCATCATGAGCTCTAATAGCTGTGCCTGGGTAGTTACATCCACAGAGGTAGTTGGCTCATCGGCGATGATTATCATGGGGTTACAGGAGAGTGCCATGGCGATCATTACCCTCTGACGCATACCGCCGCTGAACTGGTGGGGGTAGTCACCCATGCGGTCTTCTGCATCCGGGATGCCCACCAGCTTTAGTAGCTCAATGCCCCGTTCCTTGGCAGCTTGCTTGTCCATCTTGAGGTGCAGCTTCAGCGTTTCGGTTAACTGCTGTTCAACGTTCAGCACCGGGTTGAGCGAGGTCATTGGCTCCTGAAATACCATACTTATCTTAGCACCACGGATAGCGCGCATTTCGTTCCCGTGAGGCTTGAACTTGAGCAGGTCCTGGCCATCAAAGATAACCTCACCGCTAACTATCTCACCCGGCGGAGTGGGTATTAACTG
>Ga0209978_10001191_pt1 | contig 10699 bp, 8 predicted proteins | sample BentaG_FD_182805 | JGI IMG/M metagenome (GOLD analysis project Ga0209978, IMG submission 182805) | Deep subsurface microbial communities from South Atlantic Ocean to uncover new lineages of life (NeLLi) - Benguela_00093 metaG (SPAdes)... | ecosystem: Environmental > Aquatic > Marine > Oceanic >...
AGAATTCTGTAGCGCCTGTGCCAGGTCTGGTATTGACGGCCTAATCATCCCTGACTTACCCCCAGAGGAAGGCTCAGAGCTGGCGGCTATCACCCAAAAGCAAGGACTCGACCTCGTTTACCTACTGGCTCCGACCAGTACTGAAGCACGCATCAGACTGGTCACTAAGAGGTCTCGGGGATTCATATACCTAGTTTCTGTAACCGGTGTTACCGGGGCTAGGGACAGACTACCTTCGGATTTGGAAGCGTTTGTCGCCAGGGTGAGGAAGGTAGCCACCAAGCCGCTTTGTGTTGGGTTCGGGATATCTACCCCAGAGCAGGCAAGGCAAGTAGCCCAGATAGCTGACGGGGTGATTGTGGGTAGCCGAATAATTCAGTATATGGAAGCTGACGAGTCGATGGTAGCAGTAGCGGATTTTGTCAGAGAATTAAGGCGCGCCCTTGACCGGCCAGGTAGGATTTAACCTCTTCGAGTTTCAACGCTTAGTTTAACCCTGTCCAAGCTCGGGCTGGGATTTAGGTTTGGCTAAATTTCTCGGGCAATTGTAGCTCCGTCATTGGTGGCCCACATAATCTTTCCAACGCCCTTGCAATCGCCTGCCGCATAGACCTCCTTGACCTTGCCTTTGAGAGCATAGTAAATCTCATTATTTTCCACTCCGGCATAGGAGAGTACAACAGTATCAATACCTTCGATTACTCTCTCTTTGAAACCATAGAGGTCGGTCACTCTGACCGTATTGCCTGATATTTCCCTAAGCGCCGTGCTCGGGGTGAGCTTCACTCCAGCCAGGCTAAGCCGGAATTGGAGAGCAACCTTGGTGAGAGTCTCTACATCCGCACCGTGAACGGGGTTGGGAGTAATCACCTCCACCTTCTTCCCCTGCTGGGCGAGGAAGTCAGCCGTGCCCAGGCCCTGGATGTGAAGCTGATAATCAACGATCAACACATTTTCCCCCACCTCAGCCTTGCCAGTAAGAACATCTCTTACATTAACAACATTGTCTTGGTCGATACCTGCGATATCGTGCGGGACGCGCGGCAGCGAGCCGGTGGCTACTACCACCACATCTGGTTTCTCCTTTTCAACGATATCCACGGTAACCTCGGTGCCAAGATGGACATCTACACCAAGCAGTTTCATCTGGTGTCGATAGTAGCGTGGTATCTCATCCAAATCAGTTCTCACCGGTATCTTTGACGCCACCAGTACCATTCCTCCCAAGTCATCGCCCTTCTCCCAGAGGGATACCTGGTGGCCTCTGGCGGCAGCTACCCTGGCGGTTTCCAGACCGGCGGGACCTCCACCGATGACCATCACCTTCTTCTTGGTTTGCGCCGGGATGAGTTCAAGCCAGCCTGGAAGAGTCTCCTTGCCTGCCGTCGGGTTATAGGAACAGCTTACTCCTTGAACATTTCTATCCTGTGCCACACGCTGCCAGCAGCCCTCTGAACAGCCGGTGCAGTGGCGAATCTCCTCTAGCCTGCCCTCGCGGGCTTTCTTTGGCATCTCTGGGTCACATATTGTTGCCCTGTTCATGAACAAAAGGTCAGCAAGACCATCTTCTAATATCTTTTCCGCCTGGATAGGATCGTTAACGCGGCCGCCCCCGATTACTGGTACATCGACGACTTCCTTGAGTCCTGCCGACTGATAGTTGAAAGAGTCCGGCGGAAAGTACATAGGAGGTATGCCAGGCCCTATAGCGATGTAGTCCAGGTTGTCGGTGCGGGTCATGATGGGGGCCATTATCTTCATATCATCCAGAGTATATCCCTCACCCATGAGAATCCCCAGGTCAGCAGTGACCCTGATGCCCACCACGAAATCACTGCCCACCGCCGCCCTAATGGCATCGATGACTTCCACAGTAGATCTCATGAGTCCCTCGACATCGCCACCATACTCATCAGTGCGTTTGTTGGTAACTAACGACATAAATTGTGTGAAAAGGTACCCGTGGGCGCCGTGTATCTCAACTCCATCGACACCCGCTTGCTTGCAGCGGACTGCCTCAGCAGCAAAAGCCTCGACAACCTCCTTTATTTCGTCCTTTGTCATCTCGTGAGGAGAAGAAAGGCTAAGAGTAGTTGCCACAGACGAGGGTGCCCATAGCTGGTCCCCGTAAAAACTTGCGCCATAGGCCTGTCTGCCCCCATGCCATAGCTGAACGATAAAGGCAGTGCCATGTCGCTTGATGGTATCGGCCGCCCTCTTCAGCTTCTCTATTCCTTGGGGAAGTTGTAAGGGACTTGTAATACTCCGGTAGGGGATGCTGTATCCCGTACCCAGTGGCGTAGGGGTGCTGTAGTGAACGCCCCAGATACCGGTGACAAGCATCCCTGCTCCACCCTTCGCCTTTGACTCCCAATAAGCAATCTCGCGGTCTCCTGGTAGCGTATCAGAGTCACGAAGGGCAGGATAATGCCCCGGGACCACTATACGGTTGGGAACGGTAATGTTCCCCACTTTTATCGGGCTGAAGAGAAGCTTGAATTGCTGTGCCAATTGGTCACCTCCTACAGATTGAATTAAGACAAAAGGCTCTACCCACGCAGCCACTCAACATAGCACCGGGTAGGCAGGTTCGTACTTGTTTGTTTTATCCAATCCACAGTCTATGACCATCGTCTACGAATGTCAAGCTCTGCTAAGTCAGGTTGAACAAGATGACGTTCAGTTGTGTAGTTGAACAGAAGTCATTTCCGTCCAATCCCAGTTCAGGGGCTACGCTACTGGTCGATGCCCTCTTTCTCCGCCATTGGATTTCCCCTATGGCAGCATACGGATGCGGCTCTACCTGTTCTTGAACTGGGGCTTTCTTTTCTCGGAGAACGCCTTGGGGCCCTCGATGGAATCCTCCATGCCAATGAGATTCTGCTCCAGGGCCCGGGAGAAAGCAGCACCCTCCATCGGAGACATGTAGAAGCCGCGATACAGAATCTCTTTCAGGTTGCGCACATCCCGGGGTGCAAGGTACAGGATTCGCTCTGCCCATTCCATCGCCTCATCCATCAGGCGCTCCTTGGGTACCACCCGATTCACCCAGCCCATCTCATAAGCCCGTTGGGCAGTGATGCGGCGGTCGCCCCAGAGCACAATCTCCAGAGCATGTTGAAGGTGCATCTGTCGGGTGAGTGGATGTAACCAGCCGGCACCCATATTCCAGCGCACTTCAGCAACGCCAAGCTCGGCATGCTCTGCGGCTATCCTGATATCGCATTCCTGGGCCAGCATCCAGCCTCCGGCAATAGCATAGCCGTTGATGGCGGCAATGGTGGGCTTCCAGAGGTTCAGGCCTTCACAGAGTAGCCCTAGTGTCCGACTCCGCCGCCGAACCGGCTTAATCTGGCCAGTGCGAATCTGGGTAGTTTCCTTCAGATCAGCCCCGGCGGAGAAGGCCTTGTCTCCGGCGCCTGTTAGAATAGCCACCCATGCTTCATTGTCGTCTCGGAATCGCTCCCATCCATCGTAGATCGCTTCCCATAGCTCGCCGTTCAGAGCATTCATTGCATCGGGACGGTTCATTGTCATGACCACGACCCTGCCATCTAGCTTCTTCTCGTAAAGTAGGACTGGTTCTTTAACCATTGTTCACTCCTTTCACACAGCGACATATTGGGCACAGATTATGCCCCTTATTATGCCCCTTTTTCGTGCAGGCCCAGCTGTCGAGCCACCCACTCCCGGTGGAAATTGCCATCCCCCAGGGTGAGCTCGGCTGCTTTGGCCCGCCTAAAATATAAAGGCATGTCATGGACCTCTATGAAACCGACCCCACCGAAAATCTGTTGACCCAGGGCAGTGACCCGCCTGTAAGCATCACTTACCCAGGCCTTCGCCATGTGTATCTCCATCCAGCAAGGAAGACCCTCGCTCAGCTTCCAGGCTGCTTCATAGGTCAAGAATCGGCTGCCGTCGACGTCCATCATCATATTAGCGACGTAGTGCTGAATGACCGGGAAGCTGCCCAAAGAACGTCCAAACACAATTCTCTCCTTCGTGTAGTCAGCAGATATTTCCAGGACCTGTTGAGCTCCCCCAACCATCTCAGCACACTTGGCCAGTGTTGCCTGCTGCAAGGTCTTCTCCAATGGAGCCCAACCTTGATCCAGCTCCCCCACGATGTTCTTCTTGGGCACCCTTACCTTGTTAAAGATAACCTCACAAAGCTTGTCTCCGGCGATGGTCTTCAACATAGTGCAATTGATACCTGGGACCGCTCCATCTACTAGAAATGCAGTAATTCCTCTCTCCGGCACTGTTCCCTTCTTGGTTCTAGCAACGCATATAATTTGATCGGCTATGTGAGCATCGGGAATGAAGAGCTTGGTACCATTGATAATGAAGTCACCGTTATCACACACAGCCTCGACCTCAACTGAGGCAGCATCATAGCTAGCGCTTGGCTCGGTCAGGGCCAGGGTGAGGATAATCTTTCCCTGAGCTACCTGAGTCAACAAGTCCCTTTTTTGCTTCTCGGTCCCGGCATTAAGGATGAAAAGGCCACCTAAAATGACCGAAGAGAAGAACGGGCCAGGCAAACAGGCACGTCCCATCTCTTCTAGAAGTACCGCCAGGTCCAGGAAACTCCCTCCGAGACCTCCGTACTCTTCCGGAAATATCAAGCCTAGCCATCCCAGGTCCGCCATCTTACGCCATAGCTCTGGAGGATAGCCTCTTTCATCCTGCACCATCTCCTTCACTAACGCCTTCGGGCACTCCTTGCTTAGAAAGTCGCGCGCCGCTGTCTTAAGCATCTCCTGTTCTTCATTCAGATCAAAATCCATGGTTACTGTCCTTCGCTTCAAATAGCAATTCTGGTCTTCTGCCTGTCCTTTAAACGCTGTCCTGTCGCAGAAAGGGTAATCCCTTTCAGCTCATCGGGGCTCTCGGGGCAGCCCCATACCCCTGGTGGCTATGAGACTTCTCATGAGTTCGTGAGAACCTCCCCCATAACTCAGGTGGACCGTGAATAGATAGCGGTGCTCTACCCTTCCATCCAGCGGTACCCACTTGGAGTCAGGTTCGAGCTGACCGTAGAGCCCCATAATCTGCGTACCGATGTGCCCGATCCGCTGGTCCAACTCATTGCCCCACACCTTGGCTATGGCCGCCTCCACCTCAGGAATGATTCCTTTCCTCATCAGCCACCCTGTACGATAGTTGAACAGACGCCTTATTCTGTTCTCGATGGCAAGCTGCGCCAGGCTCTGCCTCACAGAAGGGTCTTCAGCCAGAGGCCTCCCGCCACGCTCTGTCTCCTTGGCATAATCTATCAGGTCGTCCAGAACACTCCTGCCGCCTACCACCGGCACGCCTCCCATCACTACTCTCTCAACGCCTAGAGCCTCTCTTATGTAGCTCCAACCCTGGTTTTCCTCGCCTACCCGGTTCGAAACGGGAACCCGCACATCATCATAGAAGACCTCATTTGTTTGTTCCCCGCCCATCGTCCACAAAGGCCTAATAGTGATGCCCGGGCTCGCCAAGTCCACAATGAAGAGGGATATCCCCCGGTGCTTTGGTGCATCGGGGTCTGTTCTAGCCGCCAGCCAATGGTGTGTAGCGTAGTGTGCGCCAGTGCCGTATACCTTCTGCCCATTAATGACGTAATCATCTCCGTCTCGCACAGCGCGCATTTCCAGTGATGCCAGGTCGGTGCCGGCATTGGGCTCGGTGTAGCCCAGGGAAAAACCGATCTCCCCCCGGGCGATTTTTGGCAGGTACTCTCTCTTCATCTCTTCGCTGCCGTGGCGCATGATGACGGGACCCTGTATCCCACCGTATTCGGTGCCTCCTGCAATCCCACGAGCAGCGAACTCTTCGAAAAGGATACGTTGCTCCTCATCGGAGCGCTCCACTCCCCCGTACTCTTTGGGCCAGCGGGGAGCTCGCGGAGTCAACCACCCTTTGGCGGCGAGTTTGCGGTAGAACTCCCTCGCCAGGGGAGAGATGTCATAAGGCCGATCGCGCTGAAGCTCGCGCGCCTGTACAACTTCGGGCGTTAGCTCCTTGTCCAGCAAATCTCGAACCTCTTGCCTGAACTTCCTGCCCTCCTCTGTATCTGTATCCACTGGTTCCGGTGCATCTACTTTGAAGTCCAATATCCTCACCTCACTTCCTCTTTGCGTTCCAGCCTTGTACTAGGAGCAGACTATATCCTTACCTTTGTTCGTCAGTTGCAGAAGCGCACGACATCCACGGTATTAGTCCCTGAGGTATTTCTGAGACAGGTTTTGGATGGTTTCTTCCGCCTCCTTCACTATTCGTTCGACGAGCTCCTTTACTGCGGGAAGATCGTCTACCAGTCCTGCTACTTCTCCACCAGGCATGAGCGCCTTCGGCCCATCACCGCGGAACTGCGCATCCCAGCCCTCATCCTCCTTAGCGCGGACTTCACGGGCGACGTCAGCGAGGTCTTCTGGCTCACCCAGGTATACCCCAGGGGCTTTACTGACAGTAAGCCGGGCAAACTCCATAGCAGCCTCGTTCTTCAACCATCTCAACGGCCCCACGACCCCCCTGGCTATTATGGTATCTCGCTCCCCGCCTTTCACGATGTAGTCCTTGTGTACCGGTTGAAACTCACTCTCTTTGGTAGCCAGGAACCTGGTACCCATCTGGACTCCTACAGCACCCAGAGCCAGAGCAGCCACCAGTGATGCCCCATTACCGAACCCACCGGCACCAATGACAGGCGTATTCACAGCCCTGACCACTGCCGGCAGTAAGACCATGCTATGAACTGGCTCCCAGGCAACATGGCCTCCACCTTCCTGCCCAGAGGCAATTATGGCATCAACACCCGCCCGTTCGGCTCTCATGGCATGGCGAACTGATGGAACCACGTGAAACCACTTAACTCCTGAGGGCTTTATCACGTCTGTCCAGGGAAGGGGGTCACCTGCCGAGGTGATGATTACCCTCAGTCTCTCTCTCATCTCCGGGTCTTCATCTCTAACCTCAATTGTCGTTCTAAGGACCTCCCTGGCATATTCAGTCGTTTCAGAAGACACCATTGAGTTTATGCCAAAGACTCCCTTCGTCTCCCTGGTTGCCTCCTTCACCCGATGGAAGGCCCGCTTCATCTGTTCCTGCCAGGTACCACCCTTGTCATCGGTGAGTGTCTTGGCTACCTGCGACACTCCCGCTGCCCTCTTAGCAGGATCGATCCTTAGATAACCGAAACCGCTGGTACTTATGATGCCCAATACCCCGGCATTGGCTGCCACCGCAGCTAGCCGATTCGTACTGAAGGGCCCCATACCAGCCTGAATAATAGGGTACTTTATACCTAACATGTCACATAACTCAGTATGCAGGACTCTCCTTGCCATGTCCCCTCCTTTTAGGCAATATTATAAACCGTCGGGCCTTTCTCTCCAGACAATATACTGACGATTCATCCTTCACTGCCCTTAACTGCATCCAGGGCGGTTGTGGCCGGTAGGTAGTATATCAGATTTGAAGAGTGTCATATGCACCAATGTACTGTAACGGCACCTGCCTATCAAGGGAATACGTTTGTCTTGGAATCTAGTACCGCCTGACTATCTTACCGTAGTCAAGTATGTTATCTAACTTCTGGTAGGTTGCACTCAGCATCTGCTTGACACTGATCTTATACCATGGGTCAATCGTAGAGGTTGAGTTGAACTCCACAAAGCCGGGCCCTACCCAGGCTTCGATGAGAGTCCTCTTAGCAGGCACTTCAATCAACTCTGCCAGGGAAGGTTCCGCCCCCTCCTCAGGGCTAGGAATAACCCGTAACGACATCGTTCCTCCTCGCCCGGCTTCCTCAGCAGGAGCTGGCACCTCAAGTCTCATTACGCCGGTGCATATTCGGTTTCCCTTTGGTCGTTCCATGGTGCAGCAGATGAGGTCGCCCTCCTTCTCCAAGGTGATATGGGCGAGTTTCTTGGGAAATCCCCAGATCTCCCTCCCGGCTGCCAGAGGACTGTCAGTATTGAGTACTATATGTGCGATGTAGAATTTCGGCTCTCCCTGATAGGTACAGGCAATGCCGAGAATTGCCTCCTCGTAAGGTCCGAGAGTGCTGAAGGGGTATCTGATAAAGAGTACGGAAGCAGTCGCTGGTGTGGTTAGCTCGAGTCCCTCGGGAAGAATGTCGGCTGCTGCCTCTTCATCAGTTTCGTAGGCAAAGGAAATAGTCTCCACGTTCTTGTAGTAGATGGGGGGTTTGGGATACAACGGTGCATCAACAGGCATGCCATACCCAAACCTGTCCTTGGTCAACCTTCCTGCTTTTCCCATTGAACCAGCTCCTTTCGATGTGCTACCTTTTGTCCTTACCGACATTCCCAGCTTCTCCTTGAGCAGAAGAATACTACTAATGCCCATCGTTAGAAGCCCTGCGAAGTCGGACTTTGTCCTGAGAGAATTGGGCAGGACGTCACACTCTCGCTGGGGTCTCACCGGTAGTCGACGAACACATGCTCCTTCGCCAGCCACATGCTTGACCGGGCGAAGTCGATGAACTTGCTTTCATCCTCCTCCGCGAGTTGTTGGCCGCGGGTCCTCTCCGGCGTGGTCGTCGCCGCCGAAACATCCGCCCGATCGAACCAGAGCTCGGCGTGACCGGTGTAGGGCTCAGTGAGGGTACGCCGGACCTCACGCAGCACGCTCTCGAGCTCATCCTCGTAGCGATGAACCTGGATGTAGCGCTTAATGTGCCCCGCCTCCGCAATTCGGCGGATGAGAGGTCCGTGGGCGGTACGCCAGTAGAGCTGGGCCTCCTCCAATGACAGGTGCGCAAGATGACGAAGTGGATAGTAGAACTTCACCAGGGAGCTCATCTCGGTCGCAACCAGGTTCTCCGGCGAAGGGTTTACCTGGGGGTACTCGTAGGCAAACCACAGTGGTGAGTTGGGGAGATCGATGAAGTTCGCTTCGTCCTGGACAAGCTCCTGGGCCACCGCCTGCCCCCGCGGGGAGTTATAGGCAGAGGCCATGTCTTCACGGCCGTTCCACCACAGTTCTTCAACACCATCGTACGGTGGTTCCATCTTACCGCGACCCCCCGTCAATTGCTCGCTCTGGTCTTCTTCGAGGGTATGAACCTGGACGGAGCGAAGCACATTGAGAGTGCGGGCATGGCTCGCCACCAGAGGCCCGTGGACTTCACGCCAGTACTTCTGGAACTCCGCCCGCGACATATCCGGCTTGCGGCGCAGAAGGAAGATAAGTCGAATCATTCTCAACCTCCATCCCGGAAGGATAATCCCCTCCGACGTGATACACAAGTATCAGAGTCTCGCAGCGGGTGGGGAGGATTGGTGTACTATATTACCAGTTGTTGGACCGAATGTAAATGGTTGAGTTATGCCTAGCTCCCCATGAGCCAGGAGCCAATAATCCGGGAGCTCGCTAGGAAAAGGGCCGTCCGAATCTTCAGAGGCAGTCATCTTTAGTTACGCAGTAAGGCCTTAGGGACGGCGCGGCTTTTCATCTTGACAAACCCCTCTCACTGGACTAGATTATGAACTATCTAACAGATAGTGGATCTATCCACGGCAGCACACACCATATAGCAAGGAGAAGGAGATCGTATGGCTGCTGTCCTTGAAGGCATAAAAGTGATCGACCTCTCTCAGGTGGCTGCCGTGCCGATGTGTGCCCGGTTTTTGGCTGACTTTGGGGCCGATGTAATCCATGTCGAGCATGCACACCGAAGAGATCCTCCTGGAATATGGCTACACGTGGGAGGATATTGCACGGTTCAAGCAATTGGAATATGTTCACGACATAAGAATCGGAAAGAGACAATATAACTTCAGACCTGTTCCAGAGACCTCCACTGTTAAGTCCTGGTTTTTACGATAGAAATGATGAACTAACCTGGGTGGTATGAGTGCTTGAGAAAGGAGCAAACTAGTGACCCTGAAAGACAAGTGTGCCATTGTGGGACTGGGTTATACTGCTCAGGGAAAGGTCCCTGGCCGTAGCGGTATGAGCCTGTGTTTTGAAGCAACAAGGAATGCCCTCGCTGACGGCGGACTAGATGTTCAAGACATTGATGGTATCATCGTTCAGCCTTGGCCTACTGACCCAAGAGTTAGCGCCTTTAGCCTTGCCGAGGAACTGGGCATTAATCTACGCTTCGGCGCCGACCAACAACTTCATGGAGCCAGTGCCTGTGCCATTATCCAGCATGCTGCCATGGCTGTTGATGCCGGCCTGTGTAATTACTGCCTTTGCGCTTTCGCTGATACATCACGGTCGTCACCCCAGGGTGTCGTCTATCAGGCAGGCACGGGTACCAACGCAGTCTATGGTATGTTTGGTGTTGCCGCCAGCTATGCCTTGATTGCCCGTCGCTATATGCATGAATACGGAGTTACCAGCCGCCAGTTTGGAGCAGTAGCGGTTACTTTCCGAAAACACGCCTCACTCAACCCGATAGCCCAGATGCGTGAGCCCATTACAATTGAAGACCATCAGAATTCGCGCTGGGTAGTAGAGCCATTGCACCTCCTGGATTGCTGTCTTGTTTCCGATGGCGGCCGTGCCCTTATCGTCACTTCGGCAGAGCGTGCTCGGAGTCTTAAACAACCACCTGTTTACATTATGGGTATGGGGCAGGGCCATTCTTTAAACGACCCCCTGCAGCGTCAGACACTGACGGTTACTGGAGCCGTGGAGTCGGGAAAAACAGCATTTGCCATGGCAGGCA
>Ga0209978_10001192_pt1 | contig 10697 bp, 10 predicted proteins | sample BentaG_FD_182805 | JGI IMG/M metagenome (GOLD analysis project Ga0209978, IMG submission 182805) | Deep subsurface microbial communities from South Atlantic Ocean to uncover new lineages of life (NeLLi) - Benguela_00093 metaG (SPAdes)... | ecosystem: Environmental > Aquatic > Marine > Oceanic >...
GGACAACGAAAAAGAAAATAAATATACCCGAGCCCACCGCTTTTTTAGAGAATGGCTATCACGCGGAATATTAAAAAAGGAAAAAGATCCTGCCATTTATGTTTATGAAAAAGAGTATTCCCTCAAGGGGAGAGACGGAAGAAGGAAAGGCTTTCTTGCCTTGATGAAGTTGGAAAAATTCGGTACCGGGATAATTTTCCCTCATGAACAGACCTTTCCTAAACCGGGAACGGACCGCTTGAGATTGTTAGAATCCTGCCGGGCTAATTTTAATCCTGTATTCTGCCTCTACACGGATTCTCTCCATTTGATAGATCAACACCTGGAGGAAAAAGAGGCCATGTTTGAACTAAAAGACTCCGATGGAGTAAAGCATGTAGTAGGAAGAATAAACAATAAAGATACCCTCAGAAAAATATGTAAAGAACTGGAGGATAAGAAGATTTTCCTGGCCGATGGTCACCATCGCTATCTTACCGCTCTTAAGTTTCGTGATGCCCAGCACAAAAGATCCACCTCTGGCAAGAGGAGCGAGGATTTTATACCTGTCTATTTTTTGAATATGGAAATCGACGCCGTTACTATCCTTCCCGTACATAGAGTGATAGGTGGCCTTACGCAAGACCAGTTATCCAAATTAAGATCCAAAATGGGGGATTTCTTCCAAATAGAAATACTCAAGTTTAACTCAGATACGGAAGCAGTTCAAAGAAAAAAAATGCTCGAGAGGATAGATCATGCCCAGGATAGCACTACGTTTGGTATGTATTGTGGAGAGAATGGATACTGCCTCTTAAAGCTAAAAGATATCAAGAGATTCTCTGCGGAGAAGATAAATACTGCTGTTTTAGATGCTGTATTGAAGAAAATATTGAAGAGAAACCAGTTAGAAAAAGGAAGAGAAATCGACTTTATCAAGGATGAAACTGAAGCAACCGAACTCGTCAGAAAGGAAAAATACCAGATAGCCTTTTTTCTTAGGCCTCTGTCCCTGAAGGAAGTAAGGGAAACATCTCTTGCGGGAAAGATTCTACCTCCCAAGAGCACCTACTTCTATCCTAAACCCTTGAGCGGACTGGTGATGCGAGATTTGGAAGACGGGATCTACAGCCCATGAGCTCCTATCGAGACTGGATATTGTTAAGTAAACTTCCCTACGTTGGCCCCCGGACCTGTCGGCAGCTGGTAGAACATTTGGGGAGTCCGGAGAAGGTTCTTTCTGCTTCATCCCAAGTCCTATCCCGTATACCCGGTCTCAAGGGAAAAGTAGTTACTTCTATAACCCACCAGACAGAAAAAATAGAGATTGATAGGGATCTAAAGCGAATAGAGGAACTTGGTATAGAGGTAATCAGCTTTAAAGACCCCCGCTATCCAGTAAATCTTAAGACTATCTTTGACCCTCCCTTTCTTCTTTACGTTAGTGGCAGGCTAGAAAAACAAGACCTTGATGCTCTGGCCATAGTGGGAACGAGAAGAGCCACTGTGTATGGAAAACTCACCGCTCGAAGATTGGCTCGAGACCTGGCCAGAGAAGGGGTTACTGTGGTCAGTGGGATGGCCAGAGGTATTGATACTGAGGCCCACCGGGGGGCTCTAGAGGCAGGGGGAAGAACCATGGCTGTCTTAGGGTGTGGAGTAGATATAGTCTATCCTCCTGAGAATCGGGGCTTGATGGAAGAAATTATCAAAAAAGGGGCAGTGCTCTCGGAATTTTCTCTGGGGGAAGAGCCTGAGGCTCCACATTTTCCCCAGCGAAATCGCATAATCAGCGGACTCAGCAAAGGAGTTCTGGTAGTGGAGGCCCCCTTAAAAAGCGGTGCTTTAATTACCGCCAATTTTGCCCTGGATCAGGGTCGAGATGTCTTTGCCGTGCCCGGAAATATCAACAACCCCAACAGCCACGGAACTAACGGGCTGATCAAAGAGGGTGCTAAATTAGTGGAGTCGATGGAGGATGTGCTGGAGGAGCTGAATTTTTCAGAGCTTGCCCAACTGAAGAAAGAAAAGATTAAAAACAAGAACCTCTCACTATTCCCTGAGGAGGAGAAGATCTTTAATCTTTTGAAAGAGGAACCTTCCCATATTGACCTACTGGTGAAACTCAGTAAATTTCCGGCTTCTAAAGTGGGGGAGCTGTTAATGAGACTCCAGATAAAATCTCTGGTAAGAGAGCTACCGGGCAAGTTATTCTGCAAAAGGTAACCAGAGAAAAGTTATATAGTGATGGTCTAAAAGGAGGAAAAATTGGCCAAAAAAGGGATGATAATTGTGCTTACAGGCATCATGGTAATGTTTGCGAGCTTATCAGGGCACGCACAGCAAAGGGGCACTTTTGGTCTGGGATTCATCATAGGAAATCCCACCGGGATAAGTATGAAATTCTGGACTAAGGAAACTGATGCAGTAGAGGTTGCCGTTGGCTGGAAAAAGAAAGAAACAGAGCTACACGCCGATTATCTCTGGCATAATTTTGACCTTTTCTCGGTGAAAAACGGCCGACTTCCAGTTTTCTATGGATTAGGCATAGAAGCTAAATTAAAAGAAGGCGAAGATAATGAAATTGGGATAAGAGCCATTGTGGGCTTGGAATACCTTTTTGATGCAGTACCCCTCGATTTCTTTTTGCAAATGGCTCCCGTGCTTCAGTTAACTCCGGAATCAAAAGTTAAAGGAGAAGCTGCCCTGGGTTTTCGCTTCTTTTTCAAGTGAGACGGATTTAAATCCTTAAGAGAAGGACAGTCAGTGGAATTTGTGATGCTTTCCCCAAGTTTTCCTCTCGAATCAGCTAAAGACGTAATGAGGATTGGTGGTATTTCTGCTATTCCCCGGCACCGGAGAGACGAAGCCCCTCGATGAAATACCTGAGCAAACCGACGAATAACAAAATAGTGGGCAGCGAGCCTAAAACTGCTCCGGCCATTAAAGCTGGCACATTGGTTCCTGTGCCAGCTCGAAAACCTTGAAGTCGTGCCAGGCCAACCATTATAGGTCTGGCTAGGGGACTTCTGGTTAAAATCATTCCAAAGAGAAGGTCGTTCCAGATCCAGGTAAATTGAAAGAGAATGAGCACTGCTATTGCTGGCTTAGCCTGAGGCATAAATATTCTCCAGTAGATACCAAAGCTTGAACATCCATCCAGGGTAGCTGCCTCCTGAATCGGGAAAGATATGGTAATAAAATAATTTCTAAAAATAAACACACAGAATGGAATACAGATAGCCATGTAAAAAAGTATCATTCCTATCCGGGTATCATAAAGCCCCCACATATTATAAAATTTGAAGAGGGGTATGACATACATCTGAAAGGGAAAAATGGTACCGCTCCAGATGAGGAGAAACCACCAGTAACTCCCTTTAAGTCTCAAGCGTGCTAAGGCAAAACCAGCTAAAGAAGAAAAAAGAATTGCCCCCAGACTTCCTGCCAAACCATAAAGAAGACTGTTAATGAAGTATATTCCCAGCTGAGCAGTGGTCCAGGCCTCCACTGCATTTTCCCAAAAGGCCATCCGGGTAGGTAACTGCCAGAAGGCCTGCCTGGTAAAATCAATATTTGTTTTGCAGGCAACCAGTATTGTTGGCCAGATAGGCAGTATCCAGACCAGATTAAATATAATCAACAGAGCATAGAGAAAATATTTGTTGAATCTCACGCTCCTCTCCTTAATAGGTTATTTCTCGCTTGGTCATTTCACGCACATAAAATGCTGAAACCAGGAGAACCATAATAGACAGGACTACCGCTACTGCAGCACCATAGCCCATATGGAAAAGGACAAAGGACTCCCGATACATAGTTACTGCCAACGTTTCAGAAGACCTGTAAGGGCCACCACTGGTCATTACATAAATAATATCAAAGATATTGAAGGAGTTGATAAGAGCCATAGCCACCACTACCGTAGTCATTGAACGGAGCATAGGAAGCATAACATAAATGAAAGTTTGCCATTTTGAAAAGCCATCCAGTTGCGATGCTTCAATAGGCTCTTTAGGAAGAGCCTGAAGCCCTATCAAAAACATAATCATATTTGAGCCGGTTGTTCTCCAGGTCCAAGCAAAAATCATAGAATAGGTATTCAAGGGGACCTCGGTAAGCCAGGAATGTGCCAGAAAATCAAGATGTAATGCTCTAAAGAGATTATTAAGAACCCCCAGTTGAGGCCCATACATCCATACCCAGATAAGACCAGTGGTAACCGCTGATAGGGTAAGAGGTATGTAAAATACAGCTTTAAACAGACCTGCCAGTTTAATATTGCTAACCCCCCAGGCAATAAGCAGGCCTAAACCAACTGGCAGGAGCAAAGTAAAAATGACCCATATAAAAGTATTCTTGAGCGAGACCAGAAAAGCACGACTGCGAAACAGATCAATGTAATTTTCCAATCCGTTAAACTTTGGAGGACTTAGTCCATCCCACCTGGTAAAGCTCACCGAAAGAGTGTAAACCATAGGAAAAAGTAGGAACACCACCACCATAACCAGAGCCGGTGCTAAAAAGAGATAGACGCTCTTGCTTCTTTTCACTTTAATGTCCTTTTGAGATAACTATACTAAAAAGAGGGGAAGAAAGTCAATCACTGACGCTCTTCCCCTCATCCGACTCTTCCTGATGAGCTACTTGTGTTCTCTCCAGTAGTCCTGGGCAATCTTTTCCAGATCCCCCAAAACCTGCATATAAGCATCCGGTTTAAGGATAAACTCGGCAAACTTGTCCACCGCCTCCTCACAAATATCCGTTGGAGTAGCCTCCCAGTAGCGATTTACTAATCTATAACCTTCGGTTTTTAGAGTCTTTACAATATTTTGCTTAACCTGGGGCAGGTACGAAATATCAGTTGCTGTATTACAGGGTATCTGGCCGCCAGACAATGAACCAAACATATACTGTCCCTCAGGAGTTAACCACCAGCTAGCCACTTTTAGGGCATCCTTTAGTCCTACAGATTTCTTTCCAACCAGTACAGGAGAAGAAGCCTCGTATATGACTACCTTTCCAGATTTGGGATTGACTGAAGGCATAAGAAATGCGTCGAAATCCTCACCTATTTTAAGACCGGCGCTTTCTAAGGTCACAGCATACCAGCTTCCCATTAGAATCATAGCGGCTTTTCCCTGCCCGAACAGTCTTGGAAAATCTGTCCATATGTCAGTACCAGGGTCTGAGAAGTATCCTTTCTTTAACATATCCTTATAGACCTCAAAAGCCTTTACCGCTGTTTCATCAGTATACTTGGCTTTTCCAACCATTAAGGCCTCGTAAAAATCTGGGTCCATTCCCACAAGAAATTGCTCAGTATAGATGAAGGTTGGCCATCGCCCTTGAACAGTTGTTCCCAGAGGAATAATATCCCTGGATTTAAAGAAATCACAGAGTTCAATGAACTCATCCCAGGTATTTGGTCTGGAAAGACCATACTGCTCAAATAGAGGTTTATGGTACCATACTACCCAGTAAGCCATGCTGCCGGGAAGCCCATAGACTCTTCCATTAAATTCAAAGGCTCCTCTTACACCGGGGTCATATTCACCTTTTCTGGCATCCCATAAATTGGTCAAGTCCGCCAGCAGCCCGGCATCAATTAGAGGTTTCATTCGGTAAGTGGACCACCAGGTGAAAAGTTCTGGCGCCTTATTGGTTGGAAGAGCAGTTCGTACCGCTGCCATATGAATCTCGGTGGTGGGATAGGGAACCTGCTTGAAAGCTACTCCGGTAGCCTCAAAGCAAGCATCGGACATAGCCTCATAGACAGGCTGGTAGTTGGGCGCTCCTCCCTTATCGTGCATCAGAACAAGTTCTGGCTCAGCGGCTGCGGCTAGTCCGAAAAAGAGAAACAATAAAGAACAACCTACCATCAAACCACTAATTCTTTTACTCATTATTTTGCCTCCTTGGGTTTCCTTAACCTTCTCTTTTTAGTGTTTTTCAAATGCTATTCAGGTCATAGACATCACCTCCTTAGGACGCTTCCTGAGATTTTTTTTCAAGGGTAACACTACTGCCAGTCACTGAAAATTCTCTTTTTCAGAAGCCTTCCGAAGACCCAGCTAACGGCCTATTTATTTTCTTATCTCTCGCCTCCTCCTAGCCTTGTTTTTAGTTTTTCTTTTGTCAAAGATCTAACGTCACTCCTAATTATTAGCGAATTTCCTTTTCTGTCAAGAGGCGCTTTTTGAGAAAATTACCTCTCTTGTTCTCTTGAGAAAGGGAAAAGGGGCTCTTTCTAGAATAGCTTTATTCCCTGAATAGAGAAAATCGGATAGATTAAAAACTAGCTGCTTTTAATACCGCAGGAACTTTGTCTTCCCAATTAAGGGTCATAATATGAACTCCTCTACAAGTGCCTTTTATCTGATTAATTATACTGGAGGTAATTTTAATAGCCGTTTGTACTGGATCTTGTGTCTTTTCCATCTGAAGAATAAAATGTTCAGGTATTCTCACTCCCGGCACTTTTTCATTCATGAATCGAGCCATTTTTGCAGATTTCAAAAGAAGTACACCCCCCAGTATAGGAACCTCTACTTCGCCAGCTTTTTCCAAAAATTCAACAAGCACCGTAACATCAAATATGGGCTGAGTCTGAAAAAATTCTGCTCCTGCTTCTACTTTTCGCTGCATCTTCTCAATTTCAAGCTCGATAGGATTTGCTCCGGGATCAACGACTGCTCCTACACAGAATTTTGGTAATCCTCTCAGAGGGTTACCCGCCAAATCGTATCCTTTCTCCAGTTTTCGTGCAGCTTTTAAAAGTTCCATTGAATCAAGGTCAAAGACAGGTTTTGCTTCAGGATCATCGCTTAGATGTATCTCATCCCCAGTAAGTGCAAGTATATTCGTTATACCCATTATGTAGGCTCCCAAGAGATCTGCCTGTAGAGCTAACCTGTTACGATCCCTGCACGTCATTTGAAGAATAGGCTCTAACCGTCGCTCTTTTAAGAGAAGAGCTATGGGCAAAGGGCTTACTCTCATTACCGAACTTGGAAGATCAACCACATTCACTGCATCCACTTTACCCACAAGAGAGTCAATTCTGCTTAACATCTTTGAGATATTTATCCCCTTGGGAGGAATAACATCCGTAGTTATCAAAAATTTTCCACTCTTTAAGACATCTGAAAAGCTCAATTTTTATGCCTCTTTGCTAAAATACCCACTAATTTGCTGAATTCTTCATCTTCTGTTGGAAAACTACGAGAGCCATCCGGGAACTTCCCTTTTTCCACATCCTTCTTATATTGCTTGAAGGCTTCTTCAATTATTGGGGATAAGTCCACGTACTGCTTAACAAACTTGGGTACAAATTTGCCAAAAGGATTGAGAAAATCCTGGCCAATTAGAACCCGTCCATCACAGTAAAAAGTTTTTCCATACTTACTTCATAATCAAAAGGATCTAATCAGACATAGATATTGGATACTTTCCAAACTCTCTTACGGCCTTTATCATTGTCCAGAAAGTATCCGGAGATACTCCACTGTGGATAGAATTGCTGGAGCTGAAAACGTGACCTCCTCCGGGAGAGGCTACTTCTATGATTCTCTTTACCCCCTCTATTATTTTTTCCTTGCTTCCGAAAGTTAAGAGATGCCCACAATCTATATTCCCCAGAATAGTAATCTTATCCCCGTATTTTTTCTTGATCCAGCTAATATCCATACCTGCCGGAGGTTCAATACTGTGAAGGCCATCCATTCCCACCTCGTAGACCAGCATATTCAACAAGACGGTAGTATTTCCATCGAGGTGTTTTATATAAGGCACCCCATAGCAGTGACACTCATCAGCGATTCTCTTTAGATGAGGGACCATAAATCTTTTAAACATTTGCGGAGAAAATAGAGGTCCTCCTCCATAACACCAGTCCACAGCTCCCAGAATCCCATCCACACCCATCTCAAGTTGAGCTCTCAGTAAAGGTATTACTCCTTCAGTGGTTACCTCCATATACCTTTCCACTAATTTTGGTTCATCAACCATGGCTTGGAGAAATAGCGGAAAATAGGGAAGAAAAGTGGGGCAGGCAATATCTGCTGCTCCCAGCACAAACATTCCATCCTCTTTTTCTTTTTCTCTCTCCACAGCTATTCTGATTGACTCCAGCCCATCCTGGAGGCATTGATGAAGAGGAGTAATCTTTGCCCTCTCCAGATATTCTACATATCTGCGCAGCTCTTTAATTCCTCCTTCTTTTATACAATCATTAACGGTAACACAGGTATCACCTTTTTCTTCGTATTTTTCTATAGACCAAAAACCATGTTCTTTGCTCTCGATACAAAAAGTGTTTTTCTCAATCTCCTTTATAGTAACATCAAAGATGTAATTAGCAGTAATGTTATCGGGAAGTCCCATCTCCACAGGAGCAAGATACTCAGTAGGTCTGAACCAGAACATATCAAAACCTACTTTACTGTACATCTCCAGCATCCCCTCTACATTTTCTCTAATAATGGCCCTCCTTGCCTCTCTTCCCTCCATTGCCGCTCTTATACCAGCCATTTTGGCCTCTCCAGTACCAAATCCTGTGATTTTTTTGCCTAACACACTCTCCAGAACAGGATTAGCTACAGTAAGTTCAAAAAGGGGTACACTATCCGGTTCCTTATGAGACAAGGCCATCTTTACTCTTTCTTTTTTGGTCATTTTTTCTCTCTTCTTAAACCTTGAGTTTTCCCTCTCGATGGGCACTGATATATTTCAGGCAACTCTCATCCTTATTCAGTAGAGCATTAGCCGCCTTCAAAGTGGCCATAATAGCCTCATCCAAAGGATCCAGAAAAATAGCATCCACTCCTGCTTCTATCAGAAGGGGTAAAAAGGTACGGTTAATTAATCCTCTCCCAGGTAAACCAAAAGAGACTCCACTTAAACATACTATTGTCTTTATCTGAGGGAAGGCATTCTTCATCATCCTGATGGTAGCTAAAGTTTGCTGCGCTTTCCCCTGCCCTACACTGATGGGCTCAACTAAACAGTCTATGTAAAGGTTATCTAAGAAGATACCAAAATCACTCACCACCTTTATTAATCTTCTGGCTACCTCTACTCTTTTCTCGGCACTAGGAGGAATTCCTTTATCATCCATACAAAGCGCAATCAAGGGACAGTTATACTTTTTGACTAGGGGGAGTACACCCTCCATCCTTTTCTTCTGAAGAGTTATAGAATTGGCCCAGGTTCTTCTTTTATCCTTGCATACCTGGAATCCCGCCTTAATAGTTTCTGGGCTAGGGCTGTCTATGCATAAGGGGATATTCACCACTTCTTGGATAACCTTTATCGCCCATCTCATATTCTCCGCCTCTTTGAGTGGACTTCCTACGTTTACATCCAGCACATCTACTCCAGCTTTAACTTGATTGATTGCTTCTTTTTGGATGGTTTCAACATCCCTTTTCTCCACAGCTAAGGCTATATTTTTTCTTACCGTATTGATTTTCTCCCCAATAATTAGCATAGCTTTTTTCTCCAGCTCTCTGAAGTAACAGAGATTGGAATAAGGACCATTGCGGGCTTGGAATACCTTTTTATGCAGTACCTCTCGATTTCTTTTTGGAAACCGCCCTGGGTTTTCGTTTCTTTTTCAAGTGAGAGAGTCACGGTCACGTACCTCGAGCACATCGTGCCCCCGAGAGCGCAACCACTCGGCAAGTCCATGACCAGCACAGAGATCTACCAGAAATTTCACTGGGTTATCTTAATCTCTTCCAAAGATTCATTCCCAAGGACAGCGTGGGCATAAGCAATGCAGGCAAGTACATCCTCACGTTCTAGGCCAGGATAATCCTCAAGAATCTCCTCAATGGTGACGTTCTGAGCCAAGAGCCCAAGAATCATCTCAACACTGATGCGCATACTGCGGATGATTGGCTTACCACCAAAAATCTTGAGATTTGCTGTAATACGCTGCAAAAGTTCATTAGTCTTTGTCTCCATTTTCACTCCTTTCTTTATCGAATGTAATCATTTTTAGTTCTATAACTAATTAATATAAGTCAATCATCCTGTCAAGTTTATAAAAATTGTCACCAAATCGATAATTATGACATTTTTTATATTCTTTAGCTGGCTCTTTATAGCCTTCAGACATCTTTTTCATTTCCTCGATGTCTATATCCTATCTTTTATCTACAATTTATCAAATTGCCATTGCCTGCTTACTTTAAAAGCGGAGATTTTTTCTTCTCCGGCAAGACGGATTTTAGCCTTAGACCACAAATTCTCCCTCTTGATTTCTTTTATGGGTAGGATAAAATAGATAAAAGTGTCCCAGGAATGAAGGCAAATCATTTTTCAAAAGATGAAGATCGTTCTTATAAATCCCTGGATATATGATTTTGCTGCCTATGATTTATGGATGAAGCCACTGGGGCTTCTTTGCATTGCTGGCTTCCTGGAAGAGTCTGGCTATGACGTTTCTCTCATTAACTGGATGGATAGGTATCAGGTGGATAGTCAAGCCCTTGACAAAAATTTTTTCTGTCCTATGGTACTCTTGAGTAAACTAACCACCAATCCCATCATGAGAAAAGATAATTAAAGATGCCTAAAAATTTAGTCATTGTAGAATCGCCAGCCAAGGCCAAAACCATAAATAAGTTCCTGGGCAAGAATTTTCGGGTGGAGTCCTGCTATGGACACATAAAAGACCTGCCCAAGAAAAATTTGGGGATAGATATAGAAAA
>Ga0209978_10001193_pt1 | contig 10696 bp, 12 predicted proteins | sample BentaG_FD_182805 | JGI IMG/M metagenome (GOLD analysis project Ga0209978, IMG submission 182805) | Deep subsurface microbial communities from South Atlantic Ocean to uncover new lineages of life (NeLLi) - Benguela_00093 metaG (SPAdes)... | ecosystem: Environmental > Aquatic > Marine > Oceanic >...
GGCCTTCCTGGAACGTTTCCATAAGGAAGCGAAGATCGTGGCCCGATTGGTTCACCCCCATATAGTGTCCGTCTACGATTTCAGCGAAGAGGATGGGATGCCCTACTTAGTGATGCGGTATGTAGAGGGAGAAACCCTGAAAACCGTTCTGAGACGGCCCCCCCTTCCCCTGAGGAGGATCCTCGAGGTTCTGAGGCCGGCGGGGGAGGCGTTGGCCTACGCCCATGGCCAAGGGGTGCTCCATCGAGATATTAAACCCTCCAATATCATGGAGACGCCAGAGGGAGAGGTCTTTCTCACCGATTTTGGCTTGGCCAAGATGATGGAGGATGTGGATGCCGCTTTCTCTCGGGATATGATGGTGGGGACGCCTCAATATATCTCCCCCGAACAGGTGAAGGGAGAGGAGTTAGATCCAGGCACCGATATCTACTCCTTGGGGGTCGTTCTTTTCGAGATGCTCACCGGGAGGGTCCCCTTTGAGGGGGATACCGCTCAGGCTATCATCCGCGGCCAAATCTTCTCCCCTCCCCCTCGGCCTTCCCAGTTTGCCCCGGCCATCCCTGAAACCGTGGAAAGGGTGGTCTTGAAGGCCCTGGCCAAGGAGAGGGGGGAGCGGTATCGGAGCGTGGAAGAGATGATAGCCGCCTTGGAGAGTGCTGCCCAAGAGGGTACCCTTCCCTCGCCAGAGAGGGCCTTTGTGGCTCCGTCCTCTATGGCGCCCCAGGCGGTCAGCGAACTTCCTCGAAGAAGGCGGCGCAGGTTCCCTTGGCTCATTCTCGCTCTCTTGCTCTTGGTCCTTTGTTCCTGTTCCACCCTTTTGTGGTTTCTATGGAGAGGCTAGAGAGGGTTTTTTGCATTAGCGAGGAGGGGACAGATCGGTTCCCCGGAGAAGGTTCTTCTTTGGTTTGTAGTCACCTTGTTGCTCTTGCCCTGGGTCAAGCGTTGGTTGAGTCAACATCTCTACGGCCTGGGGCTTCTCATTGCTGGAGACCACGATAAGGCCGCACTCTTCTCCCTTTTCCTCCTTCTCCCTGGGGTGATCCTCCATGAATTGAGCCATTGGCTGGTGGCCAAGGCTTTGAGGGTCCCCACGGGGCGACTCACCTTGGGGCCTCGACGGAGAGGGGAGGCGTTAACCTTCGCCTCCCTCTCTGTAGCCCGAACCGACTCCCTTCGAAAGAGCGTCATTGGTCTGGCCCCTCTCTTAGGGGGGACCCTGGCTATCTTCCTCACCGCCCGGTGGGGGTGGCCCTTTATCGCTTGGGGCTCCTCTCCAGATGAGGCCCTGCGCCATCTCATCTCCCATCTAGGGGAGTACGCAAGAGCCCCCCACCTTTTGCTTCTTCTCTACCTTCTTTTCTCAGTGAGCAACGGGATGTTGCCCAGCGAGACGGATCGCCAAGGGTGGCTTCCGGTTCTCCTCTTCGGCGGCCTGGTGGTGCTCCTCTCCACCCTGGTGGGCTTCGTACCCCGCATCCCAGGGGAGGTCATCTTCTGGATATTCCGGGGCTTGGAGTATCTGACTTTGGCCTTTCTGATCACCCTGGCGGTGGATGGCCTCTTCTTTCTCCTCATCTACCCTTTGGAGCGGCTGGTGGGAGCCATGCGAGGAGAAGAGGTAGAGTATAGGTGAACTAATCAGGAGGTTGGTTCTCTCTGGCGGCGAGGAAGAGAACGATAACCGCCACAACCCCTAGAGCGAAGAGGGCGTACAGCTTGTAGAGGCCGGGGGACAGAAGTAAGGCCAGTCCGCCGAAGGAGGCGCAGAGGAGGTAGAAGAAGAGGACCACCCGGCGGTGGGAGATCCCCATATCCAGTAGGCGGTGGTGGAGGTGTCCCCTGTCGCCGCTTAAGGGGGAACGACGCTCCCGGAGGCGGTTCACGATCTGCCAGGCCACGTCCAAGATGGGGATCCCCAAAACTAAGAGCGCCGTGGCTGCCTTGGCCCCACCGATGATGGAAAGAGTGCCTAGAGCGAAGCCCAGAAAGAGGGCTCCTGAGGTGCCCATGAATACCCGAGCGGGGTGGAAGTTGTAGGGGAGGAACCCCAGGGCGCAGCCACCCAAGGCTAGGGGGAGGAGGGCGATGCTCACCTGGCCCAAACGGTTGCTATGAGCAAAGAAGATGAGGGAGGCGATCACCGTGATCCCCGCTGCCAGGCCGTCCAGACCATCTAACCAGTTGACGGTGTTCATCATCCCCAGGAGCCAGAAGAGGGTGAAGAGCACCGCGAACCAGGTGGGGAAGGTGACTAGCCCGCCGAAGGGGCTGGCGATCTCGTAGATGACGATGCCGGAGTAGATGGCCACCCCTGCGGCCAAGAACTGAGCCAGGAGTTGGGGCCAGGGAGAGAGTTCCCGTTTATCATCGTAGATGCCTACCAAAAGCACCACCAGAGAGCCGACTACCACCCCGGCCAAGCGGCGCAGTTCGTTGGGCAGGTCGGGGCGAGCCTCGAGGGTTAGGGGCAGTAGGATCAAAGAGAGCCCTATAGCGATCAGGAAGGGGACAAAGAGCGCTACCCCCCCCAATTTTGGCGTTGGCGCCTCGTGCAAGTGCCTGGGCTCATGGGGGTAGTCTACAAATCCCCAGCGCCGCGCTAGCCTCTCCACCAGGGGCGTGAAGAGGAAGGCCAAGAGCAGGGGTACGGCGAAGACGGCCAGATAGAGCACGATTTACCTTTCTATCAACAGCGAAAAAGGGCAACCCCAAGGGTCGCCCTCATTCTAGGGTGCTCAGGTTCTTCTGTCAAGGGTTCGGGAAGCGGACCAGTTCCACCCCTGCCTCAGCCAGGAAGTTGCGGGCTAGTTCATCGGGATACTCCCCAGCGTAGATCACCCTCTTTAGGCCCGCATTGATGATCATCTTGGCGCAGGTATTGCAAGGTTGATGGGTGATATAGGTGGTGCCCCCGGCGATGGAGACACCATGTAAGGCTGCCTGGATGATGGCGTTCTGCTCGGCGTGGAGGCTCCTCTGGCAGTGGTCGTCTTCGATGATGCAGCCCGCTTCCAGGCAGTGAAGCAACCCCTCCGGAGCGCCGTTATAGCCTGTAGTGAGGATGCGACGCTCTCTGACGATCACCGCCCCCACCGAGGCTCGGGGGCAGGTTGACCTTTGGGCCACTTGCCGGGCTATCTCCATAAAGTATTCATCCCAGGTGGGGCGTATCTTGGCACTCATCTAATCACCCCGTCCCGAACTGCCTGTCCCCCGCGTCTCCCAGTCCGGGGACGATGTAACCCGCTGGGGGGTCTTCTGGCTTCTGGGGCTCGCCCGTCAGGTGGTCGTCGATGGCCGCGATATGGATGTCCACATCCGGGTGGGCCTCGGTGAGCCTTTTCACCCCCTCGGGGGCGGCGATGACACCCACGAATTTGATCCGCTTGGCTCCCCATTTCTTCAAAATATCTACCGTGGCCACCGCCGAGCCTCCGGTGGCTAGCATGGGGTCTAAAATCAAACAGACCTGCACTGTAGGGTGGACGGGGAGTTTACTATAATACTCTACCGGCTCTAGGGTCTCATGATCTCGGTAGAGGCCGATATGCCATACCTCCGCCGAGGGCATCATCTCCCAGATCCCCTCCACCATCCCCAGCCCGGCGCGGAGGATGGGCACTAGCCCGATCTTCTCGGTCAACCGGTACCCCTTGGCTGGGGCCAGAGGGGTGGTGACTTCCACCTCCTTTAGTCCCAGGTCCGCCGTAGCCTCGTAGGCCAAGAGGATCGATATCTCCCTGATCAGTTCCCGGAACTTCTTGGGTTCGGTATTTTTGTCCCGCAGGAGGGTCATCTTATGCTGGATAAGGGGGTGGGTGGACTCTAAAACCGCCATCTTGCCCTCCTTTGTGAAAAGGCAGCGGCTTGCTTTCCGCTGCCTTCTCCCCTCACGCTTCCCCGGTGCGCTTGAGGAGCGCCTCCCACCGCCGATCCACCTCGGCTTGTAGTTCCTCTATGATATGTTTATTCTCCTCCTGGAAGAGGTGGCGGAAGCGGCCTTGGGGCCTCAAGAACTCTTCGATGGGGAGTTTCTCCTTGGGCCGGTAGTTAAGTTTCCACACTCTCTTCTCTACCTCATAAAGAGGCCAGAAGCAGGTATCCACCGCCAGGCGCGACATCTCCAGGGTCGTATCGGTGGGGTGGCGCCAGCCTCGGTTGCAGGAGGAGAGGATGTTGATAAAGGCCGGCCCATCGGCCCCCACCCCTTTCCGCACCTTTTGCATCAGATCCCTAAACCGGTGGGGAGAGGCCTGGGCGACATAGGGGATACCGTGAGCGGCCACAATGGCGGTGAGGTCCTTGCGATGTTGGGGCTTGCCAGGGATAACCTTCCCCGCTGGCGAGGTGGTGGTCCAAGCGCCATAGGGAGTAGCCCCAGACCGTTGGATCCCGGTGTTCATGTAAGCCTGGTTATCGTAGCAGATGTAGAGAAGCCTGTGCCCCCGCTCCAAGACCCCCGAGAGGGCCTGGATGCCGATATCATAGGTGCCCCCATCCCCGGCAAAGGCCACGAACTTCATATCCCGCTCTTTCATCTTTCCCTGTTTCACCAAGGAGCGGTACATGGTCTCTATGCCGCTCAGGGTGGAAGCGGCGTTCTCGAAGGCGTTATGGATCCAGGGGATCCGCCAGGCGGTATAGGGGTAGATGGTGGTGCCCACCTCTAGGCAACCGGTGGCCGCAGCCACGATCACCGGTTCATCGATAGCCAAAAGCACCTGGCGAACGATGATGGGAGCGGCACACCCCGCGCAGAGGCGATGGCCGGGAGCCAGCCGTTCCTCTTTCTTGGAAAGTTCCTTCAACTTAAGCGCTGTAGCCATCTTCTTCTCCTCTAAATCTTAGGCCGCGGTAACGACTTCTTGTTTGCCTTCCCTCACGCCCAGCCAGTTAACTAGACGTTCGATCTCGCCGGTTTCGGCGATCTGCAAAAGATCGCGGAAGACGCTTTCGATCTGATCAGGGGTGGTATCCCGGCCGCCGAGGCCGAAGATGTAATCCACCACTTTAGTCCTCACGCCGTGAGCCTGGAAGGCGGCACAGATCTCCATGAAGAGCGGCCCGCCCAAAGCGCCGAAGGAGTCGGAGCGGTCCATCACTCCTACCACGGCCTTATCTCTTAAGGATGCTACTATCTCTTGGCTGGGGAAGGGCCGGAAGCAGCGAGGTTTCAGGAGGCCCGCTTTTATCCCCCGACCCCGCAGATCGTCCACCACGCCTCTGGCCGTTCCGGCCGTGGAGGAGAGGACCACTACTGCTACCTCTGCATCGTCCAACTTGTACCCTTCTAACAGCCCATAGGGGCGGCCGAAGGTCTTGCCGAACTCCTCCCCCACCTCTATCACTGCCTCTTTGGCCCGCTCTATAGCCTCCGCTTGCTGTCTCTTGTGCTCCATATAGAAGTCGTAGAAGTCCAAGGGGCCGTAGGTGACCGGGTTATCGATGTCTAAGAGGGGGTAGGTCGGTCGGAAAGGGCCGATGAAACGCTTGACCGCTTCGTCCTCCTCTATCTCCACCCTCTCCACAGCGTGGCTAGTGATGAAGCCGTCCGACATCACCATCACCGGGAGACGTACCTCCTCTCTCTCGGCGATCTGCACTGCCTGGATGGTGTTGTCGTAGGCTTCCTGCGCGTTCTCGGAGAAGAGTTGTATCCAGCCCGCATCTCGAGCCCCCATGGAGTCGGAGTGATCACAATGGATGTTGATGGGGGCGGAAAGGGCGCGATTCACGACCGGCATGACGATGGGGAGCCTGGTAGAGGCGGCGACATAGACCACCTCCCACATGAAGGCCAGCCCCGCCGAGGAGGTGGCGGTCATCACCCGGCCGCCGGCCGCCGAAGCGCCGATGCAGGCGCTCATGGCGCTATGTTCGCTCTCTACAGTGATGAACTCCGTATCCACCAACCCATCAGCCACGAACTCAGAGAAGGTTTGGACTATGGAGGTCTGAGGGGTGATGGGATAAGCGGCCACCACATCGGGGTTGATCTGGCGCATCGCTTCTGCGGTGGCCGAGTTGCCGTCCAAAGCCATATATCTGCCCATATCTCCTCCCTATAGAGGGTTATTCTGTAACCATAGTGATCGCCTCGACCGGGCAGACCTGGGCACAGATGCCACAACCTTTGCAATGGTCCAGGTCGAAGCCCTTCATCTTCGTCTCTTCGACGAGGATGGAACAGTCGGGGCAATGGATCCAACAAAATAAGCAGTGGGTGCACTTCTCCAGATCGAGGACCGGGCACTGGGCCCGCCAGCCACCGGTGATATATTCTACCGCGTTGCCCGCCTCGACGATCAGCCCCCCTTCGGGTATCTCCCGCCATCCCGCTTCCAGATCGACCACCTTATCCCTCCCTTACCTCGCGATAGGCCCGCTCGATGGCCTCCACGTTCTGTTCCGCTACGCGAGAGCCGAACTTATAGCCAAACCTCTCGCGAGTCTTCTCTATCAGATCCTCCAGGGCTACGAAGCCCGTAGCCTTAACCAGGGCACCCAGCATGGGGGTGTTGGTGATCTCCCGACCCAAAGTATCCATGGCGATGCGGGTAGCGTTGACGGTGAAGACCTTTCCCCTCTTGAACCCCAACCGCTCTCGGATCTTGGCGGGGGGTTCTTCTGTATTTACGATGAGGATACTCTCTTCCTTCAACCCTTCGGCGACGCTCACGCTGCCTATGAGAGTGGGGTCAAGAACCAGGACCACATCCGGTTCTTGGATCTGGGAATGGATGTCGATGGGCTCCCTGCTCAGGCGAGTGAAGGCCCGCACTGGGGCCCCGGCCCGCTCTGGGCCGTAGTCCGGAAAGGCTTGGAAATATTGACCGCTGTCCAAGGCCAGGTCAGCCAGCATCTTGCCGGCGGTGACTACACCTTGGCCCCCGCGGCCATGCCAGCGGATCTCTGTTAACTCGGCCATCTATCCTCCTTTAGGCGTAAAAAAAGCCCCTTCCATCGGCTTGGGCGGATGTCGTCGTTGAGCGCCCAAAGAGCACACATATATTATAGGGTAAGGGTGCCGAAAAATCAAACGGTGGCTATTAGGGGAGAGCCTTTCTTGCGAGGGATGGATATGCTTTTGGCGCCATCCCTGGGGTAGCCTTGGTGGCGATGGGGAACCGCGCTCCTGAGAGGGGGGCGAGAGGTCATATCCGCCTCTTCCTCTCTACTGCCGTTTTGCATTTGAGACATAACGTGGCCTGGGGTATGGCCTTCAGCCGAGCCGGGTCGATCCTTTCTCCGCAGTTCTCGCAGATGCCATAGACTCCCTTTTCCGCTAGGGAGAGGGCGTACTCCACCGCCTCCAGTTCTCGCTCCAAATGTTGAAGGAGAGCCAGGTTCTTCTCCCGTTCATATAGAGCAGGGTCTCCCTTCTCCAGATCGCTCTCCACCTCGCTTCTCACGCTATCCTGGAGGCGCCTTATCTCGGCTACTATCTGGTTCCGCTGGGCCTTCAACCTCTCCATATCATCGCTCATCTGCTCTTCCCTCTGTAGGAGTAGGAAAGGCGCCGCTTACAGATGAGAAATAAAAAAGCGATGCCCCCTTCATCCTCTCTGGCCTTATCGCATTATATATACTACTTTTCCGCGGATCGGTCAAAGAGAATCCGGCAAGTTTTGCGGCGCAAAGAGGAAATTCGGGGCCCCAAATAGGTGAAAAGCACGCCTTTTCGTGTTCTTTGAAGAAAATTCGACCATTTCTGGTTTGTTCATCTAATTATGGGAGAGAGGGCTTGCCCTCTACTCTATCTTTGGTATAATGAAGCAGAAGAGGTGAAAGTGTTGGAAAGAACCGTCTCTCCAAAGCTGAAGGCCGATGAGGTAGCGGTAGAGGTTCTTCTCCGTCCTAAGACGTTGCAGGAGTTCATCGGTCAGGAGAGGGTGAAGGAGAATATCAAGATACTCTTGGAGGCTGCTCAGGGGAGAGGAGAGGCGGTAGAGCATGTGCTCTTTTGTGGCCCTCCAGGGTTAGGTAAGACGACTTTAGCCAATATCATCGCTCATGAGATGGGGGTAAAGATCACCGTCACCTCTGGGCCGGCTGTGGAGCGGGTCCGCGACTTCGCGGCCATAGTGAGCCGATTGGGCGAACGACACATCCTTTTCATCGACGAGGCTCACCGCCTCCCTCGGCCTGTGGAGGAGATGCTCTATCCGGCTATGGAGGACCGGTGCCTAGACATAATTATGGGAAAGGGGCTCAAGGCCCATACCCTTCGACTTCGACTGAAGCCTTTTACGGTGATAGGGGCTACCACCCGTATGGCCCTTATGACCTCTCCTTTAAGGGCTCGCTTCGGTGTGATCTATCGGCTGGGCTTCTACAGCATTTCAGCCATGGAGCAGATCGTGCGCCGTTCGGCGAAGATCCTGGGTGTGGAGATCGAGGAGGGGGGGTGCCAGGAGATCGCTAGGCGGGGGCGAGGAACCCCTCGGGTGGCCAATCGACTTCTGAGAAGGGTGAGGGATTACGCTCAGGTGCGGGCGGATGGAGTGATCACCGCTGAGGTGGCCCGCCAAGCGTTGGAACTTCTGGAGGTGGATTCTCTAGGTTTGGACGAGGTCGACCGGAAGATCATCGAGACCATAATCCATAAATTCAACGGGGGGCCGGTGGGGCTCGACACCATCGCTGCCTCCATCAGCGAGGAGGCGGATACCATCATGGATGTCTATGAGCCCTATCTTTTGCAGTTGGGGTTCATCGGCCGGACGCCAAGAGGGCGGGTGGGTACCAAACTGGCCTACGAGCACCTGGGCCTCCCCTACGAGGAAGGGCAGCCGACGCTATTTTGAGATGCGCGTGGTAGATTCAAAAGGCCGTGAACTCTCCCCCTGCTCGAAGGAGAAGGCGGAGAGGCTTTTGAGAGAAGGGAAGGCGACTATGGTCGGGGGCTCGCCCTCGACCATACGCTTATCCTACGAGGTCGAATGGCGGCCAAAACGGGAGGAATCGGGGCCTCTCAAAAAAGATAAGAAGATACTGCTCCACATCTGCTGTGGCCCCTGTAGCACCTACACTATAGCCCGCCTTCGGGAGGAGGGGTTCTCGGTCACCGGCTTCTGGTACAACCCGAACGTCCATCCCTTCTCCGAGCATGAGAGAAGGCGGGAGTGCATAAAGGAGTATGCTCAGACTGTGGGTCTCCCTATGATCTGGTGGCCGAACTATGAGATGGTGGAGTTCCTCCGCCGGGTCTCGGGCCACGAGGCAAAGGGAGATCGTTGCTCTATCGATTATCGGATGCGGTTGGAGAAGACGGCGGAGGTGGCCGCCCAGGAAGGGCACGACGCCTTCACCTCCACTCTGCTCATCAGCCCCCATCAGGACCAAACCTTGATACGAGAGATCGGCGAAGAGTTGGGCCCAAAGTACAATTTAGAGTTCTATTTCGAGAACTTTCGGCGGGGTTGGACGGAGCGGGGGCGTCTGGCGAAGGAGCATAACCTCTATAGGCAAAACTATTGTGGCTGCATCTACAGCGAGTGGGAGAGATATAAAGGCAGCGGATTCTCGGAGGAAGGTGCGTCCTGTGCAGAAAGTGGCTAGGGTGGCGAAGGAGCCTTTGACCTATCTAGTCATCGCCATCCTGGTTCTCTTAGTCCACCAGGCTTTCTATCTCAGAGAGTTGGGCTACGACGCCGTGGACGACGCCTACATCTCCTTCCGGTACGCCCAAAACTTCGCCCGAGGGCACGGGCTGGTCTTCAACATCGGCGAGAGGGTAGAGGGGTATACGAACTTTCTCTGGACGGTGCTTCTCGCTCTATTCATTTTGGCGGGGGTCGAGCCTGGGCCCCTGGCCATGGCTCTAGGAGGCCTCTTCGCCCTGGGAACCATCATCTTGGTCTATAGCAAGTTCGCTCAGAAGGCCCTGGTGGTTAGTCTCTCTCTGCTCCTCTTGGCTGTCGATGGCTCTTTCGCCCTTTGGTCTGTGGGGGGTATGGAGACGGCCATCTTCACCTTCTTGTTGCTCTCTGGCATGGTTGCCTATCTCCAGGAGGGAGAAGACGAAAGGTTGGCGCTCCTTTCAGGCCTGCTCTTCGCCCTGGCGGCCCTGACTCGCCCTGAGGGGGTCTTGGTCTTCGCGGTCACGCTGCTCCACCGGGCGTTTCATCGGCTACTTGTGGAGCGGAGGCTCCTCGCCCGGCCTGACCTGCTTCGGCTTTTCTCTTTCCTAGGGCTATATGGGCCTTACTTTCTGTGGCGCTATAACTATTACGGTTATCTCCTCCCCAACACCTTCTACGCCAAGGTGACTACCGAAGGGGTGAGCGCTCAGATAGCGCGAGGGTTCGCCCACTTGCGTACCTTCTTGGGGGTGCATCTTGGATGGTTGCTCATACTCTTGACCCTGGTGCCCCTTCTTAAGCGGAAGGTGGATTTCGCTTGGAGTTACCTGGTTTTTCTGGTTTCGGTCTATGTTTCTTATATCGTCTATGTGGGAGGGGATTGGTCGGTGGGCCGTTTCTTCGTTCCCATCCTCCCCGCGCTCTACCTCCTGGTGGCTATGGGGGTCGGCGAGGCCTACATGAGCCTCCAAACCTGGTTTGAAGAGAGGGGCCGAGAGGGGTATTTTAGAGGGGTTGGTGGCCTCCTCGCCCTGGGAGGGGTGTTAGCCCTCTTTAGTCTCTCCTCTCTGGGCGGCGAGCTCGAACTTTTCATCCGGCGCTTTCAGGCT
>Ga0209978_10001194_pt1 | contig 10695 bp, 8 predicted proteins | sample BentaG_FD_182805 | JGI IMG/M metagenome (GOLD analysis project Ga0209978, IMG submission 182805) | Deep subsurface microbial communities from South Atlantic Ocean to uncover new lineages of life (NeLLi) - Benguela_00093 metaG (SPAdes)... | ecosystem: Environmental > Aquatic > Marine > Oceanic >...
CCCCTATAACATGGCCCCTTACTGGGTCGTTTCAAAATGGTTTATTGCGCCCTAAGCCCTAGAATCATAGGCTCCATCTATATAAACCATTTTGAAACGCCCACTAATCTAAACTATGTGAGGGCATAATCCAAAAAAAAGAGACACCCATACCCTGCATTTGACGTTATCCTGGCTCACCATGCTCTGTTGTTACCCTTTTTCACTTCAATTGATATCCTGCGTTGTTTGCGGTCTTGCAGCGAAAAATATCCCAGAAGACTGAGAGCTCAATGAGGCTGTGAGGTTTCGGCTTTTCCCTTGACATCGAAGGATGCCTTCCACATACTTGTGTTGTATGGCCGAATTATTCATAAATTGATCACAGCATGAAAAATACACTTACCTTCATCATGGCAGGTGGTCGAGGCGAAAGGCTCATGCCTCTTACCCTGGACAGATCCAAGCCAGCGGTTCCCTTCGGTGGTAGTTATCGGCTTATTGATCTAACCCTCAGTAATTGCATAAACTCCCAACTATACAAGATCATTGTTCTACCCCAATATAAATCCCAGTCCCTAAGTGATCACCTAGAGGATGGCTGGAATATTTTCAACCACAAGCTCGGGCACTTCTTGAAGATTGTTCCACCTCAGCAGAGGATTAGTGGAGATTGGTACCGAGGTACTGCTGACTCAATCCGCCAAAATCTCTACCTCATTGAGCAAACAAGACCACGCCAGGTCCTGATCCTATCAGGTGATCATATCTACAAGATGGACTACAGCCTATTCCTCACATATCACCAAGAGAAAGATGCAGATATGAGCGTTGCTCTCATTGAACTGGAAAAAGAGGTGGCTCCTCAAGTAGGTGTGGCTGAGGTAGATGAGGACTTTCGCATCCACGGATTTCAGGAAAAACCCAAGGGAAATCCCAAAACCATCCCTGGCGATCCCAACCGGGTGCTCGCCTCCATGGGCATTTACCTGTTTAGGACAGACATCCTCTTAGATGCTTTGAGAGCCGTCAGCAAGGATGATTTTGGCAAGGACATAATCCCTTACTTGATTCCCAAATCGCGGGTGTACGCCTATCCCTTTCGGCAGCGGAATAGAATTGAGGATTACGTGTATAATACCCAGGAAAACGGAGAGCGAAGACTTCGTCTTGAGTCCAGAACCCGCGACTCTTCTTACTGGAGGGATGTGGGAACACTGGATGCCTATTGGAACGCTAACATGGACCTGACCGGGCTGGATCCTTCATTTAACCTCTATGGGCGCAAGTGGCCCATCCACACCTATCAACTACCAGCCCCGCCTGCCAAATTCGTATTCAGCAACGAAAGGCCTAATGGTTTTCGAGTAGGCAAGGCGCTGGACTCACTTGTGGCCCCCGGCTCAATAGTAAGTGGCATTGTGAGGAATTCAGTGATTTCTTACTACGTGATTATCCAGAGTTGGGCAACGGTTGAGGAATCAGTAATTATGGATGATGTGGTCGTGGGGCATCACTGTAAGATCAAGAAGGCCATCATCGACAAACATAACGCAATTCCAGCCCATACTGAAATTGGTTATAATCCGAATGAAGACAAGAAACGCTTCACCTTAACGCCTCGGGGAATTGTGGTGGTACCAAAGAACTTTTTCCAATAGTTTTCAGGTACCTCAAATGTGATGGGGCAAAAGTTAACCGGCTGTTGTCTAAACGGAAACCCCTTTGAGCGGTCATCAAAACGCTTTTTGCCAAAAAACCCTTGGCGAAGTGGAAGATAAGCGATGTCAACTATTTGAGCCCTAAGAGCGGGGTAACGTCAAAGTCCAGGGTATGGGTGTCTTTTTTTTGGTTATGCCCCACATAGTTTAGATGAGTGGGCGTTTCAAAATGGTTTATATAGATGGAGCCTATGATTCTAAGGCTTATGGCTCAATAAACTATTTTGAACCGACCCAGTAAGGGGCCATGTTATAGGGCATAATCCAAAAAAAAGATACCCATACCCTGCAATAAGCTTAAAAATCAATAGGTTAGGTTTCACTATGACGTGACCCTGCCCTAAAGGCGAGTTTTGACATCGCCTGGAGCGAGCCCTAGATTTATCAAAAAACGTTTTAGACCCAGTGAAAAGGGATTTCTGCAACAGCCTGTCAATGGTGAACGGCTTAGTATAACGAAGAAATCTTAACTCGAAGGATGTGTTGACAGGCCTGATGCCCACGCATAAACATCACGTAAGGCGAGATGGTTCTCCTGTGCTATTCTTCTGCATTCCTCATATTCAGGCATGAGTACTGTTCTGCCATCCTGATTGATGACCTTCTTGAGGCTCATTTTTCCCCAAGGAGAATCAACTACCAATCCCTCTCGCTTTAACACAGCCCGCTGGCTGAAGCTATAGCGAATCCCCAGTGTCGTTGACTCTCGGAAAATGATAGCAGTAAGTCTCTCTCTATCTTCAGGCTGGCCGATCACCTGGAGCTGGGTGCCTGGCCTGTTCTTTTTCATCTGGATCGGAGAAAAACTAACATCCTTGGCACCTGCGTCAAAGAGGCTATCCATCAAATAACCCAACAATTCCGGGTTCATATCATCTAGGTTTGATTCCAAGACAACCACCGTCTCTGACCTCTCTTTGTCGATATCACTTCCAATCAGAATACGTAATAGATTTGGCCGGTCAACCAGTGTTCTACTCCCCACGCCATAACCTATGCTATCTACTATCATCTGCGGAATCGGGCCAAAGGAAGAACAAAGCGAGGTAATCAAGATGGCCCCCGTAGGCGTAACCATTTCAACATCCTGACCACTATGATAGATGGGGATACCCCTCAGGAGTGCTATGGTAGCTGGGGAGGGTACCGGGATCTTTCCGTGGGCACTGGCGATCATTCCGGTACCTACCGGAATTCTTGAGGCAAAGAGTTTCTCGATACCCAAGAGATTGATCCCTGCAACAGTAGCGACTACATCAGCAATAGAGTCAAGAGCGCCAACCTCATGAAAATGTACCTCATTGGGTAAGATATGGTGTATTTCACCTTCAATTATCGCCAGTTTTTCAAAGACCTGAACGGAGCCTTCAATAACCGGGAGAGGGAGATCGCTGTCTTCAAGTATTTCTTTTATATCATCTAGATGTCGGACCTTCTGGTCCTCTTCTTGTAAAGAGACAAGGAATCTTGTCCCAAAGATATTATTTCTTCCTTCTTTTTTCGCTGATATCTTGTAACCGCTGATCTTGAGTCCAGATAAGATCGTCTCAAGTTTCTCAAAAGGAAGACCCGCATCCAGTAAGGACCCAACAAACATATCCCCGCTTATGCCAGAGAAGCAATCGAGGTAGGCTATTTTCATATTAGCCCTGTTCTCTCAGAGTCCCCGGGCCCTTTCTCTGGCTTCCTGCGTCTTTTTGCATTCAATACACAGGGTAGTAACAGGCCGTGCCATCAGTCTCTTATCTCCTATGTCTTTTCCGCATACCTCGCATACACCAAAGCCACCGTTCTCTATTCGATCAAGGGCTTCTTTGATCTTTTCAATCAACTTTCTTTCCCTATCCCGTATTCTTAAGAGAAAGTTCCTATCTGTCTCCAGGGCAGCCCTATCGGTGGGATCAGGGAAGGTATCCTTTGAATTGGTCATTCCATTGACCGTCTTAAGGGCCTCGTCGATGAGTTCATCGAGCTGGTCCTGAAGCAAGCGCCCAAAATATTCTAATTTTTTCTGGTCCATTCGCTAAATCCTCGAATACATGTCATGTTGATTTCTTTATTCCCCTTATTTTTTCCCAGATATCTCGATTCTTTCCTCTATTGGTCTGTTTTTCAAGTTCCTCAAATTCCATCAGCAACTCACGCTGTGTCTGGCTCAAATTGGTCGGTGTCTTGACCATGACCTGTACAAAAAGATCCCCTCGCCGCCTTGCCCGCCTAAGGCTTGGCATGCCACAACCTTTAAGTTTGATGATTTCGCCCGGCTGGGCCCCCTCTGGGATGACAACCTGTCTCTGCTCACTATCATCAATAACAGGGATGGAAATCTCAGTCCCTAAGGCTGCATCTACAAAAGATACAGCTATGTGGCACCTCAGATTATCCCCATCCCTCACGAAAAAATCATGCTCCTTAACGTAGATTGCCACAAAGAGGTCTCCTGGTGGCCCCCCATTTTCTCCATTCTCTCCCTCCCCCTCAATCCTTAATTGCAAACCAGTGTCCACACCAGGGGGTATCTTTACCAAGACTCTCTTTTCAGCCTTTACTCTCCCTTGGCCATTGCATCTGGTGCATGGATCAACTATGACCTCACCGGCACCATTACAGGTGGAACAGGTGGTTCTGATCTGGAAGAAAGCCTGAGAATGCACCGTTTCTCCTCTACCCTGACAGTTGGGGCAGGTAGCGGGTTCGCTCCCCGGGGCAATACCATTGCCACCGCATGTATCACAAGACTCCCATTTTCCGAAAACGATCTCCTCTTCCTTTCCTGTGTAGGCCTCTTCAAGGGTCAACTCCAAATCGTATCTCAGGTCATTACCTCTTCTTGCCCTCGTTCTCCTTGAACCCCTCCCTCCAAAACCAAAGAAACCGTCAAAAATATCTCCAAAGGCAGAAAAAATATCCTCAAAACCACCAAACCCGGTAAAGCCTGTCCCCCTCAAGCCCTCATGACCGTATAGATCATATATTTTCCTCTTTTCCCTATCGCTGAGCACCTCATAGGCCTCTGCGGCCTCCTTAAAACTCTCTTCAGCCTCTTTATCTCCCGGATTTCTGTCAGGATGATATTTCAGCGCAGTATGCCTGTAAGCCCTTTTTATCTCATCCCCATCGGCGTCCCGAGAAACACCAAGGATTTTGTAATAGTCTCTTTTGGTTGGTATGAACATCAGGTTTTATCTACAGAATCCTCTTCTTGGACACCGGGTATATCCCCTTCATCCGCAGTGCTTTCTGAGTCATCAACTGGCTCACCAACTGCTGAATCATCGAGCAACAACTTATCTACTGCTAATACATCCTCTGCCAAACCATCTGACAATAGATTAGTGCTTTCTCTCAGTCTCACCTTTTCTGCTTCAACCTCTCGTAAGGCGCCTACTACCTCTTTGTTAGATGTAGGGATAAGAAGTTCCTTTCCTCTCCTTAATGCAATAATCCTCTTTTTAACCAAATGTACAAGTTCAAATTTGTTGTAACCAAGCTTCAAACAATCTTCGATCGTAATTCGAGCCATTACAGATCTCCCTTTGAATAATTTAAATTTATAATTATAATTATTCCATGGTCAAACGTAAAGTCATTTCTTTTAATATAATAGAAATTTTCACCTCTACAAGATACTCATAAAATTCTGTTCTGAAAAAGTAACCAATCCATTCGTTGTTTATAAAAATTCTATTTTATGGTATTGGTATTTAGTAACCCTAACTATCATACAGCATTATCGCAATACCTACTTTAGACTATGCTCGCCACCGCATATAGCAGTTCGGTCATAGGTATCGATGCCTATACCGTAGAGGTAGAGGTAGATATCTCGAGGGGTTTACCGTCTTTTTCTACCGTGGGTCTGGCAGAAGGAGCGGTCAGGGAAAGCAAGGAACGGGTAAAGGCAGCGCTCAAGAATTCTGGCTATGACTTCCCAGCCGATCGTATTACCGTTAACCTCGCTCCCGCTGATGTAAAAAAGGAGGGCAGCGCCTTCGACCTTCCTATAGCTGTCGGCATCTTGACAGCAACGGGTCTCATTCCGCCTCTAGCATTGAAAGACTACCTCATTATGGGCGAGTTATCATTAGATGGGAGTGTGAGGCCGATTAGAGGCGCTCTCTCAATGGCCATAATGGCAAAGGAATTCAATCTGAAAGGAATTTATGTTCCTTCAGCAAATGCTGCGGAAGCAGCTGTGGTTGATGAGATAGCTGTTTATCCAACGGACACACTTTCTCAGTTAGTTGAATCATTGAATGGTATGGAATCCATAACCCCCTTTACCGTAGACAGAGACCCCTTGGGGAATCCATTGAGTTCTGATCTGGACTTTGCCGATGTTTGTGGTCAGGAAAACGTGAAAAGGGCTGTGGAGATTGCTGCTGCAGGTGGCCATAATCTCTTGATGATTGGCCCACCAGGCGCAGGAAAGACCATGCTTGCCCAACGGCTTTCCACTATCCTGCCGAGTCTTGCCTTCAACGAAGCCCTGGAAACGTCCAAGGTATACAGTGTCATGGGCCTGATGCCGAGAGGCCAAGGTCTATTAACGCGCAGGCCGTTCAGAGCGCCCCACCATACCATATCTGACGCAGGCCTCATAGGAGGTGGGGTAATACCAAAACCGGGAGAGGTCAGCTTGGCCCATAATGGTCTGCTCTTCTTAGATGAAATGCCGGAGTTTAAAAAAAATGTTCTCGAGGTGCTGAGGCAGCCAATGGAAACTGGGATAGTCACCATATCCAGGGCCAGCTCCTCCGTAACCTATCCAGCCAATTTTGTTTTGGTTGGGGCGATGAATCCGTGCCCTTGCGGCTTCTTTGGTGATACAAAGCGCGAGTGCACCTGCTCTTATAGGGAAATACGGAGGTACAGGGCAAAGATATCAGGACCCCTCATGGACCGGATCGACATCCATATAGACGTGCCATCGGTACCCTTCAAAGATCTAACCGGGATTAGTCAAGGTGAATCTTCTTCCAGTATTTACCAAAGGGTACTGGCTGCCAAAAAGATCCAAGAGAAGAGATTCCACAAGACAAAGATCCATAGCAACGCCATGATGAATAGCAGGCAGATAAAGAAATTCTGTCCAATAGATGATAATTCCACCGCTCTCTTGGAGACAGCTATGGAAAAATTTGGGCTCAGCGCTCGGGCTCTTTCACGGATTCTTAAGATTTCCAGAACCATAGCAGATCTTGCCGGAGCTCAGGATATCGAGCAGGCGCATGTAGCCGAGGCAATACAATATAGATCCCTCGATAGGAAGTTAATGGTATGAGAACGTTTGTTAAAATAGGCCTTGCTGGTTTCTTTCTTATCTTTTTTGTAATCACCTCGATAGGGATTGCAGTATGGTACCTATGGTCGAGTAACCTTCCCTACATAGGCTCCCTTAAGGACTATAATCCCCCAATCATCACAGAAATCTTTGATGACAAAGGCCAAGTCATTACTCAATTCTCCGACGAAAGGAGAATGCTAGTCCCTTTAGAGGAGATTTCCTATCATACCATCAAGGCCTTCATTGCAGCGGAAGACGACAGATTCTTTCAACATAAGGGCATCGACTTTTTGAGCATCGTGAGGGCATTCTTCAAAAATATCAAGGCACGGAGGATTGAACAGGGAGGGAGCACGATCACACAGCAGGTTACCAAATCACTGCTTCTGAAAAACCCTGCAAGAACGTACAAAAGGAAGGTGAGGGAGGCACTCCTCTCCCTTCAGATCGAAAGGGAATTCTCTAAGGAGGAGATTCTGTACCTTTACCTGAATCAGATATACCTGGGCCATGGCCAGTATGGTGTGGAGGCAGCCAGTCAGACCTATTTCGACAAAAACGCCAGTGAATTGAGTATCGCCGAATCTGCTCTCCTGGCCGGCCTCGCCCAGGCTCCAAGCAAAGATTCGCCGATCAAACACTTTAGCCGGGCAAAAACCAGACAAAAATACGTGTTAGAAAGGATGAAGGCCGAGGGGTTTATCAGTGAGAAGGAATATGACGAGGCATTAGCAACACCGTTACACACACAACCAGATAAAGATGAGGCTCTCGAAAAGGCAGCTCATTTCATAGAGCACATCCGCCGAATCATTGAACGAAAATACGGGCGCCACCTCCTCTATAAGGGGGGGCTCAAGATCTATACCACGGTTGATCTAGAGATGCAGGTAGCGGCAAAAGACGCTGTAGTAAGGGGAATACGGGAGTTTGATAAAAGAGAGGGATTCAGAGGACCAATAGGAAGGGTTTCTCCTGGGGATGAAAACCTGTTCACCCAGCAAATGCGTGAACACCTGAAGAACAACTCCCTTGAAATAGGGACAATTACCGAGGCAATGGTCGTAAAGGTCGACAGCAAAAAGAAAGAAACTCTCGTAAGGGTCGGGGATCAACTCGGATTGCTCCCTCTTTCAGACATGGAATGGGCAAGAATGGCTGACGTAGAAAAGGCTTACTTTGAGACCAAATTAGAAGATCCAGCCGAGGTGCTCGCCCCTGGAGATATTATTCTGGTAAAAATTATAAAGGACCTGGAGGGTTCTCCTCGCTGGATCCTCTCACTTGAACAAACCCCACAGACAGACGCAGCATTGATCTGCTTGGATACCAAGACCGGCCAGGTGAAGGCGATGGTCGGTGGAGTAGATTTTTCCAAGAGCCAGTTTAATCGGGCAACGCAAGCACGCAGACAACCGGGCTCGGCCTTTAAACCCATTATTTATACCACAGCCCTTGATCATGGCTTCACCCCTTCTTCCATCATTATTGATGCACCCTTTATCTCCCCCATTGGCGAGGAGGAAGAGGAGAGACTCTGGAAACCGAGAAATTACAAGGAACGGTTTTTTGGTCCTACCCTGTTGAGAACCGGTCTGATAAAATCACGGAATATCATTACCATAAAGATTCTGGAAAAGATCGGGGTCAGTAATGCGATCAATTATGCAAAACAGATGGGGATCGAATCACCCCTCAATGCTGATCTCTCCTTAGCCCTCGGCTCATCAGGAACATCCCTGCTTGAACTAACGAGGGCATACTCGGTGTTTGCCAACAACGGCATGCTGGTAAAGCCGATCTTTATTACTAAGGTAGTTGATAGAAATGGGAAGATTCTTGAGGAGAGCCACCCTTTATTTACTGAATCTCTCTCACCAGAAACCACCGCGGTAATGACCGATCTCCTGCAGGCAGTGGTGAAGGAGGGTACCGGTTGGAGGATTAAAGCACTGAAGAGGCCAGTTGCAGGTAAAACGGGGACCACTGATGACCTGAGAGATGCATGGTTTCTCGGGTTTACCCCTTCCGTGGTTACCGGTGTGTGGGTCGGCTATGATGACCGGAGACCTATGGGAAAAGGAGAAACTGGCTCTAGGGCTGCAAGCCCCATTTTTCTTTACTTCATGCGGGAGATCCTGAAAGGAAAACCGATCGTCCCCTTTGAGCACCCTGAAGGGGTCGTTATCACCAAAATAGATGCCAAAACTGGCCTCTTGGCGAGCCCCTTTTCAGAGAAAACCTGCTTTCAGACATTCAAAAAAGGCACGGAGCCTACTCTGTATTCCCCAAAACCAGGTCAAGCAAAACCGGGGGAATTTTTCCAGCTCGATATGGACCTCTCTGGCAAAGCAAGATAGTCAGGTTACAGGGCGCCGCCGCCTGCAATAAAATAGCGTCCTCTTATCTCCAGGTAATCTTCCTCCAAGGCTCGATTTGATTGAGCATAGAGAGCCGTCTTGTTCACTATCGAGGCAACCTCTTCCCGAGATATCTTGTTTCCTTCCACCTGCACAACCTTTGCTAATGTTCTATACCCAATAACAAACGGTAGGATACAAAACCTTCTGATGGATGTCTCATGAAGCGGTAACAATCGGATATATTTCAAGGTTGAGTCAAGGTACCTAACTACACGAGGAATCAATTCCTGTACGATTCCCTGCCTCTGGTCCATAGATAAGGTATCGATCTTATCAAGTTCAATGTTATAGTTTTCCGTTACCGTAACAGGGATATAGAACCAACCTCTCGCCATATCTTTCTCATAATCCTTGATGATATTTATCAGTTGCAAGGCAAGGCCAAAATGAACCTCGAACCTCTCAAGTTCAGATCTTTTTTCTCTTATGCTCTGCTTCTCACAAAAAACCTTGGTGAGCATCACTCCCACAACACCCGCCACGTAATAACAGTAATCCTCCAATTCTTTGACATCGGCGAGCTGAAAAATAGTGCTCTTGCTCTCGAGCTTACGCCTTTGGAATTTTGCCATCCCCTCTGAGGTCTTAACCAGTAAGGGGTCAATTATTCTCCGGTACGTTTCTGATATATCAAAGTAGCACCGTAACACTGCGGAACCGTTCTCTATAAGGTCTTTCTCAAAGGAGTTTTCATTCCATCTGAATTTCAGAGATTCATAGAGGCGCACTCTTCGGTGCAGATCCTTATTTCCCCTAAAGATCTCTGAAAAATCTTCTAGATCTGCTATCTTTTCTTCTTCCCCCTGATACAGGTTATCTTCAAAGGTATCGGCTATGCGGAATAACAGGTATCCGAGGAGCACCGCCTTAAAGATATCTCCGCGGAGCTGCGTTATGTTGAGGGAAAATGTCCTTGACACCTTCTGCAACATCTCTCGACAATATGCCCAGTCCCTCTTTGTAGCATGATCATCCATAAGATTTTTTTACCTACAAAACCTGACTAGATCAATCCCAGCACAGGACAACTGATGAAAATTCCCACCCCAATGCATTCTTTGTGATTGCTTTTCTGTTCACTACCGAAGGCCACAATAACTAATACTACTTCTGGGGATAAGATTAAAGCACTAATGCTCAGAGTAACGTCGAAAGTCCAGGGTATGGGTGTCTTTTTTTTGGTTATGCCCTATGACATGGCCCCTTACTGGGTCGATTCAAAATGGTTTATTGCCTCCTAAGCCTTAGAATCATAGGCTCCATCTATATAAACCATTTTGAAACA
>Ga0209978_10001195_pt1 | contig 10691 bp, 8 predicted proteins | sample BentaG_FD_182805 | JGI IMG/M metagenome (GOLD analysis project Ga0209978, IMG submission 182805) | Deep subsurface microbial communities from South Atlantic Ocean to uncover new lineages of life (NeLLi) - Benguela_00093 metaG (SPAdes)... | ecosystem: Environmental > Aquatic > Marine > Oceanic >...
AATTTGAAGGTCAAACAAAAACGAAATTGGGAAACAGTGAGATGATGGGTATAGTTGAATCGATAGTTAATACTAAATTAAGTGAATATTTAGAGGAACACCCCACTTACACAAAAGCAATTTTAAACAAAGCAATCAATGCAGCGAGAGCAAGAGATGCTGCGAAAAAAGCTCGTGAACTCACTCGAAAAAGAGGATTATTGCAAAGTAGTTCACTTCCTGGAAAATTGGCAGATTGCACAATAAATGATCCATCAATAAGTGAGATATTTTTGGTAGAGGGTCCCTCAGCTGGAGGAAGTTGTAAACTGGCTCGAGATAGACAGTTTCAAGCAATATTACCACTCAGGGGAAAGATATTAAATGTGGAAAAATCAAGAGAATTAAGGGTATTAAGCAGCAATGAAATTCAGGCAATAATTACAGCCTTAGGTACAGGAATTAAAGATGAGTTTAATATTAAAAATGCCAGGTATCATAAAGCAATTATCCTGTGTGATGGAGATGTGGATGGTTCGCATATAAGAACCTTACTACTCACATTCTTTTATAGATATATGAGAGAATTAATTGAGGCAGGATATGTTTATATAGCTCAACCCCCCCTATATATGTTAAAAAAGAGAAAGAAAAAGTATTATGCATATTCTGATGGGGAATTGGAGCAGTTATTGAAAAGAATGGGAAAGAAAGGTATTAATATACAAAGGTACAAAGGCTTAGGGGAGATGAATCCTGATCAACTCTGGGAAACCACAATGGATCCAGGGAAGAGAGTTATTCTAAGAGTTGGGATAGAAGATGCAATTTCAGCTGATGAAACATTTTCAATTTTGATGGGAAGTCAGGTAGAACCCCGCAAGGAATTTATACAAAAAAGAGCAAAGGATGTCAGATTCTTAGACATTTAAAATATCAATTAATAATTTAAAAAAGTAAATAAGGAGAGATATCATTGATACAACAATTAGTTGGTAAGGTAAAACTCATTGATATAGAAGACGAGATGAAGAAATCATATCTTGATTATTCAATGAGTGTTATTGTAGGAAGAGCCCTTCCTGATGTTAGAGATGGTTTAAAACCAGTTCATCGTAGGATCCTTTATGCCATGTATGATATGGGTCTAACAAATGATAAGCCTCATAAAAAAAGTGCAAGAATCGTGGGCAATTGCCTCGGTCGATATCATCCACATGGTGATACTGCTATCTACGATGCCTTGGTAAGAATGGCTCAGGATTTTTCCCTAAGATATTTATTAATTGATAGTCAAGGTAATTTTGGTTCAGTTGATGGCGATAGTCCAGCTGCTATGAGATATACAGAGGCAAGACTATCATCTCTTGGTATGGAAATGTTAAGAGATATAAATAAAAATACTGTTAACTTTGTAGACAACTTTGATGGTAGTTTAAAAGAACCGGAAGTACTACCCTGCAAATTTCCAAATCTTCTTGTAAATGGTTCATCTGGAATTGCTGTAGGTATGACTACAAATATGGCCCCCCACAATTTGAAAGAAATTGTGAATGGCATTTTTGCATATATAGACAATCCAGATATATCTTTAAAAAAACTAATGAGAAAAATAAAGGGTCCTGATTTTCCCTCAGGTGGACTGATTTTAGGAAAGGAGGGAATAAAGGAAGCATATAAAACAGGGAAAGGTAAAATAACTGTAAGAGGGAAGACACATATTGAAACCACAAAGAGCAAAAGGAGAAGAATAATTGTTACTGAAATTCCTTATCAGGTCAACAAAGCAAAACTTATTATAAGAATAGCCGAATTAGTAAGAGAAAAGAAGATTGAAGGAATATCAGATTTAAGAGATGAATCAGATAGAAGTGGAATGAGGATAGTCATTGAGCTAAAAAAGGAATCTCAACCTTATGTAATTCTAAATAATCTATATAAACATACTCAACTTCAGGATACTTTTGGAATAATAAATATTACACTGGTGGATGGAGTTCCAAGACTTTTAAAAATCCATGAACTAATTGATAATTATGTAAAGTATCAATTCAATGTCGTCACAAGATTAACAAAATATGAACTGAAAAAAGCAAAAGATAGAGCTCACATATTGGATGGTATACTCATAGCTTTGGCCAACCTGGATAAAGTGATTAAACTTATAAAGACGAGTAAGACAGTTTCTCAAGCAAGACAGAGGTTAATAAAAAACTTTGAGCTAACAACAATTCAGGTACAGGCAATTTTGGATATGAAGCTTCAGAAATTAACAGGACTTGAGAAAGACAAAGTTCAAAAGGAGTACAAGCAGTTATTAAAAAAGATCCAGTACTGTGAAAAGGTTCTTAGTGATGAAAAACTGGTATATCAAATAATTAAAAAAGACTTAAGGGACATTGTTAAAAGATTCAGTGATGAGAGAAGAACCATCATAACTCCAACTGAAGAAGAAATAGATATTGAAGACCTAATTGCTGATGAGGATATGATAGTGACAATAACTCATTCTGGATATATAAAGCGATTACCAGTTAATACTTATAGAAAGCAGAGGAGGGGTGGAATAGGAGTTATGGGAATGAATCTAAAAGAGGATGATTTTGTTGAACACCTATTTATAAGCTCTACCCACCAATTTATGCTGTTTTTCACCAATAAAGGTAAAGTTTATAAGATCAAAACTTATGAGCTCCCAACTGGTGGTAGAATATCTAAAGGTCGTTCCATCAGGAATTTTCTTAAATTTAGTTATAATGAGAGAATTGAGATGGTTATCACCACCAATAATTTTAAATTTAAAGAATTCATTATAATGGTCACTAAAAATGGTTTAATAAAAAAGACTGAACTTTCTCAATACAAAAATGCAAGTAGAGGTGGTCTGATTGCAATAAACCTAAAGAAGAAAGACGAAATAGTTGGCGTTTTAAGAATAAAGCCAAAAGAAGAATTAATTCTAATATCGGTAAATGGGAAGGGAATTAGATTTGGAGAAAATCAGATAAGATCAACATCAAGAAACACTATGGGTGTAAGAGCAATGAGACTTAATGAGGGTGATAGAATACTTGGAATGGGAATCGCTACTGATGATACAGACCTATTATTGATTACTATAAGTGGTTATGGAAAGAGAACAGCCATCTCTGAATATAAAGTACAGAGAAGAGGCGGAAAGGGAGTTATTGCAATTAAAACTGATTCAAAAACGGGGAAACTTATTGGGTGTAAGGTAGTTAGAAAAAATAATGAATTAGTTTTAATATCAAATGATGGTACTCTTATTAGAGTGTCTGTTGATAGTATAAGAAAAGTTGGTAGGCAAGCAAGAGGAGTCAAAGTAATGAAATTAAGAAAAGGAGATAAAGTAAGTTCTTTAGCAAGAGTAGTAGGTGAATAAATTTGGTTGAATTTCAGACACTAAATCATACCGCCGATATAGGAATAAAAGCATATGGAGAGACATTAGAAAAATTATTTTGCAATACAGCCATTGCAATGTTTTCAATCATTACAGACCTGGATAAGATTAAACCGTTAAAAAAATTTAACATAAAAATTAAAGGAGAAAACGAAGAAAATCTTATGATTAGATGGCTGAACGAACTTTTATACCTTTTCGAAACCGAATACCACATATTTAAAAAATTCGATCTAAAAATAGAAAATATTTCTTATAATAAACCCCTTGAAGAAAAAATTTATAATAACCTGTTAATAAAAGCTGTAGCATATGGCGAGAAAATAGACCTAGAAAAGCACACAATAAAAACACATATAAAAGGTGCTACTTACCATAAATTAGAAATTAAGAGAAATAGAAAATTCACAGCATCAATTTTCTTCGACGTATAGCCTAAAAATAGAAATAAAACCCTCATAAAAATAAAAAATAATTCATATTCATATTTATATTTTATAAATAGTAAACTGTAAACACCAAGCTTAGATAGTACACATTATATAGAATATCTGCGAAAATATACCCCAAATTTCATAAAAAATTTATTAAAATTACTATGGGATCAAATTAAACTCATAAGGATTTTTAAAATAGAATTATTAAGAAGGTAAAATTATAATATTTCCTCTCCCTTCATTAGGATAAAAGAGTTGAGGGGACAAAGTATAAGAATATTACTTCAATTTAATTTTTTAATAATTTATAAGACGGAGTATCTGTTATGAAAAAGCAATATTCATTCGAAAAATCAGTAATATTTTTCCTTATTATTACCATTGTATCAACTTTTATTTTCTGGAACATTTCATGTGATACTTTTAATAAGGAGATTGAGGGGACAAAAGAGATAAAAAAAACAGGATTTGAAGAAATAATTAATCTTCCTGAGCCAAAAATAAAAGGGGAAATGAGCTTAGAAGAAGCAATAAAAAGTAGAAGATCTGTAAGGAATTTCGATAAAACAGAGATTAAATTGGAACAGATTTCACAGCTTCTCTGGGCAGCACAGGGAATAACTGATGAAAAAGGTCATAGGGCTGCTCCATCTGCGGGTGCTCTTTATCCTTTAGAGCTCTATATCGTAAAGAGTGAGGGTGTATTTCACTACATACCTGATAATCACAAATTAGAAATGATATTAGAGGGAGACTTAAGAAAAAGGCTAAAAGAAGCATGTCTGGGACAACAGTGGATTAAGGAAGCACCAATTGATATAGTAATTACAGGAATATATGAAAGAACAACAGTAAAATATGGAGAAAGAGGGATTAGATATGTTCATTTAGAAGCAGGGACTGCATGCCAAAATATTCTACTCCAAGCAGTATCTCTGGGATTGGGAGCTGTTCCAGTAGGAGCTTTCCATGATAATCAAGTTCAGGAAATATTAAATTTAGAAGAAGAAAACATTCCTTTTTTTGTAATTCCAATAGGATATAAAAAATAAAAATATTAAAAACCGGCTAAAATTAAGAATTAATGAAAGATTTAGCCATAGTTTCTTGACTAAAATGTCTTTAAAACCATAACAAAAATCTTATAATCAAAATTAAACAAAATGTTAAAATTAATAAAAAAGGATATTAAATGGAAAATATTTATATTTCAAATATAGCGTCAGATCTTGGTGAGATACTTGTAGCATCATCGGTTAAAGGACTTGTAAAGATTGATATAGATTGCAATAAAAATAACTTTATAAAATCCTTTATAAATCAAAGTAACTTAAAAATAATTCTTGGCGATAAAGTGAATGAAAATATATTAACCCAGATAAAAAGTTATTTAAAAGGGAATTTAAAAAAATTTGATATAAATATTGATATAAAAGTAACTGATTTTCAGAAAAAAGTTCTCGATGTGGTTAAGAGAATTGAGTATGGCAAGGTTAAATCTTATGGACAAATAGCAAAAGAGATTGGGAAACAAGGAGCGAGCAGAGCTGTTGGAAATGCAATGAGTAAAAACCCAATTCCAATAGTCATTCCATGTCATAGAGTTATTAAAAGTGACGGTTCAATTGGAGGATTTGGAGGGAAAGCAAATCGAACAGATATAAAAAGAAAGTTACTGAAAATAGAAGGGCTTAAAATAGAGTAAAATACCTAAATTTAAATTATGAATATATTTTAATTTTTAAATAGTTTATGATTATATATGAAAATATACACAATAAACAGTTCTTTAATTTATATTTTAGAAAGGTGATGTGAATGAAAAAACTTAGATATGAAGTAAATAAAATTTCAGATTATAAATGGAAAATTCCAAAAGGACAAAAGGAGGGAATGAGAGTTCCTTGTATAGTTTTTGCAAATGAGGACCTCCTTGTAAAAGCTGATCAGGACAATGCATTAGAACAAGTAGTAAATGTGGCCACACTACCCGGAGTTGTAAAAGCATCATTTGCTATGCCAGATCTTCATTGGGGTTACGGTTTTCCAATTGGTGGAGTTGCTGCTATGGATATGGAAACTGGCGTTATTTCACCTGGTGGTGTGGGTTTTGACATCTCATGTGGTGTAAGAATGATTAGAACTAATTTAATGCAGGATGATTTAAAACCCATGATAGAAAATCTAATGCATGAGTTAAACAGGAATGTACCCAAGGGAGTAGGAGTTGGGGGGAAATTAAGATTGAGTAGAGACGAACTTTCAAGATTATTAACACAAGGCGTAGAATGGGCAATTAAGAAAGGTTATGGCTGGAAAGAAGATAGATTTTATGTAGAAGATAAAGGAAGAATGACAGAAGCAAATCCTAATAAAGTTAGTTACAAGGCTTTAAAGAGAGGACAGGGTCAAGTGGGAACTTTAGGTTCAGGGAATCATTATTTAGAAATTCAGGTTGTAGATGAGATATATGATGAAAAAATGGCAAAGGTTTTTGATTTAGAAAAAGGTCAGATAGCAATTATGATACATTGTGGTTCAAGAGGTTTTGGTCATCAGGTATGTTCAGACTATATTGAGGTTATGAGAAGAGTGGTTGCAAGAGAAGGATATAGGCTTCCAGATAGACAATTAGGATGCGCTCCAATAAGAAGTAAGGAGGGAAGAGATTATTACCAAGCAATGTCGTGTGCAACAAATTATGCTGTTACTAACAGGCATGTAATAGGTCATTGGGTAAGAGAGTGCTTTGAACGAGTATTTAAAAAAAGTGCAGAAAAATTGGGGATGAACTTAATTTACGATGTTTCCCACAACATAGCAAAATTTGAGAAGCACAAAGTTGATGGTAAGGAAAAAATGCTTTGCGTACATAGGAAAGGAGCGACTAGAGCATTTGGGCCAGGACATCCTGATCTCCCTGAAAAATATATTCCTTACGGACAGCCAGTTATAATAGGTGGGACTATGGGAACTGCATCTTATCTACTCATTGGAACTGAAAAAAGCATGAAAGAAAGTTTTGGTTCAACATGTCATGGTGCTGGAAGAGTAATGAGTAGAAGAAAGGCAAAAAGATTAATTAGAGGAGATGTTTTAAAAAGAGAACTTGAGTCGGAAGGAATAAAAATTGTATCTGACCATATGCCGGGTTTGGCAGAAGAAGCTCCTCAAGCATATAAGGATGTAAATGAAATAGTTGATGTAACTCAAAATGCTGGGATATCGTCTAAAATAGTAAGATTAAGACCATTAGCTGTCTTAAAAGGCTAATTGAAGTAATTTTAAAAATTTCTTTTAAATAAATGATAGTTCGAGTCCTATATATAATGTATATAATGTAAAATAGTATCTTATTACTATTATTTATATTTTTAATGACTTTTTAAAAGGAGGAAAAAAATGAATCAAGAGGAGATTAAAAAAAAGGAGGAGAAAATAGAAGAAGTAGAGAAAGCGAAGGAGAAGATTGAGGAGGTCACTGAAGAAAAAGTTGAGGAGATTAAAAAAGAGGAGGAGAAAATTCAAGAGGTAAAGAAGGAAGAAGAAAAAATTGAAGAGAAAGCAGTTATGGGATATAAAAAAGCAGATGTGGTTAAAAGAATTGTTGCTTATTTAATTGACGCAATTTTAGCAGCAGTTGTAAGTTTTATACCGGTTGTTGGTGGATTAGTTGCAGGTGCTTATATGCTTTTACGAGATGGGTTAGACTTTATGCAAAACAGAAGTCTTGGAAAAATGGCTGTTAATTTAAAACCTATAGTAGTAGAAACAGGTGCTAATTGTGATCTTCAAACATCTATAAAGAGAAATTGGCCCTTTGCAATAGGGCATTTTTTAGTAGCGATACCTGTAATTGGATGGATATTTGCAGTACTACTCAGTATACCTCTGTTAATTTATGTGATTATTGAAGCAGTACTTGTTTTTACTGATGAGAAAGGACTAAGGTTTGGGGATAAGATGGCTGGAACACAAGTGATAGAATTATAGTAATCAATAATAATTTTGAGTTTATCTTCATTATAAGATAGGGAGAGTAATTAAATTTGTTAAATACTCTCCATTTTTACTTAAAATATTTTTAGTAGAGACATATGACTTCTTAAAAAAGCAAGGGTTAAGAGTAGAGAAATAGACAGAACTGCTGCTATAAATATTGTACTGGATAAGAGTATTTTTTTTCTATTAATTATAAGTTCAGGAAGCACAGACTGAATAAAAAGATAGATAATTAAGGAAAAAAATGAAATCTCTGACACTATTAAAAAAGTTGCTAATAAGAAAAAGAGCTCTATAGACTTCATAAATAAATAATTTATTGTTATAAAATCAATAATTGGAATAATTAACCAGAAAACAAAAAAATAAAATGAGCTTGTTTTCTTTTTTGAGTTTAGATTAAAGTTACTGATTTTCAAAAAGGCTTCTGATGATATTAAAGCTAAGATATTCCCCACTAATATTCCAGTAAAAAGTCTTACCTGATTTGTAACTAATATTAAGCCAAAAACCTCTAATAGAACTTCAATTCCCATTAAAGCAATGGAGATTATTATAACTACAATATATTTTTTTGATATGAAACCCCCATATTTTTTAATAGCTATTAAACAAAATAGGAAAGATATAAAAAAACTGAAATAAAAACCAGTACACCGAGCACATAAAGGAAGGGTTAAATTTTTATAAAAAATACAGCGTTCTGAAACCTGATGGCAGACTGCTGAGCCTAAATAGTTTAATAATTTATGAAATAAATGCATAAAAAATTTGAAATTACTATATTTTTCTTAAAACCCACTTATTTAATCTCTAAAATGTTGTCTTTACTATTATTGGATATGCGTACTATAAATGATTAAATTTTACAATATAAGGGCGATATTTAATTATTTATATCTAAATAATATTCTCTTAAAGGATAGTATACTTTCTTATAATTGTTTCTTAGAAATAAAATTTAAACTCATTTTATGTATTGTATGAGATATGAAACTAATATTGGTATTCTTTAAGATAATAAGTTAGGCTATCAAAAATTGATCCCCCAACTGTTAAAAGAAATAAACTGAAAATACCAAACAATGTTGCTATTATTCCTAAAACTATTCCAGTTATAGCAAATCCCTTTCCCTTTATTGAAGACTCACCTTTATTTATAGCGTTGTTTTCCAAAATCCCAACGATTAACGCAGCTGGGCCTAAAAGAATATTAAGCCAGAAACAACAACCAATTGTTATTGCAGCTATTCCCAGAACTAAAGCAGCAATTGCTCTTCCACTCGCTCTTTCAGTTGGATAAGTTGTACTTTCTTTATAGGTTTCATTAGTCACATGTCTGGACTGTTCTTCTCGTTTTTTTGCAGCTTCATATTCTTGTTCCTGTTCAAAATCTTGTTTTTCCAAATTAAACCTCCTTTAGTAGTATTTTTATTTTAATATTTTATAACATCTTTTAAACATGTTTTAAATTTAAATATTTTCTTTTATTTCTTATCCACCTTTTTTCCGAGAATAGGGATTCTTATTAGATTTCTCATTATTTTACAAGTATTTAAGTGAAAATATCAAATTGAATTTAGAAATAAATTGGCATAATTAAAAAATATTAAAATATTAATAAGTAGAAATGTTAGATTATTATTATTTCTCCTTTACAAATTTTGAAAAAGATAAGATAATAGCATTAAGGATGGGCTTATAGCTCAGTAGGTTAGAGCGCACCCCTGATAAGGGTGAGGTCCCTGGTTCAACCCCAGGTAAGCCCACCACTTATCTTATTTTTGGGGGTGTAGCTCAGACTGGAAGAGCGCCTGCTTTGCATGCAGGAGGTCACCGGTTCAAATCCGGTCATCTCCACCAAGTTTTGATTCAACTACCAGGTAGCCACCATATGTAAAAGAGTAGATAATAGATAAATTTTGTTGTATAAACTTTATTATCTAAAAAATAGAATGTGACTTATAATTTCAAACAATTATCAAATATGGGGACATAGCTCAGTTGGTTAGAGTGCCTGGATCACAACCAGGAGGTCTACGGTTCAAATCCGTATGTCCCCACCATATTATTTCATTATTTTTAAAAATTTCCTTCCCAACCTTTATATCTATCTAAAAGCTATCTTTTAAAGTAAAATTTAAGGCTTACTTCTATTTTAAATTTATGTTAGGTAAAATATTAGAGGATATTTTTAATTATGGGGATGTAGCTCAGTGGAAGAGCGCCTGGATCGCACTCAGGAGGTCGTGGGTTCAAATCCCATCATCTCCACCAATTTTTATTATAAGAAATTTTTATTTTTCTTTTAGATCTTGTAGGGGGAACTCAAATTATGAAAGTAAGATAATTCACCAATTGATATTTGAATACAATATTAGTTATAATAATTTAGTTTAAAATTACTAACAAACATTAAAACTACTTAAAACTATTAAAATTAATTAATAAATTGAAAATTTAGTTTTTATATAAGATTTATAAGGATTGGAGAAGAGATGAATATAAGAAATTATGGAAAAACTTTTATGCTAATGGCTATCTTGACCATTATTTTTGTCCTTGTTGGCAATGCGGTTGGAGGGAGAAGTGGTGCTATATTTGGTCTCATTATAGCTGGGTTAATGAACTTAGGCTCTTATTTTTTCTCTGATAAGATTGTCTTGGCAATGTATAGAGCTAAAGTAATTTCAAAGAATGAAGCCCCACAGTTATTTACAATAGTGGACAAATTAAGACAAAGAGCAGGACTACCTATGCCAAAAATTGCAATTATTCCATCCAAAGCTCCTAATGCCTTTGCTACGGGAAGAGACCCACAACATGCAGTAGTTGCGGTTACTCAAGGG
>Ga0209978_10001196_pt1 | contig 10687 bp, 11 predicted proteins | sample BentaG_FD_182805 | JGI IMG/M metagenome (GOLD analysis project Ga0209978, IMG submission 182805) | Deep subsurface microbial communities from South Atlantic Ocean to uncover new lineages of life (NeLLi) - Benguela_00093 metaG (SPAdes)... | ecosystem: Environmental > Aquatic > Marine > Oceanic >...
AAAGCTATAACTGCCGGCTTAACACTAGCTACTTCTTTAGCGGCTTTAATTGCATCATCTCCCATCTTTAAAAGATTTTCTTCTTTCTCTTTTGGGTCTGTAGTTTCGGGATAATATACCCTGGAGATATGTATCGAAATACAGTCTGGAGCTATTTGTGGGTATTCATATTCTATAGTTGTATTTGTTGAAGGAATTATCAAACCAATTCTTCCTCTCCAACCTATCATTTCTCCTAACCTCCTATTCTTTAAATATTTTATTTTTTATAAAAATTTTAAAAAATAAATTAAATTCTACCAACATTTTTCACCGTTTACTTTTATTATTCTCCTTAATGTAATACTATAATTTATCTAAAATTATTTTTGCATAATTCAACACTTTATACAAAATCACTTAATTTCGTTATCACAACATTCTCCTTAAGTAAGGCAGTTCTTATTGCTTCAATAATTTCTAAAGCTCCTACTGTATCACTATGTACACATATAGTATCTACTTTAACATTAAGTTTTTTACCTTCAAAGGAAATTAATTTATTTTCAAGAACTGCTTTTAAAACTCTTTTTACTATTTTATTTTCATCATGGAGAACGGAACCACTAATACTTCGAGGAACTAGTTGACCGTTATTCTGAACTTCTCTATCTGCAAAGAATTCGTTAGCCACTCTAAGTTTTAACTCTTTGGCAGTTTGTATCCGATATCCACCCGAAATTGCTAAAATAATAATATCTTTGCTATAATTAGCAACGGCTTTTACAAACTTTCTAGCATTCTCTATATCTTGTTCCAGCCAATTTCCCCAGGCACCATGAGCAATACAATGTTGTATTTTTTCCCCATATAATTTAGCAAAAGCTTCTAAAGCTCCGATCTGATAATATAAATAATTTTCTAATTCTTCATCTTTAATCTTCATAAACCTTCTGCCAAAACCCATCAAATCCGGGAATCCAGGATGAGCTCCAATGCCTATATTATTTTCTTTACAAATTCTCACAGTATTTCTCATCACATTGGGATCCCCTGCATGGAAACCACAAGCAATATTTGCTGAAGTAAGTAAAGGTATGATAACTTCTTCATTACATAGTTTATATCTACCAAAACCTTCGCCAATATCGGAAACTAAATCTACTTTTATCATTAACTAAACCTCCATTTCTTTGACTAAGCCATTTTTATAATAATTTAGTAAATTAAATAACCTCATATTAAGATCTCCACATAAGCACAAAAGCTTTTGAAAAAGTTATTTTCTTGTTTTAATAAATCTTGTGCCTTGGTTAAATCGATTAATTCGAACTTAAATCTATCTCCAGGTTTGCTCTGAGCAATAATAGGTAAATCTACTGTTGCAATAGTGGCAATCGCAGGATATCCACCATGTGTCCTCCGTTCAGCAGTTAATATTATAGGTTTACCACTACCAGGTATTTGGATAGCACCAGTAACCATAGCCCCTGAAATTAATCTACCTGCGTCTATCTTGTGTTCTATAAGAGGTCCCTCAAGCCTATATCCAGTACGATCAATATCAATAGAAACTAAAAATAAAGAATTATAAAAAGTTCTAATTCCTTTTTCAGTAAAATTTTCACTGTATGGTCCATCTATAACTCTAACCTTCTTAATTTTGCTATCATATTTTGGAATATATTGATCTTTTAATTGAAAATATTTTATTTCCATCTGATTATTGAAATTATTATTAGTTTTAATTGTATCTCCTTTTCTAATTGTTCTTCCCTTGAAACCTCCTATTCTCTCTCTTGGTGTAGCTGATTTACTTCTTAAAACAACTGGTACATCGATACCACCTTTAATACTTAAATAGGTTCTAACACCGCTTCTCGCACTTTTAAGAGTTAAAAGATCTCCAGAATTTATACTAATTGTTTTCCACTGTTGTATCGGTGTATGGTTTATTTCGGGTAACATATCGGCTCCAGTTATAGATATTATATTAGCTCCTTTAAATTGAATTTCAACTCCCTTAAAGGTCATTTCAAGACAGGCCTCTCCAAGATTATTTCCTACCAATAAGTTTGCTACTTTTAAAGCGAAATGGTCCATTGCTCCACTAATACAAAAACCTTGCCACTGACTACCCCAACGACCTAAATCTTGAATAGTTGTAAAATATCCGCTGTCTTTGAATAATAACTCTCCCATCTATTTTTCCCTAAATATTTCAGTTTTTATTTTATAAGTCTGTTCTTCAACTTTTTTTTCAATTCTCAGAAATTCATCTTCTGAAATTGGAATAAACCTAAGGTAATCACCCATTTTTAAAAATACTGGTTCTTTTTTTCTAGGATCATATATTCTTATAGGAGAACAACCAATCCAATTAGTTCCAGTAGGTTCCGACAAACCAAATAAAGCCACTTGTCTACCATAAATTACTACTGCCCCACCTTTAACATTAAACCTCGGAACTTTTTTACGTGAAGTTTCTAATATTTTAGGTAATCCTCCTAAATAAGGTTTTCCTGGCATAAAACCAATAAAATAATTTAAGTAATCATACTGGGTAAAAATATCAACTACTTCTGAAGGTTTTAAGTTGTGCTGTTGAGCTACTTCTTCTAAATCAGGACCGTATTCTACACCAAAAACTGTAGGGACAAATATTATTCTGGATGTTATAGTTGGAGGGTCTTTAGCAACTTTTTCTGCTTTTTTTAATTGCGAAATAACTTCTTTTGTAGCTATTTTTAAAGGATCATAATAAACGTTAATTGACCTATATGCAGGGGTAATTTCCTTTACGCCAGTAATTTTTTTCTCTCTTAAATAATTAAATATTCCTTTTACTTTTTTATGTATCTTTATAGAAATTTCGTCACCAATTTCCATAAACACACAAGAGTCGCCAGCGTATAAAAATCTGGGTTCTTGATATATTCCCGACATATTCAATTCTCCCAAATTAAAATAATTATTAAATTTTTATTTCTTAGTTTTTACCCAGCCTCCACCTTCTACTGCTATAGATACACGTTGAGTCGCAATTAAATAAGCAGCATCACGGGTGAAACATTTCTTTTCCACAGCTAAATCCGATACCGCATTAAAGACATTAGTCATAATACTATTTAGTTTTTCTAAAACCTCATCTTTTGGCCAGTAATAATTCATATTATTTTGAACCTATTCAAAATAAGAGACATTTATCCCGCCTGTATTACAGAGGAAATTAGAGATAACGTAGATAATTTGTCACTTTATATTTTCTTTTTGCTTTCTTACTTCGTCAATAATACTTTTAATCGCCCAAGCAACTGCTACAGCTTCTAATTCCTCAGCTTGATAACCCATATGCCCAACTCTAAAGATTTTATCTTCTAAATTTCCTAAACCATTAGCAATACGTAAATTAAATCTTTCTTGCAAAGCTTTTATTAGTAAACCTGATTCCATTCCCTCGGGGCTTTTAACTGCTGTAACCGTGTTTGAGCACCATTCTTCCTTTTTAGGGAAAAGCTCTAAGCCTATATTTTTTATTTTACTACGGAGAATTTTAGCTACTTCACGGTGCCTTCTTAAAACATTGTCTATTCCTTCTTGGTCAATCATATTAAGAGCTTCATTTAATCCTATCATTAATGATACTGGTGAAGTGAAAGGTGTTTGCTTGGGTACTTTATTTTGATATTCACGGTAACGTCTAAAATCCCAATAGTAGCGAGAATTAGTTGATTCCTCAACTGCTTTCCAAGCTCTAGGACTAACAGCGACTAATCCTAAACCAGGGGGAGTCATTAAACATTTTTGAGAAGCACTTAGTACAAAATCTATTCCCCATTTATCCATAGAAAGTTCAATTCCTCCAAGTGAACTTACTGCATCTATAATAGATAATACACCATATTTTGAAGCAATCTTACCTATGTCTTCAACATCATTCACTACTCCTGTTGAAGTTTCACAATGTATAGCTAAAACTGCCTTTATTGATTTATTTTTCCTTATATAATCTTCAAAACATTCAATATCAACAGCTTCTCCCTTAGGAAATTCTAATCTTTCTACTTGAGCTCTAAAATTTTTGGCAATATCTGCAAAAATCTCACCGAATTCTCCATTAATTAAAATTAATACTTTTTCTCCCGGAGATACTATATTCACTAGGGTTGCTTCCATTACTCCTCTCCCAGAAGCAGAGAAAATTAAGACATCTCCTGAAGTCTTAAATACTTTTTTTGCATTTTCTACTGTTTCATTAATTACACTACCAAATTCGACACTTCTATGATAAATAATAGTACTACTCATAGCTTTTATTACTCGTGGCGGTATAGGTGTTGGACCAGGTATTCTTAAATATTCCTTATTTTTTATCATATAAATTACCTATTCTTAATTTTTCTTTTATAAAAGCTGAATACTATCAGATATCTTTTACTATTGTGAGATAATTAAATCTGTAAGTATTCTAATATTATCTACTTTATCTAAGTTCATAATATATTCAAAAACTTTTTCTTTCTTTTTATTAGACCAAAACTTACCTATACAATCATTAAATTTATCATATAATTCTTCTTTCGTTAACGGATTTTCTGGTTCACCTTTAGGTAAAACAATTCTTTTTTTCAGACAAGTATCATTTCTTAAAATAATCTCTACCTCTGCTCCTCGAATATTATTTTCTTTTGACTCGAAAGAGTAATCGCTTATTATTTTAACTTTATTAAATAAATCACCTATTTGCTGGTTCTTTGTATTTTCCATAGAAAATTCATTTATTCCAGCTTTACCTTTAACTATAGCCAATGACACCGCAAAAGCAATATTAAAACGGGCTCCTGCTTCATCTTTAGGCATTTTTTCTTTTTGCGTAAGTTTTAAAGCAACAGGGTAAGTTGTTATCTTAATTTCTTGAATATCTTGAATATTAAAATCATTATTATTTTTCAAATATAAGGCAGCATCGATAGCAGCATGAGTATGTCGGCAGGCAGGATAATATTTTTTATAACATTCTTTTATAACAAAGTTTTTTCCAAGACTATTTAACATGGAGGAATAATCACTCTTATTAGAAAAAGTTTGCATGAAACCATCTTTTCCTTCTATTATTCCTACTGAGCCAATAACTCCCTTTTGAGCAAGTAAGGCTGCTATTACTCCACTTTGAGCAGCTTTTCCTGCATTTAACGGTTTTATCATTTGCCCGCTATAAATAACAACTAATAATCCAGAACTTTGAGTACCTGCAATTCCTAAAGTACTCACTATTTTCTCTTTACTTAAGGAGAGAGCTTTAGCTACAGCTGCGGCAGCTGATAAAGCTCCACATACTCCTGTAGTATGAAAACCCCGATTAAGAAGAGCAGGATTAGCTACTTGACCAATTCTAATAAATAACTCATACCCGATGATAATCGCAGTAAGTAATTGTCTCCCGCTACACCCTATTAATTCAGCTACAGCTAAAACAGCTGGGATTACAGTAACTCCTGGATGTCCTAATGCTCTGCGATGACCGTCATCAAGATCCATACTATGTCCACTTATACCATTGGCTAAAGCAGCATTAATAGCAGGTATTTTTTTATTTGTTCCTAAGACAGTGCTTTCATATTTACCTCCTATTTGCAGAAGGTAAGGGATTATTATTCTACTTAATGGACCTTTCCTGTAGCCTGCTATTGATACGGCTAAAAAATCTAAAAAAGATTCCTTAGCAGTATCAACTATATCCTTGGGAAGCTGATCGTATTTGGTAGTATTAATGAACACCGCTAATTTATCTGTAATTTTTACAGACACCATGAATCAACTACCTTTTTTTAATTAAATCTCCTCTGGATAAGCCTAATTTTTCTAAAAAATCTCCGGTTTCTTTAATTAACAATTTAAACTCTCCTTTTGCTTCAATTACTCTATCATTTTAACCATCCCAACCCTATTAAAATATTTTTCGGGAATTAACTCTGGACTCTTATAGTAATAATGGATACATGGGTCCTCCCGTTTGTCAGTAATTTCATGGATTCTTATGGGATATCCACGTAATTCAATAGGTAATATCTCGAAATATACGCAACAATGACAGCAATAATAAGGAATACCAGTTTTGTTCCAAGACCATGGATAAGCCTTCTTTGTAACCCCAACTTGCTTAATTCTTCTTAATCTACCACCACTTCCACAAGGATCAGTTCTTACTACATATTTATCTGGTTCCTCTATAACAGTAAATTTGCTAAAATGGGCTCTTTGTTGTTCAATCAATCTCTGTAAAGTTTCTTCCGGGCTTTTTATGGTTGATATAAAGTTTTTCGCTCTATCGCAATATCTTTTTCTTAATACTTTTATAATTTCTTCTTCGCCACAGCAGTCAGCAATATGTGTAAGAGCAATATCAGGAAATGCTACAAGGATATCATGCATTTGCTTAGCTTCGAAACAACCATAATCAATAAATTCAAGAGCCTTATCAATTTTTCCTGCTTTTACTGCTTTACGAACTAAAGTCCATGTAGAAATTGCCAATTCCTCTATGTCATCTTGGCGAATCTTTCTATGTAAGGCTTCGGATTTTTCCAATCTAATCATTATTATTTTCCCTTTTACAAAAATAATTTATCTATATGTTTTGTTCAATTAAATATATTTGTCTGATAGAATTATACATAAGTTTTCACTTCGAAGCTTATACACCCTGTAGGATGAAAAAATGGACCGTGCTTCATCCCTGGGGGACGACAAGCATAAGATCCTGCTTTAAACGTCTGGTTTAAGGTTGTATCTATAAGAGTACCTTTAAAAATAAAGACTTCTTCCCAATGATCCTCATGACAAAGTAACTTTCCTTTGGGAGATTTATAATCTTGAATACTATAATGCAAATCCGGCATACTCATAATTAATCGGGTAAAAGAACCAGTTTCTGGGTCTTTGCTCAATATTCTTTCGTATTGTCCTGGTGAGCCCTCTATCGTTTTCCAAGGAATTAGCTCAGTATCAAAAAAATCCAACTCTGGTTTAGCCATCTTCCCAAAAGTTTTCACTTCGAAGCTTATACACCCTGTAGGATGAAAAAATGGACCGTGCTTCATCCCTGGGGGACGACAAGCATAAGATCCTGCTTTAAACGTCTGGTTTAAGGTTGTATCTATAAGAGTACCTTTAAAAATAAAGACTTCTTCCCAATGATCCTCATGACAAAGTAACTTTCCTTTGGGAGATTTATAATCTTGAATACTATAATGCAAATCCGGCATACTCATAATTAATCGGGTAAAAGAACCAGTTTCTGGGTCTTTGCTCAATATTCTTTCGTATTGTCCTGGTGAGCCCTCTATCGTTTTCCAAGGAATTAGCTCAGTATCAAAAAAATCCAACTCTGGTTTAGCCATCTTATATTCCTCCTTCACTTTTCAATTTTTAATCATATATCATGGCTTTTTATAATTAAATAATTCTATATTTATTATTTAAACCAAGTGATAGGCTCTGCATTATAAATATGCTTGATATGCCTCCCCCTATGCTCATCAAGTAGTTCCATTTCAAAGTAAGGACTAAAACATAATTCACCATCGATAATAGGAAATGTCCCTGAATAAATAACTGCACCTTTTAAGTCTCCTGTAACCCTCAAGCGCGCCTTCTCAATCAGCTCCTCAGGTCTTAATATTTTCACTAACCTACCTTCTTGATATAATTGGCGTTGACCATTCTTTTTCACCCATGCTCGCATAATTAAATCATCCCAATGCCCTTTCACATCTTCATACCGCCATATCTTCGGAGAGATAACATTAAGACAAACCTGTTTAGAAAGGACAATATTATACTTTCCAAGTTCTCGGTCTGTATGGTCACTGCCTACAGTAACATAAAAACTATTATCGTCATTAAACAGAAGTACATATTCCACTTCACCTGAGGTTTTACTATTAGGTAAAACTTCTATTTTATTACCAGTTGTAATCCTATCTCTCACCTTGGGATTGTAACTTGGGATTTCTTTTGATACTTTAATACCAGCCCTTTGTAACTCCTCTAGGTGTTTTAGGGTATCTCTTGGATCTCGAGCTGTGCGTCCTAAGTTAAGCATCTTTCGAACTTCGAAGGTTAATTTTTCGCTAGTAGCACTTTCAACAACTAATTCGAGTTTATTTGTCACTTTTTCCCCCTCATTTTTTAAAGTTTTGACTTTTACTATTATATCGGTAGAACCCGATTTTTAAGATGAGGTATTTCTTTTCTAATCTTATGAAGTTCTTTAATATCTATTTCACCTTTTACTATGCATTCAAATAAACCTCCACTTGCAATAGAAACTCCATAAGGATCAACAATGGCACTATGTCCAAGATATTGTACACCACGATTAAAACCAGCACAATTACAGGAAACTAGATAAGCAAGGTTTTCATTAGCCCTAGCGTGGCTTAAATCCACCCAGTTTTCTACCCTTACCAAAGGCCAAGCTGCCGGTTGTAAGAATATTTCCACCCCTTTATTTATAGCCATTTTTCTATAGAGTTCTGGGAAACGTAAATCATAACATGTCCCAAAACCTATAACACCAAGCTCTGTTTTGACCGAAACCATTTCTCGTCCGGGTTTAAGAAATGCTACCTCTTCGGACCCCTTTCTAGTAACTAAATGTATTTTTCTATATTTAGCAACAATTTTACCTTTAGGATCTAAAAGAACAGCAGTATTGTAAAGTCCATCTTCTGCCTTTTCAATAATACTACCCGCCATAATATACGCATTCACAGTTTTAGCTTTTACCGCTATTCTAGAAATTGTTTCACCGGTAATAGCTTCACTACATTCATGATACAAATCAAAAGAACGCCAACCGATATTCCATACCTCAGGTAAAAGGATTAAATCTACTTCACTAACGCTATCAATAAGTTCCTCTACATGTGATATTCTTTCTTCTTTAGAATTATCATCAGAAAACCAATATTGTATAGAAGCAACTTTTATCATTTCTAATCTCCACTTCCCTTTTTCAATTAAATCTCTGGAATAGCCATATCTTCTTGATTAGGTTCACTTTGTATGGCTTCTGGGAAATATTTATCCACCATCTCTTTTATAATAACAGCTTGATTAGCCATAAGTTCACCATCGCGAGCATTAGTAATCACCCCGTGAGCAGTTAGTACTGAATTGCCACACTTTAGATGACATGGTGAAGCAACTCTGGCTATCTCTGGAGCTTCATAAGAACGAATAAAACCACCTGAGCCAGGAGGATTGTCAGTATGTAGATCTAAGGGAAGAGAAGTACCTCTTCTTAAAGCCGCCAACATAGGTAAGGATAAATCTCGAACAGGATTAATCGTATCTGCTCCTAATCCTTCCAATACGTGAAAAGAAACTGCATTACAATGACCACAATGAGCTGATACTTTAAAGTGTAAATTCTTAGGGAGCTTATCTGCTTTTCTCATCTCATTCACCAGCCAAAGTAAACCTTCATCGTAAATTAGAAAACCTCTAATACCACAATCTACTGCTCTTTTAATATCTTCTACAGCCCGGCAAATCTGTTCCATACCCCTTAAACGGTAACCTATTCTTACTCCTTGAGGAGAAAGTACCGTTGCCCCTGTATCATAGGTAGCTCTTGGTCCTACAGAGAAAGTAATTTCACAACCAAAGCCTTTACCTATCTTAGCATACTCTTTTATTTCAGTAATAGTATGTCTAAAGATACCATAAGTCTCATCTATCCTATTTATCGTTACGCCTTGGCGCTTGGCATTTTCCAGTAATGATTTTACAGCCTCTGCTGAGTTTACAGTAGGGACCTCCAGTCTAAAATGAGCTCCATCAGGAAAAGTTTTCCCTGAGGTAGGTAAATCAAATAAATCTCCTCTGGGTAAGCCTAATTTTTCTAAAAAATCTCTGGTTTCTCTAAATAACAATTTAAATCACTCCTTTTTGATTATAATTTATATTGTTTTTGATAACTAAACTTTATACTCGCAAAATCAACTTATTCTAAATTCTAATTTAAAAAACAATTTATTAGCCTTTATCTACATTTGTCACTAACTTTTTCTAGTTTTAAATACCTTTCACACTTAATCTAAATTAGCTCCTTATTATTAAATTTTTCTAAATCAGGTCTATATTCTCGCTACCTCGCTCTCTATGGCTGCCTTAGCTACTGCTTTTGACTCTGCTTCTACTACTTTAGGATTAAAGACATTGGGGATAATATTATCTTCACTTAGCTTATCCTCAGGAATAATAGAAGCAATGGCATAGGCGGCAGCTAATTTCATCTCTTCATTTATTTCACTTGCTCTTTCCTTAAGAGCTCCTTTAAAGATAGCTGGGAAACCGAGACAGTTATTGACTTGATTAGGGAAATCAGAACGGCCAGTTGCCACAATGCGGGCTCCAGCAGCCTTGGCTTTATCAGGCATAATCTCAGGAATAGGATTAGCCATAGCAAAGACTATTGGGTTCGAAGCCATCGATCTTACCATCTCTTGGCTTAGCACTCCAGCTACTGAAAGACCGATAAACACATCAGCTCCTTTAACAGCATCAGAAAGAGAACCTATAAGCAATTCTTTATTGGTAAGTTCAGCCATTTCTTCTTTGGCCTTATTCATATTTTCTTTTCTTCCTTTGTAAATTACTCCTTTGGAGTCACATAGAATGGCATTTTTACTCCCGCAGA
>Ga0209978_10001198_pt1 | contig 10682 bp, 8 predicted proteins | sample BentaG_FD_182805 | JGI IMG/M metagenome (GOLD analysis project Ga0209978, IMG submission 182805) | Deep subsurface microbial communities from South Atlantic Ocean to uncover new lineages of life (NeLLi) - Benguela_00093 metaG (SPAdes)... | ecosystem: Environmental > Aquatic > Marine > Oceanic >...
TCCAGTTTCATATGCGCTTCTTATTCCATTAATACCACAAATTATTCCACCGGTGGGGAAATCAGGCCCTTTTACTGCTTCCATCAATTTATCTATACTAACATCAGGGTTGTCAATCATTAAAACTACCCCATCAACTATCTCATCAAGGTTATGAGGGGGGATATTGGTTGCCATTCCCACGGCAATCCCTGAGGAACCATTAATTAAGAGATTAGGAATTTTACCGGGTAACACTTCAGGCTCTTCTAAGGAATTATCAAAATTAGGAGCAAAATTGACCGTCTCTTTATTTATATCATCTAACAATTCTTCAGCAATCTTTGACATCCTAATTTCCGTATATCGCGTAGCAGCTGCAGCGTCACCATCAACTGAGCCAAAATTGCCCTGCCCATCAATTAAAGGATAACGGCAGGAAAAATCCTGGGCCATCCTGACAATGGTATCATAAATAGCAGTATCTCCGTGGGGATGATATTTACCTAAGGTCTCTCCTACAATTCGAGCAGATTTCTTATGGGGTTTGTCTGAAGTATTGCCAAGCTTGCTCATCGCATATAGGACTCGGCGATGAACTGGCTTTAAACCATCGCGAACATCAGGTAAGGCTCGACCAATTATTACACTCATAGCATAACTAAGATAAGCCTCTTTTACCTCATCTCCAATCTCAGCTAATAAATCTTTGCTCTCTCTGATTACTTCTTCTTTCTCGTCTTTTAAGTTTTTATTATCCTTGTCTTTCATAATTTTAAAATTCCCCAATTCACTTAGTCGTTAGTATTTAGTAGCAACACGGCGTTGCTGTGTTGGATAAGAAGACACGGCAACGCCATGTCTCTACTAAATGCAATACTCGATACGCGTTACGATTTTATTCTGACTCCTGGATTCTAAATTCTGAATTTATCTTATTTTTACGAGATACGATTCACAAGATACGAGATACGAGCCTTAGATATCAATCTCTTTAACATCTAAACTATGTTTATAGATAAATTCTTTTCTGGGCTCTACTTTATTACCCATCAGAACAGTGAACATCTCGTCTGCCTCTAAAGCGTCTTCTAAGGCTATTTTCTTTAGAACCCTGGTCTCTGGATTCATAGTAGTCTCCCAGAGTTGTTCTGGGTTCATCTCTCCTAAACCTTTATACCTCTGTACTCCGGGGTTACCGCCTATCTCCTTTAATTTATCATTCAGCTCCTGATCATCAAATAGATAATAACTTTTTTTATTATGTTCGATTTTATAAAGTGGGGGGCGGGCAACATAGACATTCCCTCTCTCAATCAAAGGTTTCATGTACCGGAAGAAGAAGGTTAAAAGAAGGGTTTTTATGTGGGCACCATCAACATCAGCATCAGTCATTATTACTATTTTATAATATCTTAATTTTTCTATATCTAAATCCTCTCCTATGTTTATCCCCAAAGCAGTGATAATAGAACGTATTTCATTATTTTCTAATATTTTATGCAAACGGGCTTTCTCTACATTTAGAACTTTCCCTCTTAGGGGCATAATCGCCTGGAACCTTCTATCTCTCCCCTGTTTAGCTGAACCACCAGCAGAATCTCCTTCGACTAAAAATATCTCTCTATATTGGGGATCTTTTTCCGAACAATCGGCTAACTTCCCGGGAAGTGTGCCCAAGCTTAATCCATTTTTTTGCCTTACCAAATCGCGAGCTCTCCGAGCCGCTTCTCGAGCCTTTAGAGCAGAAATAGATTTAGATAACAGTTTTTTGGTAATTTCTGGATTTTCGTTTAAGAAATTATTCAATCCTTCAGTGACAATAGATGATACAACCCCTCTTACTTCGCTATTTCCTAACTTAGTCTTGGTCTGCCCTTCAAACTGGGGATTCAATAACTTTACACTTATTACTGCTGTTAATCCTTCTCTTACATCACTTCCTGACAGATTATTTTCGTTTTCTTTTAGAGAAAATTTCTTAAAATTAGACACTATACTACTTCGAGCATAATCATTTACTACTCTCGTTATGGCGGCTTTAAATCCCACTAAATGGCTTCCACCTTCCTCGGTGTTTATATTGTTGGCAAAAGTAAGAATGTTTTCTAAATATCCATCGTTATACTGGAGGGCTATTTCCACTTCTATATCGTCTTTTTTTCCGCCAATATAAATAGGGGTCTTGAATAAGACATCTTTATTTTTATTTAAATATTTTACAAATTCATTTATTCCACCATTATATCTATAAGAAACTTCTTTATTTGCTTCTCTTTCGTCTTTTAAATCAATCTTCACCCCGGCATTTAAAAAAGCTAACTCTCTTAAGCGGTGAGCAATAATATCAAAATTGAAATTTATTTCTTCAAAAATGTCTGGATCGGGTCTAAAGGTTATTTTCGTCTCTGTACGGACAGATTTTCCAATTACCTTTAGATCAGACACCGGTCCCCCTCTTTCAAATCTCTGAGAGAATACTCTTGAATCTCTTCTTACCTCTACCTCTAACCATTCAGATAGAGCATTAACTACCGAAATACCTACACCATGCAGGCCCCCAGCGACTCGGTATCCACTTCCTCCAAATTTTCCTCCGGCATGCAATTTTGTTAATACTATGGTCACTGCCGGTTGCCCCGTAGCTTCGTGGATATCAACTGGAATTCCTCTCCCATCGTCAGTTACAGTAACGCTGTTGTCAGGGTGGATAACCACTTCTATCTTTTTAGAAAAACCAGCCATAGCTTCATCAATACTATTATCTACAACTTCATCTACCAAATGATGTAAGCCCCTGCTGGCAGTATTTCCAATATACATACTCGGTCTTTTTCTTACTGCCTCTAATCCTTCTAAGACCTGTATCTGTTTGGCAGTATATTGATTATCAATATTAGAGGCTTCTTTTTTAGCTTTCTTCAATAGCTCTAACTCCAATCAAAATGAAACCGCAGCTTGCAGCCACGGTTTTCGTTTTTTATTTAATATAAATAGGTTATTTTATTATAGCAAAATTCTCCTGTTTCTAAAAAATAATCTAATTAATCATACTATATTATAAGCCTTTTGTCAAAATTAACTAGAGTTTGCTTTGTTTTTTTTATTAAAGTTAAAGTGGGCAGGTTGAACTTTAAATAGGATGTTGGAAATTATCTCTTCCCCTGTTTTAAGATTAATTTTTTGAATCAGTTCGCCTTTTCTTAAATTTAATTCATTGGCCCAAACATTGCTTTTTACTCTTAAAAAAAGGGTCTGATCTTGTATTTTAATTGGCTGAGAATACTGTGCAATCTCTTCGCCCACCACCTCTTCCCAATAATTAATTGCTTGATACCCCTTCAGCCTTTTATCCCACCTTTTCCTTTTAAAATAATCTTCTAAGGCTTCTTTAAGGGGCACCATGCCTTTCTTTTTCATAAAACAGACACCTTCCCCTCTTCTACTTTGAATATCTTGCCTTTTTCCATAATGTTACTATTAAAATAATTTAAGTTTATGCTGGTGATAAAGGTCTGGACTTTTTTGTTAATAATTAATTCTAACAAGAAATGTCTTCTCTCTTCATCTAATTCAGACATGACATCATCCAGTAAAAATATTGGATAAATCCCTTCTCTTTCTTTAATTAAATCTAATTCCGCCAATTTTAAAGAAAGGATAGAAGTCCTCTGTTGTCCCTGGGAACCATAAAAGGCGACATTGGCTTTATTAATGTATACTAAAAAATCATCTCTGTGGGGACCATATAAGGTTGTTTTACATTCTATCTCTTTCTCTTTGTATTTTTTTATCTTATCTTTAAAGGTCTCGCTTATAAGGGATATCTCTTCCTTATAATCTTCCAGCACATTGCTTTGATATATTAATTTTAAATTTTCTTTCCCCCTGGTAACCTCTTGATGAAATCTATTAGCTAAATAATTTATTTTTTTAAAAAATTTAATTCTGGTTAAAATTAAAAAAGATCCTCGTTCAATAAGCCGGGGGTCCCAGATAAGAAGGTTTTCTTTTAACTCTTTTTTGTTGTCGTTTTTTCTAAGTATATTGTTGCGGTGTCCTAAAATTCTGTAATAATCCAGGAGGTATCTATGGTATAAGAGGTAAATTTGGGATATCTGTTCATCTAAAAATCTCCTTCTTAAAGAAGGAGAGCCTTTTATAATCTGTAAATGTTCAGGAGAAAACACTACTCCTTTAAGTTCTTTGTTTAAAAAAGACTTTCTTTGTATATGTTGGTTTATTTTAATAATTTTAATTAGTTTAATTTTGTTTAAGTCTTCAATTTTTTTTTCTAAAGATATATTTATTCGAAAGTTTTCGTTATTTTTATTAACATCTCCAAAAAGATGGGAACCTTTGTTGTTCCAATTTATCAATTGTTTGTCATCATTTGTCCTATAGGAAGTTCCACGAACAATCAAGCTTAGTGCTTCAAGTATGTTGGTTTTCCCCTGAGCATTTCCTCCAATAAAAATATTAAGAGTAGGATTAAAATCTATTGATATGTTTAAAAAGTTTCTATAGTTTATTAACCTTATTTTGTTAAAATACAAATTTTTCTTCCTATTCTGATTTTGCAATTATTTACCTTCAATTAGTTGGTTGCTTGATTGCTCGGATAGTTTGTATTAAAATCTATTCTACATGCTAACCGTCACCCGCTATAAAAAATAAGTTTTGGGTTTTGAACTATGGTTTTTCGTTTAATAATATTAATCTGTCCTTACCGGCATTAAAATATAAAGATAATTTTTATCTTTATCCGGGGTAATAATCACTGGATTTAAAGGGTCATTTAATTTTATTAAAACATTGTCAGTCTTTATCACCCTTAGAACATCTAAAATATATTTAGAATTAAAAGTTATTATAATATCTTCTCCTTTTTTAAAACATGATATTTTTTCAGAAGCTTCTCCTATAGTTGAACTCTCTGCCTTTAAAATCATCTCAGATCTTTTTTCTGTTTTATTTTCTTCTTTATTATTAGTAACACCTATCTTTACAGTATTTAAATCTTCCTTAACAAACAAAGAAATTCTCTCCATTTTATCTTCAAAATCATTAGTATTTACTTTTATTTCGGTTTTAAATGAATTTGGGATAATCTGATGGTAATTAGGGAATTGACCCTCTATTAATCTAGAATATAACCTTATACTGTTCTTCTGACTATCAGGATATAAAATAAACATTATCTGTTTTTCTCCAACTCTTATTTCTATAAATACATCTTCATCGTCAGAAAGTAGTTTTGACAATTCTGATAAGGCTCTATAAGGTACAATAGCCTCAAGTTCATCTGTTGAAGATTTTCCTATATCTGAAACACGAATGCTTTTAAAGGATAACCTGTGACTATCGGTAGTAACAACTTCTATTTTATTATCAAATATTTTAAATAGGGCCCCGTTTAAAAAAGATCTGCTTTCATCTTTAGAGGCTGCAAATATAGTCTGATATATCGTTTCTTTAAATACTTTCTGTTTTAGTTTAATTTTAGACTTTATTTTTATTTCAGGAAAATTAGAAAATTCTTCTCCTGAAAAACCTAAAATTTTATAGTTTGAATTGTTTTCTCTAATGGTAGTAATATTCTTCTCTGAACTCTCTATCTCTATATTCCCCGAAGGAAGTTTCCTAATTAATTCACTTATTATTCTGCTGGGTATTACTACAGAACCGCTTTCTATCACCTGAGCTGGTATATAACAATCTATTCCGATTTCTAAATCGGTAGCGAATAAGTGCACTTTATTTTCATCGCTTACTTCAAAGAGTATTCCATTATAAATGGGTAGTCCAATTTTACTAGATATCCCTTTTTGCACGATTTGAATTCCATGAAATAAACTTTCTTGAGAACAGATGAACTTCATCTTTTTATCTCCTTTTACTTATAAATTTAATAAAGATAAATAGTATTAGTAGTAATATTAATGTTAAAACTGGGGAAAGAAAAAAGAAACTATATGTTTTATTTTAGAAACCCTGGGGATAAAGTTAAGGATAACTTTCATAAATATTAACATATTCCCCATTTTTATATCTTTATTTAAAAGATATTCAAGAAATTAAACTATTATTAAAAAGTTATTAACAGTATTATTAACAACTAACTGTTCTTAATTTTAAGAGTTAAATTTTCTATAACAGATTTTAAACCTTTGTCTTTTTCAATTATATTTTTTATTTTATTATAAGAATGAAGAATGGTGGTATGGTCTTTCCCACCAAATACTTCCCCGATTACAGGCAGGGAAAAATCAGTTAATTCCCGAGAGAGATAAATAGCAATCTGCCTGGCCATAACAATGTTTTTTATCCTCTTTTTAGACAGTAAAGCACTAAGTTTAATATTAAAATAGTCTGAGGTTATTTTTTGAATTTGATTGATAGAAATTTCTTTATCTTCTATAGGGATAATATCTTTTAATATTTCTTGAGCTAAAGAAACTGATAAGTCATTTTTAGTTAGAGTAGAAAAAGCAACTAATTTATTTAAAGCTCCTTCTAATTGTCTAATATTAGAAGGTATCTTACCAGCAATAAAATTAATTACTTCAGCAGGAATATTTAAATCTTCTATTTGCGCCTTCTTTCTTAAAATTGCAATACGGGTCTCTAAATCAGGAGGTTGTATATCGGTTATTAGCCCCCATTCAAATCTGGAGATTAAGCGGTCTTCTAAAGTAGGGATCTCCTTTGGCGGGCAGTCACTGGTAATTACTATCTGCTTGTTAGAGTCATATAAAGTATTAAAAGTATGAAAAAATTCTTCTTGAGTCCTTTCTTTGCCGGCCAAAAACTGTATATCATCGATTAATAAAACATCTACACTACGGTATTTATCACGAAATGAGACAGTACGATCATCCCTGATAGAATTAATTAACTCATTGGTAAACTTTTCAGAGGATATATATAAGACCTTGATTTTAGTTTGGCCATTGTGTTGCACTATATGATTGCCGATAGCTTGTATTAAATGAGTCTTACCTAAACCTACTACCCCATATACAAAAAGCGGGTTATAAGATTTTGCTGGAGATTGGGCTACTGCAAGACAAGCGGCGTGGGCAAACCTATTTCCATTCCCTACCACAAAATTATCAAAAGTGTATTTTGATATTAAAAATACCTCATTGTTTTTTGGCAAAGATTCTACTTTTTTTATTTTATTTCTTTGCTCAAATTTAGAGGATTTTTGCGATGTTGTTTTAAATTTTATTTGTACATCTTCTTTTAAGCCGAAAGAATCTTTTAGAATATTTTTAATAAATTCTACATAATGTTTTTCTAACCAGTCTTTACAGAAGTCACTCGGTACAGAAATTGTTAGCTCATCATCTTTAAATCTAATAATTTTTGTTTGGCTGAACCAGCTATTATAAGACTGAGGGCTTAGCTCGTTTTTTACTATTTCTAAAATTTTATCCCATAGAGCGTTAATTTCTGTAAAATCCATTTGTTTATACCGCCTGAACAATTAAATATTTTTTTATAAATTAGAGCTAATTATAATTTTTTTATAGATTAATAAAGGACAACCGAACTACAAATTCGAAGCGAAAACATATAATTTATAAAGAGTCTACGAATTGTCCACAAAATTAACAGGTAGTTGTGGAAAAAGCCTAAAGATTTTTCCTATTAAATATTAATAATTTTAGCAAAGGAACGATTTTTAATATTTTATTTATAGATTGTCGAACAAGCAAATTTAAAGGCTTTAAGAAAGTTATTAACAGTTTATTAACAATTGTGGATAACTTTATCTAAGGAATCTTTATTTTGTTCTTATAATAACAAAAAATTATTTATTAAGCAAAGATATTTTTTAGTTTTTTAATTAAAAATTTGGAGAATAGTCAGCGTATAAAGTTTAAATATTTTTACACGATAAAGATTTTCAGGTCTCATACAAAGGTAATTTCTTCAAAAACTTGACATTTAGAGGTGATTAAAGATATAATTTTTATTAAATTTTAAAGTCTACAATTAAAAACAGAAAAGGAGAGAGCTGATTAAATGAAGCGAACTTATCAACCAAATACCAGGAAAAAACTGAAAGTTCATGGATTTCGCAAGAGAATGAGCACTAAAGCAGGCCGGTTGGTATTAAAGAGGAGGCGCCTGAAAGGACGCAAGCGTCTTACTGTGTCTGGTTAATAATAAACTTTAAAGGCATAAGAAGAATTTTGATAAAGAGAAGATTATCAGGAAATATTGAATTTAAAAAGGTTTTTTTAGAAGGAAAAAAGAGTGAAGGTAAAAATTTAGTAGTATTTATTATAGAAAATAATTTTAAATTTAATAGATTGGGATTAATAGTCAAAAAAGAGATAGGCAATGCTGTAGTTAGAAATAAAATAAAAAGGCGGACAAGAGAAGCATATCAACAGATAAACAGGAAATTATTTCAAGGATATGATATAATTATACTTGTTAAAAAAAGCGTTGTTGGGTTAGAGTATTTCGAGCTTTACGGCGAGCTAGAAAGCCTTTTTTATAAAGAAAAATTTCTTTTTTTATAAGAAAAAGACAAAATTTCTGGTCGATGGAATTCAAGCAAAGGAAAAGAAAAAAGAAGCTTGTGAGCTTATGGTCGAGCAAATTGAAACATATTGAAGATTTTATGAATAAGTTAATAATTTTTTTTATAACTTTATACCAAAAGCATATATCCCCCTTAAAACCTGCTACCTGTAGATTTTATCCAAGTTGTTCCGAATATGCCGCACAGGCCCTAAAAAAATACGGCCTTTTAAAAGGTTTACGGCTTTCGGCGGGGAGAATATTGCGTTGCCATCCCTTTAATCCGGGTGGTTATGACCCCCTTCCCGATTCTTCGGGGGTTTGTGCACATAAAAAATAAAAATAAAACGTAGTACGATAATATAAACAAAATAAAAACAATAGAAAAAAAACAAAAAACAAAAAGATAAAGGAGAAAATATGTGGAGTTCTTTAATCACGCTAGTCACTAAAATATTAGCAGTACTCTATGGTTTTACCCACAATTATGGAGTTGCTATTATATTACTAACCATTCTTATTAGGTTAATCTTGTATCCCTTAATGCAAAAACAGATGGTTTCTATGCGGGAGATGCAGAAGATCCAACCTTTAATGAAAGAAATACAGGCAAAGCATAAGAACGACAAAGAAAGATTAAATAAAGAGTTAATGGCTTTATATAAGGAACATAAAGTCAATCCTATGGGTGGCTGTCTGCCTTTATTAATTCAGATGCCTATATTAATCCTACTCTTCCAGACCTTAAGAGTATTTGAATATTTAGATCCTATCACCAACAATATATCTGGTGGGTTTTTGTGGATTGCCAATTATTATAATATTATTGAAAATGGTGAACTTGTGGCTAAAGCAGGGCTGGCTCTTTCTGAGCGGTTGATTACTTTGCCTGGCAGTGGAATTTTTGGAATACAATACATTGGGATAATACCCTTTTTAGTAGGGGGCTCAATGTATATTCAACAAAAGATGACCTCCGCCACCAGTGATGCTGCGGGTAAAGACGGAGGATCTGCTCAACAGACTCAGAAGATGATGACCATTATGATGCCTTTATTTATTGGTGTTATGAGTTTTAGCCTTCCTTCGGGCTTAACTTTATATTGGTTAACTTCTACCCTTTTAGGTATTGGGCAACAATATCTAATTAATAAGAAAATGCCCACAGAGGCTACTGATTTAAAAGAAACTGTTTCTAAAGAAAAGGGAAAAGAAAGACCTGCTTATAAAAAGCCAGAAAAACCCGTTTCTTTTCAAGAAGAACCCTGGATCCCAGGCTATAAAGAAGAAGCTGCGAAAAACCCTTTTAAAGGAAAGAAAAAGAGCAAAAAACATAGAAAAGGCAAAAGAAAACAAATAAAATAGATATTGTATATAATTGGACCATACACGCATTTTAAATCGATAGTTTAGTTATAAAAGGGGAAACAGACTTGGAAAACACTAATAATTTTGATTTAAGCCTTCAGGAAAAAGCTCAAGCAACATTAGAAAAAATAATAAATTTTATTATAAAGGATGGAGAAGTAGAGGTAATTAATAAAGAAGAGATTGGGGTAATTGTTTTAGGAATAAAAACCTCTAATCCCGGAATATTAATTGGAAGACATGGGCATACTCTCGATGCTCTTCAATATATTGTCAATATTATAGTTAATAAAGGGATTGAAATATCTGATCGAAGTAAGATAGTAGTTGATATAGAAGGTTATAGAGAAAGAAGAAAAGATATTGTTTCCAAATACGCCTACGAAAAAGCTGATATAGTAAAAAAATCTGGTAAAAAGGTTGCCCTTTGTTCTATGAATGCGGTGGAAAGAAGAATAGTTCATCTTGTTTTACAAGAAGACCCCCAGGTAGTTACTTACAGCGAAGGGACGGAACCTTTTAGAAGGGTTATCGTCGCTCCGAGAGAAAAAAAAATAATATAGACCAGCTGTAATAAAGAATTTTTAGAAGCATAAGAAGTGACATATTATCCCCAGGAGGAATATTAATCTTTTTATGCTTTTTATTTTAGTTAGCGTATAGCGGGTAGCGCTTAGTTGTTATATAGCATAAGATCGTATACCCGGTTTAAGGGTTAAAATCGTAGCATAAGATCGTGCACTTTTAATCAGGAAGTTCGTAGTCAAATTCATCAATTAAATTATCCTGATGAA
>Ga0209978_10001199_pt1 | contig 10681 bp, 11 predicted proteins | sample BentaG_FD_182805 | JGI IMG/M metagenome (GOLD analysis project Ga0209978, IMG submission 182805) | Deep subsurface microbial communities from South Atlantic Ocean to uncover new lineages of life (NeLLi) - Benguela_00093 metaG (SPAdes)... | ecosystem: Environmental > Aquatic > Marine > Oceanic >...
TTAACTTAAAGTTGAGAAGTCCACCTGCAAGAGCTGGGGGACTTCTCAGCTATGGAGTTAAATTAATATTAAAAATTTTATAAATTTAGACTCAAATGATTATATTGCAATATAATATAAGATAGCACAGCTTTTTATTTTTTAACTATTTATTAAAAATTTGTTAAAATTATAATCGAAAACTAAAATATTAAAACTAATAATAAATTTATGTCAGAAATTTAAAATAATTTATCATGCTTTTAAGATTTAGGAGGTATCAAGATGGAGAAAGAACAAAAGCAGAAAAAAGAGTCTGCAGAAGAAAGAATTGAGCAGGAAGTTAAAGAAGAAGCGAAGGAAGAGATTAAGGAGGGAGTAAAAAGGGAAGTCTGTGAAGAAGCTAAAAAGGAGAAGAAAAGACCCCGAGTTGGTTTGATAACAGGTGTCTCGTTGGCAGTTGGTTCAGCTATAGGAGCTATAATTGGTCTACTCTTTGCTCCAAAAAAGGGTAAAGAAACCAGAGAAGAGTTGAAGAAAAAAGCTGAGGAATGGACAGAAATAGGTAAAGAAAAGTTTGAAGAAACAAAAGAAAAAATAACTCCCGGTATTGAGAGTCTGAAAAAAAGAATTTCAAGTGCAATAGAAGCAGGTGTGGAACAAGCAAAAAAAGTTGAGCAGACAATTCGTGAAAAAGTTGCTGAAGAGAAAGAAGAGGTGGAAGAAGCAGTCGAAGAAGTAAAGTCAGATACTGAGTAATTAATACTTTTCAAATCTTTTAATTTATTATTCTTAATATTAACTTTTTTAATACTTCTCCAAATTTAGTAGCAGATGTTTCTTAAAGTTAGAATCACTTCCCCTCTCCCTTAATGGGGAAGGGATAGGGAGAGGGTGTATATTTTTTTAATATAATAATTAATTCTAAAAAACATAAGGTAGGAGCTATTAAATGGCATGCAAACATTTTAGAGAGGATGTAGTACCTTCAAAAGTTACAGCAGATAAAAGTAGTCCACACTGTTTTGGCGAAATGATAAGTTATATCTGTTATTTAGGTAAATATCCAATTGAGCACCCTGAAAAATGCAGGGCATTATGATATAATGCTCCCTGTTGGAAAGATGTAGAAAGTAAAGAAAAATAGTAAAATCTTAAAATAAAATAGTTTATAAAATTTTAATTAATAGAAAGAGATAAATTGAGTGTAATTATATCTGTTGAAAAACTTACTAAAAAATTTAAAAATTTAATAGCAGTTAATCAAATAAGCTTTGAGGTTCACGAAGGTGAAATATTTGGCTTTTTAGGTCCAAATGGTGCAGGTAAAACTACAACAATAAATATGATCTGTACACTACTTTCACCTACAAGCGGAAAAGCCTTTCTAAACGGTTATGACATTACAAAAGAAAGAAATCAGGTTCGGCAATGCATAGGACTTGTTTTTCAAGACCCAAGTTTAGATGATTGGCTAACAGCTAAAGAGAATTTAGAATTTCATGCTTTGATTTACAATATTAAAAGTAAAACAGCAAAAAAGAGAATTGACCAGATTTTAGAAATTGTTGAGTTAAAAGATAGGAAAAATGATTTAGTGCTTAATTTCTCAGGAGGTATGAAAAGAAGGTTAGAGATAGCAAGAGGCTTAATACATTACCCAAAAGTTCTTTTTTTAGATGAACCAACCTTAGGTCTTGATCCACAAACAAGAAATAGAGTTTGGGAATATATAAGAAATTTACAAGAAAGGGAAAATACTACCATATTTCTTACAACTCATTACATGGATGAAGCAGAGAATTGTGACAGGATATCTATTATAGATATGGGAAAAATTATTGCAATAGATACTCCAGAGAATTTAAAAAAGAAAGTAATGGGAGACATCATCACTGTTGAAACCACTAATAACAAAAACCTATCAAAAGAGATAGAAAATAAATACGGTAAAAAGATATTTCTTTATGACAATAAAATTCAGTTTGAGGTTGACGATTCTGAGAGATTTATACCACAATTCATAAGAGAGTCTAAAGAAGATATACTTTCTATTAGTGCAAGAAAGCCAACATTAGATGATGTATTTCTGAGTTTGACGGGAAGAAAAATAAGGGATGAATCAGCAAACTCCATAGGCAGAATGAGAACTCGTATGAAAATGAGAAGAGGACATCGTTAAATTTTAAAAAAGCTAAGGATATATTTATGATAAGAGATTTAAAAGGAATATACATAATATGGTTAAGGGATATAAAAAGATTTTTTAGAGATAAGCCTCGTCTTATATCAGGTATTGCAAGACCATCACTATACCTGTTTATTTTGGGAAGTGGACTATCCAGTGCATTTGGGATGTTTGGGGGAAGAGAGGGAGATTGGTATATTGATTTTATATATCCTGGGATATTGGGAATGATAGTTCTTTTTACTTCGCTCTTTTCATCATTTTCAATAGTATGGGATAGGGAATTTGGTTTTTTAAAGGAAATATTAGTTGCTCCAATTTCAAGAACATCAATAGTTGTTGGGAAAGCTTTAAGTGGAAGTACTATTTCTCTACTTCAAGGAATAATATTATTTATCTTCGCGCCTTTACTTCACATTAAATTAAATTTTCTTATGGTTTTTAAAATCTGTTTACTAATCTTATTAACATCTTTTGCTCTAACCTCATTAGGAATTTTAATTGCATCAAGAATGAAAAGCATGCAAGGTTTTCAAATGATAATGAACTTTTTAGTTATGCCTATGTTCTTTTTATCAGGTGCAATGTTTCCGTTAAAAGATTTACCAAAATGGTTAGAATATTTAGTAAGCATAAATCCCCTTAGCTATAGTATAGATGCTATAAGATATGTAATGTTAGAAGACAAAACATTTTTAGCACACCCACTTCTAATAAATATATCAGTTATATCAATATTCGCAGTAATTATGATTTCAGCAGCAATCTTTGTATTTAACTTAACAGATTAAAATTCTCCTTTAGCACAGACTGTTAAATTCTGGGATTGCTCCCCCTTCACTGCACTCGAGGGTTGCAATGACACAAGTTTTACTTAACTCTTACCAAATTAAAGCTTTTAAATTAAAGGAGTAAACATGAAAGAATATCCAGTTTTTAAAACAATACTTAATAGAAGAAGTATTAGAGACTATACTGATGAACAAATTATAGATGAGGAAATAAATCAGATTTTAGAAAGTGGTAGATGGGCACCTTCTGCTAATAACTATCAACCCTGGAGATTTTTGATAATTAAAGATACTAAAAAAATTGAGGATTTAAGCCAATTTACAAAATATGCTAATATCATGCGAAAATCAAAGGTAAATATACTGGTATTTTTAGATAAAAAATTTCAAGGTGATAGAGTTAAAAGCCTTCAATCAATAGGAGCATGTATTCAAAATATGCTACTTACTGCACATGAACTTGGAATTGGTACCTGCTGGATAGGAGAAATAGTAAATAGACATGAAAAAGTAGAGAAATTTCTAAATCTTCCAGAGAATCTTGAATTAATGGCTCTTATCACACTTGGAAAAATTCCTTCAAAAAAGAGAGAGAGTAATAGAATTCTCTTAAATGATTTAGTTATAAAATCAGAGTTAACCAAATAGCTATAGTAAATAAATTTTTAAAGGAATTAATAATAAAATCAAAATAACTACCAAAACCTACATAAATAGATTTATAGTGAATTTAAAAGAAGCTTCTTTTTTTAGGAAACAATACTAAATAAATAGGTATAAATAAAATAAAAAATAAATAATATTTTTATTGCTGAAAATAAATAATATTTTAGTAAAAGGAGAAGAAATAAAGATTAAATGGTTAGGACATGCAGCTTTTTTAATTACATCAGATACTAATATAAAAATTATTACTGATCCTTATCAAGCTGGTGGAGGAATTAAATATGCTCCTATAACCGAAAAGGCAGATTATGTGACTATTAGCCATCAGCATTTTGATCATAACTATACAAATGATATTAGGGGAAATCCAATAATCATTCGAGGAGTAGGCTTACATCAAGAAGAACTTTTTACTTTCAAAGGAATTGATTCTTTTCACGATGATAGAGATGGAGAACTTAGAGGTAAAAACACAATATTCTGCTTTAATGTTAATGACATAAATATTTGCCATTTAGGAGATTTGGGACATCTTCTATCTCAGGATAAAATTGAAGAAATTGGTAAAGTAGATATACTATTAATTCCTGTTGGAGGAACATATACAATAGATGCTAATCAAGCAACAGATTTATGCAAAAATATAAATCCCAAAGTGATAACTCCTATGCACTTTAAGACTCCAAAATTGAATTTTCCCATTACTGATGCAAGACCCTTTATTTCTGGGAAAGAAAATGTAAAGGAATTAGATTCAAGTGAAATAGAAATTACAAAAGAACAACTTCCAGTAAATACAGAAATAATTGTTTTAAAACCCGCACTCTAAACTTTCTTTATCATTCCTTTACTTCTTTCAGAATGATATATTTTTTGTCAAGTGAATCTGTTGTATTTATTTTATGCAGCAAATTTATGAGAGGTTTCTGTCTTTTTTTTGTTTTTTTCAAATGAGCTTTGTTTTGAAGTTCTTAAATTTTTTCTAATATTTCTTGTTTGATGCCTGATAAGTAAAGCAGTACCAATCAAAAATACACCTAATGCAAATCTTCTACCAGGTGTTTTTGTAATTTTTTCTAATGTCTCAGTGGTTTTTGTAAGTGCTGGTGTATAGAACTTCTTTTTACCGACTTTACTTATACTTCCCATTACCCCACCAGTAAAAAAATCAGGTGCTTTAAAAATAGTATCTTTTAAACTATCCATCTTAAGTAAGCTTTCTTGAAGAAGATCCAATTTATTTCTACATTTTTCACAAACATCTAAATGATGTTTTACTTCTTCTCTGATGGATAATTTAAGATCCTTATCCAAAAAAGCTGGTAAGTGTTTATCTACTTCAGAACATTTCATTTAAAATTCCTTTAATTTATAAATAATCAGGGATAAAAATATTATTAATAGAATATTATATAGTCTTTATTACACCTTTGATGACAAGGTTAATTTTATTAATTAGAAATAAAAATAATATTCATGAAAATATTTGTTTAGAAGTACACAAAAATATTTCATCAGCAGAAATTCGACGAAATATTAAATAAATATGTTTCATTGAATTACTGTAGAAATTTAAATAGTTCTTCTTCATTATGAACTACAATTGCTCCCTTTTCTATAATTTCTTTATAAATTTTAGTAGCTTCTCCTTTTGTATAATCCCGGTCAGTAATTGGAGATTCCTGTAAAATTATAACTTTTTTCCCAATATTCAGAGCTTCCTCCACAGCCTTAAGATTTGATAGATTTCCGTATCCAAATTCTACATTTGCAAGTATCACATTTTCACATAACTTAATTTCTTCAATATTTTTTTTATAACTCTCTTCACTAATGCTTGAAAAGGGTGCCTCAGAAACAATAGGAATTTCAAGAGCCTTTGCGGTCTCATAGTCAGTATCAATTACATTTAGAACACCGCATGTAATAAAATAACCATCAATCTTCAACTTGCTTATCATTGATGAACCACTACCCCCACCACATATTAGATGAACTCTTCTTTTTCCAATTTCTTTTGCTACAAGTTCTTCTTCAAAAAATCTTCTACTTATTGGAGTTATATAAATTCTATTTGTAATAGGATTTTTCTTAACCACCACAGGTATATCGTAAGTACTTTCTAAAATTTGCGAAGTAAGAACTTCTTTGGTATATCCTATGACAAAGATCTCCCCATTTGAAAGAATCAATACTTTAGGGCAAAAAGATGCAGCCAAATTTATATCATGAAAAATAACTATTACTGTAATTTTTTGTTCCTTATTTAATCTTATAATAAGATTCATTATCTCCAGTTGTGAATTAATATCTAAATGCGTTGTTGGTTCATCGAGAAGAAGAATTTTTGGTTGCTGAGAAAGAGCTTGAGCAATTGTAACTCTTTGTCTTTCTCCACCAGATAGCTGAGAAGCATATTTATCTTTCAAGTCATATATTCCTACTTCTTTAATAGAGTTAATTGCGATTTGATAATCAATTTCTTTCTCCCAGAAACTACCTTTTAAATATGGGCTTCTACCCATCAAAACAGTATCTAAAACAGTAAAATTAGAACTTGTAATGCTATCTTGAGGAACAACTGCTACTGTCTGATAAAGCTTTTTTTTAGAAATTTCTTTTATATCTTTACCTTGAATAAAGATTTCTCCTGAATCTGGTTTTAGAACACCAGATATCAAATTCAAAAGAGTTGATTTCCCTGAACCATTAGGACCGATAATACCTAATATTTCTCCAGGATTAACAGTGAAGTTTACATCATGTATAACAGGTAAACCATTGTATGAAAAATCTATATTTTTTAAAATCAAATCTGATTTTCGCATTTTTATTTAAAAATTTCCCTCCCCTTCTTCTTCATTAGATATATAAAATATGGAGCACCAATTGCAGCAGTAATAATTCCAACAGGGATCTCTCTTGGTGATGCAATGGTTCTGGCAATAGTGTCAGAAAAAAGTAAAACTATTGAACCTGCCAGAGCTGATGTTGGATATAAAATTCTATTATCAGAACCAACAATTAATCTCATGATGTGAGGTGTAATAAGACCAATAAATCCAATTAATCCCCCAATGGCTACTCCTAATGAAGCGAGTAGAGTAGCTATAATGAGTAGAATTCTTCTTAACTTTTCAGCATCAACTCCTAATTGAGTTGCTCGTGTGTCCCCTAAAGTCAGAATGTTAAGTTCTCTCAAGAAGAAAAAGGCTGTAAAAAAAGTTAAGAATATTGGTGTTAAGAGTACTCCGATTTTATCCCAATTTGCAGTAGTAAATCCTCCTAACATCCAGAAAATTATTTTTTGCATGTCATCTGTTTTGGCAATCAGTAGAAAATAAACTATAGAATTAATTAAAGCACCAATAGCAATTCCCGCCAATATTAGATTACTTATAGGAACTCTCTCACCAAGTTTTGCTAATTGATAAACAGCAAGAACAGCAATTATAGCACCTATAAAAGCCATAATTGATACAGCTGATATACCAAGTAATCCTGTACCTAAACCTAGAAAGAAAGCTATGGTTGCTCCAAGTGATGCCCCAGATGAAACACCTATAATGTATGGATCAGCCATTGGGTTTCTAAATATCCCCTGATATATCACACCAGCAGCTGCTAAGACAAAACCAACCAAAATTGATGAAACAATTCTTGGAAGTCTTATCTGAGTAATTATTATTTCATTTTTTAGAGAAACTATTTGATGTGTTTTTATGCTACTTCCAAAATAAGGAATTTTCTTAATTAAAATGCTTAGTATTTCCTTTATTGAAATATTGGCAGAACCAACACAAGTAGCTATAAAAATAGCTGCTGTTAAAAGTAATATTAGAAAAATAGTATATTTTAGAAGCTTTCTCTTTTTTTTCATATTTTTATTTTTTTAAAATTCAATATCTGGATAAAGTGCTTGTGCAATCTGTTTAAATCCTTCAACTATTCTCGGACCAATTCTTGACACTGAATCATCATCCACAACAACAACTCTGTTTTCTAAAACAGCTTTTATAGACGAGAATCTCTCATCAGCTGTTATTGTTTCTGAAGTTGGTGCTAAAGATTTAGGAGCAATAATCACATCTGGATTGTGTTCTATTAATTTCTCCAGACTATATTCAAGCCATCCCTCTAAACCATCAGCCGCAACTATATTAATTCCATTAGCTAACTCAATTAAGTCATTTATAAAAGTTCCACTCCCGGCAGACATTATTGGCTCATTCCAGACCATATAGAATACCTTTGGTTTATCCTCATCAGAAACATCAGCTACTAATGTTTTTATTTCATCTATTTTTTCTTGCATTTCAGATGTTAACTCTTCTGCCCTTTCTACTCTGTCCATTAATTGGCCAATCTCACTGATGTCTTCTAATACATTTTCTATGTTATTTGCATCTAAAGTATAAACAGCAATTCCAAAGTCTTCAAATTCCTTCACTGCTTCTTCATTACCTTTTAATGTTAAAATCAAATCTGGCTCTAGTTCAATAATTTTTTCCATATTTAAATTAAATGCATCCCCAATCTTCTCAATAGATTCAACTTCCTCAGGATAATTACTAAAATCATCTACACCGACTAATTCTTCATCTAAATCAAGAGCAAACAGTATCTCTGTATTTCCAGGAGCCAATGATATTATTTTATCTGGCTCTTCTGTTAAAGTGATTTCCTTATCCACATCATCTGTAACAGTTACTGGATATTCAATCTTAAAAGCTTCTTCTTCTGTTTCAGTTGTGGGCTTTTCAGTCGTAGTTATTTTAGGTGTAGGTTCTGTCACACCTTCAGTAATCTGAGTTGACTTTTCAAGTACAGCTGTTTCTGGCTTACATCCAAACACTATACTTAAAATAGTAAAAATAGTTACTATTACAGCTAAAGTTTTAAAGCCATCCCTTAAATCTATCTTAAACAATTTGGATTTAATTCTGTCTCTTAAAATTTTTAAGCTAATCATTTTTTATTTCCTTTCTTTTCTTAAATTTAATTTCTTTTAAAAATCCTTTGAAAATAAAATAATTATTTAATTTGCCCTCCTTTTTACTGTACTATAAAATTAAATTTAATTAACTTTTAATAAATTGAAATTAAAATCTTTATACAATTTTTTCCATAAAAAAATCACCTCTCTTTCCTCGAAGAGTAGCAATTTTAAACATTCAAGTGAGGTATCCTGACTTCTGGTTTTTCGCTTTTTAAGCCTTCCCAAACAAAATGTTCAGTGACATATTTTAAAAAGCAACCCAGTTACAGTGGCGGGACCATATCGGATTTTCACCGATTTCCCTCTTAATTATTGAAGTTACATGAATGTTTAATATTTAATTGTAATTTAAAAAATAACACTTAATAAACTTAATGTCAATAATTTTATATTATATTATTTTCTTAATAATAAAATAGATGAATTTCAAAATTATTTGCTTGACAATCTACCTTATATATGTAAAATATACCATTAGATGGTAGATATTACATAAAAGGAGTAGAAATGGGATTAAAAACTCTTGGGCCTGTGAGTGCTAATTTTATATTAACTCTCTATGAAAAAAATAAAATAATATTCACACCTAAAGATGTCATAGAAATAACTGGATTAAGAGATAAATATTTGTATAGATTTATCCAACAATTAATTGAGAGAGAATTAATATTGAGATTGAAGCCAGGAAAATATTTTGTTATTTCCCAAGAAATTGGTAAACAAAGTAAATTTATAGGAAATTGGTTTGTAGTAGCAAGAGAAATTGCTAATTCTCCTAAATACTATATTTCTTACTATAGTGCTATGGATATTCACAATATGCTTACTCAACCATTATTAAAAGTTTATATTACTACCTCCAAACAATTGAGGAAAAAAATACATTCGATTGTAAATGTAACTTTTGAATTTATATATTCTAAGCCTGAGAAAATTTGGGGTATTGAGGAAGTATGGGTTACAAATACTGAAAAGGTCAGAGTGAGCGATATAGAAAGAACTATAATTGACTGCTTGGATAAACCTAAATATAGTGGGGGTATTTTGGAAATTTCTAAAGGTATCTGGATCCAAAAAGGGAGTATAGATTTTGAAAAATTAATAAACTATTTAGAAAATTTTGATAAATTTATAGTCGCAAAAAGATTGGGATTTATTTTGCAAACTTACAATTTATTAGATAGTAAATTAATAAATAAATTTAAAAAATTTATTAATCAAAAATATTATCTTTTAGATCCCACTCTGCCAAGTTATCCAACATATAAAAATAACTGGAAGTTAATTGTAAATATTAGTCCTGATGAACTTATTAAAGCAACACGAGCTTAAGAAATAGTATGAGGAAATAATGATTAATCAAAGAAATTTATTTAGATTACAGGCTAACTTAACTAAAGCTGGTAAATCTATACCTGTTAAAACAATCGAAAAAGATTATATCCTATCGTGGATTTTAATAGGTATATCAAAATCAGATTTAAAGGACATTCTTGCTTTTAAGGGTGGTACAGCATTAAAAAAATTCTATATTCATAGATATCGTTTCTCTGAAGACCTCGATTTTACATTATTAAAATCCTTTTCTCTATCAAATCTGAAAGAAAAGTTTGAAGATATCTACCAGATATTATTAAAAGATGCAAATATACCTATAAGATTTAGTAGAAGTGATGAACATGAAAATGGATATACAATTTTTTTAAATTTTTCTGGTTCTCTTAGTGCTGATATAAGTAAAGGGAGTATAAAGATAGATTTTACGAAAGAAGAACTGTTACAATTTCCAATAATATTAAAACCTCTTTTAAAAGAATACAAAGAATACGATGATATTCCTTTAAATATTAAATTAAAAGTATATTCCATAAATGAAATTTTTGTGGAAAAGATTCTTAGTATTATGGATAAAAGTAGAAATGAACCCAGGGACATTTATGACACATGGTATCTTATTGCTAATAAATATATTAGTGACATATTCTTATTAAAACCATATATAGAGAAGAAAATTAAATTTAAAAAATTAAGTGATAGTTCAATATTAAAAGTATTTGA
>Ga0209978_10001200_pt1 | contig 10679 bp, 10 predicted proteins | sample BentaG_FD_182805 | JGI IMG/M metagenome (GOLD analysis project Ga0209978, IMG submission 182805) | Deep subsurface microbial communities from South Atlantic Ocean to uncover new lineages of life (NeLLi) - Benguela_00093 metaG (SPAdes)... | ecosystem: Environmental > Aquatic > Marine > Oceanic >...
ATATAGATTTCACCTACTTGGCTCGACTTAGAAAAAACTCCACCCCAAAATCTGTCAAAAATTGTCAGGAAATGTCAAAATATGTCGGCAAGCGAAGGGGTTTCAAATCAGGATAAGAAGGTGGAATCGGGGCAACTCAATACAAAGGCTCAACCCCTTTTTTGTTGCGGAGGCATTGCGAAGCCGTCCGGAAGATGGAGATACGGGGGCCCGTGGAGTTGGACTGAGGGGCTGCCTCGGTTAAGAATAACCGCCGCCTATGACGAGGGGGAATTGGAGTGCTCGAGCGTCGCGGTCCCGCTAATCTGAAGGGATACCCACACCCGGCATACCCAGGCCGGGGATGGCCATCTTTTGGTACCCCGCGGGGGCCTTGAACAGGGAGTCACTGACCCGACCTTCCTTGATATTTTTGTACTCGGTCAACATCTCGCCCTCTGGACCATGGTAGACAATTTTGATCGGGTACTTGAGCTTTTTTGAGTACCACTGGGTCATCTTTCCCATAGCCTTGTCATGGTAAGTGATGAGGTACTTGTCGCACTTGTAACCGCTGATCTTCTCGGTGCCCACATGTTTTTTAGTGGCAATCATAGATAGTTCTTTGTCAGATTGGTCCACGGTGGCCATGGGTCCCATGCCGGGCATCTCTATGTACATTTTCTCCTCGGGCTGAATCGTGATGGTCTTGCCAGTGGCCAAGTCCATAATAGTGATCCCCTCCTCGAACTCCATGCGCATCTTGTTGTCCTTGACAAAGATCTTTCCCTTTTTTACCTCGTCACCCATTTTTTGGATGAGGTCGGCCGAGAATTCGGCAGCAATAGCCAACCCGGAGAAGGCCAAGATGCCAAATAGGGCTGCCAGCCAAACCATTGACTTGCCTACTGATTTTTTCATTATCTACCCCTCCTTCTACTCCCGCGAGGAAGCCTCTCGCTGATCTGGTAAAGACAAAAAGCCCAGAATTCTCTTGTGTTCCTAGCCACGGATTAGGCCATTATTTCCGAGAACTACCATTTTGCCACCCCTAATACTGGGAACTCCATTACCACAAAGATACGAGGGAATGGTTCATTGTTTTCCCAAACCTATTACAGCAAACCAGAAGGGGACATGTCAAGGCGGTTTTGCAGGTCGACCTCCCTGAAAATCAGGATGTCGTTCAGGCGTACAAAGATCGGGGTAGGACTTGAATTATCATAGTCTGTGAAGTATTGTGCTAGCCTATGGGCACATAGGCTTGCCTCGAGGGCGATGCCAAGACCTTGTCGAGGGTAGGGATATACCCGTAGGCGGATTCAGATCAAAAACTCCTCGCCATATCAAAAAAGAGCCATAGCGGATGTTTCTTGGGTAACTATTCTCGTCGATCTTATTGATGTCAGTGGGAATAAAACTCTCTTTTTAACAGGGTTAATCTCTGAGAACTCTGTGAGAGATTAAAAAGCCCCTTTAAGGTCATAGTCAAGCTAACCCTTTTAAGGATGGTTATTGACGGATTTCTGAAGTAATCTCGGAGGCAGGGGATGGAATTTTCATACAATCAGAAAAGAGAGTCGAATAGCTTTGCCCAAAGATCGGTGGCTATGGGACGCCGAGGTATGGTTGTGTCAAGCCAACAATTGGCAACCCTTGCTGGGTATAGGGCCTTGTCCAAGGGCGGGAACGCCGTGGATGCCTGCATAGCTATGGTCAGCACGTTGAGTGTTGTGGAACCTCATTCAGTGGGAATCGGTGGCGATGCCTTTACCCTCATATACAGAGCCGCAGAAAAAAAGATTATCGGCATGAATGCGAGTGGAAGGGCACCATATGATGCCACTACAGCGTGGTTCCATGCAAGGGGAATAAACACCATGCCTGAGCGGGGCATCCTGACCGTAACAGTGCCAGGAGCCTTGCATGGCTGGGCCCAAGCGGCAGAGCGATATGGAAATCTAGACCTGGCATATTTGTTTGAAGATGCCATAGACTATGCGGAAAATGGGTTTCCCGTTACTGAGGTGATTGCCGGCGAGTGGAAAGATGCGGAAAATGTCCTGCTCTCCCATGAAGGCTCTTCAAAAACCTATCTCATTGATGGTAAGGCTCCCCGACCTGGGCAGGTGTTTCAAAATAAGGACCTGGCACAGACCTATCGGAAGATTGCCCAGGGCGGCATCGAGGCGTTTTACAGAGGGGAAATCGGTAAGGCCATTGCAGATTTTTCCCAGAAAAACGATGGGTTGCTTTCTTTCAAAGATTTTGAGACCCACACAACGACCTGGGTAGAACCACTCTCCACCGATTACCGGGGTTATACGATTTATGAACTGCCCCCCAACGGGCAGGGTGTCACCGCCCTGCAAATGTTAAATATCATGGAAGGTTTTGATATAGGCAATTTGGGGCATAATAGCCCCGAGCACCTTCACTGCCTTATCGAGGCCAAAAAGATCGCATTCAGTGACCGAGACTTTTTTGTGACTGATCCTGAATTTGAAACCGCGCCCATTGATAATCTTTTGTCCAAGGATTACGCTGAGGAGTGCAGACAGAAGATTGATCCCAATCAGACCATGGATGCTCCTGTTTCTCCATCGCACCCAAGAGGTTCTGATACCGTATTTGTGGCTGCTGTGGATGAGAACAGGAATGCAGTTTCATTTATCAGCAGCATCTACCAGTCCTTTGGTTCGGGCATGGTCGTGGATGGAACGGGCATTGTTCTGCAAAACAGGGGAAAATCTTTTTCTTTGGACCCCAACCACCCAAACAGACTCGAACCACACAAGCGTCCTATGCATACCATTATTCCGGGAATGGTATTTAAAGATGGGAATTTTTTGATGAGCTTCGGGGTTATGGGAGGGGATATGCAACCCCAAGGTCATGTGCAATTCTTGGCAAATCTCATTGATTTCAAAATGAACCTGCAAGAGGCAGTAGATGCTCCCCGAATAAGACACATGCAAGATAAAGAGGTGTATCTAGAGGAGGGCATTTCCAGGCCTACAGGGGTGGGGCTTCAAGAAAAAGGCCACCAGGTTACACAAGTCGCTCCATCCATCAACCAGGTGGGTGGAGGACAGGCTATTTATCTGGACCGGAGTCAGAATGTGCTGCTGGGAGCATCCGATAGAAGGAAGGATGGCCTGGCACTGGGGTACTAGATTTCTTAGCTTGATTGAATAGGAATTTAATATCACGGGCAAATCCACGAGGGAGAACCTTTTCTCGATCGGCACGGAGGTGGTGAAGCGGTTTTGAATGGCACTGGCAGGTCCACTGCCGTATGGACAAACACCTCAATTATGAGGAAGGAGAAAAGGTTCAAATCAGGTCTTGACTCATAGTAAGTCCGGGTCGTATCTTTGAAAGAGATTGGGCTGAGATGTTCAGCAGTCTTCATGCGTACATAGAGAATCGTAAGGGTTGAGGTACGTCAGTGTGGTCACCCCGAAATATTCCATTGGAGAAAAGTAAAATGATGAAACGACTCTGGGTATTCAGTGCCTGCATCATCCTGCTCATGGCTGTGAATGCAGATTGTCAAGAATCCGAAACAGATACCATTCTCGGGAATTGGTTAACCGAAGGGGGTAAGGCCGTGGTCGAGATCTACCTGTGCGATGGTCGATACTGTGGTAAAATAGTAGGGCTCAAGGAGCCCAAAAACCCGGATGGCACCGATAAACTGGATACTAATAATCCTGATCCATCCAAAAGGAACCGCAAGATTATCGGTCTGAATATAGTGTGGGGATTTACGTACGACGGGGAAACCCGCTGGGTCAACGGCAGTATCTACGACCCCGATAACGGTAAAACCTATTCCTGCAAGATGAATCTCGAGAATGACAAACTGAAGGTCAGGGGTTATATAGGTATTTCCCTTTTTGGTCGAACCACTGTCTGGACGAGGAAGCAATAGGATCTACTGAAACTGCGGCCCTGTTAGATACAAGGAGGGTTGATTTGCAGTGTGTGTTGCTGGTTGAACTCCATAGACCCATGAATACCGGATGAGCAGATTAAAAATGAATAAATGCGTTTACGCGGCTAAGGTGCTTGTCTTAGGACTGCTTTCAGCCCAGGTTCTCGCCACCATTCAGGTTTATCTATCCAACGCAGATCTCTACGATACCCTCATGGTCATAAAAGATGCTGGTTATCTCCCGATACCGAACGAGCGGATTATACACAGACTCCAAGAATTCAGTCCTGCCTTTTTTGGCGGTCTCTTTTTTACCTTGAGTGTCGGTGCTGGCCTTTCAATCCTCTCACTGACTGCCGCCTGGATCTGGGATCGTGTTCTGTTCCGAAATAGAATCCTTTTGATAGTATTTCTCCTGCTCTGGATAGGATGCATAGTAGTAGTGAACCGTGGGGGCTTTTGCCCTATGGTTACCTCTTATTTCTTGGTAATACCACCGGTGGTCTGGTGGGCAGCTCTACGATGGATGCCTTCACAAGCCAAGCAAGGAGCTTGGGTGAACAGAATGGTTCATTTTATTCCTATTGCCCTGCTGGCAGTTTTGTGGACATCTCAAATGGACAGTCACCTGTTTTCAGACATTAGAGACCATCTGCTTTTGTCCAATGCCATAGGGAAAAAGGTCAACGATTTTTACTACAAGTATACTCTTTACCCTGCGGAGGTCTTCAAATCATTGGATCAGAAGATTCTCAAGACCTGCAGCATTGAAAGCATCAGGGAACAATCCATTATGCCCTATCTGGAAAGAGGGTTACTCAATCACGACTACCTTATCGTAGCAGGAGATGCGACGGTTGACCTAAAGATAACGCAAGAGGACAACGTTCTGGTCTTTGAGAATGAAGAGAGGGCGATCCTCCGGGCCCCGGTTAAGGCTTTTGTCTCAAGGCCCGGCGCAGTGCTGAAAGAATTCTCTCAAAAGAGCGACTTGTATGCCTTTTTCCGTCAGTTCACGTTCTTTTCCCTGTTGATAGGATTTCCCATCACCCTGTATATTTTTCTCTATGCCGTGTTGTGTTTTGCATTGCGCCTTTTTTTGGACTCTCTGACTTCCTCTGTGATTGCCTCCCTCCTTTGTTTTTTGCTGGGCATCGCCCTCTTGGGCCACTTACATCATAGCAGAGAGAAAAAGATAGAGGTGAAGGATTTGGCTGACACTTTGGAATCCGAACGCTGGCAGGAGAGGGTCACAGCCCTGAAATTCATTGGGGAGCATGGTCTTGATTTAGGCGATTTTCAGGGTTACAAAGGGATGCTGAAAAGCCCCCACATTGCTGAGCGGTATTGGTTGGCAAGAGGTTTAGGTGTGAGCCGGCGGCCTGAAACCTACCAAGATCTCCTGGCCATTCTGGATGACCCCCATCCCAATGTGGTTTCCATGGCCTTCTATGCCCTGGGACAGAGGGGAGATATGAGGGCCATTAGGGAAATCAGAGAAAGGATTGAAACATCTGATGACTGGTACAACCAATGGTATGCGTATAAGGCCTTGAAGGCTCTTGGATGGAAGCAAAGCAGATTGAGATAAAAGCCCTGTTCATATCCCTTGCGGCAGTTGTTTCCATTGAAGCGGCTACCCGGATGGTGATTTCAGCAGGGCTCCGTTACCCTATGATTATTCTGGGTGGGGCACGTCTGCTTGAAACAGGACTCATTATTCTTTGTGTTCTGATCTGGGGGAAGGGGTTTCCATCCATAGGATTAGCTCGATCCAGGATAGTCCCCGGGCTCAGAAAGGGGTTGATATGGTCAGCCGGTTTTGCAGTGGTTACTTTTTTGGCATTTGCAATACTGTTCGTTGCCGGCATTGACGCGTTAAAATTGATAGAAGTCCGCCTGCCTGCTCAGCATGGTGAAATTATCCTTTTTTTCCTGGTCGGTGGGGTGGTGGGACCTCTGGCAGAAGAGGTCTTTTTCAGGGGAATGCTCTACGGTTTCCTGAGGCGGTGGGGTGTCGTGGTGGCCCTTGTTGTGAGTACCCTGATGTTTGTGCTGGCCCACCCCATTTTTCCGGGAATTCCCCTGCCTCAAGTGGTGGGAGGGATTGTGTTTGCCGTGGCCTACGAGATAGAAGGAAGCCTGATGGTACCCATCACCATCCATGTCCTGGGTAACCTGGCAATATTTACCCTTTCAATGATGTCTTAGTGGCTCGCCGGGGGCATTCCCAAATGCTTTGCAACGCAAGGCAGGCGGGTCGGCTTCGCCTTCAGGCGAGGCGGGCGGGCCAGAGCAAGATCCATGTGATAATGCCTGGCTATGTAATCCATTTCTCAACCTTGGGTGAGTAAATTATTAATTTCACCAAAATTGGTATTATTAATAATTTGGGCAACTCTACGCTGGCTTATCCCCACTCTTTGCCGCGCCTCATAAATTTAAGTTTTCCCAGCAAGGTTTTCACCCGATCTGCCGGGTTTGCTCCCAATAAAGCACAAATAATGAATTTAATAACGGGAGAATCCGAATCCAAATCCTGGGCGGGTGAAAAAACACCTGTCAAGATGGGGGATATCCTGACCGCTGTTTCAACAATTCATCAGCGCTCAGCGAGGAGGTGATTGTGTCAAAAGGAAAAGTTGATCCCGAAAAATGGCAAAAGGAAAGATTTGCACCCCTGCCCGCCATTTTTCTGGCGGACCTGACCCCATTCCCTTCCCTCAATGCCCCACGAATAAGGGAGAATTAAGACGTGACCTGCTTGCTTCCTAATTCACATTTATCGACTTAACTTCGAACTGGCGAGCCGATTCAAGCTGACTCCAGACTCCGCTGCCTTGATTGCCAGGTTTCTATGAACCTCCGGAGGAACACGTATCATGAACTTACCACTATAATGCCTACATGCGATAGGCTCAGGGGTGATTTCGCCGTTGTCATGCATATCCTTAACCACATCTGCAACCAATTTTCGGATTCCTTTTAGGGCTACCTCTGGTGTCCTATCCAGCCAACTCAAGCTGGGAAATTCAGCACACAAACCAACATACTCGTTGTCCTCTTCCGACCAGGTTATCCGGTAGGTGTATCGATCATTTTTCAGGGCCATGATCTACCTTCTGTCTTTCGACAGCCAATAGCACTTGTTTAACTTGGTATGCTTTGGCCTTTCCTTTATAATTTTGGATATTTATTCGGGGATCACCTTGCCAGGGTGTTTTGTATATTCGGTGACTACTGCTGCTTTGGCGAGGTTCCCCGAAATAGTGTTTGCATACTTTGCACAAATCGTTGAAGCGGACATCCCGCGGGTTCCGCCCCATTTGTACAAGCATATCACTTATTTTGGGCATCCTAAGTATAGTATCATTAATGATATCATTGTCAAGAACTATTTTTCCAGCATTGAAAACACCTGCGGGGAGCTAGTCCCAGGCATATGGCAATTGAATATGCAGAATAACATCTGTGTAGCTCAATAGCTTCTTACTCTTACAGAATTCGGTGGTCGGTTTACCATATGATGAAAGGACGCTGATCGCTGAATGCTTAGATGCTGAGTGAGGAGGGGATTGTGGCAAGAACAAGATTTGATCCCGGAAAATGTCAAAAGGAAAGATTTGCACCCCTGCCGGCCATTTTTCTGGCGGACCTGCCCGCCGTTCTTCTGGCGGGCCTGACACCGGGCACCGGTTATCCTAACAGAGGGGCTTCGCTGGGTGGCTCATGAGCTTGCCATCAGCAGTGCGTCTTCCACCTTCCGAGGGAGCTTGACAAGGATGAAATAGGAATCAGGATATAGGTAATCCTCTCCAGACTCATCGACGACTCTCAGGTATCCTTCCTTTGCTGCCGCCTTGTCCAGCAGGATTTGATAAACCTTTCGCTTTTCCAAATCCTCACAGTCCTTGTTCTCAATGCAAACCGCAAACCTCTGTTCTGTTCGTTCGTCTTTCATCGCTTTAGTCCAGCAAACGCTTAATTTTCATTTTCCTTCTGCCTATGCCGTGGGCTTCATACCAGTGAACTTCAGCATGGCATATCCTTCCGCCCTAAAGGCGGACCTTGGCAACGCCTTTGAGCTTACGCCACCGGCCGGGACCGTACTGTTTCTGAATTCGCATGATATCCCGGATTCTACCACCGACGGCTACAGTTTCGATATTATCGATTTCACCAACTATTTCGAAGTACATAGCGGATTGTATCAACTTGATTAGCCTATATCAAGAGCGAGTAAGTACTATGCAGGAAAATCTTTTCAGAGTCCAATATATTTTATTGCAGCAGGATTCTTACGTGCTCTGATCTATCGGAATGAGTTCTGAGGGCAGCCCTCAGCGGGCAGCGGTTTTGACCACATTCTTAAGGGAAAAGATGATTGTGGCAAAAGGAAATGTTTGATCCCAACACATGGCAAAAGGAAAGATGTCCTCCGGCTCACTTCATAAACTCAGTTTATTAAGAGCGTCGCACCTGACTAACTTGCCCAGCTAGGGTTGTTAGGAATGTAGGCTTGTCCGCCATTCTTCTGGAGGGCCTGACCGTCATCGATTCGTTATTTACTTATTTGCGGACTTGCCCGCCATTATTGTGGCGGACGTCCCCCCCCTTCACTTTTACCTGCGATGTCGGCGTAAAAGTCCTGAATGATTTTCATATCCGCTTCCATATTTCCGGTCGGGTGAACGACCGGCCCGATACCCCCAACCTTGCGTCCGTAATCCAGATACCCCAGCACGATGGGGACATTCGCCCCCTTGGCGATATGGTAAAAGCCGGTTTTCCAGTACATGACTTTCCTGCGGGTTCCGGAAGGAGGAACCACCAGGACCATTCGTGGATGTGCACGAAAGGCCTGTATCGACCGTGCCACAACATCGGTTGATTTGGAGCGATCGACGGGAATGGCTCCCAACCATCTGAGAAAAGGGCCCATCGGCCAACGGAACCAGTCGGCCTTCATCATGATGAAGGGCTTGATTTCAAGAATGAACGCCAGGGAGATGGTGTAAAAAAAATCCCAATTGGAGGTGTGCGGTGCCGCTATGATGACGTATTTAGAGATGTTCGGTCTTTTCCCCGCCGGTTTCCAGCCCGTAAATCGAAAAATGATCAGAGCCAGCCAGCGCATCACGGTCTTCCCCATGGGTGTGTCGTGAACGGTCTTACGATGCATGATGGAATCCTCCCCAAGCCGGATAGACCGGCATTGGGAATGGCTGATTGAGGGATTTAGGGATTCTGGACAATCTGTTGGATCCAATCCCGCCCATTACTAACGCGCTTCATTTTTGAATCTTTGCCTTTTCTGGACGCGGTTTCCAATTTCCCCGCACACAATGAGAAAGAGCCCCAAAAACATGGAGATACGCCCCAAATAGTCCCCGTGCCGGACAAAAAAAGTCCGGCCTTGACGAAGATGGATTCGGCCTTTGAGTGTGGCCTTTTTCCACCAGGGCGTGCGGGCAATCACCATGCCTTTTGCATCGATGAGGGCTGAGATCCCGGTATTGGCCACCCGTACCAGATCCCGGCGGCATTCGATGGCACGAACGGGGCTGAAATTGTAGTGGTGACGATAGCCGGGCGTGTTTTTCCACCATCCGTCGTTGGTGATCATGCAGATAAAGCCCTTTGCTTCTGGCAGGTTCCGGGCACAGTAGGGACCAAAGGCCGACTCAAAACAGACGATGGGCAGAATGCCAACGGAAGTATCGGGGGATACAAATGCATGGCTCTCTTGACGAGGGCTGTAGGTGCCGGTATATCCGCCAAGTTCCAGGGAGTATTTTCCAAGGAAGCCCAGATATTGCACAAAGGGCATGCGCTCGAACAGGGGGACCAACTTGGTCTTGTGATAGAATTGGGGCGCGGATCCAGGTGAGAGAAAAAGGGCGGTATTGAAGGCCTCGTAGAAAAAGCCTTCTTCCTGGTTGAAACGGCTCCCGGGAGGGACATCCTCCCCAACTTTTTGATAGCTGTGGACACCCACCAGACAGTTGAGCTTCGCGTATTTTGCCTGAAAATCCAACAACTGACGATAGTAAGGTGATGCGCAAGGATTTCTCTCGTCAATCTGCTGTACAATAAGGGTCTCGGGGCCGAACAGGTAGTTGGTTTCCTCGTCGCAGATGGAATCCGCTGTCCTGAAAAATTCTTCCAGGTGTTGGGCTTGCCTTTCCGGCACGAATTTTTCCGTGTATGGATCCAGATTGGGCTGAATCAAGGCCACCGTAACGGTTTCTCCCTCCTCCCTGAAATTGTCAAACATCTGATAGGAGACCAGAACAGGGATGAAAACCAGCAGAACGGTTACGACTCCCATAGGGACGATGGATCCCAAACCCCTTTTCCGATAGATATCAGCCATTTTAAAGATCGCAAAATTGATCAGAATAATCCAGAGAGTGCCCCCGCGAACGCCTGTATACTCAACCCATTGGATGAGTTTGGGTGCTGTGGCCAGGGCGTTGCCCAGATTGAGCCAGGGCCAGGCCAGGTCCCAGGACTCATGAAAATGCTCATATCCCATCCAGATAATCAAAAAAGGAAATAACAGGGGGATGTTCAGGCTTATTCGAACGCGGCTTATGGACCAGAAAACAAGGGCCTGTAGAAGGGAATTGGTCAACATGATGAGGATGGCCCCCAACCACTGTGCTTGTGTGATCCACCAGGTTCCCAAAATATTCCACAGCAGGAAACCGACAAAGGCATAATTGAATAGGGTGTAGCGGTTTGGATGATCCCGGGT
>Ga0209978_10001202_pt1 | contig 10674 bp, 14 predicted proteins | sample BentaG_FD_182805 | JGI IMG/M metagenome (GOLD analysis project Ga0209978, IMG submission 182805) | Deep subsurface microbial communities from South Atlantic Ocean to uncover new lineages of life (NeLLi) - Benguela_00093 metaG (SPAdes)... | ecosystem: Environmental > Aquatic > Marine > Oceanic >...
TGTTATGTTGTTTGCGTATGTCTCTCTCTTTAGACCCCCCCCTATAATTTTTTTGTTCTTCACAAAGCTTGAAATGAGCTTCTTTTTGTGAACAGCGTTTAAATATTGCTCAAGTCACGATAGGATTAGATGGGAAAAGATACAAAAAGATATAGAAAGATAGGAAAAGATACGAAAAGATGCAAAAAGATGGGAAAAGATGGCGGCTATATTGGAGGACGCGAGTTTTCCTGTGTTCCAAACACGTGAGTACTCCTTAATCACAGGTTTCCCTACCTATAAGCACTTTGATGTAAAAACAATGTTATTTTGGCATAATCAGATTATACCTAGGGGGGTCGTGGCTTGTGTCAGATTTGTTCTTGGGTTTTGTTTCTGTTTTTGTTTTGAGTTGAGCGCTGTTTACGTTCCGATTACGTGAGTTTTCAACATGGATCACGTGAAAATTGGTGCGGTTTGATGTGTTTGTGTGTGAGGGGTCTAGTTTTTGGTTGGTAAGGCGGGGTGGATGGGGGAAAGGGTTATTTTTGATGGTGCGCTTTGAAATAGTGAGAGCTAGGAAATTGACGTGGGACGTAATACCTCTGAGTTGGAGAAGTTTTATCAAGTTTTCTTTAGAGATGGCGAGCATTTCGTTTGCGGTTGGTCCGTTGATGGTGTTTCTCCGAACTAACAGCTTTGCAGATACGGTGATGGCTACCATAGTTTCTCTATCCTTGTTCGTCGTCTCGCTTGTCGTTATGCGGATTGTTGAGAAAGAAATGTATGAAGTTCTGAGAGGGATGAGAAAAGGAAAAATGTGGCTCAACCTTCGATGAACCTTTTATTCCCATTGCAGTCGTAAAAACTACGTCTATCGAAATTAATCTTACCAGAACCTTCTTTTCAGTGCGTTTCGTTCTGCTTCTATCACCAACTCGAAAAACTTGTCTGAGAGCATCTTCTCCTCCTTCAAGACCGCCTCCACATCAGCAGTCTTCAACCTACGTCCACATAAAGCCACAACCGCAGGCAAGCCAAACCTATCCACCAAACCCGCCGTCTTACCAGCCCACTCCTTAATCTTCTCCTCCGTCTTAGTCAACTTCTCATCCTTCTTCTCAACCAGAGACAAAACCTGATCCTCTCCCCTACGCAGCACACCTAACCGACCAGAACCACATCGGGGACAAATTGGACGCTCAGGCAAATCCTTCACACGTAACATCTCTAAATAATCCCAACAACTGCAACAGACAAACGTTCTAACTTCATTCAGCAACCTAGCCCTAGTTGACTCTATCAGAATCCTTTTCATACGTTCAGGCTGAATCAAATCCGTCTTCATGCTCACCTTCTCAATGCCAACACGAGCAACCGGAGTTGCCTCGCCACCAGTATCCAGCTTAACTACCTCAACTTCGCCGCTTCGAACTTCGCCTAAAATACGAGCCAAACGCTCCAAATCCAAATCCTTCGTGAAAACCTCCTTCAAAGCCTCATCATAAATCGCAGTCCCTTCAAAACTCTTCATCAACCGCGACAAACTCACCTTACTAAAGTCAACCCACCTCTTCAAAGCACCGAAACGACGAGCCACATGAACCATACGACGCTTGAAAATGCCGGTTCGAACAGCCGACTTCGCCAACAAATCACGAACAGCCAATTCACTCAACTGACTTAACTCATCAAACAAAGCTACAACACGCTCAGCATTTGCCTGCCCGCCAGTCTGAACAAAGATACGATAAGGGTCGTGCTGAACAGCAACACCAGCTCCAAACTCCTCAGACAAAACATGGCCAAACAACTGAGCCAAAGCACGATTCGTCAACGAACCAAAATGAACATGGACAATGACGAAGTCCTCCCAATCCTCAACCAAAACCCGCCTGTCAGAAGGAACCGGATAACCCTTACGCACATGCTCAACAGTTTCAGCCAAAGCACGTAAAATCGTATCCCTATCCGCTGGATACTCCTTAGCTAACTGAACAGCAATATCTCCAGGCTCCACTCCAGCCTTTATCTGCTCCTCCACTCGACCCCGTATCCGCCCAACCTCCTGCGCCACCATAAACGGAACAGGAATCTCCTCCCCAACCCAACTGGGAATAGCCCCAGTCGGATCATCGACAGGCTTCACGTATATGTGGTCACCCACTACATTCAAAATCTTCCAAGGAGTCCCACGGATAATAAACTTCACGTTAGGCTTACCGTATTCAGCAACAAAAGCCTCATCTAAGACTCCAACAGCACTATCAGACGTCTCATCAACCACCAGATATTTCTTCTCCGCAGGAATCATAGACAAATTCTCAAAATAGTACTCATACATAGCCTTCGTCCGACGAGGCTTAATCGCCAATTGGTCCTCAAAGGAAACCCAAGCAAGCCTTGGAAAACGCTGGTGCATGTAGGTCAAAACCTTTTGAACGTCCTCCACTGTCAAATCAGCATAAGGATAAGCATGCCTGAACAAATCATAAATTTCATAAAAGTACCAACGCTTCTTCTTCATCAGCAAGCCAATAATCTGATGCGCCAAGGCATCGTAGGGCTTATGTGGAATCTCCACGGGCTCCAAATCCTCCTCACCAGCCATACGCGCGATAGCCATAGCCTCCAACGTATCGTCAGAATCCATGGTGATAATAATCCCTCTAGCGATTCTTCCAATCCTGTGTCCACTTCTGCCCACGCGCTGAATCAATCGTGTAACCTGCCGAGGGCTCATATACTGAATAACCATGTCGATACGGCCAATGTCGATTCCCAACTCCAAAGATGATGTGGCAACTAGCCCTCTAAGCTCTCCACTCTTCAAACCCCGTTCAGCCGCAATCCGTGAAGGTTTAGCCAAAGACCCATGATGAATAGATATAGGGAAGTCTATGTCCCAAACCTTGAATCGGCTTGCCAAAACCTCCGAGATAGCACGCGTGTTGGTAAAAAGAAGAACAGACTTCTGCTTCTCAAGAAACTTTCGGATTATGCGGAGTCGAGCAGCTACCTCAGGACGAGTAAAAAGCATTGAAGCAAGCTCGTAATCTTCAGATTTAGGTTTCGGAAAAAGAATTTTCAATCTCATAAGTCGAGCAACAGGGACTCTCACGATTTCAACATCACGTCCATTACCAACGAGAAACTGAGCAACCCTCTTTGGACTGCCAATCGTAGCGGACAAGCCGATCAGCTGGAACTCTCTGCCCGTGACCCATCGAAGTCTCTCGAGAGCCAGCGACAGCTGACTTCCTCGTTTGCTGTCCGCCATCTCGTGGACTTCGTCTACGATTACCCATCTGACTTGGCTGAGGTGTTGCCGCATCAGTCTGCCGGGCAAGATGGCTTGTAACGTTTCTGGCGTTGTGATAAGCATGTCTGGTGGGCTGCGAGCTTGTCTTGTGCGTTCTTTTGTGTCTGTGTCGCCGTGTCTGACCGCTATTTTAACGTCTAGGTTGTTGCACCACCATGCGAGACGTTCAAGTATGTCTCGGTTTAATGCTTTGAGCGGTGTAACATATAAGATTTTGATTCCGTACGATCTTTCCGGCATTTTTATGAGCATGTTGAGAACTGGTAGAACCGCTGCTTCGGTTTTCCCCGTGGCGGTGGGTGATATGAGGAGAACGTTTTTTCCTTCTAGGATTTTTGGTATGGTCTTCTTTTGGGGTTCCGTTGGCGCCTCAAATCCCCTCTGCTCAATCAGCCTGCGAATGGGTTTAAGCAGCGTTTTAAAAGGGTTCTTTGAGGATTCGTTCAAGAAGACCAGCAACCCTGAAGCACAAAAGATACAGCAAAAGCATGTGTAAAAGTATTTTGGAAATTTAACACAAATGCAGAGTCGTCTTTCTCAAAAGTAGTCAGATATGGCAAAGCAATGGTCGGATACCTAAATAAGCTTCACTTTCTCATATAATCAATGTTAAGTTAGAGGTTTTTGGGGCAATGTAAGGGAAAGTTTTTTATTCAATATCATTCAAACCATGATGAATGTTTATAATGGAGGAAAATGGCATGGCTAAATGTCCAAAATGTGGAGCAGAAGTTGCTACAGAAAGAAAGTCTTGGAAGATGGCTGGTCGCCCAGATAAAATGGGAAAGAGAACCGAGCTGACCATAGGGCTCTTCGACTGCCCCCAATGCAAGAAAGCCTTCAGGACTGTCTTAAGCAAAAGAAAGATTTAAGACACTCGTACTGTCGGGGTCAATGCACTAGGAAATCGATGGTAGCGAAGGTCTAGAAACTTCAACCTCCCTCCTTTTATTTAGTTAAACACTAAGTTTTTAGCATACAACAACTAACAAAATTCTTCCAGAAAAAAGCCCCAGATTACAGGGGCAAACGACAGGTGAAAAAATTGAAACTATCAGAAATACTCAAGAGGGAATACGTAAAGACCGCTATTTTACTCGCAGTAGTTGTAGTTAGTGTTTTTGCTTTCTGGATTGGTTTAACAACGGCTTTAAAAACAGAGTACCCAATGTTGGCAGTTGCCTCAGGAAGCATGGAACCCACCCTGTACAAAGGCGACCTCATTATGGTTCAAGGAGTATCAACCGGCTACGATATCAAAGTCGGTCCGAAAGACTCCGCCGAACCTGGTGACATTATTGTTTTTCACAAGCCCACAGACCCAAGCGAGCTTATTGTGCACAGAGCGATAGATAAAGAGCTCAGAGATGGAACGTGGCACTTCCAAACGAAAGGAGATGCTAACAGTGGTGCAGACAAATGGGACGGTAACTGGAAGACTGATTGCGATCTTGCAGAAAATTATCTGGTCGGTAAAGTTGTTGGCCATGTATCGAACATAGGTTATATTCCTCTGTTTCTACGAGAGTTTTTGTGGACCCCAATCGGAATGATACTAATTGTTGCGTTACTACTTCTTTTCCTGTTTTATGACTATATTCCCTTGCCTGGAAAGAAGGACCAACAAGACGCCCCCTAGACCATAGACCAAAAGATATTGATTTTCTTCAAAATATTACTCATTTGCTCGCTTTACATGCGTCGTCCTTCGCTGAGGAAAGAAGTTGAGGCTTAGAACCAAGCCTTTATAAATAACTCCTACTGAAATCTGATATCCTTATAAAGAGGTGCTCAAGTGCCAGAGGTTAAAGCTTCAATCAACATCGAAAACGTGGTTGCATCCGCATCATTGGATCAAAGAATTGACTTGAACGCTGTGGTGAAAGGTCATCCTGGAGTTGAATATCGCCCAGAACAGTTCCCAGGACTCGTTTTTCGTTTGAAAAAGCCGAAAACAGCCACTCTAATTTTCAATTCGGGAAAGATGGTGTGCACAGGAGCCAAGTCGGAAAAAGAGGCGAGAAGGGCAGTAATGAAAGTCGTCAAAGAACTGAAGAAGAGCGGAATAATAATCATCGGCAAGCCGAAGCTGAAGATACAGAACATCGTCGCCTCAGCAGGCCTAGGAGGAAACATCGACCTTGAAAAAGCAACCTATTCACTAGGGAAAACCATGTACGAGCCGGAACAATTCCCCGGTCTCATCTACCGAATGGCTGAGCCTAAAGTCGTGATTCTTCTGTTCGCAAGCGGAAAACTGGTATGCACAGGCGCCAAGCATGAAGAAGACGTTTATCAAGCAGTTAACATACTTCATCAGAGACTTGAAGATCAAGAACTGATATACTACGAATAGACGTAGTCAAATTCTCCTTTTTCCATATTTTTTCGCACAATTACTCAAAATGCGATTCTACATTTTGTGAAGGTAAAATGCCCTAAATGTGGCTGTGTAAACCTTATCCAGCGTACAGAGTTTTTCAGGGTTCTGCTTCTGTACCATATGAAAAGTGCGGCGAGACAATTGTGCAACTTGAGCGACGAAGAGAAGAGTAATAAAATCTAGAGGTCTGTGACCCGGTGTTATTTCTTTTTCACTTGTTTCAAGATTGTTTTTAGTTGATCTTCTGTGATGACGCCTATCTCGTAGAGTTTATCAGCAGCCTCACTTGCTTTCAGCAAATAGTGCAACTTAACGTTGTCTCCCGCCAGCCTTTCTTTCCCACCTTCTTCTCGATCTATTAAGACGGCCGCATCTGTCACCAAGCCTCCTTCCGCTCTAATCGCTTCTACAGCCTTTCTCATAGAGAGTGCAGTAGTTATGAGATCGTCTATCAACAAGACGCGGTCACCTGGCATCATGATGCCTTCTACTCGACGCTTTCGTCCATGCAGTCGCATGTGCGGTCGAATGTAGAGGAAAGGTTTCTTGAGATGATAAGCAAGAAGAGATGAGAAGGGAATGCCCGCAGTTGGGATTCCTGCAATTCTGTCAAAGTTGTCAGTTCCAACGTCCCCTTCTATTAAATCGACGTATAGACTGCAAACTCTTTGAAACGCGTCTGGAAAGCTTGGAACGATTCTGAGGTCAATGTAGTAGGGGCTGACTCGTCCGCTCGTAAGCTTGAAGGTTCCAAACTTCAAAGCGCCAATCTTGTTTAGAACTCGACAAAGTTCAGTTTTCATGGCTTCCTTTTCTTTTCCTAGCGACAATTTATGTCTCCTCAAAAGTACTTGTATAGATTACTTTCTTAATAAGAATCTTGTTAACTGAAACATCTAGTCAGTTTTGTATCTCTCTTGAGTGTTAGCTCCTACTGACTGAGACACCCGAAGATTTAGACGAGAACATAACGAATTTCATTACTTTTGAGGGTCATTTCAATAAGCTTTCTGCGATTTTCTGACCAAACTCTCTAGCTGCTTCTGGGCCTTTTCCCGTTATTATTTTGCCATCGACCATAACTGGAGCGTCCGAGATTAATGCTCCAACTTTCTTCAGTTCGTTTAGGGTAGTCGCTGTCCTGAACACCGTTACCTTCTTTCCCTCTAGAAGTCCAGCTTTAGCCAAAACGACGGGAGATATGCAAATGGCTGCGACTAGACCTCCCTGTTGATGTAAACCTTGAACTATCTTGTGGACCTGTAAATTATTCCAGAGATATGTTTGAGAGCCAGATCCTCCAACGACCACCACAGCGTCAAATTCCGCCGGGTTAACTTTATCTACGGTGATATCTGGAATCACCTGCATACCAAACATTCCCTTTGCAGCTCCAGTCGCAGTACTGGCTACCGTAACTTTGACGCCCTTTTCTTCTAGAACTGCCTTGGGTTCTCGAAATTCTTCGTCTCTAAAACCTTTTGGGGCGATTATCATCAAAACCTTCTTTTCCATTTACCATTGCTTCCTCCATACTCTATGCTGGGAGTTACACAAGTCTGATTTAAAGAACTTACGCTGTTTGTCCGCTATGTTTAAATGTAGCTCACAAAAATCTTGTAATCAATTGGAGGGATTTCATGGTTGACGTGTGGCTTCCCTACGGGAAAACCGAGGTTTGTGCAAGAATACCTACCAGAAACTTCTTGGGCACCATAGAACCGAAAGAAAAGACTGGGGTGCCAGATCCCCGAGTTGAGGTTGAAAGAGCCCTAAGAAAACCCATCGGCACTAAACAATTGAGCGAAATTGCAAAGCCTGGTGACAAAGTAGCCATAGTAGTTGACGACTCAACCCGAGTAACTCCAAGTTATTTGATGGTTCCTCCATTGTTAGACGAACTTAACAAGGCTGGAGTGAAAGATGGAGATGTTACGGTTATTTTCGGCTGTGGCACCCATCGTGCTGTTAAGCCGGATGAGATGAAAAAACTTGTGGGCGAAGAAACCCTGAAAAGGGTGAGAGCAGTAAATCATGACTGCAACGTTAAGGATCAGGTTTTTTTGGGTAAGACATCTTTTGGAACTAAGGTTTACGTAAACAAGGTTTTTGCCGATGCTGATGTTAAAATTTTGGTGGGAGATGTTGACTTACATTATTATGCGGGGTATGGTGGTGGAAGGAAAAGTGTTCTGCCCGCTGTGTCAAGTGCAGAAACTATCCAGCATAATCACGCCATGCTTTTGCATCCAAAATCCAGAACAGGTGTGTTAGATGGCAATCCGGTGCATGAGGACATGGTTGAAGCAGCGAAACTCGCTAATGTGGATTTCATCTTAAACATTGTCACAAATAGCAAGCTGGAACTGGTTCAGGCGTTTGCAGGAGATTTGGAGCTAGCTTTTTATGAGGGTGTGAAACTTGTGGATGAAATGTATAAGGTGCCTATTGACCGAAGGGCGGACATCGTTGTTGTAAGCCCTGGCGGGCATCCACTTGACATTAATCTTTATCAAGCCTATAAAGGGGTTGACAACGCCCTCGAAGCAGTGAAAAGAGGTGGAGTCATCGTTTTGGTGGCGGAATGTCCAGAAGGGCATGGTCATGACGTTTTTCACGAGTGGATGACGAAGTTAAAAAACTTGAAGGCGATGGAGAAGGAGGTCAAGAAGCGTTTTCGTATAGGTGGGCATAAGGCTTACTACTTATTGAAGGCTTTGCAGAAGGTTAAGATTATCTTTGTTTCAGTCATGCCCGATTATTATGCCGTGAACCTGTTCAAGTTGAAAACTGCGAGAGTTGTGAACGACGCGTTGCGTGGTGCTTTTGACATTGTGGGCAAGAACGCTAAGGTTTGGGCCATGCCCCTTGGCAACCTTACGTTCCCAGTTGTAAAAAAAGCAGAGTAATGTGGGCAGCTGGGCTATTTATGCAGACGATGTTCACTTTGAGGCTGTTTAAACCTGCTGATTTAGAGCATGTGATACGTATAAACAAGTTATGTCTTCCTGAAAATTACTCGTCTCTCTTTTTTATGGATTTGTATGAGCGTTTTCCGAAGACTTTCGTTGTTGCGGAAGAGGATGGGGAAGTGGTGGGTTATGTGATGTGTCGGATTGAAAAGCCTTTCCCCGGCGGCGGCTTGTTCAGAATTGCCAAGAGGGGGCATGTTATCTCTATCGCTGTTTTACCGAATTGTCGACGCCATGGTGTTGGATTTGCGTTGATGAAGGAGGCGATGAAGGCTATGGTTGAGTATGATGCGAAGGAGTGTGTTTTGGAGGTTCGCACGAGTAACACCGCGGGTGTGGGCCTTTACAGGAAGATGGGTTTTGGGGTTAAGCGGACGATTCGCGGTTATTATGCTGATGGTGAACCTGCCTGTGTGATGATTAGGAAGCTGCCGTTTAAGCCTAGTAGTGTAACATAGAGAGAAAATCTTCTATTATTCAAATTTCGAAAAATCGACAGAGCCGAAATTGAATGATCTATTAAATCGGCTTATCGCGACGTGAACTTACGAAATAACAACGTAAAAAAAGGGTTGTTCCTAAGTTTTCTTGGTGTACTTTGTTGGGTCGATGCCAAATCTGCGGTAAACAGTCAAATCTAATCTCTAGCCGTCTCGGAGTTTGTTTAAAGTGCATCCGAGAGAACCCAGAGCAAGCGCTTAAAATAACCGACAAAGTACACGCAGAAAGTCGAGAAACGTTTGGCTTTCCACCAAAACCGCCAAAACATCCGAACGGAATCTCATGTGGCATGTGTGCCAACAACTGCAAGATAGGCGTCAGCGAGAAAGGCTTCTGCGGCCTAGTTTTCAACGTTAATGGTCGACTTGTTCGAAAGGGAGGGACCCCAGAAAAAGGTATTCTTCAATGGTATTATGATCCGTTGCCAACAAACTGCGTCGCATGGTGGTTCTGTCCAGGCTGTACGGGCGCAGGCTACCCAAAATACGCCTACAGACGCAGCGCAGAGAGAGGCTACTCAAACCTCGCCGTGTTCTACGGAGCATGCAGCATCGACTGCCTCTACTGCCAAAACTGGCACTACAGAAACCTAGCCGCAAAGCTTGAGCCGGTGATGAGCGCGAAGAGTCTGGCCGCTAAAGCAGACGCTCATGTCTCATGTGTATGCTTTTTCGGTGGAGACCCATCTGTGCAGATGCCTCATGCCCTGAAGACAAGTGAAATAGTATTAGAAAAGGCTAGGGAGGAAAAGCGCATCTTCAGAGTCTGCTGGGAAACAAATGGATACTGGAAAAAAGAGTTCGCACTAAGAGCCGCTGAGCTATCTTTCATCAGCGGAGGAGTCATCAAGTTCGACCTAAAGACATGGGATGAAAGCCTGAACAAAGCCCTTAGCGGAGTTTCAAATGTTCCTACGCTCAGAAGTTTCAAGATAATCGGCGAGAAATTCTGCAAGAAACGTTCTGACCTGCCCATCTTGACCGCCTGCACCCTTCTTATTCCAGGCTACGTGGACGTCGAGGAAGTTCGCAATTTGGCAAGCTTCATCGCAGAAGTAGATTCGAGAGTTCCTTACACGCTCTTGGCCTTTTATCCACAATACGTAATGACGGACTTACCCACAACAAGCCGAGAACTAGCCATCAAATGCCGCGATGCTGCTGAAGAATATCTTGAAAACGTTAGAATAGGAAATATTCACTTGTTGAGTTCTTAGAATACCAGATATTTTTTGGTCATTTGTTCTATGAGGTATTGCATGCATGGGTGACTCCGATGTGTGTGCTTGCATTCTAGAGCTGTTCGGAAACTTAGAACAGCTTGTTCTAAAGCCTGGTTTTAAGAGTGACCAAAGTTCCAGTGGATGTGGAGAGTGAAACGTGAATCCTTTTGACAGAGTGAGATCGTGGTTCTTGAGGTTTGTAGGTTATCTCGTTCCTCTTGTTCAATCAGTACCCTCGATTGGTGTTTATGCAGGTTTGATGACTGTCCCATTCGCCACTTATCTTATCTTGTTT